>Ga0209749_1000681_pt1 | contig 40914 bp, 46 predicted proteins | sample EPASupsiteSAE347_FD_187267 | JGI IMG/M metagenome (GOLD analysis project Ga0209749, IMG submission 187267) | Bioremediated contaminated groundwater from EPA Superfund site, New Mexico - Sample SAE3-47 (SPAdes) (version 2) | ecosystem: Environmental > Aquatic > Deep subsurface > Groundwater >...
AATGTGTTTAGCTGCTTCTCAAACATTGCCAGCTGTGATAGGATTATTTATGCCATATTCACCCATATAAACAACAATTGGAAGGAACGAGCCTTAAAGGACTTTACACAATTTGCTTGACGCAACCTAGATAATAAAAAAGTTGCTACAGCCTACCTTATATGCTACAATACACTACCTTTTGGACAGAGTCTGCCTACCGGCAGCTAGGGAATAAAATATGAGAGATTATTTAAAGTTGCTGAAGTTTATCAAACCGTATTCAGGGATGTTTTCTCTGGCTTGCGTCTGCATGGTTTTTTCTGCCATATTCGACGGCGTATCTCTGGCGATGATGGTTCCTTTGGCCGATAAGGTCCTTACCAATAAGCAGATAATCGTTCCCGTAAAGTTACCCGGTTTTTTAGCTGGTTTTGTGAATATGATTAATAGCATTGAGCCTGTGGCGCTTTTGAATTATATGGCCATAGGGATCGTCGTTCTTTTTATACTTAAAGGATTTTTCAATTTCTGGCAGAGTTATCTTATGTCCGATATCGGCCAGCGCATTGTCCGGGACATAAAGGCTAAGCTTTACGCCAAATTTCAGTCTCTCTCATTGGATTATTTTACCCATAAGCGCGGCGGAGAAATGATTTCGCGGATCACTAACGATGTGAAAATGGTGGAGAATGCGGTTTCCTACGGGTCTACGGACATTGTTTACCAAGGCGCGCAAGTGCTCATATTCTTTTCCCTGACTTTTTTCATTTATGCTAAATTCGTTGTTTTTATCGTGCCGCCTCTGGCAATTTTGGGTTACTTAATCGCTGTTGTGGGGAAAAAGCTTAGGAAATTATCCAAGACTTCGCAGGAAAAGATGGCGGATACCAACTCCATACTCTATGAGACGATTATCGGCGCAAGAATAGTCAAAGGATTCAATATGGAGGAGCATGAAATACAGAAATTTAATAAGGTAAATCACGATTATTACCGCGTTTCTATGAAGTCAATCAAACGTATGCTGCTTTTGAGTCCGGCTACGGAAATTTTAGGCTGTATTGCCGGCGTAATCATATTTTTCTTGGGAGGCAGGGAAGTCATTGCCGGAAAGATTTCATTCGGCGTATTCGGTTTATTTCTCGGTTCGCTTTTGTCGACGATACGGCCTTTCAAAAAGTTAAGCCAGGTTAATTCCCTGAATGAACAGGCTGCCGCGGCCAGCCAGCGTATTTACGAAGTCTTGGAAACGGAACCTACTGTGGTTGAATCGCCTCAAGCTCGGGAATTGACTGGATTTAAGAATAAAGTTGTTTTTAGCGACGTATGGTTTAGCTACGGAGATAATCAGGTATTAAAAGGCATAAACCTGGATGTTCCATATGGTTCGGTTTTGGCTATTGTCGGTCCCAGCGGCACAGGCAAGACCACGCTTTTAGATTTAATTCCGCGTTTTTATGACCCTAAGCAGGGCAGGATTATGATTGACGGCGTGGATATAAAAGAGGTGACATTAAAGTCTTTACGCCGGCAGGTAGGTATAGTTACACAGGAGACCATACTTTTTAATGATACCATTAAAGCCAATATCGCTTACGGCAGGCCCGGAGCGGACGACGATGAAATTAAGCAGGCCGCCCGGCAGGCAAGCGCCCATGATTTTATCAGCCATCTTCCTTGCGGTTATGAGACGGTTATTGGAGACAGGGGGATGCGGATTTCAGGAGGAGAACGCCAAAGGATTGCCATAGCCCGCGCGCTGCTTAAGAATCCTCCTATCTTGATACTTGATGAAGCGACTTCCCAATTGGATTCGGAGTCGGAAAGAATAGTCCAGGATGCTTTGGACCGGCTTATTCAGGGGCGCACGGTTTTTGTCATCGCCCACAGGCTCTCTACCGTAATAAACGCCAATAAAATAGTGGTATTGGATAAAGGAGCTATTGCTGAAACAGGGACCCATGGAGAGCTCTTAAAACGGGATGGTTTATATAAAAAGCTTTATTTGATGCAGGAATTACGAAAATAGTTGCAATTTTGTATAAATTTGTTAAAATAATAGAATTAAACTGTTTCCGGGAGCCATCGGACAGGCGATATCAACAATATAAAAGGGGGAAGTTAACGTGCCATCAGATTTAATAAAGCAATTGTTAGAGGCAGGGGTGCATTTTGGACACCAGACTAAACGCTGGAATCCAAAAATGAAGAAATTTATCTTTGGTTCAAGGAGCGGTATTTATATTATCGACCTTGAGAAAACCGAAGAGTGCATAAATAAAGCCAGGGATTTCCTGTTGGATATAACTTCAAAAGGCGAATATGTGCTTTTTGTGGGGACTAAAAAACAGGCGCAAGAGGTTATGCTGGAGGAAGCCAAGCGTTCGGGAATGTATTACGTGGCTGACCGCTGGCCAGGCGGGCTTTTGACGAATTTTTCGACCATCAAAAAGAGTATCAATCGTTTAAAAGAAATAGAAAGGATGCGCGAGGACGGAACCTTCGCTAAACTTACCAAAAAGGAAGTTGCGCGTCTTGAAAAAGAATTGGCAAAGTTGAATAAGAATTTTTCCGGAATCGTTCTTATGGAGCGTATGCCTAAGGCTGTTTTTGTGATAGATACAAGCAAGGAAGAGACGGCGGTAAAAGAAGCCAGACGTTTGGGAATACCCATTGTGGCTCTTATCGATACTAATTCTAACCCGGATTTGGTCGATTATCCCATTCCCGGCAATGACGATGCCACCAAGTCCATTAAGGCCGTAGCCAATATCATTACGGATACGATTATCGAAGGCAGGAAGAAATTCCTTTCTTATATGGCTCAAGAAGGCGTAAAGATTAAAGAAGAGGCAGGTAAGGCGGAAGAAGCGGTATTGCTGCCCGAAGAAGAGATTAAAATAAAAGAAATCGAAGAGATTGTGGAAACAACCGAACCTGTTAACGATGACGCCAAATCCGTAAAAAAAGGGCATATCAAGCCGGCTATAGATACAAAAGGCAAGGGCAAAAGAAAAGTGTAATATTGTTGGTTCTATTGTAGTTTGCGGATCAAGTTATTTAAAAGAAAAGAGGAGATAGAAGTGAAGATATCGGTAGAGTTAATTAAAGAATTGAGAGAGATTACTTCTTCAAGCGTGGCGCACTGCAAGAAAGCCCTTGAGGATACAAAAGGTGATATCAAAAAAGCGGCAGAATTGTTACGCAAGCAAGGTTTAGAGATTGCCGCCAAGAAACAGTCCCGCGCCGCTAAAGAAGGAAGGATAGAGGCGTATGTGCATCATGGTAATAAGGTGGGTGTTTTGCTTGAGGTGGACTGTGAGTCGGATTTTGTCGCCAAGAATGAAGATTTCGTTCGTTTCACCAAAGATTTGGCTATGCATATAACCGCGACTAGCCCCTTGTATATAAAGAAAGAAGATGTGCCGGCTGAAGTTGTTGAACACGAGAAGAACAAAGAAGATTTCTATAAAAATCATTGTTTGATGGAGCAACCTTTTGTTAAAGACCCTTCTATTGCGATAAAAGATTATTTAGGCAGCATTGTGGCCAAGATCGGCGAGAATATTGTTGTGCGTAGATTTACGCGGTTTAAGGTCGGCGAATAATACTAATGGGTTCAGTTTATAAGAGGATAGTTCTTAAGTTAAGCGGGGAAGCCCTTCAGGGAAGGAAAACCCACGGAATAGATCAGCAGGTTTTAATCTCCATTTCCCGCCAGATAAAAGAAATCCGCGATTTGAAAGTGGATGTGGCGGTAGTCCTGGGCGCTGGAAACATCTTTCGCGGACAGGAGAATACGGGCTCGCGCGGCCTGGATATGGATAGGTCTGTCGCCGATTATATGGGAATGCTGGCTACTGTTATTAACGGGTTGGCCTTGCAGGATTCGCTTGAAAAAGCGGGAGTTCCTACCCGGGTTATGACCGCGATTGAAATGGAACGCATTGCCGAACCCTATATCAGAAGGCGGGCCATACGCCATTTAGAGAAGGGAAGGGTGGTTATCTTTGTAGCAGGGACAGGCAATCCTTATTTTACTACTGATACGGCAGCCGCGCTTAGGGCAATGGAAGTTAATGCTAATGCCATACTTAAGGCGACGCAGGTAGATGGGGTTTATTCGGCTGACCCTTTGAAAGTTAAGAACGCTAAGAAGTTTACACAGTTAAAATATATCGACGTTCTCAAAAAAGGGTTAAAGGTTATGGACGCTACCGCTATTAGCCTGTGTATGGACAACAAGCTTCCCATTGTAGTTTTTAGTTTAGCGACAAAGGGGAATATTAAACGCGTGGTATTAGGCGAAAGAATAGGGACGATAGTTAGTTAGATTAAATAAAAAACTAAATTACTAAAGTAAAAGCCAAAAATTTAATGACAAATGACAAAATTCAAAACACAAAATAAATGTAAAGTCCAAATATCAAAACAAACATTTTGTTATTTGGAATTTGTCATTTAAATTTATCTTGAATTTTGAGTTTTGAACTTTGACATTAACAGTTTTGCTTTTTAATTGACGTATCAAATAGGGAGGTAGCAATGACTACCAGAGAAATATTACATAGCACCGAAGATAAAATGAAGAAGGCTTTTGAATCGGTAACCCGCGAGTTTTTAGAAATTCGTACCGGCAGAGCCAGTCCCGTATTGGTTGAGGGCCTGCATATTGATTATTATGGCACTCCTACCTTGCTTAAACAGTTGGCTTCAATTTCTTCGGCTGACGCGCATTTGTTGGTAATTCAACCTTGGGATGTATCTGCTATCGCTGAGATCGAGAAGGCGATATTGAAATCCAATTTAGGCGTAAATCCTTCTAACGATGGAAAGGTGATCAGGTTATCTTTTCCGCAGTTATCTAAAGAAAGACGCCAGGAATTAGCCAAAGAAATCCATAAAATGGCGGAGAATGGCAGGATATCCTTAAGGACAATAAGGCGCGATGCCAAAGAACATATTGAAAAGCTGGAGAAAGACAAGGTAATTCCTGAAGACGATAAGTTTCGTAGCGTAGATGAACTGCAGAAGCTGGTGGATAGATATATTGGTAAAGTCGACGAGCTTTTAAAGAATAAAGAGAAAGAAGTCCTTGAATTCTAAAATATATTCAGGTCTATAGTCAATAGTCTATAGATCATAGGCTACTGACCTGCGCTATAAGGTCAAAAAGACCTGAAGTTTTATCGTAAATTTGGGCCTCTAGCTCATCCGGTAGAGCAGCGGCTTTTTAAGCCGCGTGTGCCGAGTTCGAGTCTCGGGAGGCTCACTTAATTTAAAGCGGTAAGAGGTCATAAGGGCGGATGGTGGAATTGGCAGACACGATAGCCTTAGGAGCTATTGGGGCAACCCTTGGAGGTTCAAATCCTCTTCCGCCCATTTTAATTTTCCTTATCGGAAAATTAAAATGGCACTGAGCGACCGTAGCGAGGCGACAAGCCGAGCAGGGAGCGAAGTATCTGTTACCTATATTTTGCGACAAGGTATAACAATGCGGCACCTGGCGTTAAGAGGAATTGCGGCAGTGCGCATTAGGTAATGCGGGAGTAGCTCAGCTGGTAGAGCGCAACCTTGCCAAGGTTGATGTCACGGGTTCGAATCCCGCCTCCCGCTCCAACATCGATATAGTATACAATTTGAAAGGAGCATCGTTATGCAAGTTATGGAATTTTTATCCAAAAAAGCTATTCTCACCGATATTCAATCCACTAAAAAAGAAGATGTCATTAAAGAGTTGGTTGACGCTCTTATAGCCGCCGGCGATATAGAAAAACGTTGTCGTGGCAAGCTCATCGAATCACTTATGGCCAGGGAAGCCCTTGGTTCGACCGCTATCGGCCAGGGTATTGCCATCCCGCATGCAAAATCTGACTGCGTGGAGAAACTGGTTGCCGCATTTGGCCTTTCCAAAAAAGGAGTAGATTTTGATTCTTTGGATGGTGAGCTGGCTTATATTTTCTTTCTCTTGGTTGCCCCTCAGGATTCTGCTGGACCGCACTTGAAGGCCTTGGCTCGCATCTCCCGGCTCCTTAAGGACAAATACTTCCGCGATACTTTGCGTAGCTGCGAAGACGATAAAGCTGTTATTAAAATTATCTCTCAGGAAGACGAAAAAAAGATATAATAGCCTTTCGCCGCCATTATATAGAGAAGCATAAATATGACTAAGAAGATTCATAGCATGCTTAAATGGTTTTATCCCGGCATAGGGCTTAAGCGTTGGATTGGTTTAAGTTTTTTCGGAGTTTTGCTATTGATTTTTGCCGCCAGCCATCTGCGCGCCGAAGAATTTTTGGGTATCCAGATTTTGGATTCGGTAATTCTATTCTCCGGAATTATAATTTTGATCCTTGGCGTAAAGCGCCTTATGCGTTCTTTTATTGCCGCGTTCGTGCCTTCTTCCAAAGGCATTGAACTTTTTGACATAATTTATCAAAATAAGCAGCTTTCGCGCGGCCCTAAAGTGGTAGTTATCGGAGGCGGGACAGGCCTTTCGGTCCTCTTGAGCGGCTTAAAGCAATTTACTACTAACCTGTCGGCAATAGTTACCGTTGCCGATGATGGAGGATCGAGCGGGAGGATCAGAGAGGAATTCGATATGCTTCCTCCGGGGGATATTCGTAACTGCCTCGTAGCCTTAGCCGATGCCCCGGTATTGATGCGGGATTTATTTCAATTCCGTTTCGATACTAATTCGGCGTTGTCGGGGCATAGTTTCGGGAATCTTTTTATAACGGTAATGACGCAGTTGACCGGTGACTTTGAGAAAGCTATTAAAGAAACGAGCAAGGTTTTGGCTCTTAGGGGCCAAGTTATCCCGTCAACTTTGAACAAAGTGGTTTTAGTCGCCGAGCATAAAGACGGTTCAACTACGGTAGGTGAAAACAAGATTCCTAAAACCCATCGTTCGATAAATAGAGTTTACCTGAATCCGGAGCAGTCACAAGCTACGCCTGATGCAATCAAAGCGATAGGGGAAGCCCAGATAATTGTCTTAGGCCCCGGTTCTTTATATACAAGCATTATTCCCAATTTGTTAATCCGGGAGATTACCGAAGCTGTCAGTTCTTCGCAGGCTCTTAAAGTTTATGTGTGTAATGCGATGACCCAGCCGGGAGAGACCGACGGTTTCAGTGCTTCGAAACATATTGAAGTTTTGGTCGGACATTCTCATCCGCGCATCATCGATTATTGCGTTGTGAATACGGGCGAGATACCTCAAAGTATACTCAAGCGTTACGCCCAGCAGGGTTCATTTCCGGTAGCTAACGACAGGAAGAAGGTTGAGGAGATGGGGTACCGGGTCATTGAAGATGATTTTGGGATTACCGAAGAAAGCGTAATCAGGCATGATCCGGAAAAATTAGCCAAGATTATTTTAGGTTTGATTGAGGAGATATAATTTTTTTATATGCCATTAATTAAAAAGCAAGTAATAGTAAAGAATAAATCCGGCTTACACGCGCGTCCGGCAGCTTTATTCGTTCAGGTGGCGAATAAGTTTGAATCCCGCATAACCGTTAAACGCGATAAAGAGGAAGTCAACGGTAAGTCGATTATGGGGATACTTATGTTGGGCGCGGAAAAGGATAGCGTTATTATTATCGAAGCTGAAGGAGACGACGCGCAGAAAGCTTTGGAAGAGTTGGAAAAAATTATTACCAATGAGGTTGATCGATGATTCAGATTAAGGGTATAGCCGCGGCCGGCGGTATTAGCATAGGAAAGGCGTATAAGGTAGGTAAAGAAGAATTTATTGTCCCCAAGGTGACTATTCTTGACGCGGATATACCTGTTCAGATACAACTTTTTGAAGAAGCGTTAATCCGCACCCGCCGGGAAATTATTGAGCTACAGAAGAGAATAAGCTCGGATATGGGGCAGGAAGAAGCCCAGATTTTCGACGCGCACCTGCTGGTTTTGGAAGACCGCATGCTTATCGAAGAAGTAATCTCTCGGCTTAAAAAAGACAAACTTAATGTCGCATTCATATTTCAGGAGGTTTTGAAGAAATATATTTCCGTTTTTGCCAAGATAGAAGACGAGTATCTTAAGGAGCGTATTGCCGATATAAATGACGTCGGCAAGAGGATATTGCGCAATCTGTTAGGCAAAGAAGCCAGGAGTCTGGGAGAGCTTAAGGATAGGGTGATTGTAGTAGCTCATGATCTTTCTCCTTCGGACACCGCGGCGATGCATAGAAAGAATGTCGCCGGGTTTGTCACCGACATCGGAGGAAAGACTTCGCATACAGCGATTATGGCTAAGTCTTTGGAGATTCCGGCAGTAGTCGGTGTTGAAGAAGCAACCATTAAAATCAATCAAGGCGATACGCTGATAGTCGATGGGGTTCTCGGAATTATAATTATAAATCCGGATGAAGAGACCCTTAATTCCTATCATGCAGCGGAAGCGAGGCTTAAGGGAGTAGCCGAGAAGTTCCTTTCGGCCAAGGATCTTCCGGCGCTTACCATTGACGGGAATAAAATTGAAATAAATGCTAATATAGAATTTCCTGAAGAGGTTCCGGCGGTCAAGCTGCACGGCGGCGAAGGCATAGGGCTTTATCGCACGGAGTTCTTTTATATGAACAGAAAGGATTTACCCACGGAAGAAGATCATTACCAGGCTTATAAATATGTAGCCGAAGAGATGAGCCCTTATCCGGTAATTATCCGCACTCTTGATTTAGGTGGAGACAAATTTTTATCGCAATTCCAGCTTCCGCATGAAATGCATCCGTTTCTAGGCTGGAGGGCGATTCGGTTTTGCTTGGCGCGCCCGGACATATTCAAATTACAGCTAAGGGCTATACTTAGAGCTTCGGTTTGCGGAAATCTTAAGCTTATGTATCCGATGATTTCGGGTATTGAAGAATTGAGGCAGGCGAATAAGATACTGGAAGAAGCCAAGGACGAGCTTAGGTCCAAAGGTATTCCTTTTGATGAGGATATTCAGGTTGGCGCGATGATTGAAGTTCCTTCGGCGGCCATGACGGCGGATATACTTGCGCAAGAAGCGGATTTTTTCAGCATAGGAAGCAATGATTTAATCCAGTATTCTTTGGCGGTTGACCGCGCCAATGAAAAAGTCGCTTACCTTTATGAACCGGCGCATCCTGCGGTATTAAGGTTAATCAAGAACATTATTGATTCCGCGCATAAAGCCAATATCAATGTCGGCATGTGCGGGGAGATGGCCGGAGAACCCAGTTTTGCGTTAATACTTTTAGGCCTTGGCCTTGATGAATTCAGTATGCCTCCCCAGGTAATACCTGAGCTCAAGTATTTAATTCGTTCGGTTTCCTTGAAGGACGCGCAAAGTATAGCCGTAGAGGCTTTAACTTTTTCAACCGGTACTCAGGTTGAAGAGTTTGCCCAGGCAAAGCTAAGGGAGATACTTAAGTAAGGGGCAAAAGTTAAATTTATTTTGAATTTTGGGCTTTGACCTTTGACATTAACGGTTTTATCTTAGTTAAGACAGTTATCTTAAAAAAGAGAGTGGTGGATGAAAGCAATAATACTGGCTGCCGGATACGCTACGCGTCTTTATCCTTTAACCAAAGAATATCCTAAGCCCTTGCTTAAAGTTAATGATAAGCCGATCCTTGACTATATTATCGCCAAGCTGGAAGCTGTAAAGCAAGTCGATGAAATAATCGTAGTGACCAACAGCAAGTTTATCTCCAAATTCCGCTACTGGAAAAGGGCAATCAGGACGAAAAAGAAGCTTACATTGGTGGATGATTTTACCAAGAGTAACAGCGACAGGCTCGGGGCAATCGGCGATGTGAGTTTTACGATAAACAAAAAACGTATTGATGAAGATATACTGGTTATTGGAGGGGATAACCTGTTTAGCGCAGGGTTAAATAAATTCTTAAGTTTTGCCGATAAAAATAAACCATCAGTTAGTATTGGAATTTTCAAATTGAAAGAATTAAAAGAAGCTTCGCGTTACGGCGTGGTCAAATTGAGCAGAAATGGGCGGGTAGTTGATTTTGAAGAAAAACCAAAGAAGCCTGAATCCAAATTAGTAGCAATGTGTTTATATTACATACCTGTCCGGCGTTTAGGTTTGATTAAGGACTATATGAAAATCAGGAACAAGGCCGATGCTACGGGTAATTACATAGGTTGGTTAAAGGACAGAGTTGATACTTACGGTTTTATTTTTCAAGGATCCTGGTATGATATTGGGGATTTTAAATATTTAACCGCGGCAAAAGATAATTTTGCTCAATAAGGGGGGAGTCATGACAGTAGGTCGTAAGCACTATTTTACTTCTGAGTCGGTGGGTGAAGGGCATCCGGATAAAGTTTGTGATCAGATATCAGATGGTGTATTAGATGAAGTTTTAAAACAGGATCCTTACGGAAGAGTAGCTTGTGAAACCTTTGTAACTATGGGCCTTTTGATCGTAGGCGGGGAAATCACCACTACCGCTTATGTCGATATACAGAAATTAGCCCGTGGCATTATCAAGGAAATAGGTTATACCAATCCTAAATACGGGTTTGATTATCATACTTGCGCGATTATTAATACAATCAACAGCCAATCTCCGGATATTGCCCAAGGCGTAAATACCGGCGGCGCAGGAGATCAGGGGTTTATGGTTGGTTTTGCCTGCCGGGAGACCGAAGAGTTTATGCCGCTGCCAATAATGCTTTCGCAGAAATTGGTGAGAAAGATGGCGGATATAAGGAGAAAAGGGGTATTAAAGTATTTAGGCCCCGATTGTAAATCTCAGGTTTCCGTGGAGTATCACGATGGAAAGCCTAAGAGAGTGGATTCGGTTGTTCTGGCTTGCCAGCATACGGAAGAGATTCTTGATTCCACCAAAGAAAAAATAACTAAGGCTGCCCGTCAGGAATTTGTTGACGTGATTGCTAAGCCTGTTTTAAAAGAATATATCGATAAAGATACAAAATATTTTATCAATGAAACCGGAAAATTCGTTATTGGCGGGCCGCAATCCGATACCGGTATGACCGGAAGAAAAATCGTCGTGGATACTTACGGCGGAGCAGCTGCTCCGGGTGGTGGCGCCTTCTCGGGAAAAGACCCGACCAAGGTTGACCGTTCCGCAGCTTATATGGCTCGTTACATCGCTAAAAATATCGTGGCTGCAGGATTAGCCGACAAATGCCTGATTCATCTGGCTTATGTTATCGGCAGGGCTGATCCTTTGGCAATTATGGTGGATACTTCCGGTACAGGAAAACTTAGCGAGCCGCAATTTATTAAATTAGTCCGCGATAATTTCGAACTTACTCCGCAAGGGATGATTAAATCCTTGGATTTATTGCGTCCTATATATAGGAAGACTGCTTGTTACGGCCACTTTGGCAGGACAGAGCCGGAATTTAGCTGGGAATCGACGGATAAGGCAGCGGTGCTGAAGAAGCAAGCGGCAAAATTATAATTAAATGACCAATCACCAAATCACAATGTCGAATGAAATCCCAATGATTCAATGTTCCAATTGGAACTTGGGATTTGAATCATTCATTCGTCATCGGGGCTTGGATATTGGAAATTAAACATACTTAAGGAGTTCTTATGAAATATGATGTCAAAAATATCGGCTTGGCTAAAAAGGGGGCATTAAGGATTGAATGGGCGTCTAACAATATGCCTGTTTTAAACCTGATCAAGCAGAGGTTTCTAAAAGAGAAGCCGCTAAAAGGCTTGAAGATTGCCGCCTGCCTGCATGTGACTACTGAAACTGGTGTTTTGGGCGGAGTATTAAAAGCTGGAGGAGCGGAAGTCTTTATCTGCGCTTCTAATCCTCTATCTACGCAGGATGATGTAGCTGCTTCTTTGGTTAGGAATTCAAGGATATCGGTTTTTGCGATAAAAGGCGAAGACACCAAGACTTATTATAGCCATATAAAATCAGTTCTTGCGGCTAAACCTGATATAACGATGGATGATGGCGCGGATTTAGTTTCTACTATTCATCAGGCGCCAGCTTCTGCGCACCCGAATATTATCGGCGGCACCGAAGAGACGACTACCGGGGTAATCCGTTTAAGGGCTTTAGCTCAAGAAGCCAAGTTACGCTATCCGATAATTGCGGTTAATGACGCTTTGACCAAGCATATGTTCGATAACCGTTACGGAACAGGCCAATCTACGATAGATGGTATCATCCGGGCGACAAACAAATTGCTGGCCGGAGCTGATTTTGTGGTTTGTGGCTATGGCTGGTGCGGCAAGGGAGCGGCCATGCGCGCTAGCGGTTTGGGCGCTAAAGTTATCGTTGTGGAAGTGGATTCTTTACGGGCGCTGGAAGCAAGCATGGATGGATTCCGGGTTATGCCGATTAAAGAAGCTGCTAAAATAGGCGATGTTTTTGTTACGGTAACCGGAGATATTAATGTTATAAGAAGAGAGCACTTCCAGTTAATGAAAGACGGCGCCATAGTAAGCAACTCCGGGCACTTTAATGTGGAACTGGATATCGCGGGTTTAGAGAAAATCAGTATAAGAAAAAAACAAATCCGTGATTTTGTGGACGAGTATATTTTAAAGGATGGGCGTAAAATTTACCTGTTAGGCGAAGGCCGGCTCATAAATTTAGCCGCAGCCGAAGGCCATCCCGCGAGTGTAATGGATATGTCGTTTGCCAACCAGGCTCTCTCTGCCGAATATATGGCCAAGAATTATAAAAAGCTGGAGAATCAGGTTTATAAAGTTCCCGATGATATCGATAAAAAGATCGCCGCTTTAAAATTAAAATCTTTAGGGATAAAAATAGATACCCTGACTTCGGAACAAAAGAAATATTTGTCCAGTTGGGAGATGGGTACGTAAGAAAGAGCAAATAGGGAGAGGCAAGAGATGGCAATTAAGAAAATAGCTGTATTGACGACTGGCGGAGATGCTCCGGGGATGAATCCGGCAATACGCGGAGTAGTCCGGTATGCGCTCTCCAATAAATTGGAGGTAATGGGCGTGTTCCGCGGCTGGTTCGGCTTGATCAACGAAGAGCTCAAAGTTATGAATCACCGTTCGGTTTCGGGGATAATCAGCCAAGGCGGGACAATCTTAAAAACCGCCCGTTGCGCGGAATTTCAAACCGAAGAAGGCCAAAACCGCGCCTTTGAAACGATAAAGAAGTACGGGATAGACGGATTGGTAGTTATTGGGGGTAATGGAAGCTTTGCCGCAGCGCATAAATTTGGGAATAAATATAATGTTCCTTGCGTAGGCATCGCAGCCTCGATTGATAACGATGTAAACGGCATAGATTATACTATTGGCGCCGATACCGCCATAAATACGGCGTTAAGCGCTATTGACAATATCCGCGATACAGCTACCAGTATGGAGCGGATCTTTGTAGTTGAGGTTATGGGCCGGGATTGCGGGTTTATCGCGTTGGCAGTGGCTTTGGCCGGAGGGTGTGAAGATGTAATTATTCCGGAAAGGCCGTTTGATTTAGAGGAAGTCTGCCATGATATAGTTCACGGAAATATTATAGGTAAGGTAAGCTGGATCATCATATTAGCCGAAGGAGCCGGCCACGCCGATGATATCGCCAAAAAGATCAATGAAATTACTACCCTGGAAACCCGGGCGATCACTCTTGGTCATATTCAGAGAGGCGGGCGCCCCACGGCGTTTTCCCGGGATTTAGCTTTGCATTTTGCAAAGGTAGCAGTCGACCTGCTTATCAAGGGAGATAAAGATAAAGCCGTAGGTTTGGCCGGAGGCAAAACTGTGAGTGTAGATTTTGCCACCGCAATCAAGAAAAAAGAATTGAATGTAGAGAATTTTTACGGATTAATCAAAACTTTAAGTTAGGAAACAAACGAAAGGAGAAGTTACTTACTATGGGCAGGAAAGCTGTGGGTATCGACAAAATCGTTACGGATCTGGTGGTTGCCGATGATGCCGCTACGAAAAAGGAATTAGCTAAAAAGATTTTAGCGATGAGTTATAAATTAGGGATTTACCCGGCCAGTATTCATGATTTTTATATGGCCCGCGGCCGGGGCGAATTCGGCGGTTTTACAGTGCCGGCGATAAACTTGCGGAGTATGACTTATGATTTAGCCCGGGCGATATTCAGAGTAGCTAAGAAGAATAATTCCGGAGCTTTCATTTTCGAGATCGCCAAATCCGAGATGGGTTATACCGCGCAGATCCCGGCTGAATATGTCAGTGTTATTTTGGGAGCCGCAATTAAGGAGGGGCATAAAGGCCCGGTATTTATTCAGGCAGACCACGTGCAGGTTAACGCCAAGAAATTTCAGGAGAACCCGGATAAGGAATTACAAGCCCTGCAGGATTTGATTGCCGACGCCATAGCTGCGGGTTTCTATAATATCGATATTGATTCGTCTACTTTGGTAGATTTATCCAAGGAAGATATCAAAAAACAGCAGAAGTTTAATTATGAAGTCTGCGCGAAATTAACCCAGTTTATCCGCCGCATTGAGCCAAAAGGCATAACTGTTTCAGTCGGAGGCGAGATAGGCGAAGTTGGGCATCAAAATTCGACTCCCGAAGACTTGCGCGCATTTATGTCCGGATACCGCGAGAAATTACGCAAAGGTTTGGTAGGGATTAGCAAGATTTCCGTCCAAACCGGAACGTCTCATGGCGGAGTTGTCAAGGCCGATGGTTCTATCGCCGAGGTAAAACTTGACTTCACCACGCTTAAAACGCTTTCCGGGATTGCCCAGCAGGAATTCGGGCTGGGTGGCGCGGTGCAGCACGGCGCTTCAACCTTGCCGGAAGAGATGTTCCATAAATTTCCGGAGAATAATACTTTAGAGGTGCATTTGGCTACCGGTTTTCAGAATATGATGCTGGATAGCCGGAATTTCCCCGCTGATTTAAAGAAGAAGATGTATGATTGGTTAACGGTTAATGCCGCAAATGAAAGAAAAGAAGGTGAGACCGACGAGCAGTTCTTCTATAAGGCGCGTAAAAAGGCCCTTGGGCAGTTCAAGAAGGAAATTATGGGATTAGCCCAAGAAGTCCGGGACAGCATAGCGGCAGAAATCGAAAATAAATTTGATTTTCTGTTTAAGCAATTGGATGCTGTCAATAACAATGCTTTGGCGGACAAGTATGTTACTTTGAGGCGGGTAATTTCAAGGCCGCGCAAGGAAGCAAAAGAGATTGTTCACGATGGAGAAGGCGCAGACTAGAAACGATTGATAGCTTCAGGTCGATAGCCAATAGTCTATAGTCGATATAAAATAAGGCTATTGACCATAGAGTATAGACCATTGACCAGTGGCTATTGGAGGTAAAATATGCGTTCTGATAAGATTAAAAAAGGATTGGAAAGGGTTCCGCACCGGGCGCTTTTGCACGCGACAGGTTTATCCAAAAAAGATTTGGATAGGCCGTTTATCGGTGTCGCCACTTCTTTTACCGACCTTATACCCGGGCATATCGGCATGCGCGATTTGGAGCGTTTTATCGAGCGCGGAATTTGTTATGGCCAGGGTGTGCCGTTTTTATTCGGAGTGCCGGGAATCTGCGACGGTATTGCTATGGGCCATTTGGGAATGTGTTATCCTTTGGCCTTGCGCGAAATTGTCGCCGACACAATCGAAACAGTCTGCAACGCCCACCAATTAGACGGGATAATTTGTTTAACTAACTGTGATAAGATTACTCCCGGTATGATTATGGGGGTAGCTCGTTTAAATATACCGGCGATAATTGTAACTGCCGGGCCGATGTTATCCGGGCGTTACGAGAAACGAAAACTTGCTTTCGTGCACGATACCTATGAAGGAATGGCCCGGGCAAAAAAAGGCGATATTTCACCGGAGGAGTTATCTTGTTTGGAATTAGAAGCTTGTCCCGGAGCCGGTTCTTGCCAAGGTTTATATACGGCTAATACTATGGCTTGCCTTACTGAAACTATTGGTTTGTCTTTACCCGGTTGCGGCACTGCTTTAGCCGCATCCGCAAAAAAACGCCGGATCGCCGAGGCTAGCGGTGAGCGTATCGTGGAACTGGTGAGAAAAAATATCCAGCCCCGCGATCTCATTACCCAGAAATCCCTGGAGAACGCTATTGTGGTAGATATGGCTTTGGGCGGTTCAAGTAATACTGTTTTACATCTTATGGCTATTGCTCATGAAGCCGGGATTAATTTAGATTTGAAGGCTTTTGATAAAATTAGCAAAACTACTCCGCACATTACCAGCTTAGAACCGGCGGGAACGCATTTTATGGAAGATTTGGAATATTCCGGGGGGATTCCGGCGGTTTTAAAGAGATTAAAACCCAAGCTGAATAATGTTTTGAATGTGAGCGGAGAAAGGACTTTTGACATTGCCGATAAGGCAAAGATATCCGACGAGGATGTAATTCGTCCGTTAAGCAAATCTTACCATAAGCAGGGCGGGATTGCGGTGTTGTATGGTAGTATTGCTCCGGAGGGCGCTGTGGTTAAGCAAAGCGGCGTAAGCGATAAAATGATGAAGTTTGTGGGCCGCGCCCGCGTATTTAACCGTGAAGAAGAAGCAATGCAGGCGATTATGAATAATAAGATTAAAAAAGGCGACTGCGTCGTGATTCGTTATGAAGGCCCCGCGGGTGGCCCGGGTATGCGCGAGATGCTTGCTCCGACTGCCGCAATTGTAGGTTTGGGGTTAGCGGATTCAGTGGCTTTAATTACCGACGGCCGTTTTTCGGGCGGGACAAAGGGCCCGTGTATCGGGCATATTTCTCCCGAGGCTTCCAGCGGCGGGCCGATTGCGATTTTAAAAGACGGGGATACGATTATTATTGATATACCAAATAGAAAAATAGAGGCAAAATTAAGTAAAGAAGAAATTGCTAAGAGATTTAAGAACTGGAAACCTGTTGAGCCGAAGATAAAAACAGGATATTTGTCCAGGTATTCAAGGTTGGTTAGTTCGGCGGATAAAGGGGCAATACTGAAGTAAGAGTTAAAATAAAAGTAAAACCACAATTTAAAGCCAAGAAGTTTAATGACAAATGACAAAAATCAAAGCTCAAAATAAATTCAAAATTCTAATGCCAAATATCAAAACAAATGTTTTGTTATTTGGAATTTGACATTTAGATTTATTTTGGATTTTGTGCTTTGGTATTTGATATTAACGTGTGCTTTTACATTTTGAGTTAAACTATGAAGGGTTCAGAAATATTCCTAGAGTCTTTAAAGCGCGAGGGTGTCGAGGTAATGTTTGGTTACCCCGGCGGACAAGTTTTGCCGATTTTCGACAGCCTTTACGATTCGGATATTAAATTTATCCTTACTCGCCATGAGCAGGGAGCAGCCCATGCGGCTGATGGTTATGCCCGCGCAACCGGAAAGGTTGGAGTGTGCCTGGCAACTAGCGGCCCGGGGGCTACAAATCTGGTAACCGGAATCGCTAATGCTTATATGGATTCTATCCCAATGGTAGCGATTACCGGGCAGGTAAAGAGTTTCTTGATCGGTAATGACGCTTTTCAGGAAGCCGATGTCACCGGAATTACCCGTCCGATAACCAAACATAATTATTTGGTTAAGGATGTTAAGGATCTGGCGCGTATAATCCGGGAGGCTTTTTATATCGCTTCTACCGGCAGGCCCGGCCCGGTGTTAATAGACATTCCGTCGGATATTCAGTTGATGGATGCGGAATTTATTTGGCCGAAGAATGTCGAGATACGCAGTTACAACCCGACTCTTTTTGGCCATCCCGGCCAAATCAAGAAAGCAGCCAAGCTTATCGCTGCTGCCAAAAAACCGATAATTTATGCCGGGGGTGGTGTGATTACCTCAGGCGCGCATAAAGAACTAAAGATGCTGGCGGAAAAGATCAACGCGCCTTTGACCTGGACTCTTATGGGTATAGGCGCGTTTCCGGCAACCCATGAATTATCTTTGGGTATGTTGGGTATGCATGGGACTGCTTACGCGAATCACGCGATTATGGAGAGTGATCTTATAATTGCGGTAGGCGCTCGTTTCGATGACCGCGTAACCGGCAGGCTCGACGCCTTTGCTCCTTATGCCAAGATTATCCATATTGACGTTGATCCGTCTTCTATCAGTAAGAATGTAAACGTGCATATCCCGATAGTCGGGGATGCCAAAAATATTTTGATTGAACTCTTAAGAGATATCAAGAAGGTGCCTAATACATGCGATTGGCTAAAGACCGTCGAAGGATGGAAAAAGAAGTATCCTCTGGTATATAAAAATGACGGAGCCCTTAAACCTCAATATATAATTGAGCAGATTTATGAGGTGACCGAAGGAGATGCTATTATTACTACTGAAGTCGGCCAAAACCAGATGTGGGCAGCGCAGTGGTATAAATATACGGCGCCGCGCACATTTATCTCGTCAGGAGGATTAGGCACTATGGGGTTTGGGCTACCCGCGGCTATGGGCGTTAAGATTGGCTGCCCGGATAAAACAGTCTTTGATATTGCCGGCGATGGGTCAATCCAGATGAATATTCAGGAATTAATGACCTGCGTTGCTAATAAAATAAACGTTAAGATTGCGATTCTCAACAATGGTTATTTAGGAATGGTGCGGCAGTGGCAGGAGCTCTTTTACAAAAGGCGTTACTCGCAGGTGGATATAACCAGCCCGGATTTTGTGAAACTGGCTGAAAGTTATGGCTGCGTTGGAATCCGGGTAACTAAGAAAGAAGAAGTCCGGCCTGCGCTTGAAAAAGCGATTGCCACGGATAATACCGTAATGATTGATTTTAAGGTTGAGCCTGAAGAGAATGTGTTTCCTATGGTTCCGGCTGGCCAAGCCATCAATCAGTTTATCGGAGGTTTGGCTTAACGAATGACAAATATCAAAATCAGAGTTTTGTCATTTGGTATTCGTAATTTGTGCTTATTTTGAATTTTGGGCTTTGGTATTTGACATTGAATTTTTTAGAGAGAGAACAAAAATGAGGCATACAATATCAGTTCTGGTGGAAAATAAATTTGGCGTTTTGGCGCGTATTGCCGGATTGTTCAGCGCCCGCGGATATAATATCGCTTCTTTGGCGGTTTCCGAGACGCTGGATCCGGCTATATCCTATATGACTATCGTGGTCGAGGCTAAAGACGCCAAGATCTTAGAACAGATAAAGAAACAACTGAATAAGCTTATTGATGTGATCACCATCACTGATTTTACCAAAAAAGAACATGTTGACCGCGAGCTTGTCTTAGCCAGAGTAAAATATTCGTCCAAAGACAAGAGCAAGTTGGAAAATGTGTTTAAGAAATATGTCGGAAAGATCATCCAGCATAAGGCGGATGTTGCGATTATCGAGGCAGTAGGCGAGGGCGTCCAGATTAAATCGCTTTTAGATGAATTAAGCAAGTTTGAAATTCAGGAGTTGGTTCGGACAGGGAAATTAGCGATAAACAATTAAACAAAGACACCCCGCGCTGATCGGAATTGCGCGGGTGTTGTCTTGGTAGACAAGGAGGATTTACAAATGGCAAAGATTTATTATGATCAAGACGCGGATTTGAATTTATTGAAAAATAAGACAATCGCAATCATTGGTTACGGCATTCAGGGCCGCGGCCAATCATTATGCTTAAGAGATTCCGGGATGCACGTGGTGGTTTCCGAGATGGCCGGAACACCGAATTACGAGCAAGCAAAGGCTGATGGGTTTACTCCTGTAACAGCCGCCGAAGCGGCTAAGGCAGCAGATATTATTCAGATATTGACTCAGGATCATGTGCAGGCCAAGGTTTATCAGGAAGCGATAAAACCAAACCTGAAAAAAGGCAAGGCGCTTTGTTTTTCACACGGTTTTAATATTCGTTTTAAGCAGATTAGGCCTCCGAAGAATGTGGATGTATTTATGGTGGCCCCTAAAGGACCAGGCGCTTTAGTCAGAAAAATGTATGAAGAGGGCAAAGGTGTGCCTTCGTTAATCGCGGTTTACCAGAATGCAACCGGCCAGGCAAAAGATTTAGCCTTAGCTTACGCCAAGGCAATTAAGGCTACTACCGCAGGTGTAATTGAGACGACTTTCGACGAAGAAACAGAGACCGATTTGTTCGGCGAACAGGCAGTGCTTTGCGGCGGGGTAAGCGAGTTAATCAAAGCAGGTTTTGATACTTTGATTGAGGCAGGATACCAGCCGGAGATCGCTTATTTTGAAGTTTTGCACGAGTTAAAATTAATCACGGATTTGATTCAGGAAAGAGGTATCTCCGGAATGCGTAGAGGCGTTTCCAATACCGCTTGTTACGGGGATTTAAGCCGCGGCCCGAGAATCATTACGCAGAAGACCCGCAAAGAAATGAAAAAGATTTTAAAAGAGATTAAGACCGGAAAATTTGCCCGCGAGTGGATTAAAGAAAATGAAATAGGCAGGCCGAATTTCAATAAGTTGATATCCGACGGAGACAATCATTTGATTGAAAAGGTGGGAAAACAGCTAAGAGAAATGATGCCGTGGATGAAAAAGTAAAATTAAAACTTTAATGACAAATGACAAAATTAAAAATCCAAAATAAATCCCAGGCTCAGATGTCAAATATCAAAACCAAGGTTTTGTCATTTTAGTATTTGTTATTTAAGTTTATTTTGAATTTTGAGCTTTGACCTTTGTCATTTGGTGCTTATTTTGAATTTGGGTTTTGGTATTCGACAATAACTTTACATTGTGAGATTATGGAGAAAATAATAATATTCGATACTACCCTGCGTGATGGGGAGCAGGCGCCGGGGGCGTCCCTTACCCATCAACAAAAGCTGGAAATTGCTTTTCAGTTGGAGAAGCTGGGTGTGGATATAATTGAGGCCGGTTTCCCGATCGCTTCTCCGGGTGATTTTAAAGCAGTAGCTGAAATCTCCAAGGCTATCAAAAAAAGCGCTATCTGCGGATTGGCTCGCTGCCTTAAGCCGGATATCGAATCTGCTGCCAGCGCCTTGAAGGCGGCTAAAAAAGCGCGGATACATTTGTTTTTGGCCACTTCCAAAATCCATTTGCAATATAAGTTTAAAAAAGCCGAAGACGAAATTCTGATTATTGCTAAAAACGCGGTGAAACTAGCTCGCCGGCTTTGTGATGATATCGAGTTTTCTCCGGAAGATGCCACGCGTTCGGAGAGAGATTTTCTTTTTAGCGTAATTGAGGCCGTAATCAACGAAGGCGCAAGGACTATAAATATTCCGGATACTGTTGGTTACAGCTATCCTCAGGAAATATTTTCACTGATTACCGATATAAAAAATAACGTTCCTAATATCGATAAGGCGGTAATTGCCATACATTGCCATGATGATTTGGGTCTGGCTTCGGCCAATTCTATCTCGGCAGTTTTGGCAGGGGCCCGGCAAGTCCACTGCACCATCAACGGCATAGGCGAGCGCGCCGGTAACGCTTCTTTGGAAGAAGTGGTTATGGCGATTAAAACGCGCAAGGATATTTTCGGTGAATTCTATACCGGTATAAATACCAAAGAAATATTCCGCGCTTCGCGGATGGTTAGTAATCTGACGAATTTTGTGGTTCCGCCGAATAAAGCTATTGTGGGAAGAAACGCTTTTTCTCATGAATCCGGCATCCATCAGGATGCGATTCTAAAGAACAGGATGACCTATGAAATTATTGATCCTAAAGATGTGGGTATATCCTCAAACCAACTTATTCTCGGGAAGCATTCTGGGCGGCACGCTTTTGGCGACAGGCTCAAAGCGTTGGGATTTCGCCTGGACGATGAGCAGTTGAATAGGGCTTTTGTCCGCTTCAAGGAAGTTGCCGATAAAAAGAAAGATATTTTTGACGACGATCTGAGGACGATTGTTGAAGATGAGATTAGCGTGGTTAAACCGCTTTGGCAGTTGAGCAGCTTTGAGGTTACCTCCGGGACAAAAATCAAACCGGAAGCTAAAGTAGTTTTGATCAAGAAATCGAAGAATGTATCCGGGGTTTCCTCCGGAGACGGGCCGGTGGATGCCTGCTTTAAGGCTATAGATAAGATTACCGGGTATAAAGCGAAGTTGGAAGATTTCCGGCTGGAGGCAGTTACTTCCGGCAAAGATGCCTTGGGACAGGTGAGCCTTAAGCTAAAGATAAACAATTCTATCTATAGCGGACGCGGTTCAAGCACAGATATCATAGAAGCTGCTATCCGGGCGTATTTGGATAGCGTCAATAAGCTAGGGGTAAAATGAGTAAAGGCCGTGTTTATGGTTTAGTCGGTAATCCTATCCAGCATAGCCTGTCGCCGTTAATGCACAATGCGGCTTTTTCCTTCCTGAAAATAAAAGCCAAATATAAATTGTTCCCTTTGGAGAGAAAAGAGCTTAAGCCTTTTTTAAACAATCTTAAGAAGAGGAATATCTGCGGTTTGAACATAACCATTCCTTACAAAGAAGAAGTCCTTCATTTGGTGGACGGTTATTTATCAAGCGCGGTTAGAGTCATATCCGCGGCCAATACTCTCATTGTAGATAAGTCCGGTAAGCTCAAATTGTGCAATACCGATTATCTCGGATTCACCGAGCATCTCAAGGAGCTTAAGATTGCTCCCAAGAGAGCCGCCATTATCGGGGCGGGGGGAGCGGCCCGGGCAGTCTGTTTTGCGCTGGGAAAGATGAAAGCCCAGCAGGTAGATATTTATGATATCGATAAATTCCGATCATTAGCCATTATGGAAAGGTTCAACAAGATATTTCCCAATACAAGATTTTTGGCGGCGCAGAATATAGAAGGGTTGAAATTAAGAGAAAAAGATATTCTAATCAATGCTTCATCCGTCGGAATGAAGGAAGCGGACCCGCTTTTGGTGGATCAATCCCAATTAAGCCCCGGATTATTTGTTTACGATTTAATTTATAATCCTGCCCGGACAAAACTGCTGAAATTGGCCGAAGAAAACGGGCTTGCGCATTCAAATGGGTTAGGAATGCTTCTTTATCAGGGAGTGGAGGCTTTCGATTTGTGGATATCTCCTGCCAAGACGCCGGTGGAGGTAATGCGTAAAGCATTAGAAAAAGGAGTGAAAAAGCTATGATCGGGAAATTAATAGTTTTTGTTTTTGGTTCTATCATCGGAAGTTTTCTGAACGTCTGTATCCATCGTATGCCCAAGTCCGAGTCGGTTGTTTGGCCGCGTTCGCACTGCCCTAAGTGCAAAAAAAGAATCCCCGGTTATGACAATATACCTTTCATAAGTTTTATCCTGCTAAAAGGCAGATGCCGTTTCTGCAAAGAAAAAATATCATTGCGTTATCCGCTTGTTGAGCTTCTGACCGCGCTTTTATTTTTAGCCTTCTTTATGCGTTATGGATTAAGTTATAATTTTTTCTTTTACCTGGTGCTTGCCTCCGCGCTTATCATCGCGACGTTTGTGGATATCGGGCATAGAATCATACCGGATGAAATCTCTATCGGAGGGCTTATTGTCGGGTTTATTCTAAATTCAATCAGAGGGTTTAATTTGAACCCTCTGACGTTTAGCTTTAAGCCAATGTTAAGTTCGCTGGCCGGGATAATCGTAGGCGGCGGCGTGATTTATCTGACCGGCTGGTTGTTTGATCTGGTTTATTTCAAATTGCTCAAAAATCATCCTATAAACGGAGAAGCCGAATCAATGGGAGGAGGAGACGTAAAGCTTTTGGCAATGATTGGCGCTTTTCTGGGCGCCCCTCGCGCGCTGCTTACTTTTTTCGTCGCCCCATTTTTTGGCGCAATCATCGGCCTGATTATTCTCACAACTAAAAAAGACCACACTATTCCTTACGGGCCATTTTTATCTTTTGCAGCATTGGTATCAATATTTTGGTCAGACAAGATATTGCGCCTTTTAATTCCTTAAGAAAATCAAGATGCCGCAAGCAAGCCAGCTAGAGTATTTTCTCTCCCACAAAAGGGCGGGGATATTGGTTCCGGTATTTTCGATCCATTCAAAAAATAGTTTTGGCGTCGGAGACTTAACGGATTTAAAGTCGGTTATTGATTGGTGCCGCGATACAGGTAACTCAATAGTCCAGCTTTTGCCGATGAATGATATGGGTAGTTTGTTTTGCCCATATGATGCTTTAAGCGCATTTGCGCTTGAGCCGCTTTATATATCCTTAGTTGATTTAGACCTGCCTAAAGATAAATCCATAAAAAGACAAATCGAAGCCTTGCGTAAGAACTTAAAATCCGATAAGAAATATGTGGATTACAGCGTTAAGAATGAAAAATTGCGCGTCTTGCGGGAGATTTTTTTATTGAACGCTGACGTTGACCCGGAAGCCTTTAGCCGTTTTAGGAGCGAGAACAGCTACTGGCTTTGGGATTACGCTTTATTTAAAACGCTTAAGTCAAAATTCGGGGAGAGCGCTTGGTATGATTGGCCGGTGGAATTTAGAAATCGCGATATAGATGCCTTGGATAATTTCCGTAAAGCCAATGCCCAGGAAATTAGATTTCAGGAGTGGGTGCAATGGCAGCTTTTTGAGCAGTTTAAAGCGGTTAAAGATTATGCCCAAAAAAAAGGAATTTTTATAAATGGAGATTTGCCTATCTTAGTTTCCCGTGATTCCAGCGATGTCTGGTCGCATCCGGAATTCTTTAAGTTGGAGTTTGCGGCGGGAGCTCCTCCGGATATGTATGCTGCCCGCGGCCAGCGCTGGGGAATGCCTACGTATAATTGGAATAAGATTTCCGATGACGGTTATCTTTATTTAAAAGAAAAGTTAAAATATGCGGAGAATTTCTATAACATTTTGAGGGTTGATCATGTTGTGGGGTTATTCCGCATCTGGAGTATCCCTTATAATGATTCGTTGGAAAATCAGGGTTTACATGGATTTTTTGATCCGGTTAATGAAGCAGATTGGGGAGAGCATGGCAGGAAGATACTGGATGTTATGCTTAAAAGCACAAAGATGTTTTTGTGCGCCGAAGATCTGGGGGTGATTCCCAAGGTTTGCACCGAGACGTTGAGGCAGTTGAATATTTTGGGCAATGATGTGCAGCGCTGGGTGAAGAACTGGAACATAAGCCATGATTTTCTCAAAGCCGATGATTACCGCCAGCTTTCCGTTACGATGCTTTCAACTCATGATACGACTAATTGGCCTGCCTGGTGGGAGAATGAGGCTGGCACAGTGGATGAGGATTTGTTCCGCCGTAAATGCGCTGAAGCAGGGATTGATTTTGGCCGGGTAAGGCCGGAACTTTTTGATTTGGTCCGCTCCTGCCACGCAAGGCTGCGCTGGAGAGAAGAGATTGATTCGGTAGATAGGCTTATTAAGGGACTGTCCCCGCAGGGGACTGTCCCTAAAGAACGTTTGGGAATTTTTATAAATTTATACGAGAATACCTATGGGGAGAAAGAGAAACTCTGGAAATTGCTTGAGATGGAAGGGCCAATACGCGAGAAATGCGATAAGGAGTTATTTGAGGCTATCCTGAAATTTAATCTGGCGGCGAGTTCTTTATTCTGTATCAATACTTTGGTTGATCTTTTGTATCTGACTGATGTCTGGCAGGGCGATAGTTATCAATATAGGATGAATACTCCCGGCACAATCGGCGGCCACAACTGGTCCCTCAAACTTCCGCTTTCTCTTGAAGAATTACATAAGCACCCAGTCACCAAGCAAATTCGCAAATTAATTACTGATTCAGATAGGCTTTAAATGCCGCTGTCAAGTTTCCTCGCTTTGGGCCGATTTTTCAATATTGTTTCTTCGTAAATTGACTTGACAAATCTAATTAGTATTGTATACTTTAATACAGAGAATTGTATATAAAGATACAATAAATTGTATAGAATATCGAATTGATAAACAAGGATTACTAGACAGATTAAGCGCTTGGAATGGCTTTGTAAAGCGGAAAGTGCATTTAATTGCTTGCGGCGGGACAGCTTTGACTCTTCTAGCTGTTAAGGCTTCAACTAAAGATATAGATTTACTCGTGCCTAACGAGGATGAGCATACTTATTTAATTAATATTCTGCCGCAACTCGGTTATAAATCGGTGAGCGGTTGGGGCTGGTCAAGGGATGATGGGTTTATCTTTGATTTATTTAGAGGCAACGCGGTGCATACAACACAATTGTTAGAATCGCCTTTAGAAAAAGAGAATCATATTCTAGTTAAAGAATTTAGCCACATTTACTTGGGGGTGCTTAATTATTATGACATAATAATTAGTAAATTGTTCCGGGGCACCGGTATAGATAACGATGATTGTTTGGCTTTATTAAAGAGTAAAAGAAACGAGATAGATATGGTTAAATTGGAAAAGCGATTCCGGGAAACAGCTTCTTATGATGTTTCGGAAAAGGTTGTCATTAAGAACTGGGAGCATTTTCTAAGATTAGCCGGTAAAGAGGGCGGATAAAGATGGGTAAAGACGATCTATTGAAAAGATTATCGGCATTGGGATTTCCGCTTTTAGAAGTTGAAAAAGAGGAAGAGGCTAACTCCACTCTTGCGGATTTAGTTAATTCTCATGACCTTAGGCTTTGGGAAGGTTTCCCGGTAGTTTTAGCTAATAGCTCTGAGAAAGGCCTGTTTGATTATAATATGGCGCAAAGGTTAGTTAAATCTCCAGATGACAGGGTGAGTTTTACCTTATTGATAATGTTGTCGCTGGCGCTCTATAAAACTTTAGGCTTAAATTTTGCTTGGGCGGATGCGTTATACGCATCCTTTAAAGATGAAGCCATGAGGAAGCAGTACGATAATTACTTATCGGCTTTTAAAGCTAAGCAGGATCTCGTTGTGCAGGCCGAACTAATGTCCAGCCAGAGAGTGAAGGAGACGTTTAATAATTATTTCAGGCAGGCGCAGGCGAATCTTAACGAACTTCTATCGATAAAAGAAGCAATGGGGCTTGAGTACGCGCTCGCGCAGGTTTTCTCTTCGAAGCAAAAGGAGCTATTTCTGAAGAAGCTGCGTAACGAAAAATTGACCAAAACCGAGAAAGAATATTTCTCGCGGGTAGTAAAAAAGAAAGTTTTGGCCCTTGCGAACCCCGAATTGTATCGTTTATCGCAAAAGCTGCTGCAAAATTTTTAACAGGTTAATTTAAATAATAAAAGGAAATTATAATGGCAATGTTGCAGGGAGTTGAATATTATATTTCCAAGCGCATGGGCAAGGCGATAATGGATTATAAGATGCTTGCTGATGGGGATAAGATCGGGGTGGCTGTTTCCGGCGGAAAGGACAGCCTGACCTTGCTGAGAATTCTTAATGACCGCCGGCAGTTTGTTCCGATAAAATACAGCTTAGTGGCAATACATATTGATCAGGGTTATCCTAAATCCATTTCCGCCAAGCTTAAGAAATATTTTGAGAAAGAAGGCGTGGAGTATCAGATTGTAAAAGTCGATGCTTTGCGTAAAACCAAGAAAAAAGATATAAATTGTTTCTGGTGTTCCTGGAACAGGAGAAAAGCCCTCTTTGAAACATCTGTTCGGCTTAAATGCGCTAAGGTTGCCTTGGGCCATCATATGGATGATATAATCGAGACGACTTTATTGAATATGTTCTTTCAAGGCGAGATATCCTCGATGAATCCTAACCAGGTATTGTTCGATGGAAAAATTACCTTGATCCGGCCGCTTGCCTATGTGGAAGAATATATGATCAAGCGTTTTGCCAAAGAAGAAAAAATCCCTCATGACACCTGCATCTGCCCGAATTCAGTCACTTCTAACCGCGCAAAAATGGGTAAGATTATTCAGGATTTAAAAAAGACCTGCCCGGACATCAAGAAAAACATTTATCGCAGCTTAAAAAGAATAAAGTCGGATTATTTATTGTAAGAAAATATCAGAGAGTGGTATAATAGCCCTATGATTTGGATAATCGGATTATCATTTTTGGTTTTACTTGCGATTGTTACTTTGTTGGTTTTTAAGCTCTCTTCGCAGGTGAATGAGCGCTTGAATCAGATGAACCAGTCGCTCCAAGAGGCCGGTAAGATCATCGGCTTAAACCTGGGAAACACCACCAATGTCTTTGGCAACGTTAAAGAGCAGTTAGGCAGGTTAGAGGAGACCAATAAGCAGATTGTGGATATCAGTAAGGATATTTCCAGCCTACAGGAGCTTTTGCGCGCGCCCAAGTTCCGCGGAGCAATGGGCGAAGTTTTACTGGAAAATTTATTATCGCAAGTCTTGCCCAAGGATCATTACTCAACCCAATACCGCTTTAAAAGCGGAGAGGCGGTGGATGCCATAATTAAACTCGGCGAGCGCATTGTTCCGGTAGACGCCAAATTCAGTTTGGAGAATTTTCAGAAGATGCTTGAGGCCCCGGATGAGCAGCTAAAGTCCGCCTTACGCAAGAAATTCATCCAGGATGTCAAGAACCGGATTGATGAAGTTTCCTCGAAATATATCCTGCCGCAGGAGAATACCTACGATTTTGCTCTGATGTATATACCGGCGGAAAATGTATATTACGAGATAATAATAAAAGAAGATATCTTTTCTTACAGTTTATCCAAAAAAGTAATTCCGGTTTCGCCGAATACAATTTATGCGTATTTGGAAGTCATCTGCCTTGGGCTAAAGGGCCTAAAGGTTGAAGAGAACGCCAAGAAAATACTAAAATCTTTAAGCGCTTTAGAGATCGAAATCGATAAATTCAAGGAAGAGTTTAATATACTCGGAAGCCACCTGAGCAACGCCAATACTAAATATTCGGATTCGCAAAAACGCCTGGAAAAACTCAGCGATAAATTGATTAATATCCAGGATACCAAGCAAATCGAAGCTAAATAATGATCCTTAGCGTTAAAGTCGTTCCCAAAGCCAGCCGGAATTTGGTCAAAGAAGATCCGAATGGCTTAAAAGTGTACCTGACCAAACCCGCGCAAGACGGGTTAGCCAATGAGCAGCTAGTCAGTTTATTGTCCGGGCATTTAAAAATAAAAAAATACCAGATAAAGATCATTAAAGGCGGTAAATCCAGGAATAAACTTGTTGAAATTACTCAAAAATCATAATCCTTTGGAAGGAGCAGTTGGGGAAAACGTAGTCAGCGCCTTCAGCTTAAAGGCTAACGGCAACATGTCTTTATCTTATGGGGATACAAGCAGGGCGCTTGAGAATCGTAAAAGTTTTTTAAGCTCTTTGGGTATCGACTATAAGGATTTGGTTTGCGCCAAGCAAGTTCATGGAAGCCATGTCCAATCTGTAAGTGAGGTTGATAAAGGCCGGGGCGCGCTAACTTGCGCTGCATCGATTCCGGACACCGACGGTTTGATAACCGGTACAAAAGATTTGCCGTTGGCAATATTTACAGCTGATTGCTTGTCCGTGTTTCTGTATGATCCGCAAAGGCCGGCAATAGGTTTAATCCACGCTGGCTGGCGTTCTTCCGAAGCCGGTATCGTTGCCTGCGCAGTTAAATCAATGCAGGATAAATTCAATACCGACCCTGCCCGGTTAATTGTCGGGTTTGGCCCGCGCATAAAAGATTGTTGTTACGAAGTGGCAAGAGACTTTAAAGGTAAATTTAGCTTGGGGTTGGTTGAAAGAACAGGAAGCCTGTATCTTGATTTGGCGCAAGTTAACAAAGAGCAATTAACCGGTTTAGGCGTTAAAGAAAAAAACATCTTTGATCCGGATTTTTGCACCTTCTGTTCTAGCGAAGAATTCTTTTCTTTTCGGAAAGAAGGAAAAGCAACCGGCAGGATGCTTTCGGTCATAATGCTTACTGAATAGATGATTCATATCCCGAAATTTAAATTGGATTTCGTTCTGCATACTTACAATACTACTTTAGAGGCAGTCAAAACTTCGCTGGCTGAATTCGGAGAGAAGCTGGATGTCGTCGAAGTGGTTGATGCTTCGCAAAAAGGGAAGAACTTTAAGATAAATATAAATACCGAAGATCCCACGGTTGTTTTTGATGTCTGTTCGCAATTCGGCAGAATAAGGTCGGTGAAGGTAGAGGACGAAGGAGGAAAATAATATGCAAAAAGTTTTGATAGTCTATTATTCGCGGGGAGGAAATACCAGGAAGATGGCGGAATTGATTGCTGATGGTGTAAAAAGTGAGAGCTTGGATGTAACGGTTAAGGATGTTAAAGACGTAAATGCGGATGATTTATTGCAATATGATGGCCTGATTTTTGGTTCGCCCACTTATTACGGAAGTATGTGCGCTGAAATAAAAAAGCTCTTTGACGACTCAGTCAAGTTTCACGGGAAATTGGACGGAAAAGCAGGCGCGGCATTTTCTTCCAGCCGAAACATTGCCGGTGGAAACGAAACCGCAATTCTGGATATCTTGAACGCCATGCTCATACATGGTATGATTATTCAAGGTGATTATTCAGGCGATCATTATGGGCCAGTAGCGATAGATTCTCCTGATGAGCGTTCGGCCAAAGAATGCTTGAGAATGGGCTCCAGATTTGCGAAGTTAGTTAAAAGGTTATCAAAGTAAAAATTAAATGACAAATGACAAAACTCAAAATCCAAAATAAATCCAAAACTCAAAATCCAAATATCAAAACCAGAGTTTTGTCATTGGGTATTTGTCATTAATATTACAATGTCCATTATAATATTTATAACTGCTTCTAATGAAAAAGAAGCTAAAAAGATAGCAACCATGCTTATAAAGAATAAGCTGGCTGCTTGTGTCAATATCGTTAACGGAGTAAAATCGCTTTTTTGGTGGAAGGGTAAAGTTGATCAGGCAAAAGAAACATTGCTTATCGTAAAATCCCGAAAAGAAAAATTTAATAAGCTCGTGAAGCTGGTCAAGGCTAACCATAGTTATGCTGTCCCGGAGATAATCGCTGTCCCGATAGCCTGCGGTTTTAAGCCGTATTTAAATTGGATAAATGAATCTGTCCGGTAGCCCGCTCGATTATATTTTTGCCTTTGCAGGAGGAGTGCTTGTCAGCCTTACTCCTTGCATCTATCCGTTAATCCCGGTTACCGTTTTCTACATAAGTTCCAAAAGCGGCAGTTCCCAAGCCAAGGGCTTCGGATTAAGTTTAATTTTTGTTACGGGCTTAGCGGTAACTTATTCTGTTTTAGGTTTAATCGCTTCGCTCGGCGGAAAGATTTTTGGTGTAATAAGCACTAATCCTTTAACCCTGATAATCGTAGGTTTAATTATTCTTTTATTCGGAATAAGCATGCTTTTGGATTTGTTTAATTTATCCTGGCAGGGGCCAAGAGCCGATACCGCAAAGAAAGGTTATTTTTCTACCTTTTTATTGGGGGCTTCCGCCGGTTTGGTTGCTTCTCCTTGTTTGACGCCGGCATTGGCTTCGATTCTTGCTTATGTATCTACCAAGAGAAACATCATTTTTGGGATGAGCCTGCTTATGGTTTTTGCCTATGGCATGGGTTTAGTTTTGATTCTTGCCGGAACCTTTAGCAGTATATTGATTAATCTTCCCAAGTTGGGGAAATGGGCGGTTTATGTCAAGAGAGCCGGTTCTTTAATAATTATGGTTTTAGGGTCATATTTTATTTACCAAGGCGTGAAAGGGTTTTAGCCGGATGAAAAAATACAAAATAATTATAATCTTACTGCTGTTTTTTGTTTCCCTTGCTTCTTTAAATTACGCTGCTCAAGACAGCTTAAACAGCTTTGGGATGGCTCCAGCTTTTCAGTTGAGGGATTTAAATGATAGGGTAGTTTCTTTGAGCGATTATAAAGGCAAAAAAGCGGTGATGTTGTTTTTTTGGACAACGTGGTGCCCGTATTGCAGGGAGGAGTTGAATGTGTTGAATCAGGAATATGCTTCGTTGGCTAAAGAGTCCATCGAACTCCTGACTATAAACGTAGAGGAGCCCAAATATAAGGTGGAGAAATATGTCAGGCGTTATAATCTTGGCTTGGAAGTGCTTTTAGATTCAGACAGCCTTGTTACCCGGGACTATGGCCTGATGGGAGTGCCGGCTTATTTTGTGATTAATAAATCCGGAGAGATAGTTTCAGCAGGAAATCATTTCCCTAAAAATGCGATAAAAGAATTGGCCGGCAAATAGTTTACGCCCGGCCTTAAAGGGCGCTGGCCGCGCAAAAGGAGAAAAATGTTTGATAAAATGAAACAATTGATGGATATGCAAAGAAAGATGCAGGATGTCAAGCGCCAGCTGGAAAGCGCCACTTTCGATATTTCAAGTTCCGATGGTTTAATCAAAATTACCATGAACGGCGCTCAAGAGGTCAAGGATGTTACGATACAGGCTGATTTGAAAGTTACCGATAAGGCCATTCTTGAAAAAGCCGCCAGAGACGCGTATAATAAGGCGATAAAGCGTTCTCATGATTTGGCCGCCGAAAAGATGCGCGGCGTAACCGGCCTGAATTTACCCGGTCTTACTTAAAAAAAATGAATAAGAAAGTTTTGGAACTTCTAAAAGCCCGTGAATTTGTCAGTGTGGCTACCTGCGACCTTCAGGGAAGGCCCAACGCCGCCCCGAAGTTTATCCTGAAGCTGGAGAATAATTCTATTTATCTGGTGGATTATATTATCGGCAGGACATTCCAGAACATCAAAGTCAATCCGAGGGTTTCCATCTCTTTTATAGATAGCAATGCTTTGATGGGTTATCAGCTGAACGGTTCGGTTAAGATAATTGGCAACGGGCAGGAATATGACTCTTTGGTCAAAGATTTATCCCGGAAAGAACTGGAATTATCTACCCGCCGTATAATCGAGGGAGTTACCAAAGGCAAGCCCCATGAAGGATTCGAGCTGGGGATGTCGGAGAAATTCGTTATATTAAAAGTAAAAATCGAAGAAGTTGTGGAGATTGCTTCAAGCGGCTCATTAAAAAGAGAAAAGATATGCGAGTGATGAAAGGGTTGGCTACCGGAGTAGGGAGCCTCCCGCACACCGATGCGGCAAGCGCTTTGGACCTTATCTTTAAATATGTTCCCGGCGTCCCTTTCTGGCCGCAGTTGCCTAAAAGAGATTTTCGCGAAGGTATGGTGGCGCAATTCAGCGAAAATCTGCCTTGCCTAAGGATCCAAAATACGGATATTATCTTTGACCCTAAAAACAGGGAAAAAGAACTGGAAGCTTTTTATGAAAAGGTTATCTTCGAGGATTTGGATTATTTCCGGATAAGCGATAATTTTGCCTTGGGTTTGCACAAGTTTTGCCAGAGGCTTGGGGATTCTGATTTGAGCAGAATCGATTTCATCAAAATCCAGGTTACCGGGCCGTTTACTTTTCTGGCGAGCATAAACGATGAAAACGGGGTGTCGCTTTTATATGACCGGATATTCCGGCAGGCTATAATAAAAGCCTTGAATATGAAGTTGCGCTGGCAGGTTCAATTATTCAGGAAGTTCGACAAACCGATAATCGCGTTTATCGACGAGCCGTATCTGTCCGCTTTCGGTTCAGCTTATGCGCCTATAAGCAGGGAAGATGTTATAAATGGATTGATTGAATTCGCTGAAGGCCTGAGCAGGGATGTCTTATTGGGCGTGCATTGCTGTGGCAATACCGATTGGTCTATGTTTACCGATACTCCGGGCGTCGGGCTTATTAATTTCGACGCTTTTGGTTTTCAGAATAAGTTTATCCTCTATTCCGCAAGCCTCAAAAGCTTCCTGAAAAGAGGGGGGATTATTTGCTGGGGCATCGTGCCTACGCAAGAATTTGGCGCCGGCGAAAACGCGCAGGCATTAACTGCCAGGCTTCGGCAAAGCATAGATGAGCTGGTAAAAAAAGGCCTAGAGGAGAAATTGTTGTTGGAAAGCCTGATGATTTCTCCTTCTTGCGGTTTGGGGACTCTTGAGCCCCAAAAAGCAGAGCAGATTTTGAGGCTTCTTTCCGAGGCTTCCGCTTTTATCGGGAAAAACCTGTAAAAATAAAATATTTGACAAAAGACGAGTTTGGTTATATATTACTTAGACATTTTCGCTTGCCAATCGGAGCTTGAAGAATAAATGAAGGAAATAAGAATACATGCCCGCGCAGGTCAGGGCGCAATCACTACCGCGTCGTTATTAGGTTACGCCTACTTTCTGAAAGGCCTTTGCCCTTACGCCTTTCCTAGTTTTGGCGCTGCCCGTATGGGCGCTCCGATGAACGCGTTTGTGCGCGTGGATTCCCAGCCGGTCCGCTTACGCAGCCAGATATATGAACCGGATTACGTTATTATCGCCGACCATACCATTATGCGCGGTTATAACTGTTTTTCCGGGCTTAAGGAAGACGGTATAGCTATTATCAACGGTAAGGAAGAGCAGGTTTCTGTTCCCAAGCTTAAGCCTAAGCAAAAGGTTTTTGTCGTTCCGGCCAACGAGATTGCTTTAAAATATATAGGAAGGCCGTTGGGAAACACCGCTCTCTTAGGCGCTTTTTGCGCGGCTACCGGAGAGTTGACCTTGGATGACTTAACCGCGGCTATTAAGCATAGATTTAGCGCCAAGCTTCAGGAAGGCAATATCAAAGCTGCGCAAGAGGGATTTGATTTAGCAAAGAGTAAAATCAAGGGGTAAATTATGTTTGGTCCATTAATTTGTAAACCGGGTTCGAGCAAAAATAATAAGACCGGTCCCTGGCGCACCGAGAGCAGGCCGAAGTTTTTAAAGACTAACTGTATTGCCTGTAATATGTGTGTGGTAGTTTGCCCGGAAGCTTGTATCAGCGGCCAAGGCAAGAACACGTATGATGTTGACCTTAATTATTGTAAAGGTTGCGGGAATTGCGCGGCAATTTGCCCCAAGAAAGATATTGAAATGGTTAAAGAAGAGGGAGCGTAATGAAAGAATTGCTAGAAGGCTCAATGGCAGTAGCCGAGATTGTCAAGCTTTGTAAGCCCGGGGTTATCTCTGCCTATCCGATTACTCCCCAGACGCATATAGTAGAAGAATTGGCCCAGATAGTTGCTGACGGCCACTTGAATGCCCAATTTGTAAATGTGGAGAGCGAACATTCCGCCGCTTCCGTAGTTTTAGGCGCGGTGGCGACAGGCGTGCGCGCCTATACCGCTACCAGTTCCCAAGGGCTGTTTTATATGGCCGAAGTCCTTTATAATATCGCCGGTATGCGTTTACCGGTAATTATGACTACGGCTGCCCGCGCGATTTCAGCTCCGATAAATATCTGGAATGACCATCAGGATGTGGTTTCCTTGCGCGATGCAGGCTGGATCCAGTTGCACGCCGAAGATATACAGGAAGCAGTGGACTTGCATCTTATCGCTTACAGGTTGGGCGAAGATAAATCCATAATGCTTCCGGTAATGGTCTGTATGGATGGTTTTATCCTCACCCACGGTATGGAAACCGTGGATATGCCTACGCAGGAACAAGTGGATAAATTCCTTCCTCCTTACAAAGCTCCTTATAAATTAGATGTCGAGAACCCTTTGACTTTAGGCCCGCTAGTCGATCCGGAATATTATATGGAAGCCAGATACGCCCTTAATGAAACGCATAAAGAAGCTCTGGCGCTTATTCCCAAATTGACTGCGGAGTTTGCCAAAGTATTCGGCAGGACTTACAATGGTTTAGTCGAAGGTTATCAGTTAAAAGACGCCGAGAAGGTAATCGTGGCGATGGGTTCAGTTTGCGGAACGATTAAAGAAGTTATCGACGAATTAAGAGCCAAGGGTAAGAAAGTCGGCTTGCTTAAGATTACATCTTTAAGGCCGTTTCCGGTTAATGCCATTTATGATGCTTTAAAGAGTTCCCCGAAAGTGGCGGTTATTGACCGCGCGTTATCTTTAGGGTCTTTTGCTCCTTTATCCGCGGAAGTAAAGGCGGTATTTTTTGGCAAGACCAAAAAGCCCCAAAATATAAGCAGCTTTGTAGTCGGGATGGGTGGACGCGACATTACCAAAGATTCGATTAAAGAAATCTTCCGGCTGATGAACGGTAAGGACAAGCAGACGGAATTTATAGATTTAAAGCCAGAGCTTTTAAAGGAGAATTATGAGTAAGACGTTATTTGCTCCGGGGCATACTGCTTGCGCGGGTTGCGGACAGTCTATGGCAGCGCGCCTGGTTTTGGACGCGGCCGGCCCAAACACCATTATCGTAAATAATACCGGATGCCTCGAGGTTTTCTCGACCAAGTATCCTGAATCCTCCTGGGAAGTTCCTTTTATCCATTCGCTTTTCGAGAATGCGGCCGCGGTTGCTTCAGGAGTTGAATCCGCGATTAAATATTTAGGTAAAGCCGATAATATCAATATAATCGCCCAGGGCGGAGACGGAAGCAGCGCAGACATTGGCCTGCAGGCGCTCTCCGGGATGCTTGAGCGCGGGCATAATATTTTGTATGTTTGTTACGATAACGAAGCGTATATGAATACCGGGGTGCAAAGAAGCGGGCTTACGCCTTTTGACACGAATACTACGACGAGCCCGGCGGGTATTGCTTCTATCGGAAACCTGCGCCCGAAAAAACCGATGCCTGAAATTGCCAATGCCCATGGTATTCCTTACGTGGCTGTAGCTTCCAGCGGTTTTGGCCAGGATTTGCAGAGAAAAGTAAAAAAAGCCCTCTCTATAAAGGGGCCGAAATATATTCAAGTGCATGCGCCCTGTCCGTTAGGCTGGAGGCATGAGACAAACCTGACTATACAGGTTGCCAAGCTAGCCGTTGAGACAGGATTGTATCCGTTGATAGAGTATGAAAACGGAGCCTTAAGCGTCCGCAGGCAGATTACGCCTAAACCAGTTGAGGAGTATTTAAAGACGCAAGGCAGGTTTAAGCATCTGTTGAATAAGCCGGAAGAGATTAAAAAAATCCAGGATATCGCGGATAATAATATAAAGAAGTACGGATTAAGGGCAGAGGCACAAGGAGTTTAAAACAGATCCCTCATCCGCCGTTGGCGGATTCGGGATCAATTTCCCGACGAAAAAAGAGCGGGGAAATTGAGGAGGTGCGCAGATGGGAAAACAGGCAAGGGCAATCGTAGAGTTGAGCCTTAAAGACCTTGTAAGGGATTTGAACAAGGCTTATTGCGATGAGTGGTTAGCTTATTATCTTTATTGGTATATGGCGCAGATTGTTTCCGGCAAGGCCTATGAAGACGTAAAAGAAATGTTGGAGAAAATTGCTAAGGATGAGCTGGAGCATGCTACGGAAGTGGCGGATTTAATCATTAAGCTGGGGGATTCGCCTACCGCCAATCCTATGGATCTGGAGAAGAATGCCAACGCTCCTTATCTTATGCCTCCGAAGAATACCGCGGATATCAACAGGATTATCCGTATTGTTACCGAGGCGGAAGCCGGCGCAATCGAAGTCTACAACAAGATTGCCAAAAAGACTTTCGGCAAAGACAACGTTACATATCAGTTGGTTACCCACATATTAGCGGAAGAAGTTGACCACGAAGAGATGTTTGAAAATCTATTGGAAAGGTAAGCGGAGGAGAATATGTCAAAAGTTACCATTGATTCTTCTACCTGTGTTGGCTGCGGATTATGCGAACAATCCTGCCCGGAGGTTTTTGAACTGCAGGGAGACGGGGTTGCTCACGTGAAAAGCCAGAATTGCGCAAGCTGTAATTTGCAGGAAGTTGCGGATAGCTGTCCGGTAAGTTGTATTAAGGTAAACGAATAGGTTTCGAAGTTATAAAAATAAAAGGGACGGTTCTATAAAATAGAACCGTCCCTTTTATTTAGCGGGCTTTATTCTTTAATTCTTCGAAGAATTGATTGAATCTTTCTTCTTTTTTCTGTTCGAGGGTTTTTTGTTCAAGCGAGGACTTCTCTTGCGAGTATTTTTTTTCGTCCCGGGGAGAAAGCGTTTTAACCTTGATTATATAAAATCCCGAAGCAGCCTTGATTATCCGGCTGGCTTCTTGCGGTTTCAAGCTATTAGCATTCTCCCAGAAGATGTCTGTTGACCCCAATTCCGGGATTTGAACCCCGAATTTAAAAGGAGCAGTTTCCTTTACATTCAGGCCGCTTTTTTGGGCCGCTTGGTTGAAATCAGGGTTTTTGCTAAGTTCCTGCGCGCATTGGTTGATTTTCTGTTCCGCGATTTTCCAGGCCTGGGCATTCACAAACGCGTCTTTAACCTTTTGTTTTACCTGCTCAAATTCGGGAGTATAAGTTTCTTTTTTATCCTTGATGCGCAGTATGTAATAGGATCCATCGGTTGCGATAGGAGGGCTGTGTTTCATTTGCTCCAGTTTAGAAAGTATCTCCGGAGTTGAGGCGAGCCACTCGATTCCGGGGACAGAGCCGCCTTGCGCAAAGAACCCGGTTTGCTTAAGCTCTATTTTCAAGTCTTTGGCTATCTTTTCCAGAGAACCGTTTTTATCCAATAATCCGGATGCCTTTTTGGCGTCTTCGATTGAAGCGATACAGACGTATTCGATGTTGAAAGAAGCCGGCTGTTTGAAATTCAGGCGGCTCTTTGCAAAATATTCCTTGAGTTCTTTTTCCGCCGGTTTCATCCCCTTGGCAAAATCGCTTGGGATGCCGGCGATGTAGTAAATGCTTATCTGTTGATTTTCTTTGTCGAATACAAAGGCAATTTCTTTATCGTCAACCGTAAGGCCGTCGGTAACCTGTTTATAAAGCTTATTTAAGATTAAACTTTGACGGGTTTGCTCTTCGAAGACGCGCGCCTGCAGCCGGAAAACATATTGAAGGGTTTGGTTATAAATTTTGTCGTCAAAGCTGCCCTTATACTGGAAAAAGGGATAGCTTTCGATTAGATCGATTACTTCTTTGTCGCTTACCTTGATATGCCGTTTCCTGGCCTCCGCAAGCAACACCAGCCGGTCCCAGGCTTGAGATTCAAGGTTCAGGTATTTTTGCACCTCGGGAAGTTTATCCCCGAATCTCATTATCGCGGCGGTGGTTACCGCGCTCAAAGAATCCTTGAATTCCGCGCCGCTAACCTGGCGGCCGAATATCTTGCCTAGAGGCCTGCTTTCTTCCCGGCCGCGGAACGCTCCGCTAAAACCCCAAAAGGTGAAAGCGGGGATAATGATTATAGCCAACCCAATCCATACTTTTTTTGCGGTTTTCCTATTGCGCAATAATTTAAGCATTTTTAATCCTTTCTTTTATCCGTCAATTATAAAACAAAATACCGGGATTGTAAAGCAGGGATGGTTGGTTTAATTGAAAGAGGAATTATTCCAGAAAATAGCGGAGTTTCTTTTTGTAGATTGAGGCGAATTCGTTCAGCTGGACAGTATCCAAACGGCGCTGCCCGGATTCGATTTTGGAGATGTAGGATTGGGTCTTGCCCAGTTTCTCGGCTACTTCAGCCTGCTTAAGCTTGGCTGCCTTGCGCGCTTTAATCAGGCGGCTGACTAAGTCTTTATGGGCTTTGGTAAAAATTGTTTTATCCATTTGCTTGACACCTCTAATTTTCTATGTTACACTCTTTTTATTAATATTCCAAAATGGAATATTAAGAGAGAGGCAGATATGCGGAAAGGAAATCAGGATGCCTAAACCAAAGTTTCTTTTACTCCTGCTAAGTTTTAGCTTAATTGTTTCTTTTTCTAGCCTTGCTGAAGATACTTTGACCATTACCACCTATTATCCTTCCCCCTACGGAAACTATCGGGAGTTAAGAGCCAAGCGTATAGCCATAGGCGATAACTATATTCAGGGAGGCACCTACGATTGGGAGGAGTCAGATAGCGATGGAGGGGAGATAGATTATGCCGCTGACTTGGTAGTAGAAGGCAATGTAGGGATAGGCACGGCGAATCCGGGAACACGTCTTGAAGTCTACAATGGTACGGCTGTTGAAGAAACAGCGATTAAAGTTAATAATCAAGCTAACGATGGCTATGCAGCAAAATTAAGCTTGGCTAATGCCGCTAATGTCCAATGGGATTTAAGAGTTGGTGGCAGCGGCAGAGGCGATTATTCAAATAGTGCTTTATCTATAGAGGAATTAACCACAAATCATGTAGGAACGCGGTTAATCATTAAACAGGATGGTAACGTTGGGATAGGGACAACCAGTCCCGGAGGAAGATTACACGTCCATCAAGATTCAACTAATGCTAATCTGGTTGTTACTGGAAACTTTGCTCCTGAGCTGCGTATTGCAAGTAGCGCTAGTGATCTTTCCACTTCTGTAACTTTTGGCATGGCAACAGGAGCAGGCCATTACTTAGGTAATGCTGCTAGTGGAGATGCCATTGTTCTCTCTAGACCTGGAAATATTCTGTTTGGGACTGATAATAGCACAGAAAGAATGCGGATTTGCAAATCAACAGGCTACGTAGGGATAGGGACTACTAGTCCGGAGGCAACTCTACAGGTCAAAGGCACGATGAAAGTCTTCGGTGCTTGGGAAGCCAGGTCTTCTGGCACAGTTTATCAGGCATCTACCGATGGATTTGTAACAGCATACTCCAATTCCTATGGTCAATGGGGGGCAATATATGGTTATACGGATTCAGGTAATCCTCCTACTGCTATGAGGATGAATAACAACGGAAGACCTGACGAACAAAACCAAAATGTAACTATATGCTTTCCGGTAAGAAAAAATGATTATTGGATAGTTACACTGGCAGGTAATGCTACTTCCGCAACAGTTTATTGGATACCGCTAGGGACATCCTAAAATTGTAATAGTTTGGAAGGGGCTACTTTCAATACCTTGGCGAATTTTTCGATGGTATCGATTTTTAAAGCAGGAGGATTCTTGCCTTCGATGCGCTGGAAGTATTTATAATCAATGCCGGCTAACTCGGAAAACTCTTCCTGAGTAAACCCGCGCTTATTCCGCAGTTCCCTGATTTTCTTGCCCACACCCAATCTAATGTTCATTTGCGCCTATTATCATATGAATTATTTGCTATTGACACCTAAGTGAAGTAAGGTGTATACTATAGTTATGACTAGGCAGCAGAATATCCGAACCATTTTCCTATTTTCTTTGTCTATTCTCAATATCTTTTTAGCTCTCCCAGTCCTTGCCGAAGACACCCTGACCATCACCACCTACTATCCTTCTCCCTATGGAGTCTACCGTGAGCTGCGAGCCAAGCG
>Ga0209749_1000683_pt1 | contig 40843 bp, 41 predicted proteins | sample EPASupsiteSAE347_FD_187267 | JGI IMG/M metagenome (GOLD analysis project Ga0209749, IMG submission 187267) | Bioremediated contaminated groundwater from EPA Superfund site, New Mexico - Sample SAE3-47 (SPAdes) (version 2) | ecosystem: Environmental > Aquatic > Deep subsurface > Groundwater >...
GGTTGCGTCCCCGCCACGCTCACGGCTCACCAAGCTTGGCGAGTTGCGAGCGTGGCGGGGACGCAACCCCGCCCTACCGTTCAAGGTGTCCCGCCTTATGTGAGTAGCCTTTCGAAATAAACGGGACCATGGTGTCCCGTTCCAGCACCGCCGTTCTTTCCCTCCGGATCACCACATCGATCCAGCTTCACACCATGAGCCCTTGAAAAATGAGCCAAGTTGGAATATCACTCCAAAGTCTTTGTCGAACATCTTTATCGAGAAATGGATAGATCTTCATAGCAGCAGCACAGGAAGAGGAAAGTTATGCAAACCAGGCGGACAGGAGAACGAAAGGTGATGATCAGGCGCTCGAAGCTATATTTGGCCGTTGGCATATTCGGCTTTTCTCTCCTCGCTCTTCTCGCTTTTTTTTCTTTTGGGATCGGAAGTGCTCCGGCAGCCGATTCCAAATCTCAGAAAACCCAAAACAGGGTCGATGTGACCGTTGTCCACGTTGATAAGTACGGTGTTTATGCCCCGAATCTGATCTTCTACTGGGACTCTGAAATGAGCAAGCAGAAGATAACGTCCCTCACCTCGACCGCTGAACAGTTGAGAAACAAGAAAGCCACCATCGTCTACACCGGGGTAGAAGAGCTTGCAAAAGACAAGAGGCCGTTGATCGTCGAGATAATTCCCCTCAAAGAAGACTCGAGACAAGCCGCCAGAGAGGCCGCGCCAAAGGAGCCATCGGGAGAAGCCCTTGCCGAAAGGGATAAAACCGCCAAGGCAGCCCCGAAAGAAGAAGCCGGGATATCCTCGAGCCAGGAGGATGAGGAAGCTTCCCCTGAGGACGTAACGCAACAGTCAGCTACCCTTGGTGAAGAGGCCACGGAAGCTGCGACTGCTTCGGAGACCACGCCTGAGCCTACCTCGGAGCCGATCACCAAGGGAGAGGCCTCCGCTCTGATCCGGAGAATTTTGAAGCTCACCGAGGAAAAAGACTCGAGCTCCATCATGTCCTACTATGCCGATCAGGTGAATTACTATAACCGCGGTAATGTCAACAAAGACTATATTCGAAGAGATATGGGATATTACTTCAGAAACTGGGATAAAATAAGCTGCTCTCTCGACGGGGGCATCGTACTGATTGCCACGGGTGAGCGGGATTCAAGAATCGTGAAATTCGTATCCGCCTACTCCGTTGCAAACGCCAAGAAATCGGCCTCGGGAAAGACCGAGAATATCTGGAAGGTCACTAGAATCAACAATGCCCTGAGAATCGTCGATCAGAAGCAGAAAGTCATCAATAGCGCCCCCACGATGACAACAGAGCCATCGAGGTGACAGGGAAGCAGAGTCGCGTTCCAACTTCTCCGTAAGCTCGGGTACCAACTGAGCATTTGCAACCCCAAGGGACCTCTTCCCTTGACGCAACGAACCGGATACCTACCTTGTATCGATGGGGGGGGCAATGAGACCCATCGAAAACGGAGATATTTTATGATGCGCATCAGCAAAATACTGACTGTGAGTATGTTGGCATTGTCCCTAACGGCTTGTGCGGGAATGACCCCGACAGAACAGAGGTTGTTGAGTGGCGGAGCCATAGGAGCAGCCGGTGGAGCGGCGATTGGAGCGATTTCAGGGGGTTCGCCCGGAGTCGGCGCCGCTGTGGGAGGTGCCGCTGGAGTGGTCGGCGGAGCCATTGTTGACGGGCTCCATCGAGGATACTAGTATAAGGTGAGCACTCGATCAGCCCGAAGGGCATGGCGAGTGCTCGCCATTCACGGTTCGGAAGCTTCTTGTTTTGGGTAACGGCAGGCCACCGCGGGCTCCGGCACTCGATCAAGGGAGAATGTTCACAGGTGTCCCAACGGGAATGACCTCGAAGAGCTCATCCATCGCACTGTTGTTCACGGCAATGCACCCGAGAGTCCAATCTTCATAAGCTCCTCCACCGTGGATGAATATGGCTCCACCCAAGGCAGTATTCCAGGGAGGAGCGCCTTTGTTTTCGTTTGCCCGCAGGATTTCCTGGTATTCATCCGGGGAAATAGCTCCGAATTGAATGGCTTCCTGCGCATGTTTCGGACCGGGATAGCTCAGTCCGAGAGACTTGTAATACTTGCTCGCGGGATTCTTGACGCAGACGAAGAATTCTCCTTCCGGCGTACGTCCATCTCCCTGCATGCACTTGTCGCCGCTGGGGTGTGGGCCGAGGCCGATGTGGTAATCCCGAATGAGCACCCCGTTTTCCACCACTAGAAGCCGCCTCTCGGTCTTGTAAACATAGAGCCTCGGGTTATAGGCAGCCGACAAGGGGCAGTTGAAATCGATCTTGCAATAAGGAGGAGCATTCGCTGGAGGAGAAGAAGGTACATTCATGCGCACCATGGGTGTAGGTGCTTTGGCGTCATGAAGGGCGCATGAAGGAAACGCCACAAGGGATGCAGCCATAAGAACCGAAAACAAAAATATCCTTCCCACCATCACGATTTTGCCCCATTTCATCTCTTTAGCTCCTCCAATCAATGGTCAAACTTCAATTCCCCCGCATTCCCGCCGGGCTCTTTATCGATCTTGCTGATAACCCGGCTCGACGACGGCCTTCCCGCAGTGTCATATCTTACCTTGTCCCATGTTCTTCGACGGTATCGGCGCGGAACGGCAGGGTGGAAAAACCAAAAAGGGCTAACCTTGTATGGTTAACCCCATTGATTTCACTGGAGGCGGCAACCAGATTCGAACTGGTGAATAACGGTTTTGCAGACCGCTCCCTTACCACTTGGGTATGCCGCCAATGTTTACTCGATCTCTCTTACTGAAAAACAACCGGGCTGTCAAGGATAAGTTCCTCCGGAAATTCTCTCACCGGTTTCTTTCCCTTCCCCCCGGAGCCCTATTTATTGAAAGCCTGAAGGCCGGCATAGCATGCGGAGCCGCCCAGCTCTTCCTCGATGCGAAGGATGCGATTGTATTTGGCGATGCGGTCGGTTCTCGAAAGGGAGCCCGTCTTGATTTGCCCGGTTCCGGCGGCCACGGCCAAATCGGCGATGGTGGTATCTTCGGTTTCACCCGAGCGGTGTGAGATGACAGCGGTGTAGCCGGCCTTGAAAGCCATGGAGATCGCCTGCATGGTCTCGGTCACGGTGCCGATCTGGTTCAGTTTGATGAGGATCGAATTGGCGACGCCTTCGGCAATCCCCTTGGCCAGAATCTTTGTGTTGGTGACGAAGACGTCGTCTCCAACGATCTGAATTTTCTTGCCTAGGCGCTGGGTCAGACTGCTCCATCCCAGCCAGTCTCCCTCCGCCATGCCGTCTTCCAGAGAGATCAGCGGATAGCGGGATGCCCAGGCCTCATAGAATTGGATCAGCTCTTCGGGGCTCTTTTTGGGCTTTTCTTCGGCGGCGAGCATATAGGAGCCATCTTCATAAAACTCGCTGGCAGCGGCATCGAGGGCGATGAAGATCTCTTTTCCGGGCTTGTACCCGGCAGCCTCTATGGCTTCCATGAGCACTTCCATGGCTTCTTCATTGGAGCGGAGATTTGGCGCGAAGCCTCCCTCATCGCCCACGGCGGTGTTTAGCCCTTTGGACTTGAGAACCTTTTTGAGATGATGGAAGGTTTCCGCTCCCATACGCAGAGCTTCCCTGAAGGTAGGGGCTCCGGCCGGGACGATCATGAATTCCTGGATGTCCAGGTTGTTGTCGGCATGGGCTCCTCCATTCAAAACGTTCATCAGAGGAACGGGCAGAAGGTACGTCGATACCCCGCCCAGGTACCGGTAGAGGGGCAGATCCGCCTCCATCGCGCAAGCCTTGGCAGCCGCCATGCTCACGGATAGAATCGCGTTTGCGCCGAGTTGTTTTTTGCTTTCCGTGCCATCCAGGGAGACGAGAAAGAAATCCAGGCCCACCTGGTCCCTGGCATCGAAGCCCATGACTTTGGGAGCGATTTCCTCATTGACGTTCTTCACCGCCTGAAGGACTCCCTTGCCAAGGTAGCGTTTCGGGTCTCCATCCCGCAGCTCCAACGCTTCCCGCGAACCGGTCGATGCTCCCGAAGGAACCGAAGCTCTGCCGCTGAAGCCGGTATCGAGCAGAACCTCGGTTTCCACCGTGGGATTCCCTCGTGAATCCAGGATCTCTCTAGCTTTCACCTCGATAATCTCGCCCATGATTCCTTGCCTCCTTTTTGAATTGAGTTACATTGCATTTATGACCCTTTTGACAAATGTACGGGGCGCCGATGGAAGGCGCCTTTCAAAAACCGACTGACTGCGGCGGTCAGCTCGTCAAAGTATCCAAAGTATCTTGACCCGCCCCCGTTGCTCCCATTACAATAGGAAATTTAGCTTGGTTAATCAATCCGAAAGAAAGGATCAAGGCATGGGAAGCACATTGACAGCAGGCGAATTGCGCAAAGGCAGTAAATTGGAGATCGACGGGGAGCCTTACCTCGTTGTGGATTTTGAGTTCTCGAAGCCGGGAAAGGGACAGGCGCTCTATCGCTGCCGTCTGAGAAACATGATCACCGGAACGCAATTCGACCGGACGTACCGTTCGGGAGACAAATTCACTTCAGCCGACCTGGAAGAGCAGGACATGCAGTTCCTCTACAAGCAGGGCAGCCAGTACCACTTCATGAACACCAGCAGCTACGAGCAATTCGAAATGAGCGAGGAGCAGGTCGCCGACGCCAGGAACTACCTTACCGAAAATCTCGTGGTGAGCATGCTCCTCTTTCAGGCGAAGCCAATCGGAATCAGCCTGCCCAACTTCGTGGTCTTGAAAATAGTCAAGGCCGATCCCTGGGTTAAGGGAGACACGGCTGCCGGCGCCACAAAACCGGTCACCCTGGAAACCGGTTTCGTCATCCAGGTGCCCCTTTTCGTTGAAGAGGGAGAAGCCATCAAACTGGATACCCGCACAGGAACCTACGTAGAAAGAGTCAAATAACCGATGCCCTCGACGGAACAGGCGCTCCTGGCAGCCAGGCGCCCCTACCTGGAGCTTCGCTGCCGTATTGTGCAGGCAGTGCGCTCATTCTTTTTCGAGAGGGGTTTTCTCGAGATCCAGACTCCCGTGAGGACGCCCGCACCGGCGCCCGAAAGCCATATCGACGCCATGTCCGTCGAGGACGGGTGGTTTCTGGTTACCAGTCCGGAGCTCTACATGAAGCGGCTGCTGGCAGCCGGGTATTCGAAAATCTTCCAGATCACCCCGGTTTTCCGCCGGGAAGAACAAGGCCGATTGCACCATCCGGAGTTTACCTTGCTGGAATGGTATCGTTTGCACGCCGACTATGGTGCCCTGCGGGAGGACTGTCAACAGCTTCTGCGAGCAGCGTGGAAAGCGGCCGGCCATGGGGACGCATGGGACTACCGTGGACGTCGTCTGGAGATGGATGGAGAGTGGGAGCTTTTGACGGTGAAGGAGGCCTTTGCGCGCTTCGCCGACTGGGAGCCCGGAGCCGACGTGAATCAGGACCGCTTCGACCTGGACCTTGTAGAGAAAGTGGAGCCTCATCTCGGTTTCCCCCGTCCCTGCATTCTGGCCGACTATCCCGCCAATCAGGCGGCTCTCTCCCGCCTCAAGCCGGGAGATCCGTCCGTTGCGGAGCGCTTCGAGCTCTATTGGGCCGGAATCGAGCTTGCCAACGGCTTCAGTGAGCTTACCGATGCCGTGGAGCAGCGCCACCGCTTCGAGAGCACTCTGGAGATGCGGCACCGCGCGGGGCGCCCTGCCTACCCTCTTCCGGAAAGCTTTCTCGGAAGCATCGAACATCTCCCCCCTTGCGCGGGAATCGCGCTGGGAATGGATCGTCTGATCATGATCCTGTCCGGTGCCGATCATTTGGATCAGGTTGTGGCATTCCCACCCGGGCTCGAAATGCAGGAGCTCCGGGAACGGGGATGATACCGGAGCCTTGGCCGGATCGACGGCTGGAAAGCGCCAATGCAAGAGAGCTTGCTATTTCGGTATGTGGATGAGTAGAGTCCTCGGAAGGCATTGACTCCACCCAACTGGTGTGTTATCAATTTGAGGTTCTATTCTATTGTTTCAATAACATTTTCCCCCCTTGCGGTGTATGGATGATCATGGGTTCTATGAATTTCCGGTACGTCCTCATTGGCCTCCTGTGTCTCGTTAACGGCTGTAGTCAGTTAGGGATACATACGAATGCTCAGACAACTGCCCACGCACCAGCTCTGCCGGGACCCCGCTCTCTTTATCATGCCGAGGGCTACTATGATTATTTGCTGGCTCAATACTACCTGCGGGCCAACCAGACCGATCTCGCTATCGAAGCCTACAACAAGGCTCTGAAGAAAGATCCCCTTTCCCCTCAGCTTCTTACCGAGCTCTCATCCCTGTATGTTCGCCAGGGCAAGATCGAATCAGCGCTCAAGCTGGCTGAAGAAGCTACCAAGACCGACCCTGATTATGAAACAGCTTACATGCTGCTGGGACAGATCTATGCGGGATTGGGACGCAACGAGAAAGCCATCAAATCTTACGAGCATGTGATCAAGATGAACCCGTCCAACGAGGATGCGCATCTGCTCCTGGGGACTCTGTACGCCCAGGAAGGGCGCTTTGCGGAAGCGATGGAAACCTTTGACCGCCTTCGCTCCCTGCTCCCCGACAATCCAGTTGCGCTGCACTATAAGGCACGCGTGTTTTTGGACATGAAATTCTATGATCAGGCGGAAGCCATGTACCAGGAGGTGCTCACCCTCGATCCCACCTTCGAGCAGGCGCTGCTGGATCTTGCCTATATCTATGAAGTAACCGACCGCACGAAAGCAGCGGAAGAATCCTACCGCCGCATTCTTTCCTTCAATCCGGCGAGCATTCAGGCTCATACCCGCATGGGAAACCTGGCAATGCGCGAAGGCAGACTGGATGAGGCCCTCCAGCAGTTCCAACAGCTCGTCAAGCTCAACCCTAACGACATCGAAAGCCGTCTGAAGATCGGCATCCTTCATCTTCAGAAAAAAGACTACGACAGCGCAGTTTCAACCCTGTCTCAGCTCTTGAAAGAGCAGCCGCAATACGATCAGGCTCTGTATTATCTGGCGACGGCTTATGAAGAAAAAGGAGACCATGATCAGGCCATTGCGGATTTCCGTCTTGTCTCGCGCAACAGCCCGCTGTGGGTGACGGCGCAAGTACGCCTTGCCCTGGTCTTCGCAAAAACGAAGGATTACCAAACCAGTACGGAAATCCTTCAGGAAGCCGTAAGCAAGCAGCCCGATGCTCCCGAGCCCTATCTCTACCTGGGGATTGTCCATGAAGAGCAGAAACAATATGAAGAAGCTCTGAGGAACCTCGACAAGGGAATCGAGAAGGCACCCCAGGACGTTGACCTTCTCTTCCGCAAAGGCATCATCCTCGACAAGCTGGACAGAAAGAAAGAAGCCGTCGAGATGATGCAGAGGATACTGGTACTCGAGCCCAAGAATGCCAACGCTCTCAACTATATTGGGTACACCTACGCTGAAATGGGGATCAACCTGCGCGAGGCCAGGCAATTCGTCAAATCCGCCATGGAAGTGGAGCCGGAAGACGGCTATATCATGGACAGTCTGGCCTGGGTGTACTACCGGATGGGGCAGTCAAAGAAAGCTCTTCAGACCATTCTCGAGGCGATAAAGCGTGTTCCCCAGGACCCGGTGATCCATGAACATCTGGGAGATATTTATCAGAGCCTGGGCAAGAAGAGCAAAGCCGTCGAGGCTTATCAGAAGGCGCTGGAATACCAGCATAGCGAGCCGGATAAGATCCGGGAGAAGCTTAATCTCCTCAAATGAGATCGTCCCTCATCTATCTTCTTATTTTGTTCGTCGCACTTTTCTCCTTCGAGGGTTGCGCCGTTCGACCCGCCGAGGTTGGACGTCCCAAGCCGGCCCTTCCGGGAGAATGGCTTGCAAGACTCGACAATCGCGCGGACTACTGGCAGTCCTATCAGGCAAATCTACACATCAAGGCGGAAAGCTCAAAGGGAAAGCTCAGTATCCGGGCGGTGATTCTGGCCAGGTTACCAGACCGTTTCCGGTTGGAAGCCTTCAACCTGTTGGGACAGACCGTAGCTCTTCTGGTCTTCAACCGGGACGGATCGACGCTGTGGATACCTTCGGAGCGCAAGGTTTATACCGCTGCACGGGCTGAAGATCTGATCAGCCATTTTCTGGGCGTTCCCCTTCCGCTGGAAACTTTCGGTTATAGCCTGACCGCCTGTGTACCTCCCCATCTCATCAAAAATCTGGAGCTCTTGCAACGCGGCTCCGAATGGCAGGGGGCTTCAAGAAGTCCCCTGATGGATTGGGCTTTTCTTTGGACGTTCCTGCCTGATCCTTTCTCCATGAAAGCTATCGACGTGCGGGAAGGCCGGCGCAGCTACACCGTCACTTTCGATCCGCCCACGCCCCTGGATTTGCCGAATGTTCCCGGAAAAATCATTTTTCTTTCTTCAGAGTGGCGCATGGAGGTCCAGCTCGATCAGCTTTTGAGATCCCCCGACCTCGGGAGCCCGGTTTTTGACTCGCCTTCTCCCACCGGGATTCAGAAAATTGATCTGGATAGGGCTCGATGACAGAAAAAGAATTCCCGGAAAAGCGTTTTCTTGTTGATAGCATGCTGGGAAAAGTGGCAAAATGGCTGCGAATTCTGGGTTTTGACGCACGCTTGGAGCGGCTGAGCCTGCAGGAGGAGCTCGACGACTGCCGCAAAGAGGGTTTTACAATAATCACGCGGAATCGGCGCTGGTGTGGCCAGGCCCGGGTATTGTGCCTGACGGCCAATGACCCCATGGAACAGCTCCGAGAAGTGATCACCCAAGTCCGGATCACATCCTGCGAAGTTCGCCCTCTCCATCGTTGCATTCTTTGCAACCAGCCTCTCGAGCGTATTACTCGTGAGCAGGCTTTCGAGAACATACCTGATTACGTGTACGAGACGAACACCCTGTTTTACCGGTGCCCGGACTGCCGGAGAGTCTATTGGCCAGGCAGCCATCCAAAGCGCATGATGGAGCGGTTACAGCGTGTACTGGGATGGTCCGTTTGAATTAACACTATCGAGAGGAGGGTCAAGGATGAGTGGTACTCTGAATACGGTTTTGGACATGATGAAGAAGGTCGGCTACCTCGCATTGCAATACGCGTATACTTCTTTGTACTGGGTGATGAAATCCGTCAAAATCCAGGCTCAGTCCTGGCAAAAATGCGGTGCTCAAAAGAAGCTGGAGCGCGCGTACAGTGGGCTGGGCGGAGAGGTCTATGCGCTCAACAAACAGGGTGAAACGGACTGGGCGAGAATGCCTTCCGTGCAGCAGCAGTTAAAGAACGTGGAAGAAGTCGAAGCCACGGTATTTCAAGTGGGTGGGACCATAAAGGAAATCAACAACGAGTTTCTGAGCAGAAAAGAAGAGATTCGGGAGAAGTATTCCGCCAAGAGAGCGGACGTGGACGCGGGCCATTCCGAAGACCTATAGAAATCAGGAATTACGAGTGAGAGGTGGGGAATCACTTCTCATTCGTAATTCGCAATTTCCAAGTCATGATTATTTTGCGCATTCGGAGGGGTCTCCCTGGATTTTATCCAGAGCGTGAGGTAGTGCGGGGAGGAGCACGGCGAGGTTTTCAAGGGCTCCTTTGGGGCTTCCGGGCAGATTGACCACGAGAGTAGCTCCCCGGATTCCCACCACGGCCCGCGAAATCATGGCATGGGGTGTCTTGAGAAGGCTTGCGGCTCGCATGGCTTCCGCCATGCCTGGAATGGTACGGTCCACGACGGAGAGGGTGGCTTCGGGGGTGACGTCTCTGGGGGCCACGCCCGTTCCTCCCGTAGTGATGATCAGAGCCGATTTTTTCTCGTCCGCATGTTCGCGGATCGACTTTGAGATAGCCTCTATTTCATCAGGAGCCACGGCACGATATGCAACATCGTAGCCTTCCTCCCGCAGGCGGTCCGTCAGAGCTTTCCCTGAAACATCTTCTCTTTCGCCTCTCGCTCCCCGGTCGCTTACGGTGATGATGGCCGTCCTTCTGCTGAATTTCTTGCCTTCAATCGCATCGATCGCCCGCGCACCCACTCGTGTATCCATATCTCATTCCTTATCCGCAAGTAGTCTGCGTGCCACCTGTGCTACCGCCGTGGGCACCGTCCTGCTCCTGGCCAATTGTTTCATATCCTTCTGCAGGAGGGTTGGAACCAGCTTGGTGGCGATGGGAAGTGGTGTTTTTGGATTGGTCGCCAAGGCCAGCCTGATAGGATAGAGCTTGACCCATTCCCGGTTACCGGCAATCCTTCGAAGCACGTCTTCATCGACATTTCGGGAATAGGCGATGACGGCCACTTCACTCTCCGTAATCCGCGGGTTGGAGATAATGGCGAACTGAACGATACGGTTGGCATCGCGAATCAGAAGGTTGCGGACTTCTTTGTCCCCTGTCATGGCCACGCGGATCTTCTGCGAAATTTTCATGCCGAGAATCCGCTGCTGAAGGGATGTCGCTTCCTCGTCTTTCTTCTCCCCCGTCTCTCCTCCCGAGGCCTCATCCTGCTGACGCACGGCTTCCATAAGTAAATGTTCATAGGGCTTATCGATCGACGCAGGCTCACCTTCCTCCTGCGGAAGAAGAGTCTCGAAGCGGCCGCCCTGCCAGCCAAACATCCGGAAAAAAGCTTCCTCGCCCTGAAGCTCACCGCAAACTGCGTGGAGGATATTGCCCGAGCGCATCCAAATGCTTCCTTCTCCTTTATCGGACTGGAGCTGGATTTTGAAGCCCTTTCCTGCAAAACAAAGTAACTGCACCAGGTCCGCCAGTTGAATCCCCTGCATTTCCCCGGTGAATTCACGGAAGGCTTCCTCTTGAGCGTGGCTTTGAGCCGTCTCCGCCCCGCTGCTCTCCGTCCCGCTCCGCGAGCTCTGAAGGCGCATGGCTTCGATGATTAGAAATTCCCAGCCTTTGGTGATGGAAACGATTTCCTGCTCGTCAGGAATGGCGGGAAGCGCCCTGAAACGACCATACTGCCACACCAGCATTTCCACGAGAGCCTCATCTCCGCGGAGATCACCCGTCTCTGCATGGCGCACCTGCCCCCCACGCACACGAATACTCCCGCTTCTGGAGCGCGAAGCCACCCGGATGTCATGATTCATTTTAGCAAGACAGGCCAGTTGAATCAAATCCATGAGCTTGACGTACTCGACTGTTCCGGAAAACCCCTGAGAGAGCGTTTGAACTGAATCCATGTTTCCACCTCTAAGAGCTAACCGCACAGATCGGATCATTTGTGCCTGGCACGTTAGCCGAGCTTGCCAAGCTTCAAGAGAGTAAGCTTGTGTTCACCGCAGAGACGCAGAGGACGCGGAGAAGGCGCAGATAGAGTATGGAACGCCCGTGAAATTTCTCTGCGCTCTCTCTGCGCTCTCTCTGCGCTCTCTGCGTCTCCGCGGTGAAAAGCTCAGTCAACGCCCGCGCGGAGCATACCAAGGCAGAGCTATTTCTGTTCCGCCTTGGAGGCTTCGATAATCTTTTCTTGAAGCGGCCCCGGTACTTCTTCGTAGTGAGAAAATTTCATGGTGAACATGCCGCGTCCGGCCGTCATGGAACGAAGCTCCGGAGCGTACTTCAACACTTCCACCTGGGGCACGTTGGCACGAACGATCTGCTTCTTGCCCTTGCTTTCCATTCCCAGAACTCTGCCGCGCCTTGAGTTGAGGTCTCCTATCACGTCTCCCATGCAGTCGTCGGGCACCGTGATTTCCATGACCATGACGGGCTCGAGCAGCGTGGGCTTGGCTTCCAGCACAGCCTTCTTGAAGGCCATGGACCCGGCGATCTTGAAGGCCATTTCAGAGGAATCCACCGGATGGAAAGAGCCGTCCACCAGGTCGACCTTGAAGTCAACGACGGGAAATCCGGCCACGGCGCCTTCGGGGGCTGCTTCGGCGATTCCTTTTTCCACCGCTGGAATATATTGTCTCGGGATGACGCCACCCACGATCTTATCCACAAACTGAAAACCTTCGCCCCTGGGCAGAGGCTCCATTTCGATCCAGCAATCGCCGTACTGGCCGCGGCCTCCCGACTGTTTCTTGTACTTGCCTTGAATTCGAGCTTTTCCCTTGATCGTTTCCCGGTAGGAAACCTTGGGCAGGCGCAGGTTGACCTCCACTCCGAACTTTCTTTTCAGCTTCTCGGTCGTTGCCTCGATGTGAATTTCCCCCATTCCAACGAGGAGCATTTCCTTGGTTTCCTCTTTTCGCTCGAGCCTAAGAGTGAGGTCCTCTTCCATCAGGCGAGAGAGAGAGGAGAAGATCTTTTCTTCATCACCCTTGCTTTTGGGCTCGACGGCAAGCGAATAGACCGCGGGGGGAAGCTCTGTCGCCGGGAACACTATGGGGTCCTTTTCAGAGCAGAGCGTATCCTGAGTCGTGGTTTCCTTGAGCTTCGCAACCGCCACGATGTCTCCAGGTCCGGCGCTCTGAATGGGGTCCTGGCTCTTTCCCTTGAGACGGAGCAATTGTCCGAAACGCTCCTTGACTTCCTTGGTCGAGTTGTAAACGGTTGAATCCGGCGCCAGGCTTCCCGAGAAGATTCGCATAACGGAGAGCCTGCCCGCGTAAGGATCGCTGATGGTCTTGACGACCAGAGCGCTGAAGGGAGCGTCGGAATCGGGCTCACGAGAGATTTCGGTGTCCTTGCGGGGTGCCAGCCCCTTCTTGGCTCCCCTATCCAGGGGAGAGGGGAAGGCATCGGCGATGATATCCATGAGGCCATGTATTCCCATGTTGACAACGCCGGACCCGCAGGCGACGGGAACGAGCTTCCCCGTAACCACCGCGGTACGAAGGCCTTCCCGGACCTCATCGTCGGAGAGCTCGCCTTCTTCCAGGTATTTTTCCAGCAGCTCATCCTTGGATTCAGCGACACGCTCGACGAGCTCTTCCTTATATTGCTTCACCTGATCCGCCAGATCCGCGGGCATGTCCTTCACTTCGAACTGGCCGCTGTCTCCTTTGGTATACACGTAGGCTTTTCCAGTCAGAACGTCCACGACGCCCATGAAGCTTTCCGCCGCACCGATCGGTACCTGCACGGGCACGCAGCCTTTCGAGAAGTTGCCCTGGATATCTTCGACGGTCTTGAAAAAGTCCGCGCGCTCACGATCCATCTTACTCACGAAAATAGCACGGGGCTGACCGAGCTCGTCGGCGAATTCCCACACCTTCTCGGTCTGCACGCGTACGCCGTCAATGGCATCGATGACCACCACGACCGCATCGGCCCCCTGTATGGACATTTTGGTCTCTGAAATGAAATTGAAATCGCCGGGAGTATCGATGATGGTGAGCTGGTGCTTTTTCCAGGCGAGGGTATTGAAAGCGCTGCTGATAGTGATCTTGCGCTTCACTTCTTCAGGCTCGTAGTCCATTATGGACGTGTTTTCATCCACTTTTCCAAGGCGAGTCGTCACTCCCGCATTAAACAGCATGGCTTCGGCCAGAGATGTCTTGCCTGCACCCCCATGAGAAATCAGAGCGAAAGTTCGAACTCTTGCAACATCCTCTTTCATATCTGTTCCTTTCTACGATCATTACGGCCACACATGGCCGGGCTTCTTGCGCATCGGCAGCCGAGCCTCCCTTTGGAGGGATTCATGAGGAATCAAACAAGGCATCGGCACGCATGTGATGGTGGATGGATTACGCCCGTCCCACTGCCCTCTACTGCCCGCCCCACTGATGGACTGTCAAGCTCCCGGATCATTCATCAGCAAAGCTCTCTTCCCCGTCGATTTTTTCTGGTCAATGGTGTGAAATCCCAGAAAAAACACAAAGGAGAGAAATAAGGCAACTCAAGAATCAAAGTCAAGAGAATTCCCGCACAACTGCGAAACGAGCACCAACTGTGCGGAATTTCCCGTTGATTTTTTCCTTTTGTATGTTATTTAAATTATTTTCTTTAAGGAAGCTCGACTTGATTATTGCCCTCATGATGGCTCTTTGCCCGCTATCCGTTGCTTAAAGACCGACGATAGGGGGAAAGAGGAAGGTGAGCACTTCTTGATCGACAACGTACCTCAGAACGAAACGGACGCTCCTTTCACCTGGCGGCACTGTATGGGCCTGTTTCTTGCGCACCTGCGCCATGAGCGGGGGTTGAGCGAGGAAACACTCCGGGCCTATGCAAGTGACCTTACCCAGTTCGATCAGTATATCCGCGCAAAAAACGGGAATCAAGAAGTCGTCCTGTCCGAAGTCACCACCGACCATATCGTGGGGTTTCTGGCATCCATCCACAAGAGGCTCGAAAAGACGAGCCAGGCACGCAAGCTTTCCGCCTTGCGCTCTTTCTACGACTACCTCAACGATCACGAGATCTTTCGGCACAATCCGGCTGACAAAGTGTCCTCTCCCAAAACCCGGGTGGCCATGCCTTCGTTTCTCGGCGTAGACGACACCTTTCATTTTCTGGACAGCCTGAGGCAAGACTGCGCCAGGCCGGGAAGCTCATGGAGGAGATGGCGCAACTGGGCTCTTTTTGAATGTTTGTACTCGACGGGAGTACGGGTGAGCGAGCTGGTCGGACTCGGGCAAGAAGACCTTGCCTTCGATTCCGGCATGATTCGCGTTCTCGGCAAAGGAAAAAAGGAGCGCGTTATCCCCATCGGGAGCAAGGCGGTCCAGGCGGTCCGGGGGTATCTGGCAGCCCTCGACAGCCAGTTCCCCCAGGCGAAGCTCCAGTGTCGAGCCCTCTTTCGCAACGCTCGAGGCGGACCGCTGACGACTCGCTCGGTGCACCGAATCCTCAAGATGGAGCTCCAGAGGTGCGGCTTGTGGCAGCATTTGACACCACACGGGTTGAGGCATACCTTCGCGACACACTTATTGAATTCCGGCGCCGACCTTCGGGCCATCCAGGAGATGCTGGGGCATTCCAACCTTTCCACGACGCAACGATACACTCACGTCCACATGGACCTGCTTATGAAAACCTATGATGCCGCTCATCCGAGAGGCCGGAAGAAAAACGGCGGGGAATGCCAAAAGGAAGAGGCTGAACGGAATCTTGTATGAAAAACCTTCAGGAGATGTAGACAATATGGGAACACCGACTATGCATGGAACGACTGTTCTGGTTATTCGCAAAGATAAACGCGTCGTCATGGCAGGCGATGGCCAGGTAACCATGGGAGACACCGTGGTAAAGCATATGGCCAAGAAGGTGCGCAAGATGTATCATGACAAGATCTTGACCGGCTTCGCCGGGTCTACGGCCGATGCATTCACTCTTTTTGAACGATTGGAAGGAAAGCTCGAGCAGTTCAACGGGAACCTGAAGCGCGCCGCGGTTGAGCTGGCCAAGGACTGGCGCACGGACAGGGCGCTTCGCCGGCTCGAAGCCCTCCTCATTGCCGCGGACCCCAACGATTGCTTCATCCTCAGCGGTACCGGAGACGTGATCGAGCCCGACGACGGCCTGGCGGCCGTGGGCTCCGGCGCTCCTTACGCTCTGGCCGCCGCGCGGGCGCTTACTTTGCACACGTCGCTCTCCATCCGGGAGATCGCGGAAGAAGCGATGAAAATCGCTGCGGCCATTTGCATTTACACCAATAAGGAATTCACCATCGAGGAGCTGTGACGATATGCAACAACCTCTCACACCAGCAGAAATTGTCCGTGAGTTGGACAAATACATCATCGGGCAAAAGGACGCCAAGCGCATGGTGGCCATTGCCCTGCGCAACCGGTGGCGCCGTCAGCAGGTTCCGGAGAATCTCCGGGATGAAATCGCCCCAAAAAATATCATCATGATCGGGGCGACCGGTGTCGGCAAGACCGAAATTGCCCGCCGCCTGGCCCGCCTGGCCCAGTCTCCCTTCCTGAAGATCGAGGCCAGCAAGTTCACCGAGGTTGGCTATGTGGGACGGGACGTGGAATCCATGATCCGTGATCTCATGGAGCTGGCGGTCAGCATGGTCCGGACCGAGGAGATGGAAGCCGTCAAGCTGAAGGCCGAGGAAGTCGCCGAAGAAAAGCTGCTGGACATCCTGCTTCCCCCGAAGAGGCAGCAGGAAACCGTGGACCAGCAGCAAATGATCGAGGAGCCGGACGCCATGAAGGCCGCCCAGGAAGAAGCCGACCACGCGGATTCAACCAGGGAAAAGCTGCGAAAGCTGCTCCGAAAGGGCAGCCTGGACGACCGCTACGTGGAGCTGGATGTTCCGGACCGCAATATTCCCATGATCGAGATCTTCGCCGGCACGGGAATGGAAGACATGGACTACAGCCTGAGGGAAATGCTCGGCTCCATGATGCCTCGGCGCAGCAAACGGCGCAAGGTCAAGATTCCCGAAGCCCGCGATATCCTCATCGAGGAAGAATCGCAGCGCCTGGTCGATATGGACAAGGTGATCAGGTCGGCCATCGAGCGCGTCGAGCATTCGGGCATCATTTTTCTCGACGAAATCGATAAGATCGCCGGGCGCGAATCGGGGCGCGGGCCGGACGTCTCCCGTGAAGGAGTACAGCGGGATCTGCTTCCCATCGTGGAAGGCTCCACGGTCACAACTAAGTATGGCATGGTACGAACGGATCACATCCTTTTCATCGCCTCGGGGGCTTTCCACATTTCGAAGCCTTCGGACCTAATTCCCGAGCTGCAGGGCCGCTTCCCGATCCGTGTGGAATTGACGTCCCTGTCCAAGGATGACTTCGTTCGCATTCTGAAGGAGCCTGAAAATGCCCTCATCGTGCAGTACATGGCTCTTCTGGCCACCGAAGAAGTGGAATTGATCTTCGAGGACGATGCCATCGATGAAATCGCGGAAACGGCTTTCCATGTCAATACTCGCACGGAAAACATCGGAGCCCGCCGGCTGCACACGATCATGGAAAAGCTCCTCTCGGAGATCTCCTTCAATGCTCCGGATCTCAAAGGGCAGACGATTCGGATCACGAGGGACGACGTCCGCAATACGCTTCAGGATATCATCAAGGATGAGGACCTGAGCCGCTACATCCTGTAGCCTGTTTCAGCTTTCGATCCAAGCGAGGTGCGGCATGTTGGAAAAAGCGAATATTCTCATCGAGGCCCTTCCCTACATCCGCCGCTTCTATCAGAAGACGGTCGTGATCAAGTACGGTGGCCATGCCATGGTGGCGGAGGATCTGAAAGAAAGCTTCGCCCAGGATATCGTTCTGATGAAGTACATCGGAATCAATCCCGTGGTGGTCCATGGCGGTGGGCCTCAAATCAATAAAATGCTGGAGCGTATCGGCAAGAAAAGCGATTTTCGCGCCGGAATGCGCGTCACGGATCAGGATACCATGGACATCGTGGAAATGGTCCTGGTGGGGAAGTTGAACAAGGAGATCGTCTCCCTCATAAACCGCCACGGCGGACGGGCCATAGGATTGAGCGGAAAGGACGGGCAACTGATCGAGGCTCGTAAGCTTCATGTATTCCGCTACCAGGGGGACGACCAGCCCCCGGAGATCATCGATATCGGCCTGGTGGGGGAAGTACAGCGGATCAACGTGGAAATCCTTCATGTCCTCGAGCGGAGCCACATGATCCCCGTCGTCGCTCCGGTGGGGGGCGGGCAGGATGGGGAAACCTACAACATCAATGCGGACCTCGTGGCCGGCCATATCGCGGGCGCGCTCAAGGCCAAGAAGCTCATCCTCATGACCGACGTCGAAGGAGTGCTCAACACCAAAGGTGAGCTCATCTCGAGCATGACCGTCGCCGAAGCGGCGGATGCCTTCCAGGACGAGACACTCCGGGGAGGCATGATTCCCAAAGTTCAATGCGCCGTCGATGCCGTTCAGGCGGGAGTGGAGAAGGTTCACATCGTGGATGGCCGCGTTCCTCATGCCATTCTCCTCGAGATTTTCACGGACGCGGGCATCGGAACGGAAATCGTGCGCAAGCACCGGGAATTGGGAATTACGAATTAGAAATTACGAATTGGAAATCAGGGATTTTTAAGGACGGGGATAGGGGAAAGGAGAGATTCATGGAGGACGTGCAGTTGGCCTGTCAGGAGCACATTTTCAACACGTACGGGCGGCTCCCGGTGACGTTCGTTCGAGGAAAGGGCTGCACCTTATGGAACGACAAGGGTAAAGAGTACCTGGACTTTCTGGCCGGAATCGCCGTGTGCAACCTGGGACACTGCCATCCGGAGCTGACGCAGGTGATCTGCAAGCAGGCGGACATTCTGGTTCACGTGTCGAACCTCTTCTACACCCGCCCACAGGTGGAATTAGCGGAAGAATTGACACGGCTTTCTTTTGCAGATAAGGTATTTTTCTCCAATAGCGGCGCGGAAGCAAACGAAGCCGCCATCAAGCTCGCCCGGAAGTACAGCAGCGACCGACACGGAGAAGGCCGTTTTCACATTATCACCATGAAGGATTCTTTCCACGGGCGAACGATGGCGACCCTTTCCGCCACTGGGCAAACGAAGGTGCACAAGGGCTTCGAGCCTCTGGTCGAGGGATTCACCTTCGTGGATTTCAATTCCCTGACGGCCGTGCAGGCTGCCATCACCAAGGAGACTTGCGCCGTCATGGTGGAGCCGGTTCAGGGGGAGGGTGGCATCAATTTCCCGAATCCCGGTTACCTGGCGACGCTAAAAGAGCTATGCCGCCGGCATGATCTTTTGCTCATTTTCGATGAAGTACAGGTGGGAATGGGGCGTACCGGGACCCTGTTCGCCTACGAGCAGGAAGGGGTCACGCCCGACATTATGACCCTGGCCAAGGCACTGGGCAACGGGCTTCCCATCGGCGCCATGCTGGCGACCAATCAGGTCGCCGAGGCTTTCGTTCCGGGAACCCATGCATCGACCTTCGGAGGCACGCCGTTGGTCTCATCAGTGGCCCTGCGGGTGCTGCAGCTCATTTCGGCGCCTCCTTTTCTCGAAAACGTGCGCCGGGTTGGAGGCTATCTCAGGGAACGGCTCCGTGAGCTCCAGTCCCATTATTCCTTTATCCGGGAGGTGCGCGGACGTGGGCTTATGGTAGGTATGAAGCTTTCCATACCGGGACAGAAGATCGTCGAGCGCTGTCTGGAAAGAGGCGCCATCATCAATTGCACTCATGACACGGTCCTTCGCTTCGTTCCGCCTCTCATCGTCGGGCGGGATGAGGTGGATAGTCTCATTGGCATATTGGACGGCGTTTTGAAAGAGGAGACGACATGAAGCGCGATCTACTCACTATCTGGGACCTTACCGCCGATGAGATCGATCACCTGATTTCCCGGGCTCGCCGGATGAAAGAAGAGTGGGCTCGGGGAGAGCTTCGGCCCACGCTTGCGGGAAAGGTTCTCGGCCTGATTTTTGTCAAGCCATCCACGCGGACCAGGGTCTCTTTCGAGGCAGCCATGTACCGCCTGGGAGGCCATTCCATCTACATGACGGCCAAGGACACGCAGATTTCCCGTCAGGAGCCCCTGGCGGACACGGCCCGCGTGCTCTCGCGCTACGTGGACGCCATCATGGTGCGCACCTACGCTCATGCGGACGTGGAAGAGCTGGCCCGCTTCGCCTCGATTCCGGTCATCAACGGCCTGACGGACCTTTTCCACCCCTGTCAGGTCCTGAGCGATCTTCTGACCGTCGAGGAAAAGCGGGGAACCCTGGAAAACCTGACCGTCGCCTGGGTGGGAGACGGAAACAACGTCGCCCATTCCTGGATCAATGCCTCCGCACGGCTGGGGTTCACTCTCATGCTGGCCTGCCCTCCGGGCTACGCGCCGGATGCCGGTATTCTCGAGCGGGCACGAACACAGGGAAAAGGAAAGGTTGTCCTGACGACAGACCCCAAGGAGGCCGTCGCCGGGGCAGAGGTGCTCTATACGGACGTTTGGGCGAGCATGGGACAGGAGGAGGAAGCCGCGGCACGCCGAGAGATCTTCCGTCCGTACCAGTTGAACGGAGAGCTCCTGGCCGCCGCTCCGTCGAACGCCATGGTGCTCCACTGTCTTCCGGCGCACCGGGGCGAGGAAATCACCGACGAAGTGATGGAAGGTCCGCAATCAGTAGTCTTCGATCAGGCGGAAAACCGCCTCCACTTACAAATGGCTTTACTTGAATGGCTGGTTTGTGGGAATAGTTGAGCGTTGAAAGGAGAAGTATCGGCGAATGGACGTCAAGAAAGTTGTTCTGGCTTACTCGGGGGGATTGGACACCTCTATTATTCTAAAGTGGTTGATCGAAACCTATCAATGCGAAGTCGTTGCGTTTGCGGCGGATCTCGGCCAGGGAGAAGAGCTGGACGGGCTCGAAGCAAAGGCACTCAAGACGGGTGCGGTCAAGGCCCGCATCGAAGACCTTCGGGAAGAGTTCGTGCGGGATTTTGTGTTTCCCGCCTTTCGAGCCAACGCCATCTATGAAGGCCAGTATCTGCTGGGCACTTCCATCGCCCGCCCGCTCATCGCCAGGCACCAGATCCGCATCGCCGAGGAAGAAGGAGCGGACGCCGTCAGCCACGGGGCAACAGGCAAGGGGAACGATCAGGTACGCTTCGAGCTGGCCTACATGGCTTTAAATCCCAACATCAAGGTTATCGCCCCCTGGCGTGAATGGAACCTCAAGTCCAGGAAGGCCCTCGTCGAATTCGCCGAGCAGCGGGGCATCCCCGTCCCGGTCACCAAGGAGAAGCCCTACAGTTGTGACCGAAACCTCCTGCACGTAAGCTATGAAGGAGGGATTCTGGAAGATCCGTGGCTCGAGCCCGATCCCGGCATGTTCATGCTTTCGGTCAGTCCCGAAAAGGCACCCGACGACCCGGAGATCATCGAAATCGATTTCGAAAGCGGAAACGCGGTCGCTATCGACGGGGAGCGCCTCAGCCCGGCGCCCCTTCTGAGCCGCCTCAACACCCTGGGCGGAAAGCACGGCATCGGCCGGGTGGATCTTGTCGAGAATCGCTTCGTAGGCATGAAATCCCGTGGAGTTTACGAAACACCGGGCGGAACGATCCTGCGCGCGGCTCATATGGCCCTCGAATCGATCACGATGGACCGGGAAGTCCTGCATATTCGCGATTCGCTCATACCTCAATATGCCAGGATGATTTACAACGGATTCTGGTATTCGCCGGAAATGCGTCTGCTGCGGAATCTGATGGACATGAGCCAGGAAAACGTGTGGGGCACCGCTCGTTTGAAGCTTTACAAAGGAACATGTCAGCTCATCGGCCGTAAGTCGGATCGTTCTCTCTATCAACCCAGTTTTGCCACCTTCGAAGAAGAAGACGTGTACCGGCAAGACGATGCTACCGGGTTTATCAGGCTCCAGGGGCTGCGCCTGCGGATCGGGTCTCTCGTCGGCAAACAACGAGAAAGCTCTGGACGCTAAGAATTGAGCGCCGTAGTGAGGGGAGACCGGACAGTTACCCGATGCAGCACCGGCTCATCCCCGATGACGCCGCCGCGGCGGGTGCGCCGGCGCGCTCCCCGGCGCCGGCGGCGTCTCTTATCGTGATTCGTGCGCTCGGAATGTTTTACAGTTAAAGGAGAGAGCGTGGCTATGGGAGAAAAACTTTGGCAGGGCCGCTTCGAGCAACCCACGAACAAGCAGGTTGAAGAGTATACTGCCTCGATCCACTTTGACAGCAGACTCTACCGCTACGATATTGACGGAAGCATAGCTCATTGCCGCATGCTCGCCGAATGCAAGATCATTACCCACGATGAGGCGTCTCTCATTGTCGAGAACCTGGGCGAGATTCTTCGCGAGATCGAGCGTGGGGAGCTTCATTTGGATTCTTCCCAGGAAGACATCCATATGGCCATTGAACAGCGCTTGATGCAGAAAATCGGCGAAGTGGGCGGCAAGCTTCATACGGCAAGAAGCAGAAACGACCAGATCTGCCTCGATATGCGCCTGTACCTGCGGGACATGCTGCAGCAGTGCCGGAATTTATTGCTGGAGCTGCAAAAAGTGCTGGTCTCGGCGGCGGAGCAGAACATCGGGATCATCATGCCGGGCTTCACTCATATGCAGCACGCCCAGCCCGTATTGCTCTCACACCACCTTATGGCCTACTATGAAATGTTCAAGAGGGACGACGAGCGCTTCGGAGACTGCTTCGGGCGAGCCAATGTACTTCCCCTCGGCTCCGCTGCCCTGGCGGGAACATCCCTGCCCATCAACATGGAATGGACGGCAAAATATCTTCATTTCCCCCGCGTGATCACCAATAGCATGGACGCCGTCAGCGACAGGGATTACCTGATCGAATTCAGCGCCGCCTCAGCCATCTTTATGATGCATGTGAGCCGCATGGCGGAGGAGCTGATTCTCTGGTCCACGACGGAGTTCGCCTTCATCGAGATCAGTGATGCCTTCTGCACCGGCTCGAGTATCATGCCTCAGAAGAAAAATCCCGACGTTCCCGAGCTCATGCGCGGTAAGACGGGCCGCGTCTACGGGAATCTAATGGCCCTGCTGACCCTCCTCAAGGGGCTGCCTCTCACCTACAATCGAGATCTCCAGGAAGACAAGGAGCCCGTTTTCGATACCGTGGATACGGTCATCAGCACCCTGCGTCTCCTGGCAAAGCTGCTGCCCGAAATCCAGTTCAACCGCGAGCGCATGGCGGGAATGGCGGGGGAAGGGTTCACTCTGGCCACGGACCTCGCGGACTATCTGGTTCGGAAGGGAGTAACCTTTCGGAAGGCTCACTATGCGGCTGGACAGATCGTTCAATACTGTATCCAGAGCCACAAGCAGCTTCACGAATGCACCATCGAAGAGCTGAAGAGCTTCCACAAGACCTTCGACGCCGATGTTTATCCCTCTCTGGATATCGGCAGCGCTCTGGATCAAAGGGTTTCCACGGGCGGTACGGCTTCCTCGCGAGTTCAGGAAGCCATTTGCCAGGCTCGTGCGGAATTGGAAGCAAGAGACCCTGCTTTGAAATCATGATCTCATTTCCGGAAAAGGGACGCATGAATATCCGCATCCATTTCACCACGCGATCTTCCCGGCTGACGGGATTGATTCCGATTCTCTTCCTGGGTCTGCTGCTGGCGGGCTGCGGGAGGAAGACCATGCCCAAACCCATCACCGAAGGGCCACCGCCTCAGGTCAAGGATTTGCATGTGCAGGTTCGCCCCCGTGGAGTCGAGCTCCTCTGGTCAATCCCGGAGGAGCTCAAAGAGGACTTCACGGAGACAAGCTATCATTTCTCGATCTTGAAATCAGAGCTGAACTGGGAGAGCCGGAACTGCGTGGATTGTCCCGCGCCAACCCAGCAGGAGCTTCTGCGTATCGATCCCGCTTCGCCGGCACCCGCGATCCTTCAAAACTTTGTGTTCTCGTGGATCGATTATGCAGTGGTCATGAACAATGCCTATCGCTATCAGATTGCCCTCAAGGACCAGAAGGACCGGCTTATTTCCCTGTCCAATCCCGTCCCCGCCAGGGTGGTCCCCCCGCCCCCGTCTCCGAGGGAAGTTCATGCGGCCGCGGACATGCAGGGCGTTTTGCTGCAGTGGAAGGCTCCGGGCAAGGACGATCAAGGGCAGCCGCTGCAAGGAATGCTGCAGTTCATCATAGAGCGTCAGGCGTCCAACGGACAATGGGAGAGACTGTCCACGGTTCCCGTCAAGGGTCATACCTTCCTCGATCCCGAGGTTGTAGCCAACCAGGTCTACGATTACAGGGTAACGTCCCTCTTGCCCATGGAAGGAACCGTTATCCTGAGTGAGCCCACGCTGCTGCGCCAGATCAAGGCGCCCGAAGCGATTCCTCCTCCGCCCCCCCGGTCGGTCTGGGTCATTCCCGGCAAAGGCACGATGGAGGTCAACTGGACACGGAGCGAAGGCGGTGTTGGGGGGTACCACGTCTATCGGCGGGAAGATAAGGAAATCACGCGTCTGACGGTGAATCCCATTCAGCATCCGCCCTACATCGACCGGTCCGTCAAGCGGAATGCCGTGTACTACTACGCCGTATCGGCCGTCGGCGTCAGCTCTCAACCATCCACAAGGGAGGGACTTCTGTCCAAGTGGACGAAAATCCGAAGTCTTTCATCCGAATAGATTTGAATACAGAAAAAAGGGAGCCCCATGCACCATTTCCACTACACAAACGATGAGCTCTACTGTGAGGATGTTCCTCTTCGAACGCTTGCCGACCAGGTGGGAACCCCCTGTTATGTTTACAGCCATGCCACGCTGCATCACCATTTTACGGTCTTCGACGGAGCCTTTGTGAGCATCCCTCACCTGACCTGCTTCGCCCTCAAGGCCAATTCCAACCTGGCCATTCTCAGCCTCTTCGCCTCCATGGGCGCGGGAGTGGACATCGTATCCGGAGGCGAGCTCTTTCGTGCCCGCAAGGCTGGAATTCCGGCCGACCGCGTTGTCTATTCGGGCGTTGGAAAGACCACCGAAGAGATCGACTACGCCCTTAAAGAGGGCATCCTGATGTTCAATATCGAATCCCCTCAGGAGCTGGAAGCGATCAACGCCAGGGCAGTCAAACTGGGGTGCAGGGCGAGGATTTCCCTTCGCGTCAATCCGGACGTGGACCCCAAGACTCATCCCTACATCGCCACCGGAATGAAAAAGAGCAAATTCGGTATCGACGTCGATAGCGCTCTCAAAAGTTATGAACGGGCAAAGACTCTGGAAAACGTCGAAATCGTGGGAGTGAGCTGCCACATCGGAAGCCAGCTCACGGACATGACCCCCTTTGTGGATGCCTTGAAGCGACTGCGCTTACTCATCAGCCGCCTGGATGAGCTGGGCATCGGCATCCGGTACCTCGATCTGGGAGGTGGGCTTGGAATTACCTACGACCAGGAGTCTCCGCCCAACCCCCGTGATTACGCCCGGGCTCTTCTCCAAGAGCTCCAGGGCCTTTCATGCACCTTGATTTTCGAACCGGGGCGCGTTATCGTCGGTAACGCTGGAGCGCTCCTCACTCAGGTGCTCTATACCAAGACGACTCAGAGCAAGAGCTTCGTCATTGTGGATGCAGCCATGAACGACCTGGTTCGCCCGAGTCTTTACGGATCATACCACCAGATCCAGCCGCTGCGGAAGAAGGAACGGGAAATTCAAATCGTGGACGTCGTCGGACCCATTTGCGAGTCGGGAGATTTTCTGGCTCGAGACCGCAATCTGCCCATGGTGGAATCAGGGGATCGCCTGGCGGTGATGAGCGCGGGTGCCTACGGCTTTACCATGTCCTCCAACTACAACTCGAGACCACGTGCTCCCGAAGTTCTCGTCAAGGGAGATCGATTTTACGTCGTTAGAAAGCGTGAGACATGGGAAGATTTGATCTGTAGCGAATCGATCCCGGATTTTCTGAGGAACGGGGCGTAGCGGGTTTTGGAAGTTGCCGCGATGGAAGATCTAAAGGACTAAAGGGACCAAAAAGACCTAAAAGACGTGAAAGAAAAGGGACGGTTTCTGCTGCCATTATTTATTTCTCGGGTCCTTTCTTGTTTCTTATGTCTTTTTTGTCCTTTTTGTCCTTTTTTGATCACACTTGCACCAAGAAAAGCTCAAGCTTGAGAACGAGGTAATTTTCGAATGGTAACGGAAGCAGGGCAGCGGATTCGATTCTTCAAAATGACCGGTAGCGGCAATGATTTCATCCTCATCGACAACCGCGCGCAAAAGCTGAACGCCGATCAGTGCCGTGATCTCGTCCGTCTCGCCTGTCGCAGGAAATTGTCCGTGGGAGCGGACGGCCTCATTCTCATTGAAAATGATAGCGAAGTGGATTTCAAATGGCGCTTTTTCAATGCAGACGGCAGTGAAGCGGAAATGTGCGGCAATGGTGCCCGCTGCGCTGCAAGATTCGTCTATCTACAGGGAATCGTTCCGAAGCCTCTAATGGCCTTTCGCACTCTGGCAGGAATCATCGAAGCTGAAATAAGGGGGGAAAGAGTGAAGATTCGGATGACTCCCCCTCACGGAGTGCGGATGGACCTGAGTCTTCAGGCGGAGGAGCGGTCTTTCGACCTTCATTTCATCAATACCGGTGTACCCCACGCCGTGTGCCTTGTGGAAGATGAAGCAACACTGGAAGCGGCAGACGTGTTTCGCTGGGGTCGCGCACTCCGTTTTCATCCTCATTTTCAACCGGCTGGAGCCAATGTCAATTTCGCCATTGTGCGCAATGCCCATCATATGGCAATCCGCACCTACGAACGTGGAGTAGAAGCAGAAACTCTCGCCTGTGGAACAGGCTCCATCGCGTCCGCTTTAATTGCCGCGGCCAGGCATTTGGCTGTCTCCCCGGTGGAAGTCGAAACCCGAAGCGGGGAGGCTTTGACCATCTACTTTAAACAGTCATCACGAGAGGGCGTGATGAGCTTCGAGGACGTCTACCTGGAAGGAGACGCCAAAGTAGTGTATGAAGCGGAACTTTGGGATGAAACCATAAAGAAATAGGGAGGAAATCATGTTTCGAGGTGCGATGGTAGCTATCGTGACGCCGTTCAAGAACGGCGAGGTAGATGAAGCTGCACTCAGGCAGTTGGTCGAGTTTCAGATTGCCAATGGGACTCGTGGCATTGTTCCGTGCGGAACCACCGGGGAGCCCGCAACGCTCACCTTTCAGGAGCACGAGCGCGTGGTCGAGATCGTCATCGATCAGGCCGCCAGGCGCGTACCCGTCCTTGCGGGAACCGGCTCCAACAATACGGAAGAAGCCATTCACCTCACGAAGCACGCAAAAAAGGCCGGAGCCGACGCAGTGCTGATGATCAGCCCTTATTACAACAAGCCGACCCAGGAGGGACTGTATCAGCATTTCAAGAAGGTGGCGGAATCGGTGGATATTCCCATAATCCTCTACAACATCCCGGGACGAACCTCCGTCAATATGGAAACCGAGACCATCGTTCGCCTTTCCAAGATCGAAAATATCGTCGGCGTCAAGGAAGCTTCCGGCTCCATGAAGCAGATTACGGACATTATTGCCCGCTGCGGCGAGCAATTCGATGTTCTTTCGGGAGAAGACTTCCTTACCTTTCCGCTTCTTTGTGTCGGCGGCCACGGGGTCATCTCCGTCGTCTCCAATGTTGCACCTCGCGACATGGCCGATCTCTGCACTCTTTTCTTCGAAGGCAGATTTGCAGAAGCTCAAAAGCTTTACTATCGCCTCCTCCCGCTGTGCCATGCGCTTTTCTATGAAACCAATCCGGCACCCGCCAAAGCGGCTCTGGCCATGATGAAGAAGATCGAAAGCGACGAAGTACGCTTACCTCTGGTTACCATGTCAGAAAGCAACCGTGAACGGCTGCGCCGTGATTTACAGGCTTATGGGCTCATTTAGCGGAAACAGGGGTAAGGCTGGGCCGATGCGGCAGCACCTGTGCATCACAACCCCGTGGAGGAGAGAGATATGGTTCGAGCGGCGGTGGCCGGGATTGCGGGAAGGATGGGGACCAGGATTGCGCAATTGATCCTCGAGTCCGAAGGTATTGAACTGGTGGGCGGCTTCGAGCGTGCCGATCATCCGAAAGTCGGGAAAGACCTCGGCGAGATAATCGGCGGCAGCCCCCTTGGCATCGTCGCCTCTGCATCGATCCGGGACGTTTTGGATCGGGCCGATGTCGTCATCGACTTCACTAACGCGTCGGTGTCTTTGAATCACCTGCAGGCGGCCTCTTCCGCAAAGAAGCCCATGGTGATCGGCTCGACGGGCTTCACCGCGGAGCAGACGGCTCAGGCACGTGAGCTGGCGGGGAAAGTCCCGTGCGTGCTGGCTCCCAATATGAGCATGGGGGTAAACGTCCTCTTCAAGGTGGTGGCCGACGTGGCGCGCCTCCTCGGCGATGGCTTCGACGTGGAGATCGTGGAAGCTCACCACCGGTACAAAAAGGATGCTCCGAGCGGTACGGCATTGAAGCTGGCCCAGGTGGTGGCGGATGCTCTCGGACGGGATCTCGATAAAACGGGCGTCTACACCCGCCATGGCCTGATTGGAGAACGGACGGGCCAGGAGATCGGCGTTCAGACGGTTCGCGCCGGTGACATCGTCGGTGAGCACACCGTGATCTTCGGCGGCCTGGGAGAGCGTATCGAGCTCATCCATCGGGCTCACAGCCGGGACAATTTCGCCCGCGGCGCCGTTCGCGCGGCCCTTTGGGTGACCGGTCAAGCTCCGGGCCTCTACGATATGCAACATGTCCTGGGGATTTCGGCAAGCTGATAACGCTGGTTTGAATCTCAAAGAGGTATACCTATTCCCCGTTGGAGGTACAGATGGCAGTTGAGAGAGCAGAAAGGTTAAGACGGCTTCCTCCTTATCTTTTTCAAGAAATAGATCGTCTGAAGGCGGAGCTCGTTGCCAAGGGTGTGGACGTGATCAATCTGGGAGTTGGAGATCCCGACCTTCCGACTCCCGCTCATATTATTGAAGAGCTTCGAAAATCGGCCGGAGATCCGGTGAACCACCAATATCCTTCCTACTCCGGAATGAACGATTTCCGGGTGAGTGTCTCGCGGTGGTATCAACGGCGCTTCGGGGTGGAGCTGGAACCTATCAGAGAGGTACTGACGCTCATAGGCTCGAAGGAAGGCATCGCTCATTTCCCCCTCGCCTTTATCAACCCCGGCGATCTCGCTCTTGTCCCGACCCCGGCCTACCCCGTCTATCACGTGGCAACCATGTTCGCCGGAGGAGAATCCTATTTCATGCCTCTGGTCCGTGAAAATGATTTTCTGCCCGACCTGAATGCCATCCCTCCCGACGTGGCGCGACGCAGCAAGGTTATGTTCATCAACTACCCCAACAATCCGACAGGGGCGACGGCCGAAAGAGGCTTCTATGAAAAGGTGATCGATTTTGCCAGGGAATTCGACTTGATCATCTGCCATGACGCCGCTTATACTGAAATGGGCTTCGACGGATACCGCCCCATGAGCTTTCTCGAAGTTCCAGGTGCCAAGGACATCGGCATCGAGTTCCATTCCCTGTCTAAAACGTACAACATGACGGGCTGGCGGCTTGGCTTCGCCGTCGGGAATGCCGCGATTCTGGACGGCCTGGGCCAGATCAAGAGCAACGTTGATTCGGGAGCATTCAACGCCATTCAGTGGGCCGGAATCGCCGCACTGGAAGGAGATCAGGCCTGCGTTGCCGAAATGCGGCAAATCTACCAGGAACGGCGTGATACACTGATCGCCGGATTGCAAAAGGTGGGGTTGAAGCCGCAAGTTCCCAAAGCCACTTTCTACATCTGGTGCCCTACCCCTCAGGGCTATTCTTCCAAACAATTCTCGTCTCTGCTCCTGAGTGAAGCAGGGATTGTCGCCACTCCGGGCAGCGGCTTCGGAGAACCGGGAGAAGGCTACATTCGCATGGCCCTTACGGTCACGAGGGAACGCATCGAGGAAGCTGTCGCACGTATTCAGAAGCTTTCCTTTTAAGACGGACAGGTAACTGAAAATGGAAGAGATCTTGATCGGCTTCGGGAGCAATCAGGGAGATTCGGTGCGAATCTGCACGGCTGCGGTCGAAATTCTGCGCCGGCATCCCTATATTGAAGTCCGAAAAGTGTCTTCCCTGTACCGTACCGCGCCCGTGGGCATGACGGAGCAAGACTGGTTCATCAACGGTGTTGCTCAAGGCGAAACGTCGCTCACACCGGAAGGCCTGCTGGATGAGCTTCATTCCATCGAGAATGATTTTGGCCGGATTCGTGAGATGCGCTGGGGACCGCGAACCCTCGACCTGGATATTCTGTCCTTCGGAGAGCGTCGAATCGATTCCCCCGGGCTTGCGATTCCTCATCCAAGGCTTCATGAACGGCTTTTCGTTCTTGTACCTCTGGCGGAAGTCGCCCCCCGGTGGATACACCCCGGGCTGAACCTGTCGGCACATACACTGCTCGACCGAATATCCGGCCAGGGGAATGTTCAACGAGTCGAGCGTCTGGAAGAGAAATGATTCGTTTTCTTCTGTTCGCGTTCATCTTCTATGCTGTGTACCGTTTACTGAAATCGTGGGGAGCGTCTTTATTGAGACCCGAGCCTCAGGACGCCCGGGACGGAGAGTCACTGGAAGCAGCCGAGCTCATTCAAGATCCGGAATGCGGAGTTTACTTCTTGAAACAACGGGGATTGCCGGCAAGAATCCAGGGCCGAACGTTTCACTTTTGCAGCGAGGCCTGCCGGAGCGCCTATCTGAAAAAGCATAAGCTTCGCTGAAACCCGGTATGATTTTATGACAGGAGGAACATGTGAAATTCTTTATCGATACCGCTAATCTCGATGAAATCAAGGAAGCACACAGTATCGGCATCCTGGATGGCGTCACGACCAATCCCTCGCTGATCGCAAAGGAAGGGATTTCGGGACGCGAAGCCTTCGAGCAGCACATCAAGACGATCTGTGAATTGACTCAGGCACCGGTCAGCGCGGAAGTCATGAGCACGGGCTCGGAGGAAATGATCGAGGAAGCACGGACACTGGCAAAGATCGATCCTCATGTCGTAGTGAAGATCCCCATGACCACCGAAGGGCTCAAGGCTGTTCGACAGCTTTCCGACGAAGGCATCAAAACCAACGTCACTCTCGTCTTTTCGCCGCTCCAGGCCTTGATGGCGGCCAAAGCAGGGGCAAGTTACGTCAGTCCCTTCGTGGGCCGGCTGGATGACATCGTTCATGACGGTATGAAACTGGTGGAAGACATCGTCGATATCTTCTCCAACTATCTGTTTGAAGCGGAGATCATCGTCGCCAGCGTCCGCAATCCCCTCCATGTTCTGACGGCGGCCAAGCTGGGAGCCGATATCGCGACGATTCCCTTCAAGGTGATCAACCAGCTTGCCAACCATCCCCTGACGGACCTCGGGATGGCCGGCTTTCTGAAAGACTGGAAAAAGGTGGAAAAGGACTGATATCCGACGAGTGGTAGAGTCGGATATGGTTTCCGATTTTTTGAGAAAGACCCCAAAAAAGAGGATGAGCTATGAATCTTCCGGCAAACCGATTTGGCGGGATAGTGGCGGTTGTTTGTATTCTTTTTGGCTCGTTGTTTTTCACTTCAAATTCATTTGCCGATATTTTCAAGTATGTGGATAAAGACGGAGTGATTCATTTCACCAATGTTCCGACGCAGCCCAATTACAGGAAGCTGCCTCCACTACCCGCCCTGCCCATGGTCGCTCCGCGCGGGGTCACCTACTGGAGGCTCAGTCCGTCGCGCTATCTTCTGCCCCCTCGGACTATGGCAAACCAGTTCAATTATGATCTCCACATCAAAATGGCCTGCGACCGGCATGGCTTGGACTGCAATCTGGTGAAGGCGGTTATTCGAGCGGAATCCGCCTTCGATGCCCAGGCACTTTCCCCCAAGGGGGCCATGGGCTTGATGCAGCTCATGCCCGGAACGTCCAAGGATTTGGGAGTCACGGATCCCTTTGATCCATACCAGAATATCGAAGGAGGCGTCCGATACCTCAAGACGCTGCTCAACAGGTTTAACAACGACGTGCCTCTGGCCCTGGCAGCCTACAATTCAGGCCCGGAAACCGTACAGAAATATGGGGGAATTCCTCCCTACGACGAAACCCAAGTCTACGTCCAGAGGGTATTGGATTACTATCTCCGCTACAATCGCTAGCATCATTCACCGGCATCATTGAAGAATGGCTGGAAGATTTGAACGGAGCCTTCTTTTCTCAGAAGGTTGATGCGCACAATGACACGAAGCGATTTTTCACGACAAACGCTCACGAATTTGCCAAATCTCCTGACCTATCTCAGGATGGCAGCCATACCCCTGATCATTCTCTGCCTGACCGATCCCACCTCGGACAGCTCGTACAATGTGGCCTTCACTTTATTCGTCATGGCCTCCATTACCGACTATCTGGACGGAATCATGGCCCGGCGCCACAACCTGGTCACTTCCGTGGGTAAGCTTCTGGATCCCCTGGCAGACAAGCTCCTGACTTCCGCCGTTCTGATCATGCTCATTCCGTTGGGAAAGGTCCCCGCATGGCTTGTCTTTCTCATCATCGGACGCGAAATGACCATCACCGGCCTGCGCTCCGTTGCCGCCAGCCAGGGGCTCATCCTCAACGCCAGCCGAATGGGCAAGAACAAGATGATCTCACAAACCATCGCCCTGAGCCTGCTGCTGCTCAACGTACCGCGGATGCACGTTTTCCTGAGCGTCCTGGGGATGATTTTTCTCTGGGTTTCCGTGATCCTGGGATACTGGTCGGCAAGAGACTACTTCGTGAACTTCTATGAGGAAGCCAAAAGCCGCGAGCAGCTCAAGGTCTGAAGGCAATCATCTCATGTCTCTGCAACCCAAACAATACTTGACTCCCGAAGAATACCTGGAGCTGGAGCGGAAAGCAGACTACAAAAGCGAATATTTCGACGGTGAGGTATTTGCGATGGGTGGTGCCAGTCCACGCCATGTCCTCATCGTGACCAATGTTGCCTCCGAACTGCGCTCGCAGCTCAAGAAGCGTCCCTGCACGGTGTATTCCACGGACCTGCGGGTTAAAGCCGGCCCCACTGGCCTATATACTTATCCGGATGTGGCGGTTGTTTGCGGAGCCCCCGAATTTTCCGACCAGCATGAGGATACGTTGACAAATCCCGCGCTTATAGTGGAAGTGCTTTCCAAGTCGACCAAAGACTATGATCGGGGCGAGAAATTCGAGCATTACCGCGGGATCGATTCATTCAAGGAATATGTTCTGATTGCACGGGACAAGCACCATGTGGAGCACTACATCCGGCGGTCCGATAACAGGTGGCTGCTTTCGGAGACGAACCGAATCCAGGATACGATCGAGCTTCCTTCCATCGGCTGCCATCTCGCCCTAGATGAAATCTATGACAAGGTGAGCCTGCCGCCTGCGCAATAAAGGTGATGTCCAGGACAGAAATCACCTGATGCCCTCCAGCTCAAACCTTCCGCCTCCGACGAGTGCTTTCAGCAAGCCACGGCGCCGCAGGGCACGCTTTCGGTCTATCTCGACCATTCCAGCTTTGTCATCGGCCATTTTTCTTAGTGCTTCCAACCATGCCGCGCTTTCAACCGGTTCGTGCTTCACTCGCCAGCGCTCCACCAGAATTGGAAGCTGCCCGGCATTGAGCAGCCGTTTGGCCATAATCGTTTTCGTCACACCATAAGCTTCAGCGGTTGTCTCAAAGTATGCATATTTCGGTTTGATGGGACATACCTGCATACAGGCGCCGCATTTGATGCAGTAGTAGTCGGCCAGAACAAGCTCGTTGGGCTGCTCCTCTTCGCTGATGTGCAATGCCCGCGTGGGACAGATATCGGCACAGGCCAGACAACCGGCCTCACATCTATCCCGGTGCAGCTCCACCCTGCCCTCCCAAGGCTGAACGACTCGAAATGCACTGTCGGATGCTATTTCACACTGACGGCACCGGATGCAACGGGCATCGTCTACAATGAGGGTATCGTTTTCTTCGTCATAACTGATCGCATTGGTGGGACAGTTATGGATTACGAGCTCTTTTCGGTCCCAATCGAATGCCGTTTTGTCGAAGGAAATGGATTGTGTCAGCATGGCAAAAGCGCCGTAGGTCAAAACCGGATTTTCCCGCTCATTGTTTATGGTCAGAGAGACTGCATTCTCGGGGCACATGATTTCGCATATTCCGCAAAGGACGCACTTTTGCGGATCGATATCGATGGATGGCTTCCGGACCAGGCGTCCATTTTCTATTTTTCCCTCGACGTAAATCACCGCCTCCTTGGGACACGCAACGGGTCCTACGCTGCACCCCACACAACGCTCCAGATCCCAGGCCATGCGATAATGTCGAGTCACCATCCTGCGCTCGAGGATGATTGCTTTCTCGGTTGTTTGCTTTTGGGTAACGCCTCGTCCGGGCATCTTGGTCTCCTAAGTATCACTCGGTAACTGCTTCAGCCTGGCAAAACTGAACACCGGTCCGTCGGCACAGATGTATTCGGGACCGATATTGCATCGGCCGCATTTGCCGATACCGCACTTCATTCGCTTCTCCATGGATGTGAATATGCGCTCGGGTGGGAAGCCTATTTCCTGTAGCTCGGGTAGAGTAAAACGAATCATGACGGGGGGCCCGCAGATGAAGGCCACCGAATTCTCCGCCACGGGGGCTATGTCCCGCAAAACCTTGGGCACCAGTCCCACGTGGTGCCGCCATCCCTCGACCGGCTGGTCGATCGCCTGATGGAAGCCAATATCCTCTCGCGAGTGCCATTGCGCGGTTTCGCGCTTGTATAGGAAAAGATCGGGATAGCGGGCGCCATAGAGAACAGTCAGCTCACCGTATTGATCCCTTATGTCCGGAGCTGTCAGGTGTTGAATCAAGGCAAACAACGTGGTGAAGGCATATCCCCCGCCAATGATCACGATGTTGGCACCTTGCCAGTCTTCCACCGGATACCAATTGCCGAGCGGGCCGCGCATGCCGAGAGTCCGACCCGGCTGCATGGCGTGGATGGCACGGGTAAAGACGCCGATCTTGTTGATGGTGAAACGGACAAGCCCTTGCTTCGGGTCTGCCGAGGCCACCCCGAAGGGAGCTTCGCCTTTGCCGAAAATGGAGAGCTGACAAAATTGCCCGGGGCGGAATTGTGAGAAGAACCTCAAATTGTCTTCCTGCTGTTCAAAGGACAGCAGAAAGGATTTCAAGCTCCCATCGTCTGTTTCAACCGTCATCTCTTCGATGCGCATGGGCATGGGCAGATAAGGATTGCTCATATTTTCTGTTCCGTTTGTGACGTTCGTTTAGTTGGCTCTGCTAATTCCGTTCGTTCCTTCAGTCTCATAGGTCTCATAAGTCTTATAGGTCTTATAAACTGCACAATCATGATGCCTTGAATTCCAATGCATATTGGATGATTTCCCGAATATCGATATTCACCGGGCAATGGCGGACACAACGTCCACAGCCGGTACAGCCAAGCGCCCTATATCGATCCTGAAAGTAGGCATATTTATGCATGATTCGGTTGCGAACGCGCTTCAGGTTGGTCGGCCTCGGATTGTGACCCGATGCCTCCTGGGAATAGATCCGAAACATGCAGCTATCCCAATTTCTGACTCGCTCACCGCGCTGGAATTCATCCACGATGTCGAAACAGTGGCAAGTTGGGCAAAGAAAAGTACATACCCCGCAGCCGATGCAGGCTTGTTGTATCCTGGACCAGAAATCACTCTCGTATATCGCATTGAGCCGGTCCCTTATGCTCCAGGGCATGGATTCCTCGGAATCTTCTTCGGTGCCTGTGGTTTTTCCGGAGCTCGCTTCCAGGCTTGCAATTTTCCGCGAAAAAGGCTCTGCCATAGCAGCCTCGGCGGCCTTGCGGCTCTGTACGGCTTCGTCGATTTGCGCGGCTGAGGCACTATCCAACCCTTCGAACAGGCCCCTCCCCTTTTCGCTTATGACTTTGACGATGTAAGCCTGCCCTTGATCCGTCAGAAGCGCATCGGCACCACGCTCATCGAAGGGGCTCGATCCGACGGCAGTGCAAAAACAGCTTTGACAAGGCTCCGAACACACAAGACCGATCAGGGCGGCCTTCTCGCGCCTGGCCTTCCAATAAGGATCGATATGATTGCCGCCGAGGAAAACCCTATCCAGCAGGCTCAGCGCCCTTACATCGCAGGATCGGATACCCAGGACCAGTGTCGGGGGCGAACAGTCTTCCACTTCCTCGAGCCTGCCTGCGACGGCCTTGAGCAAGACTTCGGAATGGGGCAAAAAGAGAGCCTTGGGCGGGTAAATCGTATTGGGTATGGCATCCAGGAGAGCCTGAGACGGCTCGTCGATGCGCGCAAAGGCGGTTGCATCGGGCGGCCCCATGGGGGCACAAACCGCCCAGCCGGCCATCCATGTTTGAATCAGGACGGGCAGTTCAGATTTTGGCAGGTATTTGTACATACATCTCCCCGACATTCAACGACCGAATCGATTTGCATCATCCATTGAAAAGGCTGCAAAGGGCGGCTCGTGGATTTCCTCTTTGCCGGGCACGAATCCGTAGGATCGCTCCATATCGCGGTTCAGCTTGTCGGTCAGCGCCCTCATTTTGATACCCATGGGACAGGCCCGCTCACATGCCCCGCACCCCACACAGCGGCCCGTTTGATGAAATGCCCGCATGATGTGCCATGCCTGCGCTCCCGCCCTCCCCACGGTACTTTCGGTCCAGCGGGGAGTCGTGGAGTCCACAAAGCATTGAGTGCAGTAGCACATAGGACAGGCCTGACGGCAGGCGTAGCATCGAATGCAGCGCTCGGCCCGCCTGGTGAATTCAGCGTAGCGCTCATCGGCTGTTAGCGACTCGAAGCCGCATGGCTCCTTGCCGATAAACGTGCCGGCTTCTGCCGCGGAAAGGGCTCCTCCTTCCTGCAGCGAATCGGCTCTTTCCCGAGGAAGCTCACCAACGGTGATGTCCACCCCAACCGGATGTGGAAAGCGGCACTGCCGGCAGGCGCCATGCAGGACCTCGCTTCGAAGAAAACGGTACTCTCCACTCCTGGTGGTGACAACGACTTCCGCGTCGATTTCCTCGGCTGAGAGAACGTGCGGGCCTGCTTCGGCTTCTATTCTACGTCGGTCGATGATTCCTTTGCAGGGAATCCCGATGAGGTAGAGTGCCTCTCTCACGTGCTGCCGCTCCCCTGTCAGCACCCGTACCGCACGACTTTCACATCCCCGGCAGACGAGCCCGATACGCTCGGACCGGTGTCGCCTTCTCGTCAGGTAGAGTGCGAGGTTGGTAGCTCCGAAGCCGCTGTTTATCAATATGCCGGCCATGCCGGCGCGCCGGACGAACGCCGGTTGCGCTGTCATAGGCAAACTGCCGGCCTGAAACCCGATGACCACATCCACCAGGTTCTCTTGCAGAATGCGGGAGGCCTCTTTTCGAAGGGAGGCATTGAGGGCATTAACCATCGTTTTCTTCCATCGTCATTGTTCAAGCGGCTTTCGATGCCGATGATGTCCGGGTCACGAGCCTTGTGGCCGGTCCCAACAGGCAGACGGCGGAGATCAATTTCTCTGCTTCCTCCACCAGCCGCCCCCGGTCCGCGGGATCAAGCCAGGCGAACCGCAGCCGTTGCGGCTCCAGACCCAAATAAATGAGAAGCTCCCGAAAAGCATCCAGTTGGCGGCGGGCTCCCAGGTTTCCCTCTTTGAAGTGGCACTTTCCCGGTACACAGCCGGAGATGATGATGCCGTCAACCCCGCCCTGCACGGCGTTCAAAATGAAGAGCGGACTGATGCGGCCGGCGCACGGCACCTGCACGAGCTTGACCCGGGCCGTTTCCAATGCTTCCAGGGACTTGATGTCCGCTTCACTGTAATGATTGAACTGGCACTGAAAAATGACCAGTCGAGGCTTAACGGACGTATTCATGATACTCCTCATTACAAATCAGGCCTGCAGCCATTGCCACAAGTCATCCATCAAGTGTTCGTTTGAAAATGCTTCAGCCGGTCCGATGGATGCCGACCGGCACTGAGCGCCACACAAGCCGCATCCCATGCAGAGATTGGCATCTACTACGGCAATCACTGTTTCCCGGCCAAACAGTTTTACCTGCTTGAGGGCAATTGCCTTGTAGGGGCACACGGAGGCGCACAATCCGCAGGCGACACAGGTTTGGCCATCAACGGTCGGCGCGCGGAGCGGGGAAGTATGGCCGGCATCGAGAGCAAGCTTGCGAATGGCGAACAGGATCTCCGAAATGTGGATCTTCTGAGGGCATGAAGGATAACAAAGGTCACAGGCCGAGCAGAGCCAGGGGGTCTTATCGGCAAACACTTCATCTCTCATATCCAGTACGGCTTTTTTGATCAGCCGCCGGGGATTGTAGGACGGTTCCACTCGCTCCCGCACCATGCACCGGCTTACACAAGTGCCGCAGGAATAGCACATTCTAAGATGCTCGCCCCCCGGCAGATCGCTTACCTGGCTGGAGAGCTGTTCGGGTGATTTTTCCAACGGAGCCTCCCTTATGCCTCACTCGAATGAGCGGAAAGCATGACTTCCTTCATCCGATCCGCATAATCCAGGGCCTTGTTCACATCGGGAATCAGGCTGATCTTATCCACATGCTTCGACATGTTCGGCCGCAGGGATTCGATTTCCTCCAACAACTTTTCCTTTGGAACACTATCGAGAACGGCCTGCATCTCATTGAGGACACGGGCGTACTTATCGCCCTGGGCCGCGCTGATCCACTCGATGCGGAAGCGCCCGGGGGTCATGCCCATTTTGTCGAATTGCTTCTGCATCCGTTCGGCCCGCGAAGCCCCTACCCGCTGACCGGTGATGTAGTGGCAATCCTGCTTATGACAGCCGGAATAGAGCACCGCTCCGGCGCCCAGGCGGAAAGCCTCATGGATCATGCTGACATCCATGCGGGCAGAGCACATGACCCGCAGCCCGCGCTCGTTCGACGTGTATTCGAAGTGGCTGGTACCGGCCAGGTCCGCGCCGCCGTAGGAGCACCAGTGGCAACGAAAGGCCAGGATTTTCCCTTCCGGCTTATCTGCCAGGAGCACACGGATCTGGGCCAGGATCTGGGCATCGGTAAAATGCATCTGGGTGGCGGCCCCGTTGGGACATTCGGCTACGCACCCGCCGCAGCCGTGGCACTTGGCGGTAAACACCCTGGCCGGTTGATCTTTTTTCACTTCGATGGCGCCATAAGGGCAGGCCCTGGCGCAGAAACCGCAACGCTTACCCTGAGCGCTGACACATCTATCCTCCCAGATGGCGGCAACGGTAGGCTCGATCTCCCATTCCTTCGAATGCAGAATGCGGCCGGCGCGCGCGGCGGCGGCGGCACCCTGGGCAACGCTGGCGGGGATGTCCTTCACTCCCTGGCAGGCACCGGCCAGAAAGACTCCGTCGGTGGGACTGTCCATGGGGCGCAGCTTGGGATGGTATTCCATGAACCATCCCCCCGGACTTTGGCTGATGTTGAGAATGGAGCTGAGCCGATCCACATCGGGCTGAGGCACCGCAGCCTGATTGAGCATGACCATGTCGTATTCGAGCTCCAGCGCCTGCCCCAGGGACATATCCTCGGAATGAACGAAAAGGTTTCCCGTTCGGGGATCTTCCGTAATCTGACCCGGGCGTCCGTGGATGAATTTTACTCCCATCTCGCGTGCACGATCGTAGAACTCTTCATATCCTTTGGATGGAGCTCGAATATCCATGTAGTAGATGGTGATATCCATACCGGGGTGGTAGAGCTTCAGCAGAATGGCATTCTTGATGGCGTACATGCAGCAGAAATTGCTGCACCAGGGATTGAAGCGCTTGTCCCGCGAGCCCACGCAGTTGATCATTGCAAGGCGCCCGGGGTTTTTCATGTCGCTGGGACGAACCAGGTTTCCAGCGGTAGGACCGGCGGAATTGTTCAGCCGCTCCATTTCCATGGCGGTGATCACGTTGGCAAAGCGGCCGTAGCCATATTCCTCGAGAGCGGATGGATCGAAGTGGCTGTATCCCGTGGCGACAATCACCGCCCCGACGTCTTCCCAAACTATTTCGTCTTCCTGGCTGAAATCGATTGCATCGAGCTTGCCGCAGGCCTCCACGCATTTATAGCAGTGGATACAGGCATCCATGTCCACGGTATAGACGAGGGGCACCGCCTGGCTCATGGGAACATAGATGGCCTTGTGCGGAGCCAGACCCATTTCGAAAGTACTGGGAACCTCGATGGGGCATGACTTGGCACATTCCCCACAACCGTTGCAACGCTCCGCCTGAACATACCTGGCCTTCCGTCGCAACCGCACCTTGAAATTACCCACGAAGCCTTCGACTCTCTCCACTTCCGTGTATGCTCGAACATCGATCCCGGGATGACGCGCCGCGTCAACCATCTTGGGGGCGAGAATTCAGATGCTGCAGTCCATGGTCGGAAAGGTCTTGTTCAATTGGGCCATGACGCCGCCGATGGTCGGCTGCTTTTCGACCAGGAGAACTTCGATGCCCTGGTCGGCCAGATCCAATGCCGCGTTGATGCCGGCCACTCCACCGCCAATGACCATGGCCCGCTTGGTGACCGGCACCTTGATGGTCTCGAGAGGGGTCAGAAAACCGGCCTTGGCAACGGCCGCGGCAGTCAGATCCTTGGCCTTGGCCGTGGCGCCCGCCTTATCATGCCCGTGAGCCCAGGTGCATTGCTCACGAATATTGGCCATCTCCATCAGGAACGGATTCAGCCCCGCTTCCGCCACGGCGGCTCGAAAAGTGGGCTCATGCATGCGCACCGAACAGGCCGATACCACAACCCGGTTAAGGTTGTAGCGGGAGATATCCTCCTTGATCAGATGCTGGCCGCTATCGGCACAAGCATAAAGCGTATCCGCGGCGCGTACGACTCCGGGCAGCCTCGAGGCATATTCGGCAACTTCGCCGGGGGAGATCACGCCGCCTATATTCGATCCGCAATGGCACACATAGACACCGATCCGCAGTTCTTCACCGTTTGCACTTTCCGTCGGCAAGATGGTCGCTCCTTTTACTGTACTTTGAACGGTCATAATCCGGGCTGTTGTGTTCACCGCAGAGGCGCGGAGAGCGCAGAGAAGACGCAGAGAGTCATTAGGCTTCTCGTGAAGTTTCTCTGCGCTTTCTCGGCGCTCTCCGCGCCTCTGCGGTGAACAAACAGCGCAGTCAATGCCCGCGCGGAGGCAAGACACCTAGATCATCGCGCCGTAAATTCGTCCCCCCCTTAGATTGTGAGAGGACGGCCTTTGTATGTCCACTTAAACGGTTTGGCCATCGTATCGTTGAAGAAGTCGATGAATTTCAGGATACGGCCT
>Ga0209749_1000685_pt1 | contig 40824 bp, 39 predicted proteins | sample EPASupsiteSAE347_FD_187267 | JGI IMG/M metagenome (GOLD analysis project Ga0209749, IMG submission 187267) | Bioremediated contaminated groundwater from EPA Superfund site, New Mexico - Sample SAE3-47 (SPAdes) (version 2) | ecosystem: Environmental > Aquatic > Deep subsurface > Groundwater >...
TCCATGCCCTGGCGTTCGACCAGGGCAACGAAGCTTCCATCCTGGCCCTGCGCGATACGGTACTGAAAAGCTTCGGCCCCGTGGATGTGCTGGTCAATAACGCGGTCTTGCGCCCCATGAAGAAAGGATACCAGGACGAGGCCAATGCCTTTGAGGCCAGCATGCACGTCAACGCCACGGGTTTGTTCCTGATCACCCGCGCGTTCGGCAACCTGATGGTCAAAACGAAAACCAGCGGCTCGATCATTAACATCGGCTCAATTCAGGGCATGATCGGGCCGGACCCCGCGATTTATCGCGGCACCACCATGAGCGGTTGGTATCCGGATTATTTTTTTCACAAAGGCGGCATGATCAATTTCACCCGATTTGTCGCCAGCTATTATGGCGCACATGGCATCCGCTGCAACTGCCTGGCCCCGGGCGGCTTCTGGACGGAGAATATGCCGGAAGCGTTTGTGAAACAATACAGCGAACGCACCTTTCTGGGACGCCTGGCTAACGACACGGATTTAATGGGCATCGTTGTTTTCCTGGGCTCGGATGCTTCGCGCTATATTACTGGCACCAATATTCCGGTGGATGGCGGCTACACGGCAAAATAGCGAATCCATTCAAATACTCCAATGCAAAGCACTCCTTTTTATGGATATCGGCTCTCGCGCTTGATGCTCGGTACGGTCCAATTCGGCCTGACTTATGGCATTGCCAATAAAATCGGCCAGCCATCCTATCGCGCCGTATGCGATATTTTGGCCTGTGCGGCTGAGGGTGGAGCGAATTGCCTTGATACCGCCTCCGCTTATGGAACCAGCGAGGAAACTTTGGGCCGGGCTCTGGCCGAACTTAAGCTCGCCGATCGCATGCTGATCGTAACCAAGGTGGCCGCCATCCCGGATGAGTCATGGTCCCACGCCGCGATTGAAAGCCATATCGAAAAATCGGTGCGCACCTCGCTCCAGCGTCTGAGGCTGGAGGTTTTGCCGGTCTGCCTGTTTCACAGAGAAGAAAATTGGCGTTATGTGAATATATTGCTGAAACTTAAAGAACGCGGTTTGATTCGTCACGTGGGATGTTCGGTCATGACGCCCGCTGCTACGCGGTCAATCATCGAGTCCGGACAGGCCGAAGCCATCCAGTTGCCGGTTAATTTGCTGGACCAACGCTGGCGTCAGGCCGGCATTTTCGAAGCAGCCGTGCGGGCGCATGTTCCTTTGTTTGCGCGCAGTGTCTATCTGAAAGGGCTTTTGTTGCTGCCGGAAGCCGAGATCCCCGCTGTTCTGGCGGAGGCCATTCCCGTCCGCCGCCGACTCCAGGCCTTGGCCCAAAGCTCAGGCATATCGTTCCCGGAATTAGCCGTGCGCTATGTCATTGGCCTGGAAGGAATTACCTGCACGCTGGTCGGCGTGGATTCAGTCGAACAAATGCGCGAAAATCTGGACTTGTTCTCCAAAGATCGTTTGCCGCCGGAAGTGACTCGGGAGATAAACGGGATTGTGCCGATTTTGCCCGACATAATTTTAAAACCCAATCTCTGGCCGGAGCAAAAATGAGGGCCACGGTTTCACAGTCAGAAGTATTTTTTTTCGGATAGGTGCAAATTGACTCGCAGTAAAACATACCGGAGGTCCTTACATGCAACAACGCGGTATTATGCGTCCTAGTCGAGTCTTGGCCAAACTTCGTGCTGGCCAGGTGGTTTATACCTTCAAATCGAATCTGGATTCCGCCCGGGCAGTGGAAATTGCCGCAATGGCAGGGTTTGACTGCGTTTGGACGTGCATGGAACATGTCCCCAACGATTTATTACTGATCGAAAGGCAGATTAACGTTGCCAAGGCCTGGGATGTGGATGTTATTGTCCGGGTGGCCCGCGGCAGTTACAGCGACTATATCCGCCCGCTCGAACTGGATGCCGCCGGCATCATGGTGCCCCACATCATGAGCCTGCAGGATGCAGAAAACGTGGTGCGCATGACCCGCTTTCACCCCATTGGCCGCCGGCCGGTTGATGGCGGCAATGCCGACGGACAATACTGCACCATTGATTACTGCGAGTATCTCAAGCAGGCCAACGAACAGCGCTTCGTGTGCGTTCAGATCGAAGATCCGGAACCCTTGGCGGACTTGGATGCCATTGCCGCCTTGGATGGGATTGATATCATTTTCTTTGGGCCCGGCGATTTCAGTCAAGGCATTGGGGCGCCGGGAGTGTGGGACCATCCCAAAATAACGGAGACGCGCAAACGGGTTGCTGAGGTTGCGGTTGCCCACGGGAAGACGGCGGGGACCGTCGGAAATCCCGACAATGCGAAAGATTTGATTGCCATGGGCTACCGATTTATCAATATCGGCGCCGACGTGATCGCTATGAGCGACTATTGCCGCAAATTGATTGCAGGCGTTGATCAAAAACCGCCGCAGAAGATCGGCAGCCTCTATGGGAAGACCTAAACCGACGCAAAAAGCCAAGAACGAAGATTAAGGTAGTGCCTGCGCATCTGCCTTGCGCTTCTGCGCCTTTGCGTTAATTATGATTCCAATTCCCGCGCCCAGGCAAATTAGAATGCCAAGCCATTGCCAGATCAATTGCTTCTTGGCCGGGGCATATTTCAGCACGACTTCATGCAGTCCCGGCGATGGCACCAGTATCCCCTGGCTAATAAAATCTATGCGCCGCACGGGAATGGACTGCTGGTCAATCCAGGCGCGCCAATCGCGGTCATATTTCTCCGATACTCTCAGGATGGCCGGTCGGTCGGACGAAACTTTGAGCTTCATATACCCCGGCCGGTATGCGGCCATTTGAACCTGGCCCACGATGCCGGTGCCCGTCGGCTCCGGCAACCCTTCGGCATCTTCGGGTGCCACCAACGCCTTTTGGAAGGGGATAAAATCCGGCGCCGCCATCTGCTGGAGCGCTTCGTCGTCCCCGGCCTTCTCCCACCCGGCAATCAACGCGAACCGCGGGTTTGGCTTTTTCAGGCGCATGATCACGTGTTGCCCCGGCGCGCTGGGTGTGGCCGGGATGACCTTCACGCCCATTTCTGCCGGCGCGACATTATAGGCATAAACAATTTCAAAAGCGTCTTTCATGGCCGGGTCGCCTTGGATCTGGCCCCAGAGCTGGGCTGGCGCCAAAACATAGCCGACGGCCGACAACTGCCAGTAACGGAGCGCGCGCCCCCCGACGGCTTCCATATAGCGTTTGTATTCAACCGGCATTCGCGGCATCTGGGTCACATTCATGGTGAGAATGTGATGATAAGGAAACACAAATGTAAGCCAGAAATTGTAAAAACCGTCCTGCGACACTAAAGCCACGCGGTGTTCCGGCATATCGGACTTTAGGATCCGGATGACGTCATTTTCTTCCAGTACCGACATCGGCATGGTTTTGATGTAGTGACGTGAAAGCCAGAGGGCATCGCCGGCAACGATCAAGATCAGCATCCAGGCACAAATCCGACCCGCGGCCATGGTGCGCCAGCGTGGCGACGTGAGGATCCACAAAAAAACGCCCGCGCCCATGGTCATGAGCGCCGCATGCCATAGGGCCGTCGTTTTATTGCCGACAATGGTAGCGGCATATTGCCCCCACCCCATGGCACTCATCCGGGCCGTGTCCTCGCCGGATGTGCCCGTTTGCATCAGAGCCCAGACGGCCAGAATTCCTCCCAGGATGAACACCGCGCCGACAAAATGCCGGATCCAAACCGGACATGCGGCTATATCATGCGATGGATTCGATTTGTCCGGTTGATTCTTTTTTTTCATAATACCCGCAACTATAGACACCGAGCACGCAACATTTGATAAAATACGACCAACCACCCATATGATTAAGCGAAATATAGTTTATATTGGGATGGAAACAAGCGTAAAAGACAATGCAATGTCAACGAATATTGACTTGACCCCAAAGCCTGCGTTGATGACAATTACCGACAAACCCCAAAATCCGTCTTGTAATTATGCGGGAGGGGACACCATGCTATCATTAGAGTCTGGAGATACCACCCGTGAAATTACTTGGACTTGATGAACTGGCTAAAATAGTTCGAACGTTAAAGTCTGAAGGAAAAAAAGTGGTTTATTGCCACGGATGTTTCGACTTGATGCATCCCGGCCACATAAAATATTTCCAGGCGGCAAAAAAAATGGGGGACATTCTTGTTGTAACGGTTACCCCCGATAAATATGTCGACAAAGGGCCGGGCCGGCCTGTATTTTGCGACATTTTGCGGGCTGAGTCGATCGCGGCGCTGGAATGCGTCGATTACGTATCCATAAACAAATGGCCGACCGCCGAGGATACCTTGAGATTATTGCGCCCGGATATATATGTCAAGGGGCAGGAGTTTGAAAATCTTGAGGATAAGACCGGTAAAATTCAACGGGAATACAAAGTAATCGAGGAAATCGGCGCTGAAATAAAATTTACGCGCGAAATAGTGTTTTCTTCAACGGAATTGTTAAAAAAACATTTTAAAACTTAAGGCAATCTGAATTGAAAACTTCCATTAAAGGCAAGATATTACTTTTCGACGACCTGATCGGAAAAGTTGGCGAGTTGAAAAAGTCGGGAAAAACGGTGGTTCAAAGCCACGGCATATTTGACCTTATTCATCCCGGGATCATAAATCATCTTACGGAGGCCAAAGATCAGGGCGATGTGCTCATTGTCACCGTCATTAAAGATAAAAATGTAAGGCGCGGTTCCGGCCGGCCTATTTTCCCGGACAAAATGCGGGCTTCAAACGTGGCTTCCCTGGAACAGGTTGATTATGTATGCATCGTTGACGACGAGGTCCCGTTTGAGTGCGTAAAAAAAATCAAGCCGGATATATTTGCCAAAGGCCGGGCCTATAAAGAACGCCACCGCATGATTTATCAGAAATTATACGAAGAAGAGCGCGAATTTTATTTTGGAAAGAGCAAAATCTATGAAACCAAAGGTTTTTCGTTCAGCTCATCCCACATAATCAATAATTTTCTGGATATATATCCCGAAGAAACCAAGCATTTCTTGAAACAACTGTCGGCAAAGCATACCTTTAAACGGATTGCCCAGTGCATAAACGATTTAAAAGGATTAAAAGTCCTGGTTTTCGGCGATGGGATTATTGACGAATATCATTATTGCGAGTCAATGGGGAAGTCGGCCAAAAGTCCGATTGTCGTCAACAGGTATGTTGCGCACGAGGTCTTTGCGGGTGGAGCTTTTGCCATCGCGAATCATATCAGCGGATTGTGCGATGAGGTCCATCTTGCGACTTTATTGGGCAAAGACGATTCAAGGAAAGATTTCGTTTTAAAAAACCTCCGGCCCAACGTTGCCGCAAAGTTGTTTTACAGGGATGACGGCCCAACGATCGTAAAAAAAAGATATATCAATCAATATTCCAACCAGAAGTTGTTTGAGGTTAATTACCTGAACGACAAGGATATTGACAGCGCCTGCGAGGCCAGGGTGCTGGAGCACCTGAAATCCACGCTACCAACATATGACCTCGTTCTTGTTTCCGATTTCGGGCATGGATTTATTACCAAGAACATCATACATGTGATTGAGAAATATTCGAACAAGTTTGCCGTGAACACGCAAACCAATGCCGCCAATACCGGTTATAACATGATAACGAAATACAAAAACCCCCATTTTGTATGTCTGGACGAAACCGAGGCAAGGTATGCGACCCAGAACAGGTTTGGGGACATAGAGATTATTGCGAAAACCATTCTGGAAACCATAAATGCCGACCATCTCATAATTACGCTGGGCAAAAATGGATCGATCGGGATTGATAAATCGGGGGCGATTAATAAAACCCCGATCTTTTCCACAAAGGTGATTGACACCGTGGGCGCCGGAGACGCTTTTTTCTCGTTCACCGCACCTTGCTTTGCGCATGCCATGCCCCTGGACCTGGTTTCCTTTGTGGGCAATGCCGTGGGCGCTTTGGCGGTGCAAATTATCGGCAACAAAAAACCGGTTGAGAAACATGAATTGCTTGAATTTATCCATGGAATTTTACGATGAAAAAATATTCCTTAGAGAAAATGGCGCAGAGTTATTACGCCGATCTTGCGGCGCTGATGAATTCCATCACGGCTACAAGCAACAAAGGCTTGCACATCGGATTTCCCAAAGGCATCGCGTTGGCCAGCCGTCTTTTTTTGGCAAGAAACAAATCGGGGAATAAATTGATATTTATCGGCAATGGGGCCAGCGCGGCGATGGCAAGTCATTTGTCGGCCGATTTCTGGAAAAATGCCGGAATGAAGGCGGTGGCATTTAACGATATCGCGCTCCTGACGGCGGTCAGCAATGACTGCGGCTATCAACACGTCTTCGAAAAGCCGGTTGAAGTGTTCGCGGACAAGGGCGATGTGGTTGTGGCAATCAGCAGTTCGGGAAAGTCGGAAAATATTTTGAAGGCCGTAAAAGCCGCGCGCTCCAAACGCTGCGATATTATTACATTGTCAGGCTTCAAGGAGGGAAATCCTCTCGGGAAATTGGGTGACATTAACTTTTACGTTCATTCCTGTTCTTATGGTCCGGTCGAAATCATCCATCATTCCATTTGCCACTGTATTCTGGATACGATTATTCAATTTAAACAATCCAATTCCTGATATTTTGGGATTGAGGAATTTAAGGATTACAAAACATAATTGAGGAATTGTGAATTATAAAACTTTCGAGGAACTTCCTTGCTGGCAAAGAGCAAGGGAGCTGTGCCTGGCAATATTAAAGATCGTAAATCAAAAAAGGTTTCACGAAGATTTTAGCCTGAGGGATCAGATATGGCGCGCAGCAGGCTCGGTGATGGACAACATAGCCGAAGGCTTTGATGACGGCTCATCGCGTGAATTCACGCGTTTTTTGGGTTACGCTCAAAGATCTTGCGGCGAAGTCCAATCTCAATTATACCGCGCCTTAGATTGCGAATATATTGACAAAAACAACTTCGATAATGTATATGATCTTGCTTCGGAATGTCGAAAGCAAATTAAGGGTTTTAGAAAATATTTAAGGAATTATGGAAAGATTGGAAGTTGATAAATTCAGGAATTGGAAATTCAGGAATTAGGGAATTATGAAATTCCTCAATTCCTTAATCCCTTAATCCCTTAATCCCTAAATCCCTCAATTCTAAACAGAGATCATCATGAAAAAGGTGTTTGTCACAGGCGGGGCTGGATATGTCGGTTCTGTTTTAGTTCCGAAGTTGCTTGCTCGTGGCCACCAAGTAAAGGTTTTTGATTTATACCTGTACGGCGATGATGTTCTTGACAGCGTCAGGAATAACCCACACCTTGTACAGGTTAAAGGAGATATCCGCAACGGGAACCTTCTTGCAAAAGAACTTGCCGGCTATGACACGATAATTCACCTGGCCTGTATCTCCAACGATCCCAGTTTTGAACTGAATCCCAAGTTGGGAAAATCCATCAATCTGGACGCCTTCCCTGGCTTGGTAAAGGCGGCGCGTAAGGCCGGCACACGGCGTTTTATCTACGCCAGTTCTTCCAGCGTGTACGGGATTAAGGCGGAGCCGGATGTCCGCGAGGATGCCGCGAAGACACCGCTCACCGATTATTCGCTTTTCAAGCTTCAGTGCGAACAGATGCTGATGGAAGGGGCGGATGACGGCATCATGACGAAAATCATCGTGCGCCCGGCCACAGTATGCGGCTATGCACCCCGTATGCGCCTGGACCTGACCGTGAATATTCTGACCATCCACGCCCTTGTAAATCATCGCATACGGATTTTCGGCGGGGCTCAACTCCGGCCCAACCTTAACATCCTGGACATGGTCCGGGCCTATGAGCTGTTTCTGGATGCACCCCCTGACAAGGTCCATGGAGTTCCATTCAACGTTGGCTATCATAATTATTCGGTTGAAGCGATTGCCGGAATGGTGAAACAGACGCTGGGGGATGAAACCATTCAGATGGAATATGTGCCGACCGACGACAATCGGTCGTATCATATCAATTCGGACCGTATTCGAGAGTGCTTAGGGTTCCAGCCGCGTTATTCGGTCGAAGACGCCATTCGAAGTATTGCCGATGCTTATCGCCAGGGACGGCTGGTGGAGCCGATGACCAACCCGCTGTATTACAACATCAAGCGAATGCAGCAGTTTGCCATAAGATGAGAAGAATGGTCAATGGTTGATGGTAAATGTCTCATGGTTTATTACGGAATTCATAATCTTGCTGAAATTTTCATTGACCATCAACCATTTCCCATTAACCATAATAGATCGGTGAAAGGCGGCGGGATTGCATATCGGTATTGATTTCGACAATACCCTGGTCAACTACGACGCGTTATTCTTCCGGTGTGCCCGTGAACGTCACTTGATTCCACCGGATCTGACACCTACCAAGGCGGCTGTGCGCGCATGGCTTTGGCGCCAGCCGGACGGCAACACGCCCTGGACGGAACTACAGAGCGAGGTGTATGGCAGGTGCATGTCGGAGGCAGTCTGGTTCCCCGGCGTAGATACATTCCTTACTTTCTGCCGGTATCGCGGGTTTCGGGTTTCCATCATCAGTCACAAATTGGAATATCCGGCCTTGGGCTTGCGGGTCAATCTTCGGAAAGCTGCTTTGGCCTGGATGGAGGCACTTGGTTTTTTTGCCCCGGATAAATTCGGATTGGATCGGGCGTGTGTGTGCTTCGAGGATTCCCGCGAGCAAAAGCTCGCGCGCATCACTGAACTGCAATGTACCCATTTTGTGGAAGACTTGCCGGAAGTGTTGCAGGCCCCGGCGTTCCCTTGCGGTGTTATCAAGTTGTTGTTCGATCCGGCCGGGGCCGTCGTAAAAATGGAGCCGGATATTCACGTGTTTCGCGCATGGACCGATATCCAGCGGTATGTGGAGGCCGTAGCGTCATGATGCAGTCGATCATTAAGGCCGTTCGGGAATCGGCGTTAGCCGCATTTGCAATCCTGCCGGAACGCACCGAGCCTATAGTCGGCGGCGCCAACAATCTTGTGTTCCGAGTAATCGTCGGTGACCGGAACATCCTGGCGAAAGCCTATTTTAAACATCCCGGCGACGATAGGGATCGGCTAAGCGCCGAATTCGGCATGCTTGATTTTCTCTGGAAAAACGGCTTGCGTTGTATTCCGAAGCCGCTATATGCCGATTCCGAGCGCCACATCGGCTTGTACCAGTATATTGAAGGTTGCCGGCCGCGACCGGATGAAATTTCATGGCCGGATGTGGAACAGCTTGTCCGGTTTTTGGCCGATCTGTGGAGCTTGCGGAAGAGACACGGCGCGGCGGCCTTGCCGCCCGGTTCGGATTCCAGTTTTTCCATGGCCGGGTTCCTTGGTAATGTTGAAGGCCGGTTCCGGCACGTCGCCAATGCGTTGGCGGTCGAATCTGCGCTTGGTGAAGTCCATGAATTCGTTCGGCATACGCTGCCCCCTACACTGGAAGCGGTTCGAGCATTCATCGAACAGGGCGCGCGTGATTCCAAGTTAAATCTGGATGCCTGCCTGCCCTTGGATCAGCGCACGCTAAATCCGGCTGACCATGGATTTCATAACGCCCTGCGTGGTCATGATGGGCGTCTCACATTCCTCGATTTTGAATATGCAGGTTGGGATGATCCCGCCCAGATGATCTGCAACGCGTGTCTTCAGCCGGCTGTGCCAATCCCCGCGTCTATGCAACGGCGCTTTGTAGATATCCTTTTGGGACGTTTGGGGAATCCCACGGGCCTGGCTACACGCCTGCGGCTTCTATATCCGCTCTTTGGACTTAAATGGAGCCTGATCATGCTGAATGAGTTTCTGCCGGTATCCCGGGAACGGCGCCGCTTTGCGGGTACCAGGCCGGAAGATCAGGACCGGCGGCGGGAGCAACTGGCGAAGTCGAAGCGCCAGGTAAAGGCCGTGCAAGCCTACCTCGCCGCGCCTATTTTTTTCGATGGACTTGCCTGAATAACAGATTAAACTGGCATCTGTTTGCCGGAAAGCCTGAATAGTGGACAAGAATATAATTGTTTCGTGTTCTTGTTTTGCGTGGTTAGCGGGATGTCATGAATAATGCATCGTTAGATCAACGGTCAAGGGAACAGCGCCGCGACATTCTTCACATTCTGGAGGTCGCGCGTCGGGGCCATATCGGTTCCACCTTTTCACTCCTGGAAATTATCAGGGTTTTATACGATCGCGTCTTAAGGGTGGACCCGCTGAATCCGTGCTGGCCGGAGCGCGACCGTTTCATTCTCAGCAAGGGCCACGGTTGTCTGGCATTGTATCTGATGCTGGCCGAGAAGGGGTTCATTCCACGCGAGGAACTGGGACGATTCTGCCAGTTTGAAGGTATCTTGGGCGGGCACCCGGAATACGGCAAGGTGCCCGGTGTGGAAGCCAGCACCGGGTCCCTCGGTCATGGACTCTCCATCGGTATTGGTATGGCGCTGGCCGCCCGGATCGATCACAAGACCTATCGCGTGTTTGTGCTCACAGGAGACGGCGAATGCGACGAGGGAAGTGTATGGGAAGCGGCGCTTTCGGCCGGCAAACACAAGCTGAGCGCTCTGACCGTGATTGTGGATTATAACAAGATGCAATCCTACGGAAGCACGGCGGAAGTTCAGGACCTGGAACCGTTTGCGGATAAATGGCGCAGTTTCGGGTTTGCCGTGCAGGAAGTGGATGGGCACAACGTGCCGGCACTGGAAAGTGTGCTTGGCGCTTTGCCGTTTGAAGGTGACAAACCCAACGCCGTCATTTGTCACACAGTCAAAGGGAAGGGCATGGCGGCCATGGAAAACAATCCCGACTGGCACCATAAGAGTAAAATCAGCAACGAAGAATTTACCCGGCTGTATGCCGAATTGGGGTTCCCGCGATGAGAAAAACCTGTTTGCTGAGCATGTACGAACTGGCCCAGGTTGATTCCCGCGTGGTGTTTATCGGGTCGGATATCACCAAACGTGACTTGGATAAATTGGCGGCGGACTTTCCGGACCGGTTTTTTATTGAAGGGATTTACGAAGCCCATATCATGGGCATGGCCGCCGGCATGGCGTTGAGCGGTAAAATACCGTATGTCAATACTATTGCCACGTTTCTGACGCGCCGATGCTACGAGCAGGTGTTGATTGACGTGGGGCTACATAACCTGCCCGTGCGTTTGATTGGCAGCGGCGGGGGTGTGGTATACGCCCCGTTGGGGCCGACTCATCTGGCAAATGAGGATATCGCCATTATGCGGGCGATTCCGAATATGGCCATTGTGGCCCCCTGCGACAAGGACGAGATGACTCGCCTCATGCCGCAAACATTGGCATGGCCCGGGCCGATTTACATCCGTTTGGCCAAAGGTGGCGATAAGATTGTGTCACGCGCAGACCGGCCGTTCCAGATCGGCAAGGCGATCCAGTTGCGGGAGGGGGCGGACGTTCTGTTTGTAACCACGGGCATCACAACGCAGGTTGCCTTGGAAGCCGCTGACTTGTTGGCGCCGCTGGGCCTTTCATCCGCGGTCCTGCACATGCACACCGTAAAGCCCCTGGATACAGATTCATTGCTGGCCTGTGCCAGCCAGGCGCGGGTGGTGATCACGGCGGAAGAACATACCTTGATGGGTGGACTGGGCAGCGCCGTGGCGGAAGTCCTGTTGGAATCCCGGCTGGCCGGCGCATTCCGGTTCAAACGTCTCGGATTTCCGGATGTGTTTACGGAGGAGTTGGGTTCGCAGAACGATATTATGAACAAATATGGTATCAGCGCTGAAAATCTGGCGCACATCGCGCAGGATCTGACGCGCAAATAGGAGGTCGCCCCATGCAGAAGCAGATTGATTTTCTACAGAAATACAATATGTCGTCCAAGCGCGACTATGTCGGGCGCGTGACGCAATACGACAAGGCCGCCTGCGCTGAAAAAGCCAAACAATGGGGTTATGACTATTGGGACGGCGAACGCCAATACGGGTATGGCGGTTATAAGTATGACGGGCGCTGGCTGCCGCTGGCCAAACAGATCGCGGAATATTACAAAATCAAGCCGGGCGACCGGATTCTGGATGTCGGGTGCGGCAAAGGATATATGCTGTTTGAGTTCACGCGGGCCGTGCCGGGCGTGGAAATCGCGGGTCTCGATCTTTCGCAATACGGCATTGACCATGCCAAGGAAGAGGTCAAGCCGTTTCTCGTACAGGGCCATGCGCGTAAACTCCCGTTTCCCGACAAGTCGTTTGACTTTATTTATTCCAACACGACGTTGCATAATTTACCGCCGCAGGATTTGTATCCTGCCATCAAGGAGATCGAGCGCGTCCGCAAGCGCGATGCCTGGATTGGCGTGGAATCGTTCCGCAACGAACGCGAAAAGGCCAACCTGCTATACTGGCAATTGACCTGCGAGGCCTTTTTCTCCGTGGATGGCTGGCGCTGGTGGTTCGAACACTGCGGATATAAGGGAGATTACGGATTCATTTACTTTGAATAGCAGGGGATTTTTTATGAAAGCAACGGCTGCGATTTTGGTGGAGAGCAAAAAACCGCTTGTCTTGGAAGAAATCGAGATGCCGGCCTTGACCTTCGGCCAAGTGCTGGTCAAGGTGCTATGCACCGGTATCTGCGGCGCCCAAATCAATGAGATTGACGCCGTTAAGGGGCCGGATAAATTCCTGCCACATCTACTGGGCCATGAGGCCACAGCCGAAGTGCTGGCGGTAGGGCCGTGCGTAAAATCCGTGGCGCCGGGCAACCGTGTGGTCATGCACTGGCGCAAGGGCGCCGGCATTGACGCGCCGGCGCCGAAATATGCCTCGCGTCTGGGACCGATTAATGCCGGCTGGGTGACCACGTTCAACGAAACAGCCGTGATTTCGGAAAACAGGGTGACAAAGGTGCCGGTGGATTTCGATCCCGAAAGCGGCGCCCTGATGGGTTGCGCCGTGACCACGGCGTTTGGCGTTCTGAACAACAATGCCCATCTCAAGATTGGCGAATCCATCGCTATTTTTGGCGCCGGGGGGGTGGGACTTAATATTGTCCAAGGCGCCGCCATGGTGTCGGCTAATCCCATCATTGCCATCGACCTCTTCGATAACAAACTGGAACTGGCCGCCAAGCTGGGCGCCACGCATTGTATCAATGCCGCCCGTGTTGATCCCGAGCCGGAAGTGCTGAAGATTGTGGGCGCGGCCGGTGTGGATGTGGCGGTGGAAAATACCGGCAACGTCAAGGTCATCGAAAAGGCCTATCGTGTGACCGGCGCCCGCGGTCGGACCATACTGGTCGGCGTTCCTCCCAAGGGCCAGCAAGCCAGCATCTATACTCTGCCGCTCCATTTCGAAAAAATCCTAAAGGGCTCGCACGGGGGGGATTGCAGGCCCGAATTCGATATTCCCAACTATGTGCGCCTGTGCCAGACGGGCAAACTGGACCTGAAACCGCTCGTCGGCAAACGCTACCAGTTTGAAAAGATTAACGAAGCCATTGACGACATGCGTGCCGGGCGCGTAGCCGGCCGCTGCCTTGTGCATATGAAGCAATAAAAGACAACGAAAAGATATTCAGCGCGAGCATTGAGAGGCGGGGACAGGACGTTTGGCTTTCGCCAAAATGTTACAGGCAGCCATCCATGGACTTTAAGCGAAAGATTTTGTTATTAGGCGGATCTAGTTATGTCGGACGGAATATCGTCAAGGCTTATAATTCAAACGGGGTTGTTGCCACATATCATAGTCAACCAATTGATAGCGGTGTTCATTTTGATGCGTTATCAATGGAATTAGCTGATATTGTCGAAAATCCTTCAATATTTTCGCATGCTTTTGTTCTGCTTGGCGATACCAAGCCTGATAGCTGCGCAATGGACCCGCAAAAATCACGACTGCTGAATGTCGTCAGTATTGAGCGGGTTATAGATCAATTAAATGATTGGGGCGTAAAACCGGTATTTTTCTCAAGCGAATATGTGTTTGACGGCCAAAAGGGTAATTATACCGAATTGGACGAGCCTAAACCGGTCTTGCTTTACGGCAAACAGAAGCTTGAGATCGAAAAATATATCCAAAGTAAATGCCGGAATTATTTGATCATTAGACTATCTAAAACGTATGGTTCGACCTTGGGAGACAACACATTGTTGACTAATTGGATGGCAAACATCCAGGGCAAAAGCATTATTAAATGTGCCGCCGACCAGGTTTTCTCGCCCGTATATATCGATGACGTCGTAAAAAGCGCAATCCGGCTTACAGAGGGCGATTTCAACGGCATCTTTCACGTTTCGGGAAATAAGGCCTTTAAGAGAATAGAACTGCTCGAGATGCTCCTTAACTGTATAAAACGAAGAACGCAACTGAACATACGGATAATTCCATGCAGTATTCACGATTTCAAATCTATTGAAAAGTGGCCGTTGAATGTCTCGATGATCCCGCGGAAGCTCGTTGAATCCACCGGAATTATGATTGCAAATATCGAAGATATTTGCACTGAGATCGCAGAAAGGAATTTTTAAAGGATGAAAAAAAGACATGGCGCCGACGATAGACCAAGGTTGTCCTCGGTGATTTTAAATGACACCAATTCGGTATGGGTTGACGACGGGAAAAAGTCTGTGGCGTATTTCTGCAAAAAGGCGCCGGTAAAAGTTGATAATGTTTTGATTGCCACGTTAAAAAACACCTTTACAAAGATTGGAAATAGAAATTTAAGGCTTTGCCTTCACCCTGCCCCGGATGCGCCGCTTCACGAAATGATAATATTAGAGCGTAAGGGCAAATATTACAGACCGCATAAACATTTGACGAAGGGGGAAACATTTCACATTATAGAGGGCACGTTGGGCGTTTTCTCCTTTGATGATCGCGGGAATATAATTGACTCCTGTATTTTGGAGCCTAACAGCCAGATTATTTATAAAATCGCAACAAATATGTATCATGCGGTAATGCCCCTCTCCGACCTGGTGATTTACCAGGAAACGAAGCTTGGCCCTTTCACGGGGGAAACGGACAGTATATATCCCCCTTGGGCTCCTGACGGACAAGGCGCCGATGCGATTGAGGCATATAACATTCGCATGAGCAAAGCATTGGAAGGTTGAAGATAATGATTTCCAATATTGGCAAGATGAAGGAGTATCTGGTCAGGCGCATCAGTCCGGAAGAGACTTATGCGGACTTGCTTAAATTTCCGAGATATCTGGAGGTGGAAACGATCAATAGTTGCAATGCCCGATGCCCAATGTGTCCGAATGTAGAGCGCCCGCGCAACATGAAACCGATGAAAGACGAGCTTTTTAAGAAAATTGCGGACGAAATAATCGAACACAAAGAGGAAGTAAGACGGGTTACGCTTTACAGAGACGGCGAACCGTTGCTTGACAATAAATTGGCCGATCGAATCGCTTTATTGAAAAAACACGGTATCAAGGCTACATCAATCAGCACAAACGTATCCTTGTTAACAGAATCGAAGGCTAAGGATTTATTGAATGCGGGGATAGATATTGTCATCATGTCAATCGACAGCCTGGACAAGGCCTCATACGCAGCAATTCGTTGTGGCCTTGATTTCGATGTGGTTATTAAAAATGCGCTAAAGTTTATCGAAATTCGCAATAAGACCAGGCCGGAAACCCAAATCTGGATGCGCATGATCCGACAGAAGAGTAATTACGGCGAATGGCCTGCGTATCGCAAATATTGGTCGCGATACTTATCAAAGAGCGATCGTGTATATTATCACGATATTTTCAATTGGGGAGGCCAGTTGAAGAACTTTAAGCCCATCAGCAAAAGCTTCGAGCCGAATCTGCCATGCGTGGCATTGTGGTCATTATTTGTTATTTTTTGTAACGGCGATGTGCCGCTTTGTAACGTAGACTACCGAAACCTTTATCCCTCGGGAAATGTCAAGGCGACTTCGATAGCTCGAATTTGGCGCTCCGAAGTTTTTAACGAACGGCGGCGCGCGCACCTTGCCGGAAATAAAAATCGCATCAGCCTCTGCGGAAACTGCAATGTATGGAACGAATCCGTCGACGGCAAGAACATATCGCTGGATTATGCCCGAGAGGTGGATATAAAAACGCCTTGAGCCATACCTTGTTTATCGAATATTGAAGTCGCTGACAATATACCGGACTTGCAATTTAACTACACATCATAATTCGACATGAAACAAATAAATAAAGTTATGTTGACACTGCCCAACACAAGTTGGTTTGGGCTGAAGAAATGGCACACTTTCCCATATTCCATCGGGATCCTAAAAGCAATGCTTAGCAAATCCGGCTATGAAGTCAGTTTCCTCGACACCGATCTTTATGACATGGATTATAATGAAGTAAAATCTGCAATAGCAAAAGAGGCTCCGGATGTTATCGGGATAAGCTGCATGTCGATGGAATATGCTCAAAACTTCAGAAAAATGGCTGAGCTTGTAAAATCGGTATCAAAAGATATTATTACAGTTGTCGGCGGCATCTATCCAACGCTTTTGCCGGACGAGCTTATTAAAGACGACAATATTGACTATGCCATTTTGGGTGAAGGCGAATATAGATTTCCGAAGTTATTGGAATATCTCGGCAAAAGAAATGTCGCCATCGAAGAAATCGATGGATTAGCCTATAAAAAAGGAAAAGCGATTGTAATTCAAAAAGCGACAAATTACATCAACGATCTGGACGCTTTGCCGTTTCCAGATTACGAAGGGATTGATTTTGACGCCTATTCATCCAAGGCCAATAAATACAGCTATTTTATCTATCCCCAGAATTTTCCTTATGCCTTTTCGATGACTTCGCGCGGCTGCCCTTTTAGTTGTATATTCTGCAGCAGCAAGTCTGTCAATGGCCCGAATATACGATACCGTTCGGCGGAAAATGTGTTAAAAGAGGTCGATTGGCTTGTTGAAAAATACAAAGTAAAAGAAATTATTTTTCTGGATGATAATATTTATTTGGACAGAAATAGAACGAAATTGATTCTTCAGGGTCTTATTGAAAGAAGAAAAGTATATGAGCTTAAGTGGAAATCTCCTAATGTTGCATTGTATGCCTTAGATGATGAAATACTCGAAATGCTAAAGGCAAGCGGCTGTTATCAGATTGCCATTGCAATTGAAGCTGGAACAAAAGAAGTCCTGAAACTGATGAGAAAACCTTACAATGATCTCGACAAGGCAAGGCGCATTGTAAACAAGGCCAAATCGCTTGGGATTGTTGTAACGGCGATGTTCGTTATAGGCATACCTGGAGAAACATGGGAGCAGATTAGGCAGACATTCCGATTTGCCGAAGAGCTCGAATTGGATTATGTTTCTTTCAGTATTGCCACTCCGCTGCCAAAAACAGAGCTTCTTGACATAGCGCAGAAAAACAATCTTTTGCCAAAAGACTTCGGTTTTAACCATATAGACTTCAAGGGCTTTGGAAAAGCCGCCATTACAACAAACGAATTTACACCGGATGAGCTTGTAATTATCAGAGGATTTGAATGGGACCGGATAAACTTTAAAAATAAGGACAAATTGCCCTTGATTGCCGAAATGAACGGAATCTCTTTAGAAGAGCTTGACCAATGGAGAATATCCACACGAAGAGGGCTGAAGCTTCAATAAAACAGTGTTTATATCGAATCAACGACCCGTATTGGTTGCTTGGAATAGATGTCGCGATGCGTGATCTTGACTTCGCAATACAGCTTAATAAATGAGACAGCGACATCGAACGCATTTTTCAAGGTCAACGCACTGCTTTTCTGAACGCGTGGGTTCATATAACTGCCAAATTCATAGAATGTATGACCGCGCAATAATGTTTTTACATTTAATTCGGCGGCTATATTATAACGCTTCGATCGGATGGATATTTCCCTGAGAACGGCGGTCGGATAAATTCCAATACAGCTTACATAAATAAGGGGCAGATTAAACACGAACTTGTAAATGGTTGTATAAAGGATTGAAAAATATACTCGCCCCTTTTTTCTGACCTCATTATTAATGTGATAATGCAAAACAATGTCCGCCTTGTATGCATGCAATAACATGGTTTTCAAGGTCAAAAGCGAATAAATGTTGTCACCCGGGATAAAGCATATTTTATCGCATGTCGAGGCGTTTACAACATCCCTGATGGCGGTACCCATGCCAGTGTTGGTTTGATGTGTAATGGATTGGATGTTGGGATGTTCATGCTTTAAATCGGCTATTACATGTTCCGTTTTATCGGTACTGCCATCGTTGACAATAATGATTTCAAGCGGAATGTTATTCGCTAATGCGGCGGCTTTAATGGCCGATTCGACGGCATGCCGCAAATTATCCTCCTCATTATAGGCGAATACTCCCATTGTTATCATAAATAGTGCCCTTGATTAATATTGATGCACCACTGTCCAGATGTATGTCATACGCACCCGTGTGCCTTGGGCCAGAGCATGCAAATGTTTGGACAATATCGCAAAATGAAAGTCGGCGCAAGAAGTAAAAGACATAAGCCATGAATAAAATATTGCTTCTAAATCCCCCTTTTCAGCAAAATATATCGCGAGATTCCTTGTGCCCGCATACTTACAAAAGCGACTATGCGTGGCCGGGCATGGATCTTGTTGCTATTAGCGGAATTCTATCAACGGAGGATTTGGAATACATTGACTGCTTAAAGGAAAATATACGTTTGCAGGATCTAGGACCGCGCCTACAAGCAATTAACCCGGATTTTGTTTTTATGCTCATATCATCGCTATCCGAGAAGGATGATATCGCCGCAGTAAAAGCAATAAAACGAGCCACCCATGCGACTGTTTCGGTTTTAGGCGATATCGCAACATTTGATACCGCTCGCATAGCAGCTATGCCTGAAATTGATTTCGTTATCCGGGATTATACGAATGCGATCGCAATCCGGAAAATATGCAAAATGGAGCAACAAACCAAGGTCATTGACTTTGCCGTTGGGAATAATTTTAAAATCGGCATTCCAAGGCATGAATTATTTCAGAAATATAATTATTATCATCCGTATTCGCTTTATGACCACGCAACGCCAGTCCTCGCAAGTTACGGATGCCCGTTTAAATGCAAGATGTGCAATTCGGGCAGTCTCAAACACAGAACCAGGGATGCCGATGAAGTAATGCGGGAACTGGCTTATATCGCGCAATTAGGCATCAAGGAAATATATTTTAAAGATTTCACATTTCTTGTTAAGAACAACAGAAACACACTTCAGTTTATGATAGATCGCAATCTTGGATTGCGGGTTTCATGCACTACGCGAATCGATACGGTCGACAAAGACGCGCTGGAGTTGTTAAAAAGGGCGGGATGTTATCTGGTGTTTTATGGCATCGAATCGGGGTCGGATGCGATCCTGCAATATATGAACAAAGGATTTACCGCGGAGCGCGCCAAGGAAACAATTGCATTGACGAAATCGTTGGACATTGAAGTTCTGACAAGTTTTGTAATTGGTTTTGAGCAAGAGACAGCGCAAGATATTCTGGATACGACGAACCTGATCTTTGCAGCCGATCCCGACTATTTATCGCTGAATATATTGGAATCGCGGCAAGGCGCCGAGTTAGACAAGTCGTGTTGTGAAGGCGGCAAGACGATATCGGGCGAACGCATGCCTGACATACGGAAACGCATTGAGCGCAGGTTTTATTTCAGGCCATCCAAGCTTCTGAAGTATGGCTGCCTGTTCTTGAAGTCGCCGTGCCGCATCAAGAGATCCATGAGACAGTTACGGTCCATGATCACGCGCGTTTCATAAATTACAAAGGCAGACAAGCAGATTTCCGTTATCCGCGAAGCATTCGTTTTTCCTGCGGAATGGCTACGGACCTACAATATACAATGCGATTTCCTGCCCTCTAACGACATTAACCGTATTTGTAAGATTTTGATGGGTAAGCAGCATAAATCTTTTGCGCTGACTCTGTGGATCCGACAAATACCCCGTTATATTTTTAAAAGAAGGCACCAGCGGCAGATTTATCAATATTTTCCAATATTCCCAATATTTGCAACCGCCCATGCTATCCCTCCAAGAGATGTCAACAATTAACTCGGTTTCCGGATTCGAAGCACGTTCCGACAACACTTTCCTGGTAATTCCATAAGCATCGTCGAAACTGAATATGTTAGGACCCAACCTATTCCCTCCCAAATAATCCAAATAAAACAAAGCGGGAATCGATGCGGCCATCATTATTAAAAACAAATTAATGAAATATTGTTTATGCCTGTAAAGAACAATCAACATTGAAATGAATATCGCGCCGCCGATGCCATAAAGCAAAACATATACGACCCAGAGATGAGATTGACTTAAAGCGAAACAGGATGCATGTGTAGTCAAGGGAGGCGCGATTATGACGCCAATTAACGTTATGATCCCGGCCATAATCATGTCTTTTTTTTCGAAAATACCGCTGTATTTAAAGAGAATAACAATAAAAAGGAACAGTAACGGATTGTAATATCTTTCGTGAGCTCCGCCTAAAAAGTCCGGAACTGTAAAAAGCGGAACCAGCACAAATGTGCCCGCCAAAAACAAAAAGAGGAAAGACGCTAAAATGTCCTCAAAGATGATATTTGAGTGCCGAATAATTATTGACAGTAACAGCGGAACGGCAACCGTTCCCGTTCCAATCAATATCCAGGAAAACGAATAAGCGGTCCGATCAAACCAATAAGATGGCTTAAAAAGTGCGCTCATCGCATGGGGGTCTGCCGGGATGGAAAGATATCCTCCGAAAACATCGCCCGGACTTTTGGGTAACATTGATTTTAAATACATATTATACAATATAATTATTATGGCCGATGCTATGAGTACAATTATTGATCGCCCGATTACTTTCCTGAAATCTCCAGCAAGATGATTGCCCCTCATATTAATGAGCTTAAGAATCGTTGCCCCAATGAAACAGGGGAATACAAGATTGCCAATGGTCCTGGTCAAAGGAATAGAAGAAAAAAGAAATATAAACAGCAATAAATCAAATTTGCCTTTTAGATACTTACCGTCAACCAAGAACCATGCGAACCAGACGAGCAGGGGACAATACAAGGGCTCGGAAGCAATATGAATGACATAACAAAGCGAACACCAATTAGATAGCAGCAATATGGCGCCCGCAAAAGATTGATTCCGCGATAATCCGGCGTAATGTTTCAACAGACAAAACATCGGGAAAAAAGCGGATGAGTAAGCGAGAATATTTACGATCTTTATGCCCGTAAAAATAGCGGCTTGGTCCCGGAAGAAATAGGCAATGGAAATCAATAATGGATATAATGGCGGATAAATAGCGGGATTAACATAATCCCTATGAAGCAGAGAATGATTGAACGCAATCCGTTTGGCCAAGTCGGTATATACCCAGCTGTCGCCATAGATTGCACGAAGACCATTACCGGTAAGAACGAGATATAAATAACATGCGAGACATGTAAGTATATATCCTGCAAGTGGTAAAATATATCTATTCTTAATTACATCGGACATATTCGTTGCATTCATAAACACGATTCTTCCATGACCCATCGAATGTCAGCGATATGTCTTGAGCGATCCGCGACCAGAAGCATCGCCGACTTCCCATCCGTAATATTCCCCACCACTCACGTCCGCCGGCGAATCTGCCGCATTATGTCCTGTCATCCATCGTCCGTCTTTCGCCTGCCCTTCGTAGCGCCTCGGCGCAGGAGGGTCCGTTGTCTGTCCTCTGTCGGCGGCTCATGCCGGAAAACACCGTGCGAATACTCAGCCCGATCCACGTCATTGCTGATCTGGGCCTGCTCAAGCCATAGATTCCACCAAGCCAACAGTTCTTCCCACGACATCTTCTGCAGGTCAAGGTCTTCTTCACTTAGAAAACGATCTGTATTGTGATCGATCATAGGTGCTGCACCGGGAGAAATTTTTCCGCTTCTTTAACAAGCATGGCGTGGGCCTCCAGCAATGGCAAGGCCGTAATCTGCGACATGATTTCCGGCCATCGCTTTCGCCATTGTCCCGATGGCGCCCCGAAGCGATATCGCGCACCATGCCGCTCAAGAACGGTTAAAACATGCCGGCACGCCTCTTCATTTTCACGCAGAATCCAATCGCCATCCTTACTCATGATCGCCACCCGATGCAGCACGGCGGCCTGTCCCGAGCAGATGACGACCCGCACGCGGCCGGCATTGAATTCATCCGTTAATTCGAGATAAATATTGCTCTTCATTTTACCTCAAACACACATTCGCCTTCACTCCATCCGCTTACCTCTTCCCCCTTGCCGATTCCCTCAGCATCCCATCCAGTCCAAACGCCGCCAGGATACCCAACGCCAACTGAAACACCTGCAGGAACTTGTTCGGATTGCGGATGGACGACACCAGCGGTAACTTATAAAACAGGGCATACAGAGGAAAGAACTTGCCGAACGCCAACAACAACGCGATCGCCGCCACGCATCCCCAGAAGATGATCTCAGCGCGACGGTCGGACGACGGACACCAGACGCCAGAGACCGGACTCGATGCATCAACCGTGAACTGTGAACCGTGAACCTCCTCAACCTGCCCCCTCCGTGGTTCATTCTTGTGCGCCACCCCCATCACTCCCGTCAGGACGGCAAATAATGCCAACAGGATCGGAATAATGCCCAGATACATGTTCTCCAACTTAAAATTCATAAACCCACGTTGTGTCTGTTCCCATCCCGCCGAACGTCCCATGCGGCCCCAATAAGGACCATCCGGTTCCCCGCTGCGCCAGCCCATGTAGCCCGGGGCGACAAAATCAACGCATTCATCCGGCGGCCAGCTCCATTGGGTTACATATTCCCACTTCTCTTGTGGTGACTCCGTCTGGATACTGGCCGCGCCCTTGACATTGGTCGCATAACTAACGAACATCATGGATGCAGAAATTAATAACGGCATTCCACCCATCAAAATAATCGCGACGGCAGACTTCGCCCAAGTTCCATTTGCCTGCCATTGTCTAATTGCCAGGAATAAGGCATAAGCCCCCAAAGCAAAGCCGAAAAACAGGGCCACATCCAATTGTTCCATTAACATAAATGCCAGCGCGCCACCCGTCACAATGCCCCACAATATACTCGATTGCCGGGACATGGTACGGGAAATACAATATAAAACCACACTGGCAACCATCAGGAGCCCGAATTTCCCTATATGACCAGCATAAGTCAACGTCAGGTTGCTGCCTAACCAGAAAGCCGTCAAACAGGCCAAGCACACCGCCGCCCACCCCACACCTTGCCGGCGTAAAAAAAGGGCCAGAAACACAGACGCCAATCCTAAATTCAGGGCATGCATCCAGTTGATATAAAACGTGATAGGCAATAGCCAGACCATCATGCCATTCCAACCCCAGATCGACACGGCGCCTCCGGGCATACCTACCAAAGCAGTATCAGAGTAATAACCATCGGCCCAAAGCGATAATCCGTTTTTAGCCAACTGCATCTGCCCGATATTGTCATCCGTTGCAAACAGGCATTGACCGGGAACCAGTACCTGGCGGAACATGAGCAGGGCGAAGGCAATGAGCCCTATGACTATCAGCCCGGGCACCCGGTATTTGGATGGTTCGTTGATTGGATTATTCGCTAATTCATTCATTCGTTGACTCAAGATTATTGACCGTTGACTGTGGACCGATGGCAGTTGTCTGGCGACTCCTCTTCATGTCAGCCAACGGACCATAGCCTACAGCCCTTCTTCAGTTCCGCCTTCGTCAAGACTTCGGCGTAGCAAACCATCGGACGGTGTTTTTCCTCAATCCTCCAGCCGCTTGGCCAACTCCGGCGCCCGTGCCAAAGGCAGCGCTTCGATGCATTCGTCGAGCGGAAAGGCGCGTTCGCCCGGATACACAATCCAAAGTTGCTTCAACGCGAGGTCCGCCATCGCAATGCGCATAGACCTGCTGGTACGCGGGCGATCCGAGAATTTGAATTCGAATCCATAACGCCGGCCGCCCCTTAGGAGAACGAGATCAAGTTCCGCGCCGCTTTGCGTGCGGTAGAAATAAGCATCTTGATCGGCATTTAATGCCCGGATGATCTCCTCCAAGGCAAAACCTTCCCACGAAAACCCGAATTGCGGATGGCTAAGCAATTGCTCCGGAGTCGTGAGACTCAGCAAAGCGTGCAAGAGTCCGGTGTCACGAAAATACACTCGCGGCGCTTTCACCAATCGTTTCCCGGTATTTTCGAACCATGGCATGAGTTGGCGCACCATGAAGGCACCTGAGAGAATATCCAGGTAGTGTCGGGCAGTGTCCGGTTTGACACCAAGAGTCCGGGCCAGTTCCGATCCGTTCCATGGCTGTGCATGGTAATGCGCCAACATGGTCCAAAAACGCCGCAAGGCATTCGCCGGCACCCGAATACCCAGTTGTGGAATATCCCGCTCCAGGAATGACTGGATAAAATTCATCCGCCACTCATAGCTGATCTTATTATCGTCAGCCAGGAACGAATGAGGAAAGCCTCCCCTCAGCCAGAGTGTCTGCCATAGCTGAGTGCCGCATTCCTCAACGGTCAATCCCGCCATATCAACATAAGCGACACGCCCAGCCAGGGATTCGGATACTCCTTTTACGAGCGAAGGCGTGGCACTGCCAAGAATCAGGAATCGTGCGGCAATTGGGCGACGATCCGCCAACACACGCAGTAGTTCGAAGAGATGCGGTTCCCGCTGAACCTCGTCAATAACAACCAACCCCTTCAGATCGCGAAGCTGGGTCATTGCCGATTCTGGACGCAATGATGCATCGGGACTCTCCAAATCAAAGTAGGTTCCTTGTCTGCTTGCACTGATGCGCCTCGCCATGCTTGTCTTACCGCATTGGCGAGGACCCAATAGCAAGGTGATAGGATACCCAGCCAATCCCGCATCAATCCTATTTTGCAGTCTAATTCGGTCTATCCACCTCATAAACATGCAATTTGCCAGATAGATCGGTAATTTACAAGCATAATCGCAATTGGGGGGTATACTGCCCACAATTGTGTCATTCTCGGCTACCCTACGCCCGGTGAGGGTACCGGGCCTACAATTTCGGCCATTCATGGAAGGCCGCGTGCCCTCACGCGGCGTTCATATGGTAGAATGACACAGTCCTTCTTCAGTCCGCCGTCTCTCAGTCCGTTACCATCCCCATGGCTTCGTCTTCACATCAGCCCACGGCCCACAGTCTGCGGCCCTTCTTTGAACAAGGTCACCATCAATGGATAATCTTTTGCTCCCAAAGGTGTTCCAGAAAAATGCGCCAGGGCATGATTTCAACTCCGTCCTGCGTCCGCCGCGGACAAGGATCGCACGACACAAGCAGACAACGCGCGGCCGGATGCTCTTCCTTGAACGCGCGCAGTCCTTTCATATGCTTATCCGACACCGAATCGGATGCTTTTACTTCAATGGCCAACTCCGCGTCGCCCAGAATGAAATCGACCTCAAACTGGGATGCGGTTCGCCAGTAAGCAATAGGATAAAACAATTCCGAATAGCGGGTGTGCGCGAGTAATTCCATCAGGACAAAATGCTCCATCGCTTTGCCAAATAGTTCGGAACCCACCTCCACTTTTCCTCTGCGCGCCAGACCGGACACAATTCCAACGTCAAAAAAATAATATTTTGGCGCGCCAATCAGTCTGCGCTTGGCCCTTTTGGCAAAGGCCGGGAGAAACGAACCGACAAGCGTATCGGACAGGATTTCGAAATAACTTTTGACGGTTGGGGCACTGACGCCGCAGTCGGCGGCAATATTGTTAAAATTAACGATTTCCCCATTGGATAGAGCCGCCACCTCCAGAAACCGGCTGAATGCGGGCACATTGCGGGTCAAGGCCTCATCTGCAATTTCTTCCTTGAGATAGTCGCCAACGTATGATCTGATCAGTTGCGCTGGATGCGCGTGATTATAATGTCTGGGAAGTAATCCGGCATTCAATGCCCGATCCAGCGAAAATTCGGGGATTTCAGGAAAGACCAGCGGGCGCAGTTCGTAACGAACAGCACGGCCACCGAGCAAGTTAGCATGTTTACGCTTTAATTTACGGTCGTTCGATCCGCATAGAATGAAACGTCGTCCGCTATTTTCAATCAGCCAATGAATTTCATCCATCAGCTCAGGTATTTTTTGCACCTCGTCAATAATGACCGGAGAAGAACGCGTGCCTGCGGTTTCGGCCGCCAAATCTTCACGAAGCAAGGTGGGATTACTTAATAACCGGCGATAAACGTCGGACAGAAGCAAATCGTAACGCCTTGCACTGGGGAACAAAGTCATCAATAGCGTGCTTTTCCCCGTTTGTCTGGGCCCCCAAAGAAAGCACGATTCCGCGCCTGATTTTTCTAATGATAATATTCGTTTAAACATGACATATTAAAATACATATTTACTATATCACCGTCAAGTTATTTGTTTTTATTGATTGTTTGGCTCGAAAACTGTCGTCCGTCATCTGGTGTCCGGCATCCGTCTTCCGCCACCGCCTTACCGCTTCCCCTCCGCCACCAGTCGTTCAAACAGCTCCCTGTGACGCAGGCCGACCTTTTCCAAAGAAAAGTCCTCGACGATGACCTTGCTGCGTTCCGCAATCCCCTGAAACCAAGTATCAGGTTTTTGAGTGAACTCCACCAATGCGCGTCTCAAATCGTTAACGTCGTCCGGTTTAAACAGAATCCCCAAGTCGTATTTCCTGACCATCTCGCCAATCATGAACTGATCGGAAACCAGAATAGCCTTTCCAAAACCAATCGCATCAAGAAAATTTCCACTGCAACTGGGAAATCCATAACGATATGGCAATGCGACGGCATTGCAGGCTGAAAAATATTGGCTCCGCTCCGCTTCCGTTACATACCGCGATTCCATATGAACATGCGACCGCCATTCAGCCGGGAGACCATCAAGCAAACTATCCCGCGAATAAATGCCGCTTTTCCCGACAATATACAACTCAAAAACAGGTGAAATGCCATTCAATGCTTCGATGAGAAGTTCTGTGCCTTTCCCGGGAGTGGCCACGCCAAAATGGAGTATCACGCGCGATTGCTTTTGTATGCCCAGCATCTCCCGCGCGTCATCGCATGAAATCTGTCCCGATACTTTTTCACACCCCTCCATAATGGCATGAGTGGCCGCTGGCAGGGACTGCGCTTGGATTGTATGTTTACAATCGGTGATGATATCCATCCACCGCGGCAGGCACATGACGGCACGATAATTCAGGCGGACCCTCACACACGTATACCACGGTGGAGATCGCATTGAGTTCTGAGGCTTTAACTCGTGCGGCATTGAGCTCTTTGCGTTGAATAAGAACGAAACACATCCAGCGACTTCAGGTCCACGCCACAGAATCTTTGCAAGAATCAGCAGCGGCAGCAAGAGCCAAGGCTCAATATCGCAGATGAAAACAATCGGGAATTTATGCCGCCACGCGTAACGCAAGGAAGCACATTGAACCCAGAATGTCTCAACCAGAAACAACCAGACATTTCCAAAACGCCGGCTCCAACGTTCCACGCGCGCCCGGGCTTTTGGCGACAGACCATCCTGCACGCTGATGTAGCGCAGGCGACTCCCTGGCACGAGCAAATCATAGGTAAGCGGAAATCCCATCACCGTGACATCGAGTTCCGCATCGGCCATGCTTTTGGCCTTCAATGCACCCATGCGCTTGATGTGGCCATGATATGACAGGAATGGACTGACAAACAAGACTTTCAAGGAATCCTCGTTGCTTTGTTGATCTGCTTATGATCAATACAGATCGCAATGAAAAAGAGTGAAAGCTTGCTTATTCCGGAAACCAGGAACAAACAGCCCACGCTTGTCTTATCGTAAATGGACTAATCAGCCCATCAACGACTTACCTTATCTTTTCCCGAACGCCGCGATACCATGCGATTGTTTTACGCAGGCCTTCCTCAATAGGCGTATTTGCTTCAAAGCCCAGTAGTTGTCTGGCTTTAGTCGGATCAATTAGACGCTTTGGAATCATGGTCGGCTTGGAGGCATCGTATACAACGCGGGCATTCTCATAGCCGTCAATCTTGAGCATAATTTTCAGTAGATCCCGTAAGCAGTATTGCCGACCGCTGGCCAGGTTGATCGGATTAAATCCATTAACCTTTTCCATGGCCAGCAGCAACCCTTCGACCAAATCATCCACATAGACAAAATCCTTGATGTCCTTCCCGTCGCCCCATACCTGGATCGGGTCATGGCGCTCAACCACCCGGCGGATCAGGGCCGGCAGAACATGGGATGTCTCCCAGTCAAACTTATCATACGGCCCGTAAATATTCGCGGGCCGCACCACCACGGTCTGCATGGTTTTCTTTATTTTCGCGGCATACATTTCGCAGATTATCTCGCTAAAGCGCTTCATCCAGGCCACAATGAAATATTTTTCGTAAAACTGATTGGTGCAATCCGTTTCCTTGACCGGATAATCGGTAACGGGATAAACGGTATTACTACTTATAAAAAGGACCTTCTTTACCCCGGCACCATAAGCAGCTTCCAGCATGCGGGCGTTCATAATCAGGTTCGGCGTCAGATGAAGCAGGGGTGTTTTTTCCATTACCGCGGCGCCGGAAGTCACCGCCGCGCACAGAAACACGAAATCCATGCCCTTGCAAGCCGCGGCACAACCATCGGCTTCCAGCAAATCCACCGGCAGATAGTCAACCCCTTCGACGGGTGCCGTCGGTTTGGCGGTATGCACGGTGGCACGCACCTTGGCCCCCCGTGTCACCAGTCGCCGCACAAGATTGGATCCGACGAATCCCGCGCCACCGGTCACTAAAACACGTCTATCTTTGTACATACGCCCCCATAATAAGTTGATTCGACGATCAGCTAATTCGCGATATTAACGAATCATCTTCATTTCAAGAATTCCGCCGTCTCATCCCGCTTGGAGACAATCGGTTTTTTAACCGGCCACGAAATCCCTATCTTGGGATCGTTCCATGCCAGTGTAAACTGCCCGGCGCGATTGTAATATGATGTTTGCTTGTAATGAAAAATCGCCGTCGGGCTTAAGACCAGATGGCCGTTCCCAAACCGGGGCGGAATCAGCACCTGCAGACGGTTCTTGTCCGAGAGGGTGAATGCATCCCATTGAAGATACTGGGGCGAGGATTCATCATAATTCATCACAGCCAAAAAAAATTGGCCGTAAAGACAGGATACCAGCTTCCAGGTCTCGCCATCGCCATGCAAACCGCGCAATACGTGCCGGGAAGAAACGGAAATATCATCCTGGACAAACTTTAACGCGATACCAGCCTCGTTATAGAGCTTTTCATTGTAGGTTTCGACATAGCATCCCCGGAAATCCTCGAAGATTGTCGGGGGGGTCATGAGCAATACGCCTTTCAATTTTGTTTTTTGTATTTCCATGGCATTCTCCGTAATATAATAACCACAAAAAAAATGATCCGATCATGCATTGACATGCAGCTACGCAACTATAATAAAACGAAACATCACGAATGACCGAATCGCTAAATCAACTTTTCTCCGAGAAATAGTTTTGTCTCAAGCGATATTCCTGCCGATGCGCCATGAACCAGTCCCACGTTTCTTTCAACCCATCCCGCAGGGATGTGCCCGGATTATATCCGATTACCTGCTTCGCCAGCGTAATATCCATCACCCGCCTGGGAAAGCCCGACGGCTTGGAGACATCGAACCGGGAATTAAACTCAATAAACCCATGCAAGGTCTCCACAAGTTCCCGAATGGTGACCCCCACCCCACTTCCCAGGTTAAGGAAAGGATGCTCTTTTGTGCCGCGGACAAGCGCCAATATCACGCCCTCGGCCACGTCCCGGCTGAAGGCAAAGTCGCGCACCGCCGAACCATCCCCCCAAATGACCACCGGATTTTCCTTGTTGGCGATCCGGGACATGAGCGTAGGAATGACCATGGCATTTTTAGGGTCGAAATTGTCGCCCGGCCCGTAAACATTGCACGGGCGCACAACAGCGAAATTATCCAGGCCATATTGAATTCGATAAGCTTGAACCTGCATTTCGGCCATTCGTTTTGCCCAGCCGGGAAACATATCCATCGGCGGACCGTCTTGTTTGTCCGACTCGCGGAATATTTCAGCGCTGGGATAGGCGCCGATGGAACTGGTATATACCACTTTTTTGACGCCGTTGATCCGGCAGGCCTCCAGCATGTTGGTATTCATCATCAGGAGCGGTACAAAAAAACTGGCCGGCTTGCTTTTGGTGACCTCGATGGATCCTTTGATCCCGGCAACGTGAAACACATAATGCATATCTTTGGAAATCGCCTTGCAGAACCCGAAGTCTGTCAAATCTCCGTAAACATGCTCGGCTTTGGGATGCACAACGATTCGGTCCAGCGATACGATTCGGACCTTGGCGCCGGCGGCACAGAGCAAATTGACGATTTCTCTCCCGATCATCCCCGTCCCACCGGTGACAAGAACGCGGGTTCCCTGGAAGCTTTCCATAATTTTTTCTTCTATCATATTCACTCCATCACATAAGCCGGGATCGAAGATTCGCCACCATGGACAATTACCCATCCCCAATAACGCATTTTCCCCTGCGCCAAGTCATAGAGATAAGGCCCCGATTTATCGGCCGTTGGCACAAGACGAAACGGTTTAAGGACCCCGCAGGCACGAATATCCTCCGCTATCTCTTGTGGACTCGGCCGGGCCTCGGCCTTATTAGCCAAGGCTTCCTCCAAACTCGTATAAACCACTTCGGAAGAAGAAGGCGGCACTCTTATACGCTTCACGGGCACGTCAATGACACGATATGCAAACGCTTTCTCAATCTCTTCATAAGCCGGAGGATCCAGATCATAATCGGCACTCGTCGCATTTTCCTGCAAATGCGCCGGATTCAACGTTTTTGGTATCGCGATTACATTCTTATGTTCAATCAGCCACCGCAGTACGACCTGACAAACGCTTTTCCCATGTCTCCGGGCAATTGCCTGCAGGACGGATAACTTGGATTTACTGAAAAGCAGAGGATTGTAGGCAATCAGCAGGCATTCTTGCTCAATGGCGTATGGAAGCAGATTGCTTTCTATCCCGCGATCGACGAGATTATACTCGATCTGATTGGACACCATCTTTCCCTCACTGATCTGTCGAACACGACGAAAATCCGTTAGCGTAAAATTACTGACGCCCAAATGACGCACTTTGCCCGCCGACTTAAGATCGAGCATTGCTCTTATTGTCTCCTCCAGAGGAATTGAAGGATTAGGCCAATGGATCTGGTAACAATCCACATAGTCGGTCTTTAGGCGGCGCAAGCTGTTTTCCAATGATTTAAGCACGTCGTCATAATGGCAATGCTGTGGGCTTACCTTAGTGAATACAAGAACATTTTCACGCCGTCCCTCGATCGCTTTGCCTACAATTTCTTCAGAACGGCCGTCACGATAGATTTCCGCAGTGTCGATCAGTGTCATCCCCAAGTCGATGCCTTGACGCAGGATATCAATCCAGCGAGAATCATCGTAATTCTCGTTACCGCCAACTCCCTGCCCCAGGGCTGGAAGACGAAGGTCGCCTATTATGATGTGCTTCATCTACACCGGTCTCCATGCAATAAATGAATAGCCATCGTGATACATACTTCCGAAAAAGACTCTTTGGCATCTTATTATTTCCAAACGGCCTTCATGCTCAAGCGCACGAAGCGCCGTAAGATATCCATTTAAATAATTCCGCTTGGCGTCATATTTCAATGCCAAATAATCCAGAAGATATTTGTCGTCATATAATTCCCGGATAGTTTCGACATGCAGAACTATCTTGGGACGCTTTTCCAAAAGATAATCGACAAAAGGACGAAAATCCTTGCCCAGCTGTTCCATGGCTCCCACGGTAAGAACCGCGGCGTCTTCCTGAAGAATCAGGCTGCGATCCGGTGACAAGAGATTAAAACGGTTGCCCCGAATATTCCAGTCATTGCAAGCCGCCAACGCCGCGACTATCTCCAGCGAAGCCGCTGACCAATCAAGGCCATAAATTGGGCGCCCGGGAAAGATCTCATTCAGCACCGGCAAATGCTGACAAGAACCGCAGCCGAATTCATAAACCGCTTTTGCACCGGCAAAATAATTGCTGAATAACCAGCGGCGGTATATATCAACCACCGCGAATTCAAAACCGGCATTTATCGGTTTAATATAATCGCGTTGAAACCGCAATACCGGCTGAGACTGGATAAATTTTGGAGTGAGCGCTCGAATATCCCGCGTATGCAGATACTCCTGCAAGTTTTCCCTCCAACCTTTTTCCCATATCCACTCTTTATCCGGACCGGAAACCCACATGTCCCCGGACTCGACACGTTGCAAAATGCCATTGATGATCTGATCGCGATAGTCAGACGGAAGTTTCTGGTAACATAAGCCCGCTTTTCCCACCATGGCACGCCACGGACCCGAAAATTCCCCCTCCAATATCCCGCACATTCCCATAAATTCATCTGCGCCAAGGGTAATAACGGCTGAATTACGGATCACATCGATTCGATTCAGCAAACCCTTGTACCATTCTTTACCGTCTTGTCGCAAAAAGAACGCGTGCCGCGTACAACGGCCCCCTTCGTTAACGATTTCCATAATGACGTTGCGGATATTGTTGCGCATGTTGTTCATATCTTGCGCAAAGTCGAGGAGATCGTGATATTTTTCAGGATGCGCCAACATACGGTCTTTATTATACCAAATATGCAAATTGGCCTGGGAAAGAAATATCGTCATTCTTACGAGAACACCGGTAATGACGGAATTCTGTTTTTTCATTAATTGACATATAGAGTCTATTACGCCATGCATTTCCTCGATCGCGGCGCCACGTTTATCGGGAGAAAGAAGCACTTCTTTTATCTGTAAAATGGATAAATTGTCGATTAAATCCGCGATCGTATCGGTGGAATGAATCCGCGCCGACTTCGGAGGCGGCCGTTCCGGACTCATGCCGGGTGCATCCGGCGCTTCCAGAATGGACAAAGACCAACCTTGCAATTCATCAGTACCTGTGTTTGTTTTTACAGGTATATTTTGATTACCGGCTCTCAGAAGAGACAGACGATTTTTTAATTGGTTGCGCAGACCATTAAGCTGGTGACCCAGCTTCATGGAAGACTGGTATTTCTCCGGCACTGATTGCATTATATCTTTTGTGCGCCATATATGCAGATTGATCTGGGCAAGCGCAATTACCAAACGGAGGAAAGAAGTATCCCGGGCGGCTTGTTCATCTTTATTGTTTAAGGCCTTCTGAATAGCCTGTTCGAGCGCAAGCATTTCGCGGTCATATGCGTCGGCGCCAAGAGGGTCAAAGACTTGTTTGATCTGATCGATGGCCAAGCGGTCGATCATTTCGCCCATCGTTAACGCTGTCTGATTATTACTATTTTCCATGGAGTTCCCGTCCGCGACGAAAAGCGAGTTCCCGATTTTCCAGATACCATGCAATGGTTTTTCCAAGACCCGCCTCCAGCGAAGTCTTGGCTGAAAAACCAAGAACTTCCATGGCCCGGTCCGTTGCCAATACCCGCATATTGTCGCCTGTGGGCAAGGAAGTATCCCATTTAATACCCGGCCGATGCGGCATCAAGGATGCGATCATATCCGCCAGGTCCTTTATTTGAATCCCGTGGCCGCTTCCTATATTTATGGGATAGCAAGGCGGGGCCTTTTCTAAGGCCAAAAGCATCCCCTCCACCACATCCTCAACATAAATAAAATCTCGAATGGCAGAACCATCACCGGCAATGGTTGTAGGGTCTTCTCCTTCCGCCATCCTGCGGATTAGGGAGGGAATGACGTGAGCCGTTCGCGGGTCAAAATCGTCATAGGGGCCATATACATTGGAGGGGCGCACAATTCGCACCGCATCCCACCCGTATTCATGGAGATAAGTTTCGGCCTGAACCTCACCGGCACGCTTGGCTATGCCCATAAAGCGATCATTCGCCTGCGGGGGGCCTTTCCAAAGATCGTCTTCGTGTCGGATATCAAGCGCAGGATATTCGCCAATACTGCCTACAAACAGGTAACGTTTGACACCATTACGAAAAGCCGCCTCCATCATGTTGGTATTACAGAGAAGAAACGGCACATAAGCGCTGGCCACCCGCGACACCCCTCCTTGCGTGCTTCCCTTGACGGCCATTAGATGAAACACATAATCTTGTCCGCGGGAGATTTCACGGCAGACATTCATATCCCTCAGATCCCCAAATCGAAATATCGAGATATCGCCTAATACCGCCCTGGCACGATCTTCACTATCAATAGAAACGGCGGTAACATCAGCACCTGCGGCCAAAAGCTTTTTAACCAAGAACGTACCGATCGTGCCGGTTCCTCCAGTAACCAATACTTTGCTGCCTTTATACATTATGTTGTCCTTTTTGTATTTTTCGCACGGCATATCAACAGTTCGCTGCCCCGATCCATTTGACGATATTGTTTTTTATTGACACATCATCAAGCCCCACGGATTTCCGCATACATTCCCGGCAACCATATTGACTGCAATAAACATCCGCGATACCGATTCGCCTAAGAGGAATATTCAGGTTATTATCGGCCAGCAATTCGCTTATGGCTGACCCAATTCCACCGGTGATTACATGTTCTTCAAGCGTAATAATATGTGTCGATTTTTTAATCAAATCCAATAACTTCCGACATGGCAGCGGAGATATCCGAAATAAATCGGCAATGCCAACACCACAGGCCGCTGGACGCAACATTTCCGCGATCTTCAATGCCTGTTGCGTCATAATGCCCGTGCCAATAATCAAAAGGCCGGCTCCCGATTTTAGCGATATCACGCCATCTTCAAAGGCGGCATCCGGTTTATGGATAATGTCATATCTTCCCTTGTCCAAACGAATATATACCGGTCCTTGCTGATCGAACGCCTGCCGCACTGCCGCCTGTGCCGCATACTGATCGCAGGGATTATAAATCGTCATCCCCGGCAGGGCGCGCATAACAGATACATCTTCAATGGCGTGGTGCGTGGGGCCATCGCTGGCATAACAGAGGCCCGGGCCGCCCCCAATCAAGGTTACGGGCAGATTCATCATGCAAAGGTCCACTTTAATTTGCTCAAGGCAACGCAGGACCAAAAAAGGTATGATGGCATATACAAATACCCGCTTCCCCTCCAAGGCTAAGCCCGCCGCAACGCCAATCATGTTCTGTTCCGAAATGCCGATGTTGATAAATTGTCCGGGCAAGTGCTCTCGAAAGCGCGTCAAACTCCATGATCCCATGTCCGCCGTTATAAAAATAACGCGGGGATCCTTGCTCGCCATCGCATGCACGGCATCAAACAAGGCATCGCGCAAATCAATCGGTTTTGATCCGTCCATATTCATAGCCATGATCACGGGGACGATAGTTCTTTCCGGGCAATTTCAATTTCCTGCGCATTGGGCATGCCATGATGCCATTTCAATTGGCGCTCCATGAAAGAGACCCCTTTGCCTTTGATCGTATTGGCAATGATCGCCAACGGCTTGCGGGATTCAGGCTGCCTGGATGCCTTCAAAACAGCGTTAAGTTTTTCGTAAGAATGACCATCCACCATGACGACATCCCACCCAAAATCGCAAATTTTTTTCTCCAACGGTTCCAGGCGGATACAATCTTCGGTAAAATCCAGTGTGATTTGCCGATTGCGATCAATAATAGCCACCAAGTTGTTTAATTGATGATGGGCGGCAAACAATAAGGCCTCCCACACGGTGCCCTCGTAACATTCGCCGTCTCCCAACAGAACAAAGGTAAAATAAGGAAGCCCATCCATTTTTGCATTCAAAGCCATGCCGGCGCCGATGTTTAATCCGTGCCCGAGGGATCCTGTATCAATCTCAACTCCCGGGATCCGATGATCGGGATGCTCCCCCAAACTACTGCCATCCTGGCATACAGTGTTCATTGCCGCGACATCAAAAAAGCCCAAATCAGACAGAACGGCATACAAGGCGATACCAGAATGGCCTTTGCTTAAAATGAAGCGATCCCGTTCGGGCCATTTGGGATTGCGAGGATCGACATTAAGTACCTTGCCGTGGTACAAGGCGACAAGAATATCAAGACAGGAATAAGCTCCGCCGATATGTCCTTTGCCCGCTTTGGCAATCGCTTCCAGAATACGAAGTCGTAATTGACGCGCTTTTCGGTGGAGCGCTTCAGCATCTATTGACGGAATGTTCATGGAGTGTCCTGCACGATCCGAAAAAGATAAGCGCTTATAATGGCAGCCGGAAGACTAACATATATCTCGCCTCGGGCAATCCTCTTTTTTAATCCCGCATACGGAACGCATTCAACGCCTACGATCTCTTCATCGTGCGGACGGCGGCGCCGGAATTCTCTCTCGGACAGGTGGATGCAAAACAGGCATGGAAAAACAGGATAACGGGTGGATGATACCGCCAATGGCGGCAATGGACTGAATCGCCGCAATGACCGGACATATACGCCCGCTTCTTCGGACAGTTCCCGGCGGGCCGCTTCACGGGGGGTTTCCCCAGACTTGACTCCACCGGCGGGGAGTTCCCAAGTTACATCATTAATAACCGGTCGTTTGACCCTTACCATGACGATTGCCCGATCGTCTACAACGGGCAAAACGGCCACTTGCGGCGCATTGTACTCAACCGTGAAATAGCCGCCGCGATTGCACACTGTAAACCAGGGATTGCGATGCAGAATCTTGACCGGGCGCAAGGCCCGGCATTGCGGCGCTGTTTGTCGTAAATCTTTGATTGCTGGCATGCGCAAATAGTTGATTAGTTACTTAAAAGTTGGGAACCGCTAAGAAAAATAAGAATATTTTACCGCGAATGAACGCGAATAGACGCAAATACCGGTAAGGGAGGTGAAATTTGCCATTAAAAAAATCATTTTTCTGCTTCATTAGCGTTTATTAGTGTCCATTAGCGGTTGATTTCTTTGGGTTGCGGGCATAGCCCGCGTTAGACGATTACACTTTTGTAACAGGATTTACGGAATTTGAAGGCGGATAATCGCTTGAAATCGTCAGAGCGCAAATGTTATCCGCTTATTTCAAAACACTTCATTGTTCTATAAAATCATCCCGCCGATCCTGTCAAAGCATTTTATCCCTTGGCATCTGTATTCCCATTCGCGCACAACGGGACGAATTTGGACTGCTCCATTTCAATCGGGCGGGTTCCCGGCATTTTGTAGCTTTTCACATCATAATAATGCCGCCAATAGTCCAGGAGCGCCTGAAGTGTATCATCGAACTTAATCGTCGGACGCCAGCCGGTAGCCTTATAAAACTTCTCCGTGGAGGGTACCTGCCGGGTTACATCCGAGGGACGCAGGCGCTTTGGATCCACTTCCACTTTGATGTCTTTGACTTTGGACAATTTCAGCAGTTTATTGAGCATGGCGCCCACGGTCATGGTCTCCACGCCGCCGATGTTATACACTTCGCCGGCAGGACACTTGGTTGCCAATAGCCAGTAGGCCTTTACGGCGTCCCGCACATCTAAAAACGTGCGCAAACTATCAAGGTTGCCGACCTTGACCACCGGTGGCTGAAGCCCCATTTCGATGGCTGCGATCTGCTTGGAGAAATTAGACGTGACAAACACTTGGCCCCGCCGCGGGCCGGTATGCGTGAACATACGCGTGCGGATGGTCCTCAGCTTCCACGATAGCCAATACTGCAACCCCAGCATATCCTCGGCTACCTTGCTGACGGCATACGGCGAAGCCGGGCGAAAGGTATTATTTTCCGTAATTGGCACCTCATTTTCCTTAACCTGGCCATAGACTTCCGATGAACTGCATATATGAATGACAGGGTCGTAGCCGGATTCCTGCTTCAAGGTTTTAACCGCCTCCAGAAGATTGCACGTACCAATGACATTGGCTTCTAACGTCGCCGCCGGCGCAAGAAAACTGTAATCCACATAGGATTGGGCCGCTAAATGAAAAATGATCGTTGGACGATGCTCTGCCAATATCCTCTTAATCGAAGCATGATCCAACAAATCTCCATAGCACAACGTGATTTTTTCGAGAATATTGCGGATATTGTCCGTTGGCGCCCGCCAGCGTGCAAGGCCCAAGACCAAGGTCGGCGCCTGATTTGTCAGAATATAATCAGCCAGATGACTGCCGACGAATCCGGTTATACCAGTGATAAGTACTTTCATGGATGCTCCCTTTTAAAAGACAACTGGTTGGTTTGTTAATTTGTCAGAACGGACCTTTGAATTTTTTATACACATCGGCCATGGATTTCTCATCTGGGAGCGGAATGCCATGATCGCTCCGGCCTCGAACCAGAGTGGCAATCGCATCGGTCAAATCCCTCAGATTCGGATAATACATGTCTTCCAGACTTTTCGCCGTAGGGCACGGCGCCGGCTGCATCCCAAGTGTTACGACCGGGGCTTTCAGCATGTTCGGGGCTTTTTCGCAGACCAGCCGGCATATCTCGGCACAAACGCCATACGCTTTCCAACTTGTATCCGCGATCACCAGTTTACCGGTCTTGGACAAACTCTGCAGAATCAACTCCGTATCCGGATGCGAAACACAATGTAAATCAATAATTTCGCAGTCAACATCGCTGTGTTTGGCCAGATGATCGGCCGCACGCACGGCCTCCATGACCATGATCGAGGTGGCCACTATGGTTACATCCTTACCGGTCCGAACGCGGAATGATGTTAGCGGCGAATGATTCATCCGCAATTCGCCCATGTGAAATTTCAGATCATACATCAGCCGGTGTTCAAATGCAATGACCGGTCCGGGATGGTGCCGAATGACGTACGGATAAGATTCCAATATCGTTTGTGCACTGGACATCATCAGAACAACCAGCCCCGGCACATGGGCAAAGAGGGACTGCAGGCTCTGGGAATGCTGGGCCCCCTGCCCCCAGCTCCGCCCAACAACCACGCGGATCAGCATCGGAACTTGGAATCGCCCGCCGAACATGTATTTATATTTTGCCGCGAGATTGACGATCTGGTTTATGGCCAGCAAAACGAAATCCGCGCGAATATGGGTCATAATGGGGTAAAGCCCGTTTAAAGCGGCACCCAGAGCTATACCGGTAACCCCCTCTTCAGCCAGTGGCGTGTCCATGACCCGGTGCGGCCCAAATTCCTTGAGCAAACCCATCGTGCTGCCGAATATGCCCTTATGGTCATCGACTCCCTGGCCGATAATGATTGTCCGGGGATCATTTTGCAAGGCATCATGCATGGTTTGAAAGATAGCCTCCCGGTATGAGAGCACGTCGCTGGTATTGGATGAAGTCATATTTATCGATTCGATGATGTAATAACTCGCTATTGTTAAATGACATCCTTAAGCAGTTCGTCCCGGCCGGGCCAGGGACTGGCCTCGGCGTAACGAACGGTGTCATCAATTTCGGATTGAATAATCGGGGTATATTTCGCCGCCAAGTCTTTCCGTATCATCAACGGATCACTGGCTTGCCAGGCATCCAATTCATTGCGTGACCGGACCCCTTGCCGATAATCGTCCCCCACCCCGACATGTTCCATGTAACGGAACGTCTGCACTTCGACAAAATGAGGCGAGCGGGTGCGTTGGACCTGTGCGACAATGCCGGCAAACGTTTCATAGACCTTGAGAAAATCATAACCTTCAGGAATATGCGTTGTCGGAATACCATAAACCCCGGCATGCTTCAGAATGCTGTAGGCTTGCCGTGCACTGACTTTGGAATAGACCGCCAGGCCGTTGTTCTCGCACACAAAAATCACCGGTAGTTGATGAAGCGCCGCAAAATTCAAGGACTCATGATAAACCCCTTCATCCGTGGCGCCATCACCAAAGACCGCGACGATGACCTTGTCCTGTTTCTGAATTTTGGCCGCCAGGGCGGCGCCGACGGCGTGCGGAATTGTACTGGCCACCACAGCGGAACATCCCATTAATCCGACCTCCGGGGCCGCCAAATGCATGGAACCGGCTTTGCCGCCGCCACAGCCGGTGGCCTTGCCATAAAGCTCCGCCATCATGGCCGGCATGTCGCCGCCCTTGGCAAGATAATATGCATGCGAGCGATACGTGCAAAACAAAAGGTCCGAGGGTTTCAGCGCCTGGCATATCCCAACCGCCACGGCCTCCTGGCCAATGGAAAGATGCACAGGGCTCTGAATTTTATCGCTGGGATACAGCTCGACAATGCGTTCCTCAAACAGCCGAATCCTCAACGCCTTGTAAAACAGATCGTCGTATAGGCTTGAATTTTTATCCTGTCGTTTCATGTTAATCCAGCGCGGACTTTCACCACCAATTACAGTTGGCCGCATCTCATCGCTATTAAATTGATAACTTATAGCAAAGGCACCAAGGCGTAAAGAAAATTCCGGGAAGGAATGATTTTTCATCACGGCTGTGTCATTCTCGGCCACCCTACGCCCGGTGAGGGCACCGGGCCTACAATTTCGGCCATTCTTGCAGGCCGCGTGCCCTCACGCGGCGTTCATATGGTAGAATGACACAGCCCTGGATTTTTCATTAATTTATTATGCCGCAAACGCCTGCTCCATTGAGCGGAAACCCCGTCATCCCCGAATAATTCCGTAATGCCTCAATTATGAGGGCTGATTGTCATTCCCGACCTGACTCGCCTCGGCGAAGCGCTTTGGCGAAGCCTGGGTCGGGAATCCAGAAAAATCTCGTGCCATAGGCAGATCCGCCTATG
>Ga0209749_1000687_pt1 | contig 40745 bp, 24 predicted proteins | sample EPASupsiteSAE347_FD_187267 | JGI IMG/M metagenome (GOLD analysis project Ga0209749, IMG submission 187267) | Bioremediated contaminated groundwater from EPA Superfund site, New Mexico - Sample SAE3-47 (SPAdes) (version 2) | ecosystem: Environmental > Aquatic > Deep subsurface > Groundwater >...
TGGAATATTTGGTGAAAAAATATCCCGACTCGCCTCTTCTTCCCGAGGCAAAAAATCTCCTTCTTATCGCCTATAAAAATACCCAACGAAGCGATAAGGTTGTCGAGTTGTACTCCGAGCTTTTTAAGATTACACCCCAACCCCCCGACGATATTTTCATGGTTTGGGCTTTGGAATATGCCGATGCGCTATCGGCAATCGGTCGCAAAGATGATGCCAAAAAACTATATGAACAAATAGTTCAAAAGGACGACAACAAAGATCAACTTGAAGCGCGAGTAGCAAAAGATCGTCTTTCCAAGCTCTAACACTTCGCAAAAAAAGCAAACCGTTCATGGCGACGTAAACCATGAACGGGACTTCTATTCTGGCAGGGCAAACGCGCTAAAAATCGACAAATTTCATTCAGTTCACGGTGGATTACGCTTCGGCGATGGCTTGCTAATCCCCCCTACAATCGGATCTCGGTAATGATTTCCAATTTAGTGCAATTGGCCTGTCTATTCTGGCGGGTTTTTATTCGTTCTGTTAAAATAATAGATAACATCGTATCAACAGCCTTTTTATCGATTGTAATTTTTCTTCGATTCAGGGGTATATTTCTTCGACGGTAATTTTTTATGGGGGGGAAAAAGGTATGTTACGCATTTTGCGCAGATACCGACCATGGATTCTTATTTTAGCCATTTGGCTCACTATCGAGCCTTTAGTGGTCACGATGCTTCGGGCTCAAGAAATTCCCAGTCCGGTGCTGGATACCAACAAAATCGATGGCTTAACCCCTATCGACGAGATAATGACGCCCACGGAATACCTGGATTATCTCTTGGAATTACGGGGTGCCTCCAAACAAGACGCTGAAGCCAAAGCTTGGGGTGACTGGCTGATGACGATGGCCGGCATCTACATGATGATGGACGTAGGGAACCAAGATGTTTTCAGTTTTTATGCGACAATGAAAGTAGCTTCCGTCTCCCCTGTGGCCATTAACGGCGCTGCCATCACCTTGAAGCAAGCCGCAAACAAGGCCAATTTACTGTTTTCCTTTTTATCCAAAGTCGCCATTAGCGTGAGAGGAGCGAATATTTATCGAGGGTGGGCTCGTATGACGAAAAATCTTGAAACCGCAATGGGCAAGAACAGGACTTTCAAATTCCTGGAATTCATGGCTCCTCCCCCTTATTGGACTTCCGAAGGAATGAAATTATGGAAAATCAGTTCGGCTGAGGCGAAATCCGGGGCAGGGTTCAAATCCTATTATCGTTGGGTAAAAAAAACAACGGGAGGCAACCCCGGCCGCGGCAATACAATTTCCAATGTCAAAGGGGCCGCCAGAACTTGCGGTATCGGTTTAACGGTTCTTTCCATGGTGTTGGCCGGATGGCACATTTCCGATTCCGATGACCAAAAATCCGGGAATCTACTTTCTTACGATCTCGTTAAATCTTACGCCGATATAATTCTCGGCGCGGGAACTTTAATAGCCATGTTTTGCGTTCCGATCGTCGGGCAAGTCGTTGCCGTTCTTACATTAATTTGGTTTGTCGCCTCGATTGCCGGCGACGCGATCGGCGAACATAATAAAAAATGGAAGGAAGCATACAAAAATTCATACTGGTTCCTTTACAAGCAAGATCCCAAATTCAGATCGTATTACGACAACCGCGCCTATTTGAAACCGGCCGAAAAAGCGGCATCGCTGCTTGTGGCTGAAACGGAATTCCGTGATGTTCTAAATGCACAAAACCCACTAACCGATCAGGAAAAAGAACAGTATAAACGCGGGCAAGCCGTCTGGGAGGCCCTCGAAAAGCAGGGTGTTCTCATGACTTATTACGGGCAAACAGGTTTTTCGCTTCCCGATTATGATTTCGAACGTCTCCAGGATTTATGGCAAAAGAAAGCCGATTATATGGGTTGGAAACCCAACGAACAAGAAGAAAAAGAAGCCAAGAATCGCGGTTTCTTCGGAACTCTTGGCCATGTTGTTAATCCAATGACGTATGTAAGCTGGATCGGAGACAAAATCAGCTCTCAGCGCTATCAGAACGAAATCAAGAACAACGATATCCAACGGGTCTATTTCAATCCTGATTATATTTTGGTCAAGAAATATCAAAATTATCTTGTGGCAAAAAATTGTAAAGGCGGGATTTACGATATCGTCGGTCTGCGAATGGAGCAATCCCCATTCAATTATATTCCGCTCGTCGGAATAGATACGACCGCCTGGAATGAAAGCTTAATAAATCAATCATTCAACGCTGACAGCTTCATCATCGGTTCCATGGAGATGAAATTCTTCAGGGAACAAGCCAAGGCCGCGACAAGCAATCTTGAGGAAGTCATTAAGGAAGGCGATGAACTTGTCTCTCAAATGGAGAAAGAAGACTTGCCGCATACCAGAATTCTTGCGGAAGCCCTCATGGGATTGGCCGATGCTTACCAAAGCGCCCCCGATGCGCTGAACGATGAAGTATATGAAAAGTGTCACAACGTGTTCGGTTGGAACTGGAACAACAACGCCGGCGAAAAGACACCCAGGAATATGATCAATCGCTATAAGGCAAGCTTAGAGCAGACTTTGGCGTATACTCCCTTGAGCGTCGGGCAAAAAGCCGCTGATCTTGTTCTTCTTGTACAATCATACAAACACAATTTGGACACGGCGAAGATGATGGAAAACCTCGTACAAGAGAAAGAATCCGCTCTCGACATGGAAAAATTCAAAAAGGAATTTTCAAATGCCGAGATTCAGGAATACCTTAAAACCGGTACGTTCTTAAACGTGAAAGGGAAGACATTCTCGGATTGGTTAGGCGGACTCATTCCCCCATACGAAGATTTGGACAAATGCACCAAGCTTTACAAGCAGGAAACCGCGAAGTTTTCAAGTTTTGCAAATCGTGCGGTGACGAATAGTCGCGACGGTTTTCTTGGGATCGATTACACAGTGAAACCTCCTCAAGACCTTCTCAAGGAATTCAACGACGAATTGAAGGAATTGAAAAAGGTTTCTGAGGCATTTTATGAAATCAAAGACAGTGCCGGACTCAGCATGCCGGTTTCCAAAGACAACGCCGAGGTTTACGACGGAATTTACGGAAAGGGCGACAGCGGCATCAACCACCCGGATCCCAAAGTCGGCAATCTCGAACCCATCAACCTGGATGAACCGGTGCCGCCGACTGAAGATATTTTCCTTCCCACATGTCCGCCGATGAACCAAAACTAAAGCTTAGAGCCTGTAAGAAAATAACCATTACAAATAGTTGTTTTCTTGCAGGCTCTTATGGCCGGTCGATGAACGAAATTTGTTACAGTTAATTTATTAACAAGGCATTAATCGTATCGTCGCGATTAAAACCCCGGAAAATCAGGGTTTTTTCATTTTTACCGCCATTCTTCACGATCAATTTTCATGGTTTTTAATATCATTCAATCGCAAAACTCGGCTCTTCGAAGCTTTAAAATTTTGAAATGAAAATACGAAAGTTGTGATAACATTTCGCCATCGGCTTGAAAATATTCTTTTGCGGAAGGTACAACAATGTTTGAATCGATTAAATTCAAAGGAAACCATAACTTTTTAGGTTTACCTAATGAAGATACGACTATGGAAACGGCAAAAGCGGTGATTCTTCCCGTACCCTACGACAGCACCACTTCTTATCGATCCGGGACACGCGACGGCCCGGGCGCTATTTTAGCGGCATCAAGAAATGTGGAACTCTACGATATTCAATTGGGTTGCGAACCATTGAATTTCGGAGTTCACACGCTACCGGAATTGGAACCCGACATGAGCGGTCCAGGGGCTATGGTTGAATCAGTTGAAAGTGCGGTAGGAGAAATCCTAAGAGTCGATAAACTGCCGGTTATCCTGGGAGGAGAACATAGTTTAAGCACCGGCTCGGTAAGAGCCTTGGAAAAGCATTATGGAAAGAATTTAAGTATTCTGCAACTCGACGCGCATGCCGATCTGCGCGATTCTTATGAAAACACGCCGTTCAACCACGCGTCGGTAATGCGTCGTGTCATGGAAATAGCACATTTGGTTCAAGTAGGGATTAGAAATATTTCGAAAGGTGAAATGGCATTCGTCAAGGAAACGCGCCACGACGGAATATTCTGGGCCCACGATATGATCGACGGCTTCGAGAAGCATATTCCCCAAATCGTCGAAAGATTGAAGACAAATGTGTTCATATCAATTGATCTGGATGTCTTCGATCCTTCGATAATGCCGGCCGTCGGAACCCCCGAACCGGGCGGACTGAATTGGCAACAAGTTTTGGCGCTTTTACACGCCGTTGTTGACAATAAAAATGTGATCGGATTCGATGTAATGGAGCTATGCCCGATTCCTGGCAATATCGCCCCGGATTTCTTGGCGGCGAAACTGGTGTTCAAATTGCTCGGAGAAATATTTCGGAAAAACGCTTGGATTTCCGATTCCGGAGAACAATCTTGAATCCGGCAAATCTGATTTTGGGTCTGATCGCCGCCGGAATCGGCTGGGCCGCTGGTCCGCGCATCGCCTGGGCAATTCGCTCCTGGCCGGGTCACGAGGAAATGAAACCCGACTATCTTCGCTGCCATGACTGCCCCGGCGGAATCAAGCGACGTTGCTACAATGCCGGTAGACGGCAAGATATTTTCTATACGATATTTTCAGCCGTCGTAGCCGGTATTTCCGTAGGATATTGGGGAATCGGAACCAAAGCAGTTATTTCCTGGATCTTCTCGATCAGCTGTTTGATCATATCGGTCGTTGATATAAGATATTTGATCATTCCCGATACGCTCTCGATAAACGGATGTTTTGTAGGCTTGGGTTACGCTCTTTCATGTTTTATTTGGGTAAAATTGGGTTTCGCGGAGCCCCAACATTATATTTCCATTACCAACAGCGTGCTTGGATTCCTGTTGGGAGGCGGATTTCTCTGGGCCCTCGGATGGATAGTATTCAAGCTTTTAAAGAAGGAAGGAATGGGCGGAGGCGACGTTAAACTTCTGGCCGCCATGGGAAGTTGGACGGGATGGCAATATGTCTTGGGCACGATAGTTTTAGCCAGCTTCCTCGGAGCAACCGGGGGAATCACGGGAATAATCTATCAGCGTATAAGATATAAAAAGTCGTACAAGCCCCTGACGCACATGATTCCCTTCGGACCTTATCTTTGCATAGCCTTCCTCTTTATTTTTTATTTCGGACTTGAGCCGTTGAAAGCTCTTTTAAATCATTATCAAATGTGGCTGGATTCCAACTTTCAACCTATTAATTAAATGATTTATTTACATATAATCCGGTGAGAGGAAAAAATGGAACCTCTTGAGGGTAGTTTCAAAGATTTAGATGCTTCGAACAAGTCTTTCCGTCTATTTGCCTTGGAAGAGGCGATTAGAGGGAAGGCTTCTCCGGAGTTGATGAAAGCTCTCTTGGAGCGGCAAAAAGTGGAAACGGACGAGGAATGCCGACTTCTTCTTGCCCATGCTATCGTTTCCGTCAGGCGAAAGCTGGAAGGAACTCATCAAAGAAAGAATGTGATCGACAGCGACGCGAATTTCGTTGCTGATTACGAAGCTGCCGATGCACACGCGAGGATGGATATTATTTCCAATTTACCTATTTCCCTGATCCCTAAATTGGGGCCAATGGCGCCAGATCTTTTAAAAAAAGAAAACCACCCGGTATTGGCGGCACGCTTAATACGCAGATTCATAAAAAACTGGCCCGCTGAACACCTTTCGGACTTGACGGTTCACTTAACTTCTTCCAGCCTTTGCCTTCGACTTTCAGCTCTCGAAGCTCTCTCTCAAACGGCTCCCGACCTTTTGATCGATTTTCTGCCCGGCCTTCTCACTTCCCCGGAACCAAGAACGCGGGCTTTAGCCGTAAGAGGGCTGACAAAAATCGACATGGACGAAGCTCTGGCTCATTTGGAAGCCTTGCTTCTTTCATCGGATCCGGCTCATAGATTATCGGGTCTGCAGAACTGTTTCCTTATTCCTTTCGACAAGGTTAATGACATCCTTATCAAGTATTTGGCTTCCGAAAATGATCTCGAATTGCTGGAAAGAGCGGGGTGGTTATTCGAATCGAACCCGAATGTACGAGCGCCCTATCAATTATGGGAAATGGCGGAGCGAGCGACTTCGGAAAAAGCGGCGGTCATAAAAAAAATGCTTGCCGGTGCCTGTAAAATTCTTGAAGATTCCGGAATACTTGGCGACGGATTCAAACAATACATGGAGCGCCTTCAAACCTGGATTCACCAAAGAATAGCCACCCGTTATGTCCAGGAGTGCATCGAGCATTTGTCATCCCTGCAAGGAAAGATCAACCCCGAGTTCGAAGGTTTGCTCGTCAAAAACCTGCAACGCCCCGCAATCCGCGAAGCCTTTGAGAATGCCTTAACCTGGCCGTTGCCCGAAGCTACCATATCCCTCATTCGTAATTTTTTGAATCCCGCTCAGCGGTCGCTTTTTGCCTCAATATCAGGCTCTGATGACACGCTTGAGGGATTGTCACACGAAGATACGGTAAGAAAAATCGCCGGATGGCAGTTGGAAGATCTTCCCAAAGTTCAACCCATTTTGACTAAAGTCATTCTTAATCCCGACACGCCGAGCGATCTTTGTGCTACCGCCTTAAGAACCGCGATTCGCCTGAAAGTCAGTGGTCTTACGGAAGTGTGCGAAAAGTTGCTCCGGCGAAATGATCATAACCTTGGAGCCGCGGCTTTAGAATATCTGGGAACTTTTGAACCGGAAAAAGTATTGCCGCTTTTGGGAATATATTTCCAAAATCCAAATCCGCGAATGAAGGTCGCAGTCTTGAAGATTCTTAAAAGATTTGACACTTCACAGGCGCTCATGATGCTGAGCGCGATGCTGACATCACCTGATGAGGAAAGACAGTCCCTGGCTCTAGCCTGCATGGTAAATTTCGACTTTTCTTTGATACGCGATCAGTTGGTGGAGTTTCTAGCCCTTAATCCAGCACCGCGTTTCCTTGAAAACGGACTCTGCCTTTTTCAGGCAAATGCGAGCCCTGAAAATCTATACTCCCTATTTAAAGTTGAGAAAGCTCTACCCCCAAAAGAAGCAAACCGCGTCAGATGGGTTAGAAAGTTAAGCGAAAAAGCTTTGACAAATGCAGGAATACTAAAAATCGAAAATGGCTTGGATTCCGAATTAAAGTTCGAGGAGCACTGGAATCGGGAACAGGCAAAGAAAGCATCTCCCAAACCCGCATATGCCCTGAAAAGTTTAGATACAACATCCCTTTCCCCCAAAAAACAGGAAGAAAAAATTCAAAAATATTGGGGAATGGCCAAAACGATTTTAATGACTTTTGTCATAGTATTTATTTTTCTTTCTCTTATTGTTCCTTCGCCGACTTCACCAAAATCTCCGAAAAAACCTCAAGACTTCGACGTCAAAAAACCGGGAAGTGCATTGTCCTCAAAACATGTTAAAATTCAGGGGACGGTTCTCCAAAAAGGAATCGAAGGGAACGGCATTATGGTTGGAACTCAAGAAGGTTCAACATATCTTCTTTTTTCCGACAAGAGTTCTCAAATTGCCCTTGGAGATAAAATTCAAACCGAAGTTGCATCGTGCAGTAAAGACGCCAAGGGATTCATTCGTGCGATCTCAAAGTCTTTTGTTATAATTAAGTGAATTAGTTTTATGATGAGTTGATCAGCGGAATATCGATTTCATTGAGGGAATTTATGGATTCGTTTGATGTACAAATCTCTGAAGTAGACGGAATCCCCGTAGTTTATGTCTTTGGGTATTTTGCCGAAGATGCCGGCAGCCTTTTCCAGGAAAAAGTCGAACAGATGCTTCGCCGGGGGAAAGTAAAGATAGTTTTCGATTTTTCGAAGTGCAAAGCGATCAACAGCCTTGGAATTTCTTTTATCGTAGATCTCGTCATGAGAATTACGGATGATTTCAAGGGAAAAGTTGTTCTCAGCGGACTAGACAAACTTAAAAAGTCCACACTTACCATGGTTGGGATAATTCCTCTGGCTGATGAAGCCCCAGATTCGGTAACCGGCGTAAAGAAAATTCTAGCATAGCCTTATCACCATGTCGGATATAAATATCGATGAATTCAGATGTGAGTCAAGACCGTAAGACCGCTTTGGCTGGTTTTTCCCTGGTATCGGCTCTGCAATCGGCTACGATTTTCATTCTTCTTATCGATATTGTAAGATTGATGAGACCTTCCGATTTTTTCTGGTGTATCGATTATTCGGAATTGACCGATATACATTTTCTTCTCTTAATATCATGGATTTTTATCGTCGGAATGTTGGCTTCGTCATCGAAAAAAGGCTCCATACCCTGTGTTCTATGGTTTCCCGCAATAGTGATATTCTTGCAAACCATCAATTCATTTCAGGCAAAGTCCTTGACGTTTTGGTTTTTAAGCTTTTGCAGCCTGCTGATATGGCTTGTTTGGCGACTCCAATATCTGGCGGTCAAAAAATGTATTATTCTTTCCTGGTTTTTCCAAGCATTGAATTACATCATAGTATTTTACTTCTTCCTCGACAGTCATTTCTTCTATTTAACGCGTTCTCATCTGGGAATCATGCACTTATGGCAACTCCAATTCGAAAACATCGCCGATTTGGCGGGTTTAAAGACCAATACGATCCATGAATTAGCAGTCATTTCGTTGGGTTATTTCGTTGCTTTGAACGTAGTCGGTTTCTTAATCAAGCCCTCAGCGGATCATTCCCAAAGAGGGTTATCTCTGATTCCCGCGACTATTGTCGCGTTGGTTTGCTGTTATTTCCAATTCGATTTTTTCGTCGAATCCCAACCGTTCGAAAATTTCCTGATGATGAAAATGGATTTTGGAAGTTTTCCCCTTCCGGAACCATCCAGATTCACGACTAGAGAAATTCTCGCTGCGAAAACGCAAACAAGGTTTCCACGCATCAGCGACATATATCGACAAGGCAAATTTACTTGGAAAGATCAGCAACCTCGAAAGAATTTGGTTGTTCTCTGCGTGGAAAGTTTGCGAGCCGATAATTTTGAAAAATACATGCCTAAATCTGTAGAGCTGGCTAAAAAGGGTATTTGGCTGAAAAATCATTACGCACCGTCAAATCTTACCATGACGACTCTTTTCGGCTTATATTACGGCATCTTCCCGATTGCTTATCGCACCAACTTTCGAAAGGTCGGCCCACCCGTCTTTCCAAGATTCCTACGCGACTCTGGATATCAATTGCATCGCGTTTCCAGCGTTTGGGGCGACAACCTGGAAATCATTTACAACGACTTTGAAAAAATCTATTTCAACGCAAAATCAAATTATTCATCGAGCGAGGAAGTGTTGGCGAAAGTTCTCACGGAACTCGATAAACCCGGGTTGCATTTGATTGATGCCCATCTTAACAGCACTCATTTCAATTATTATTACCCTCCGCGGTATGAAATTTTCAAACCCGTCATTCCCGAAGATACTGATATTTTTCGTCTCGATCCGACGCCGGAAACGGTAATCGCCATTCAAAACCGCTATCGAAATGCCGTAACTTATCTCGATGAGGTTTTGGCGCATTTCTTTGAGGAAGCGCAAAAACGTGGTTTGGACAAAAATACCATTTTCGTCATCATCGGCGATCACGGGGAATCATTGGGAGAATGCGGTTTCTTGGCTCACTCGACCGGGCCGCATATTTCGCAGTTTCATGTGCCGGGTATTGTGCTTGCTCCGAATATCGAACCCAGAGAAACTTTAAATTATTCCTGGCATCTTGATTTTATTCCCATTCTGGCTCCGTTGATGGGTTTTGAATGCCGCGGATTGATCGGTGCGGATCCTTTCACGGCGTCAAGAAGCGCTATTCTCAATCGCGATGATTCCCTGGAAAACCGGCTCATTCTTCGCCATGGTAATACCATGTCGATCTTCGATGTCAACCGGAATCAATATTTGCAATGGATCGTTACTACGACAAACGAGTATACTCTGGACAATGCCGTGTATTTTCTCTATGACAAGAAGAATTCAGCATCCCTCGCTGAAAGAATTCAAAGTGATAAGAATTTTGCTTTAGACTTTCTCTCGGCGAAATCCGTTGAACCCTAATTTTTACGGATTGCTTATTAAAAACCGCCCCCGTTTGAGAGGAAAAAGGCGGTTTTATTTGTCATAACTCTTCTTCGGCCTCCAATCAAAATGGAATTGGAGAATTCCTGAAATGGTATGGTTGACAAGCCGGCGGGTGAAGTTTACTCTCTAATTTGGCGGAATGTTTTTTTATTTAATGATAAAGGAATGATGTCTCATGAAACAATTTATGATGCCCTCAATTGCATGTCTCTTTCTGTATGTGGCTTCCATGGTCGGGTCTCCTCCGAAGCTGTTTGCTGCCGACCCTGCTGTTGCTGCTGCTACACCCGAAAAAGCGCGAAAAACCTGGAAATCGCCTCCCGAAATGAAAATCAGTGTCGACAAAACCTATATTGCCACCCTGAAAACCAGTCTAGGCGATATCAAGATCGAACTCTTGGTGAAGGAGTCGCCGAAAACAGTCAACAACTTTGTCTTTCTCGCCCGCGAAGGATTCTATGACGGAACCATCTTCCATCGCATCATCAAGGGCTTCATGATCCAGAGCGGCGATCCGCTTGGCACCGGTGAGGGTGATCCCGGCTACAGTTTCGCCGACGAGCTTCCGACCAAACATTCCTATGAACCCGGAATCATGGCCATGGCCAACGCCGGACCGAATACGCAGGGCAGCCAATTCTTCATCTGCAACGGTGAAAGGGCTAAAAAACTCGATCGCCGTCCGAACTACACTCAATTCGGCAAGGTCGTCGAAGGAATGGATGTTGTGTTGAAGATTTCCTCGGTCGAGGTCGGGCCAAGTCAGAACGGCGAGATGAGCAAACCCTCGGTTCCACCGGTCTTACAGCAGGTCTTGATCGAGGAAAAGTGAAAGGCATTGTATAAAATATAAAGCTCCTTGGCGTTGAGGAATGTAATAATGATGTATTCCGTGAAATCGTTTGGAACCCATACTTCTAAGGCTCATTCACCTTTCAGGCTCGTCCCCGGAGGGGGAAAAACAAGCCAAGGAAGCATGTGTTTTGAATTTTCCCTCGAGAACATTCCTGTCCGGTTCTGCAAGAGTTGGATGAGAGGGCTGAAGCTCGCATTTTCGGTCGTGGCCGTTATTCTCCTTCTTGGCCCCGCTTGCTGCCAAGCTCGACAGGGTTGGTTGACATGGAACATCCGGGCGGGACTTCCCAGCAATGATTTGACTTCTCTCGCAATTGTCAAGGGAAAGATAGCGGTCGGTTCTCCCCAAGGTATCGGCGTTTTTTGTGAAAATCGCTCGACGTGGATCAACCTCGCGGCCTACGGCAAGGAGTTCGCCTCACTCGTGGTGCGTGATTTGGATTTCGACAGAGAGGGCAACTTGTGGGCGGCAACCCCGAACGGTTTGGCATTCCTTCAAATGGCGGAATTTCCCGACAAGCCTCCTCTCCTTGAAGTCTTCAGCACCGATAGAGGGCTTTCCACCATCGACGTTGAGGTCCTCCAGATCGTCGATGACACGCTCTTCGTCGGGTGTTTCGGCGGCTGGCTGTTTCAGTCGAAGATCGGAGCGGGAACTCCCCCGACTTTCCAACCCCTCTATAACCTTCCGGATGGAACGCCGGAGGATCGGAAATTCCTGAACGTTGGAATCAGCGCGCTGGCGTTGGATGCTCCGGGCGGAGGGATCTTTGCCACAAAGGGGCGAGGGTTACTCGGAGCTCGAGACGGCCGGAACTACCTTTCCCGGGAAGTCTTGCCCGCGGAATGGGTCGATGATTTCTGGTGCTTCCAGGAGGATGGCAAGGAAAACATCATCGCCCTGACCCAGAACAAACTGAACCTTATCAGCGAAAAAAACCTTGTCGCGGCGATCCGCCTCCCCGACCCGGAAGCGGAGGTCAGTTGCCTTACCACTTGTTTGGATGAAGAAACAAACCAGCTTCATCCTGGAGAGACCGATGAACAGGCCATGTTGCGGAAATTCATGGGCAAGCGCATCCTTTTCGTGGGAACGAAGGGAAAAGGTTTGTGGATGTGCGACGAAGGAAAATGGAGCCACCTGACCACCGCCGACTGCCCCCTTCCTTCCGATCAAATCAATCGCATCTACTATCTTTTCGGTGCCAAACGGGTGGCCATTCTGTCGAATGCGGGGTTGACCCTTTTCGGAACCGAGGAACAAGATCAATATGACGAATTCAAAAGATTCGGAGTGGGGCCAACCTATGCCAAAACCTTTTGGCCTTTCATGTTACGATGGGGGCCTTATATATTCGGTTACCCCTGGAAATTCCAATATCCATACGAGCCGTTTATCAGCTACAAGAAGATCCTTCGCGGTCGTGACCTATGGGTGAGCCACGAAAAAGGTATCTCTCGTTTCGTATATCCCCAAGCGTTCTTCCTTGGAGCCATGCAGGTGAATTATCGTTTGACGGGGCGATATGAAAATCCCCTCAATGATCCCTCAAAAAACCTTAACCTGGAAGACAACTCAACTTCCGGCGGGAATCCACCCGGACTACCCGGGGAACGGATTTGGCACCATTATTGTCTCGAACCTCCAAACGACGTAGCGGTGGTCGATCTCACAAAGATCTTCACCACGCTCGATAGGAAAACCCTTGTGGGTCCGCTAAACCAACTGCTCGTGGAAGGTCAGCCGACTGAAACGATTTCCGATGACTTGAGACGGCAAATCCTGATTGCTTCCCAAACCTTGGGGGTGCCTCCGGTGCTGGTTTTCCAAAACGAGGAAAAATTATTCGATTCCCGCGGCCATGAGTTGTTTTCCATCGACAGCCTTTCTCCTTATTGCCCTCGCCATCCACTTCCCGAGCTGGAAATCACCGATATGGCGGTAGACGCCGGAGAGCGATGCTGGATCATCACCAACAATTCTTCCTTGTCTTGCCTTGACGAACCGGGTTCTGTTGTTCCGGAGACGAGCAGTCAAATCGACGCTACCGGTAATTTCTGGAATACTCTGAGGACCGAACAGCAGCCTTGGCCGACAGGAGAGAGCCTTTTATGCGTACGCCGGGTCGGAGTCGATATATACGTCGGCACCGAAAAATCCGGAGTGTTCGTTTTACCCAGGGCTCAATGTTTTCCCATCGAAACACTGAAGTCGGATTCTTGGGTTTCCATCAAACCCCGCGGAAGCCCGGATGACCCTGATCGCCCAATGGCGGTGATCGATTGCGCCTCATGGAAATGCAACGAAAATTCCGTTGTCGCACTTCTCCATCGCCAGGGGCTTTCCGTTTATGATGGCGCCAAGATAGAATCTTTTCCGATTCCGGAACGCCGAAACACCTGTCTTTGCACCGATCGTAACGGCGATTTATGGATAGGCTCATTCCAGGGGCTCCTAAGAATCACTCCTGACCGCCAGATCCACCAGATCCCCGGCGCGGTCGAAGGGTTCCAATCCGACAAGATCGTTACCCTTGCGGCGGCTCCCGACAACGCGAAATACCCTTACCTGATAGGTGTCGTTTGCGACAAGCTAGCCACCGAAGAACAAGGCAGATTCAAATCTTCCGATGCTCGCCCTTTCTACACCAGCGCCGCCGGAAACCCCCATAAACTTCGTTTGGTCGAGGCATCGATCGACGGAGCTCAACTTCTTCTCTACGACGGGAAGAAATGGGAACCATTCAAATATCCGGGAATCATCGACCTCATGTTCGATGAAATGTATCTTTGGACGACCACTTCCTTCCGGGTCATCAGATACTACCTCCCAGTGGTCGCCCAGTCTTACTAGAAAGTTAACCTTTTCTTTTTCCAATAGATTGTTGAGCCCACAGTAATCTGTCAGGGCAATCGCGCTAAAATTTGTCGATTTTTCGTGCGATTGTCCCGGTTGAACCGGCAGTGATTCTTAAGCTTTATTTTTTTTGGAAGATAGTGTATCAAGATAAGCAATCAATAATCGAAGGGGGACTTTACGATGCGTTCATTCTCAGATGTATTTTACATCCTTTTTTTCGTATGCCTAACCGGGATTTCACCTGCTTGGGCTCAAAAAGACGATCTGCCGTTACCTGTCGGGGTCTGGGAGTCAGTTGATTTAGTGAACACCGTGGAACAATTCGTTCCCGGAAAAAAGTCATATAAACACGACCTCTTCCTCAAGGAGTTCCAGTGCACTGAGGCCGGAAAAACATCCATTGGTGAATTCACTTGTGAAAAAGGTTTTGTAGTTCCCTCCGATGGGAAAACCCGTTACCCATATTTTCTGAAAAAAGAAGGCGATTCCGAATTTCTATTCCTGCCTTGGTTAAGCGGAGATGTGACCATTCATGGAGAGAAACCATCGTATTACGTTCTTAAGAAAGTCTCTTCCAAAGTGCTTCTTTCCAAAGAAAATGCCGGTGACTCAGATTCTTTTATGATTGTGAAAACAGCGACTTCAGCGGCAAGATTCGATAACGTCAGATTTAAGGATCTCAAGGCGCTCGATCTTACCAAGGAGCCTGGGCTCGCAAACACCTTGAATTTCAATGAAAAAACCGTCTGGCCGGAGGCTTCGAAATTACCTAAGGACTTTTCCCCCGCGAAGGTTCTTGAACAAGGAATGAACCCGGGGCTCGGGGTCCGAAAGATTCATGAACAGGGAATAACCGGCAAGGGAGTGAGCGTCGCGATTATAGATCAGCCGTTGTTTCAAGATCACCCGGAGTTTTCCGGAAAAATCGCCGCATACTTCGATACCGGATGCCAGAGCGACAACAGCATGCATGGTCCGGCGGTTACGAGCCTTCTCGTGGGCACGAAATGCGGAACAGCGCCCGACGCGAAGGTATATTTCACCGCCGCACCTTCCTGGTTGGCGGATTCAGCTTATTACGCGAAAGCCCTGGAATGGATTCTTGAACAAAACTCGAAATTGGAGGGGAATCAGAAAATTCGTGTAGTATCTGTTTCGGCGTGTCCCTCAGGGCCTGGCTCTCCGTTCAAAAAAAATAATGCTGATTGGGATAATGCCGTGAAAAAAGCGAAGGAACAAGGAATTCTGGTGTCGGATTGTTCCATGGAAAATGGATTTGTCGGTTCCTGCTATTACGATCCCAATGCCCCGGATGATGTCACAAAGTGCCTGCCGGGATATCCCGGACTGGATAGTTTCAAGTCTTCCAAAAGCCTCCTTCTGGTTCCTTGTTCCCCACGAACCACCGCGGAGCATTACGAGCAGAAAAATCCCTCATATCAATTCTGCGCGCGCGGAGGATTAAGTTGGGGAATTCCTTATTGCGCCGGAATCCTTGCCCTCGGCTGGCAAGTCAACCCGGATTTGAGCGGGCAACAAATGAAGGAACTTCTCTTCAAATCGGCGTTCATCAACAAAGACGGATATTCATTCATCAACCCCGCGGAATTCATTAAACTTGTACAATCTTCGAAAAAGGACAAGCCCGCCGCCAAATAACTCACTTCGAATTTTCAGGGTACCGGTTCATCGGGCAGAGAAATAAGCGTCGGAAAATTCGCGCGGTTTAACAGAAAAGCCTTAATCCATACCGTGGAGTTCTTACGCATGATTTTCAGATTCTTCGTATGAAATACTACAGCGGTTTTGTTTTTTTATAATTTTGCGGAAAGCTTAACTTGTCTTGAAAATGGAAAATGAGGTAAGATTCCGATATGGAAAAAGTCACCGGAATTCCTGAATCCATTTTAAAGGATCTCGATCTTTATCTGGAAACGGGTGAAACAATAACCAAGGGGATTTCGTCGGCATCCGGAATGGTTGGCCGGCTCGGGGAATTGTGGGTGATTCTTTCGAATAGAAACGTCTTCTTTCACACGAAGGAATTCGGTAAAGAATGTGTAGTGGCACTCATTCCACGAAATGATATCAAAACGATCATGTATTATCAGTATCCGGCCGGAGTAACGCTGACTTTTATTCCTCAGAAAAACCCGAAAAATACGACTAAAATTTCATTTCCAAAAGTTCAAAAAAAGCAATTGGAGGATTTTTGCGAGGAATTCGCGGATCTTATCACTTTCCAACCGACCGAACCGCCCGAAGAAAAACGTATATTGCAACCAAACCCGGCCTCAGGGAAGAAAGAGCATGTTCGCCCGATCATGGAGGAAATTAGATTGGCTAAGGGCGCCTCCGTTCACGGCCCCGAAGCCAAACCTGGAAAAAAATCCGAGGCTCAGCCGGCCTACTCCGTGTCGAATCTTGAGCGGCCTGGGAGATCTCAGCCTCCCGCGGAATTAAGGATCGCAAAAACCGCAAATTTTACGACTTCCGCGACTCCAAATTCCGCGACAGCACCGACTACGACAACCGCTTTCTTACAAGAATCGGTAAAACCGACTTCGGATAATCCCGATAAACCACGCCATCCGAGCACATCTCGGGTTCCCCCATTGGGCTCGCCCCCAAAAGGAGCATCTACGCCATCCGTGGACGATACACCCGAAAATCCGCGCCGTCCTGGCGCATTTCGGGTATCTACGCCATCCGTGGACGAGAACTCCCCGTCCGTCGGTGAGATTCGTTTGGCTGTTCCCGCGCCGACTCAGCCGTTATATGTGATCATCGCTACGGCCGTTTCAATGCTTGTGGCATTTTTGTGGTATAAATTCTTCTTGTCGATCGCGGATTCCTCATGAATTTCATATTACGAAGACCGCTTTAATTTTTCGGATGGCGATTCTTTCTTTCATTATCGACTCGCTCACTCTTTGCTTTTCCGGATGGCTTGCTTATTCGATCAGGACTTCGTCTCTTTTTCTAGTTGATTCGTATATTACGAATCCGTGGGAATATTTTCTGCTTCTAATAACCGCCATTTTCCTATGGCATTCTTTGTATGCCCTTCGCGGCGGTTATCACAGAAACCCGCTGTTGTTCAGAATCGACGAGTTGTTGCTCCAATTCGACACTTCGATTATTCTTTTTTTTCTTCTTACGTCCGCAACGTTTCTTTATCATAATTATAATTATTCGCGTCTGATCGTTTTCTTCGGCTGGTTATTATTTGTCTTTTTCGGAAGCTTGGGGCGTCAAATCTCTTACAGGATTCGCGAAGCTTTACATCGTCGCGGATTCTGTAGGAAGAAAGTCGTTTTATCAGGGTCCGGCGGAAAGAAAAAACTCTTCGAAGAGCGGCTTGTAGAAAATTCCGCTTTGGGCATAGATATTTTTCCGTTGCCCGCAAACGCTTCCTTAATTGAAGCCGTCAGCCGGGAAAACATTGACGAAGTTTTCATTTTCGAAGATCATATGGCTTATGAAAACGTATGGCAGTTGCGTGATAAATCCCGAAATCCTCATTTAACGGTTCATTTGGTTCCCTCGTTCGGGAATCTTTACTTGAGAAACTTCGCCGGAGGCTTTTTTGACGGCGCAGTAATGATCAATCTCGACTCTCCGACCGCGAGAAAATTTATTCTTTTCGCCAAGCGAACAATTGATCTGATCGTTGCGCTTCTTTTTCTTGGAATTTGTTCGCCGATCATGTTGATTGCAGCATTACTCGTCAAACTCGATTCCCGCGGCCCGGTCTTTTTTTCACAACAACGCATCGGACGAGACGGAAAGGCCTTTACGATATATAAATTTCGAAGCATGTTGGATACGGCGGCTCCGTATGCCTTGACACCGATCGAACGAATCGATCCTCGAATAACAAGAATCGGCGCATTTCTGCGATCGACGGGGTTGGATGAACTGCCTCAATTATGGAATGTTTTCAAGGGTGAAATGAGTCTTGTCGGCCCGCGGCCGGAAATGCCCTTTATCGTTGAAAAATACAGCGAGTTGGAGATGAAGCGTCTCAAGGTTAAACCTGGGATTACGGGGTTATGGCAAGTTTATGCCCGCGCGACACGGCTTCCCATTCACAGTCACATTGAATACGACTTGTACTATATCGAGAATCTTTCATTATCCCTGGATTTGATGATCCTGCTCGACACGATCCCGACCATGATCTTGCGAACCGGCATTTGAAGCCTTTCAAGGGATCGATGAGTTTTTCGTATCGAAGCCTAACGTTCGTTTTCTTCTTGTACCATTTCCAAAAAGAAATGTTGTATGCCGTAGGACGGATTAGGCGCTTGCCGCCGTAATCCGCCGAAAATAAACAGGTCATTATTTAATGGAGTTGGTATTACAGGCTCTTGTGGCCGGAAATCCCGGAAATTCGTTACAGTTATTTTTGCCGACAAGGCCTTAACGCAATTTGTCGCGTCTTGACCTCGCACAACGTGAAAAACGGCAAAATTGAATGCGACTGACGGATAAATGATTGAATATCGATGTAAATCGAATCGGAGTCGATTCTTTTCACTTCCCTATATGATTGCCGCTTCCTTGCATTTGATTTCATGCTGAAATATACTTTCGCGTAAGTATTTTTCGGCGGGAGGGGGCAACATGAGAAAAAGCGCGTTTGTTAAAATCCTTTTCGGTATTGTTTTTCTGTTGGTTTTGGGAAGCGGTTCTTTTGCTTCGGGACTTACCGTAAGTCATCGATTCAGCCTGGAAGGACCGATCCAACCCACAAGTTGGAAAGTGGTTTTGGAATTTGATAAGGCTGTTTCCGTATTGGAACTTTCACGAAGAATTTCATATAAATTCGGAGGTAAACCTCAACTTTTTAAAATCATCAATGCAACCGATACGGAATCTCCGCTGTGCGTGCAACCCTTGCCAAGCGATAGAGATAAGTTTGTTTTGGAACCCAAGGAAGTTTCGGATTCCATGGCGACCTGCACAATAGTTGTCAGCAAGGAACTTACTTCGGTTGATGGGAAAAACTCTCTTGACAACGACCTTAAACTTGAATTTCAAGTAAGAGAAACGGTTGAAATCGGCGCCTTGGAAGAGTTTTACGAATCTTCCGATAAGCGCGGAATCAGATTTCAGTGCTCCAGCCAAGGAGTTTCAGAAAGCGAGCTGAAGTCGCAAATCCGAATTTTTCCTCCTATCGGCCGTATATCGATAAAAAAAACCAGTGGGAATCGCAACGATCGAACTGCTGATTTCGATTTAACAGGCAAATTCGAAACCGGTAAAACCTATCAAATGCACATTCGCGGTGGGAAACTTGATTATTCCGACAGAGTTATCGCTAAAGCCGTGCATACTTTTACCGCTAAAGGACCGAAACCCGCCATAAATTTTGAAGTTGACCGCTCAGTCATGGAACTGAAAAGTCGGCAATTGATCCCTGTTTCTTTAATGAACGTGGACCAAGTTCGATGCCAATTAACTCGAATTCCCGCTTTTTTTGCTCCCGAATTTTCCGATTTAACTTTATTGGCGAAAAATGACGCCAGAAGACCGCGAAACAGCGAGACTTTCAGGGCAAAAACCGAAGATGAAGACGAGATCAAGAACGCAGCGAAGGCGGCGGAACAAAAGCTGGTTGAAGGAGTTAATCGTCTTGCCGAAGTCGGCACATTGGCAAACAATCCGGGAATGACGGAACTTCCATGGTTTCTCGGAGATTTTACTCATGCCAAGGAAGTCTTTTTCAACGACGGCAAAGCCGACAAAATCGCCCGACTTTCATTGCCTATGGGCTTTCGTAAAGATCCCGAGAAGGGCGGGACTTTTCTGATACAACTTTTTGATTCCGAAGAATCGCAAGTTGATCCTGCTTCACGACTTTTCCAAATTACGGACCTATGTATTACTTACAAATTCAGCGAGAAGAAAATCGTTTTTTGGGTAACGTCGATGGAAAGCGGAAAACCTGTTCCCAACGCCGCGGTGATGATATTTACGAAGAATGACGAGCGGCTCTTCCTAGGAAAAACCGACAAGGATGGTTTAATAGCCGCGCTTGAAGGCAGTTCTCACCCCGCGATTACTTGGAACGGGGGAAGCGCTGTCGCGACTTCAACGTCGATCGTCATACCGACTGTTGTAATGGCGCTCGCGGCAACTGAATCCGATTCCTGCTTCATTCAACTGGATTCCAATCGCTTTCGTCCATTTTCAGTTGTTCAAGCCGTCCCGGGCAAGGTTTCCATCAAATCTCGAAATGCCCACATTTTTACTGAAAGAGGCGTCTATAAACCGGGCGAAACGGTTTTCTGGAAAGCAAGCGTAAGGAAATACGAAGACAATTCGATTCTGCCTCCCGAAGGCGATTCCGTGACCGTTCGCATTAACAACTCCCGAAGCGAAATGGTTTTTGAAGGCGAGTTTACGCTTAACGCCTACGGAACTTGTTCCGGTTCGTTTGCCCTCAAGGACTTCAGCCCTCTTGGTGAATATTCCGTATCGGTTTTGGCAACGAATAAGGCAGCCGTAAAAAACCAACAAGAATCGGAAAAAGTGTCATGGTGGGGATATTTTTTCGGCAAGGATAATCAGATTATAGATGATTCCGATGAAGGAAAAACCAATAATAAAAAGAAAGATGAAAAGCAGGAGACATTTCTAACTTCGGCAAGCTTCCAGGTTCAACATTTTGAATCGCCGCGTCATTTTGTTACGATCGGAATGAAGAAAAAATCCCGAGAAAACTCTTCGATAATCGGGAAAAAATATGCGGAAGACTACGTCGATTGCAGAATTGAATCGAAGTATTACACCGGCGGATTTCTTAAGCATGCCAAAGTTCGCTGGACAGCGTATCTGGTTCCCGTTGAATCATCCGTTACCGGCTTTGACGGTTTCTTTTTCGGGAATAATCGAACCGATCGATCGCTCATCGAATCGGGCGAATCGTTGCTCGATAAAGACGGCGGACTCAACATCCAATTTCCGCTGGATAAGTCCTTAATGGGAGGGCTCTATGGCGTCGAGGTTTCCGCGACTGTTCTTGATGTTGATGGTCGCCCCGCCACAAATGTTGAAGTTTTCGATACCAAGCCGACCATTCGCCTCGGTATTACCAACCTTCCTTCGAATCTCAAGGAAGGAGACGGCTTCCCAATCGACTTTGTTGCGATTAATGAATCCGGACAGAAAATAAACACCGGCGTAATTCGACTTGAGATTCTCAGAAAACGCCATTTCTATTCACAAAAACGTGATGAAGAAGGAAACATCTATTATCGCTGGGATAGCGGTTGGGTTAAGACTTTAGGAAGTGAACAGCCGATTAAGGATGGCCGGGCGAGCTTCGAAATGGTTTTCGACGACAGCGGAGAATACGTTCTCCAGGGAGTTTATTCGACTCCTGACAACGAATTTCAAGTAAGTTATATGGCAGATATCGGTTATACCTACGATTATGATGACGATGGGGACGGCGACAGCAGACATCGCCGCCGAAGCGAAAATGAAATCATATTGAATGCCTCTAAAGGTGAAGCCGCTGTTAATGAAGCCGTAAAATTCGACTTCGCCGTTCCTCGACCGGCTACTCACGCTTTGATTACGTGCGAAAGAGACGGTATTTACGAATACCGCGTTGTACCGGTCGTCGGGAAGAGAGGTAATTTTGATATCAAGCTTAATGCCGAATGTCGTCCGAATGCGTTCGTTTCCGTTACCATTCCATGCGGGCGATCGACTTTTCCGGTTTATAAAACGCAGGTCGATTTGAATCTTCCGAAAGTCTACTTCGGTGTTACAAAAGTGAAGGTGAAGGAATCCGTTAAATCTTTCGCGGTGGCGATTCAAGAAGATGGGAACAGCGCGGCTATGGGATCTTTTAAAGGTCGCCCGGGAGAAATCAAGAAACTGTCTCTTCATGTCTCTGACGAAAAAGGAAGAGGCTTACCTTGCGAAATGGCCGTATGTGTCGTTGATGAAGCCGTATTGGCTCTCACCGGATATGTGACACCCGTTTTGTCGAGATTGGCTGATTTTTCATTGCCGCTTTCGGTTTTTACGGGCGATTTGCATCTTTCGTTGATAACGCAAGAATTGTACAAGTTGTTTGCGACCAACGCGCTTACCGGCGGTGACGGCGGCGCCGGCGCCATATCTTCGGATATCGCGTTAAGAAAAGATTTCCGGCCCGTCGCCTATTGGAATCCGGCTCTTTATACCGACGAAAAAGGCGACGCTCGGATCGAATTCAAACTTCCCGACACGACTACCGCCTACAGAATTTACGTGGTGGCGCTGGATAAGCAAAGTTCATTTTGCTCCGCTGAAAAGCAAATGGTGGTTTCAAAGGAATTCTTCCTGCAACCGGGACTTCCCCGCTTCTTAACATCCGGTGATCAGGCGCTTTTCCCGCTTTCAGCATGCAATAAAACCGATACTTCCGGCCTGGCCACGTTGAATGTGGTCGAGGCTAAAAATCTTACCGCCAAGTTGACCGAAGATCAGGCAACTCTCACTCCTCTTGCCAATACCATCGTAAAAGCGGCATTGGATGCCGATAATGGGCCAGGTGACGGTTCTCTCACATTTTCCGGTCGTTACGGAGCTTTCAGCGATGCGATTCAAAACGCCTTGCCGATCGTTCCCCGATATATTCCGATTAGAAGAGTTAAATTCGGATCTTTTACATCCAAAACCGATATCGAGGTTGATATTCCCGAAGATGTATCCCTAATGCCTCTTAATGAGCGAAAAGGCGTATTGAAAGCAACGTTGGGAATATCGCAAACCATGTGGAGCAAAATTGCGCCAGGGTTGAGATATTTGCTGAGCTACCCTTACGGATGCGTGGAACAAACAAGCTCGGGAATAATACCGTTGGCGGCTCTGCGGAAATTAGTGGTAAACGGTATGATTCCGGGATTAACACTTGAGGAAATCGATAAATTCCTAAAACCCGGCATCGCGCGGTTGTTGAAAATGCAGACGTTTTCGGGAGGTTTTGCTTATTGGCCCGGGGAACGTCAGCCCAATTGGTGGGGTACGCAATATGCCGTGTTTGCGCTTCATACTGCAAAAACTGCGGGTTACGAAGTTCCTGAAAAAGCCTTTGAAAAAGCAATAAAATTTATTCGCGATGGGCTTTTCGGCGAGGGAAAAAACAGCTCGTGGCACGATTATGGAATCTACGAACTGGCGGCCGTGAACTTGGCTCTTGCGGGGTCCCTGACGACAAGCAATCTCGAAGTTCTGGTAAAAGATATCGATAAAAAGGAGCTCGAAGGTCGGGCAATTCTACTTTGGGCCGATGCTTTGACGAAACTGCATACGTCCGCCAAACTGAAGGAAATGGCGGCTAAGCTCAAACCGAAAATCGTACCCTCTCGCTATGATTGGTATGATTCCAGTACCAGAGAAATGGCGATAGCTCTTATCGCTACTCTACAAGTCGATCCGGGTTCCAAACAAGCTGATGATTTTGCAGGCAGCATCTTGGCGGCCATCAAGCCTGAAGGTCGATGGCATTCGACCGCCGATACGGGGTGGTGTCTTTTCGCGTTATCCAAATATTTTGAAAGAAAAATCAATACCGTTTCGGGAGATGCCAAAATAAAGATACTGCAAGCCGGAAAACCGCCGATTGATATACAGCTTGATTCGACAAGTAAAGAATTCGAGCTTGACGCGGAAGCGCTCTTGAAAAACGGAAAAATTACATTGGAAAACCCGCAGGGGAAAATGGTGCATTACACTCTCAACCTCACTTACCCTGATCTTGCTTCCAGGACGGATGATCTCGACCAAGGCTTCAGAGTTGAAAAGCGAATTAAGAATCTCAATGGAAGTGATGAAATACGCGTTGGTGATGTTGTTAAAGTGTCGGTCGAATTCGAAGATGACGATCACTACAGCGGAAGATACGGCTCGCATTACGAATACCTAGCGGTCGACGATCCCTTGCCTGCCGGTTTCGTGGCTATCAACAGTGCTTTGAAAAGCGAACAGAAGCCCGTAGAAAAAAGCGAGGGAGAAGAAGGCGACGATGACGATGAGGAATGGTATTCCAGCTGGGAAGACGGTGCATATAATCTACATTCCGATCACTTTGAAATGCGCGATGATCGTGTTTGCGCCTTCAAAAATCGTATCTGGTCCGGAAAATTTCGACTGACTTATTTTGCACGAGCAGTCTGCGAAGGCGAATTTTGGTTGCGGCCGACCAGGGTATCATTAATGTATGATCCCGAAACGTTTGGACTGACCCAAGGAACAAAATTGAAAATATTGCCGCCCAAATAGCCTTTTATACGAATTCCAATAATAATGGAGGTAGCATCCCGCTCATGTTGAGCTTGTCGAAGCATAAACCCTTATTCTTGGAATTAGTGGAAATCGTATTATATGGTTCGCGAAACGATAAAAGAGTAAACTGCATGGGTTAGCTTGCGTTCCGACAAATTAGATATTCTATAATGAAAATCCCCCTCGAAAAAGGGGGATTTTTTACACCGCGGAAAATCGGTTTTGATGAGTTTTCTTGGATATCATTCTTCGACTGTTACAGCGGTTGCCATATATCGTCGATATTCAGCAGGTGTTAAAATGATGTCAGGATATTCATTGCTTACCCAATATCTTTTACCATCCGGAGTCTCATTCCATTCTCCGTCGAGAAGGTTGACTTCCTGACCGCCGATTTGCGCGATCTTTTTCTTTCCCCGAACGACTTTTATTCCATTATTATAGGTTGTTTTTAAAATCCTTAGCGTTGGGGTCAACGCTTCCTTGTTTTCTTGTGTAACTTGAAACTGAATGCGCTTGATAAGTCGCTCCAGCAAGCCTACTTCAATTTGGGAAGCCCTTTCACATAGTTTTAAAAGATCTTTCTCCGAAGCTAAAATTTTATTGGTCAGAATATTTTCTTTTTGCATTAACAAACCGTCATCTCTGGAAGCTTGTTCAATATCAAGACCGGAACTGCGCTCGTATGCCTTCCCGAGAGCGTAAAATTCTTCCGATATATCGCCCCCGTATGACGTAGATAACATCTCAGTGGAAGAACTCAATGGGTGAACCCGAAATACGCCCGGATGACACCCTTTTTCGGGCATTCCGGCAAAAGCAACACCGGCAATAACCGCTGCTATAATAAACCCGGATATGATAAACTTCCTGTCCATTAAGGCCTCCTAAATTTTGATAAGTGAAATCGCAAAACCTATACCAAAAAAACAATTTTTAAATCTTCATCAGGCGTGTGTTTCTTTTAAATCAAACCAAGAGGTGCTAAAATATTGGCATATGTCTGCTGATTCCTTGCCAATCAATCGTCCGCTTTTAGTTTTAAGAGTTCATAATTACAATTTGGTCAGCTTTGGAGCCTTGCTGGGAGCCTGCCCCGAAGAGCTGTTGAGCAGATTCGAGATTGTTTTGTGGGAAAGCAATAATCCGGCACCGGAGATTTATTCCAGGCGGTCATTATTGCTGTATTCCTTTATGATGCCCGCTTTCGAGTTTGTAGAAGCTGAAATCAGGAAACTACAAAATGATGGCGGATATAGAAGAGACATGGTCACTTTTATCGCCGGTGGAGCTCAGGCTACGGCAGCTTCGGAACAGGTTTTGCGTATAGGATTCGATGCGCTGGTGGCAGGTGAAGGAGAAACGATTTTCCCCAAAATTTTGCAAAGTTGGTTGAATGGGGAAATCCCAAAGGGTGTTATTGTCCAAGGCAATGACTGGGTGAATTTGAACAATTTTCCCGGATTTCATCGGATTACCGGATATTTGCCGCCGATCGAGATTAGCCGCGGGTGTACATACGGATGTTGTTATTGCGTAGTTCCCTTCCTTTACAAATGCACTCTTCGACATCGAAGCGTTGAAAAAATAGTCGAGATTGCACTGATGTACAAGCAGATGAACCCAAAACGAAGAAGAGTCAAATTTCTGGCTTCAAATTCTTTCGCATATGGATCGTCCGACGGAAAAACTCCAAATATCAAGGCGCTGAAGCATCTGTTAACAGGGCTCAAGGAAGCCGGAATTCCTAAAATCAGCTTAGGGTCATTTCCTTCTGAGGTACGTCCTGATTTTGTGACTCCCGAAGTCATGGAAACCGTCGCTCCATTTTTATCAAACAAATCGATCGTGATGGGTGTACAGACTGTTGGCAAAAAAATGTTGGCCGCTCTCAATCGGGGGCACGACATTGAACAGGCTAAATCGGCCATCAAGCTGCTTAGAGCTTATGGTTTTAAGCCACATGTCGATTTTATTATCGGATTACCCGGTGAAAAATTCGACGAGCAAGAAACACTCTTGACATTCATGGAAGAGATGGTAAATTTATATGCGATAAAAATACATATGCATACCTTTATGCCTCTCCCTGGGGCTGCCTGGCAAAATTGTTTTGCCGCCCCGATCTCAAAAAATGCCCGAACTCGCTTGAGGGCTCTGGATAACGCCGGGGTCCTCGATGGTTGGTGGGAGAATCAGATCGCTTATAGCAGGAGAAAAAAGTGACCGATCAGGACATCAAGTCTGTTTCAAATCAAAACATGGTTAGAAAGCCGTGGTTGTTAAGGCATGGAAAAAGGATAAAGGCTGCATTGATTTGGACGGGCTTTTTCCTGTTTCTCTACTTGATGTCAAACTTTTTCTCTTTGATATTTTTAACATTTATTTTATCTTATACGATTAATTCATTGGTCAAATTTTGCTGCGGGAAACTCACATGGCCTCGCTGGGTTATCGTTGTGATGATATATTCCGTGTTGGCCGTCATAATTTTCGGTGTCGGAATGATCATTTTTCCGAAAGTATATCAGGAAGGGAAAACACTTTCTCAGGAAATTCCCGAAACCAAGGACAAACTTCTCGCTAAAATCCGCGATCTCATGGAAGACAAGGATTTTTCCATGTTTGTTGAAGGTGCGGGTTTGGAAGAAGCGTTGCGAGGGCGTTTCAGCTCGATCGTTCAGTCGGTAACAGTTTTCTTGCAGAATCTTTTTCGCACATCATTTCATTTGCTTTTATCCTTTATTTTCAGTTTTCTTATACTCTGGGATTTTGATAGATTTTCTCGCGAAGTAACATCTCTCAAAGATACAAGGTTGGGTAAAATTTTCAAAATTCTCAGTCCAAAGTTGGTGCAATTTGGTGACATTTTAGGAAGAGCATTTGAGGCGCAGATAATCATTGCGATGGCCAATACTCTTCTGACGCTTATCGGATTAACCTACCTGGGAATTTCAAGCAAGCTTTTTCTGAGTGTAATTGTTTTCTTTTGTAGTTTTATTCCGGTGCTGGGGGTCTTTATTTCCAGCATACCAATCTGCCTTTTGGCTTGGAAAGCCGGGAGTATCTACCTGGTTTTGTCCAGCATTCTGTTGATAACGATCATACATATTATTGAAGCTTATATTCTTAATCCGCGTATTGTCGGCGGACATTTTTCTCTTCACCCCTTCATAGCCGTGAGTATTCTGGTTTTTTCCGAATATTGTTTTGGAATTTGGGGACTTTTGCTTGGTGTTCCTTGCGCAGTTTTTCTGTATCAATCATTGATTGTTATTCCAGCACGCGAGGAAAAACTGCAAATAATCGATAATCTGCAAAAAACTTCTTGCTTGTCTTGACACGCCGAATTAGAGATGGTACAATAAAGCAACCATTGGGGAGTCGTCTAATGGTAGGACTGCAGACTCTGGATCTGCGTATTGGGGTTCAAGTCCCTGCTCCCCAGAATAAATGGCCCCATGGTGTAACCGGCTAACACGCAGCCCTCTCAAGGCTGAGAGCGGGGGTTCGAGTCCCCCTGGGGCTACCGCTAGAGTGTCCGAGAGAATCCCAAGAAATGCAGAAAGCCCGCTGATGAAGCGGGTTTTCTGCTTTAGGTTGGGTTTTACCGTCCAGCAAGATATCATGAAATGTAACTTTTTTGGGGGTAGAATTCAGGGGGTAGCTACCCCAAAGCGGGAAGAGCTACCTCCTAAATAATAAGAAAACTAGACGTGAAGCAGATTCAACCCTTGCCAGAGTCGAAGATTAATGGGTGATTTTGGATGGATAGCTACCCCTAAACGAAGAGAGCTACCCCAAAGATGATAGTAAAACGTGATGTGATGAACACTTCCCCGAGTGATCAGCTACCCCGAAAACAAAATCGACTACCCCCAAAATGATCGGAGAATGAGTCATGAAGAAAATTTCACCGTTGTCTGAATTGAAGATTCGTGGAACAAAACCCGGGAAAAAAATTAAAAAACTTTTTGACGGCGGAGGGCTTTACCTTGAAATTTCTCCAAGCGGCGTCAAAGGGTGGCGGTGGAAGTATTGCTTTGACGGAAAAGAAAAGCTTCTATCGATGGGGCCATACCCGGAAGTTTCAATGAAGGAAGCCCGGAATCAGCGGGAAGCAGCGCGGGCGCTGTTGGCTAACGGTGTTGATCCAAGCGAAAACCGGAAAGCTCAAAAATCTGCAAGAGTGGAATTAACTGCGAATTGCTTTGAAACTCTTGCAAGGGAATGGTTTTCCAGAAACACCGAAAATATGGCTGCAGGTCATCGAAAAAGAATTATCAGCCGACTGGAAAAAGATGTTTTTCCGTGGCTTGGGGCTCGCCCGGTCGTTGAAATTCTGCCTACTGAGCTATTGTCGATCCTTCGGCGCATTGAAGGCCGTGGCGCGGTTGAATCCGCAAGGCGGGCACTGGGAGACATCAGCCGGATTTTCCGCTATGCCGTTGTCACTGGCCGGATGCTGAGTGATCCATCACGAGATTTGCGAGGCGCGCTTCCACCAAAAAAGGAAGAGCATTTCGCGGCGATCACGGAACCAAAGAGGGTGGGGGAATTATTGCGCGTACTCGAGGGTTATCACGGGCAATTTGTTGTTAAATGCGCATTGAGGCTGAATCCTTTGGTTTTTGTTCGACCTGGCGAGCTTCGAAAAGCTGAGTGGAAAGACATCAACCTGGATGCCGCGGAATGGCGCTTTCTTGTTACGAAAACCAATACCGCTCATATAGTCCCACTTTCCAGGCAGGCGGTAGAAATTCTTCGAGAACTTCAACCACTTACCGGTTCCGGGCAATATGTTTTTCCAGGCGGACGAACACCAACCAGGCCGATGAGTGATAACGCAATTTTAGCGGCTATGCGGCGTATGGGTATCGGGAAGGAAGAAATGACAGGTCACGGTTTCCGAGCCATGGCTCGGTCTATCCTTGATGAAGTGCTTGGCTTTCGTGTCGATCTAATCGAGCATCAACTTGCACATTCCGTGCGTGATCCTCTTGGAACGGCTTACAACAGAACCACATTCCTTGAGAAGCGGCGAAAAATGATGCAGGAATGGGCTGATTACCTCGACAAATTGAAACGCGGTGACGAATTGATACTGCTTCCTTCCCGATCGGTTAACGGTGTCCCTATCCGGGATTTTTCAGACGCTGATATTGAAGAATGGGAAGAGGCGGATAAATTTGTGCCGAAGGCCCGTAAAATCAACTTTTCGAAAAATTGACTTTTATAAAAGTCAAAAAAACGATACATTTATCGATAAATGTATACGGAGGTTGCGGATATGGCGACAAAACCTTTATCCTCCCTGACCATTCGCATATCGGTAAAAGGAGTGAATTCATGAAGAGATTCCGCTTTCCCATTATCGTTGAAGAGGATAGGGACGGCTTCTTTGCCTCTTGTCCGACTCTCCAGGGTTGTTATTCGCAAGGGGACACATACGAAGAGGCATTGAAGAACATCCGGGAAGCCATTCGAGGCCATGTTGCTGACCGCCTTGCTTGTGGGGAACCCGTGGAATCTCCTTCCTCGGTGATGTTCACGCAACTTGATATCGCAGTATGACGAAAATTCCAAGGGTAACGGCGGGAGACCTGGTTAAGTTCCTTCGTCGGGAGGGATTCAAGCAGGTAAGGCAGGAGGGGAGTCACAGGATTTTCCGCAATCCCTCCGGTTTGCGTGCGACAGTTCCAGACCATGCGGGGAAGATCCTCCACCCCAAGATCATGAAACGTATCATGGAAGACCTGGGGATGAACCTGGAGACCTTTGAAAAGAAAATGAGAGGGTAAGGCCATGACTCCCGGGGATTCCCATACTGAATTGTTCGAGAACTGACATGGAAAAGCAAAAGTTGGACGGCCACCTAAATCAATACAGGAACCAACCCCACGAATAAAAGCATGGGTGTTTTGTATTCTAAGATGCTTTTAATTTATAGGCGGTTTCTACTCTTTCTAGGATAACCTGTATGACAAGACCTTTGCAAACGTGGAAATATATGCTGTAAGCATTTTCCCTTTTTGTGGATATTCCACATCAGGAATCTTATTCGTAAGGAACCAATTAACGGCTGTCAAGGAATATTGAAAAGGAGAATTTTTGCGAGGAGCCAGTTCTATTTAACGCGGTTTTCAAATCCTTCGAAAGTTTCAAAGCTTCGCTAGCCACTCCCAACTGGATGGTTTTTTCGAAAAGGTTTTTTGCCATCGAATATTCCTTGAATGCTCGATTCGTTTCCATTTACGAGAGAATACCATTTTTTCCGATTTGATTCTTGGAATTGCTTTCTGGGATAATTCGATCGTGGAAGAAAGATTGGTCGATTTGAAATCCTGTTTTTATACGGTTTAATTTGCCATGAAATTCCATTTGAGTGTAAAATATAATTCAATTATCCAAGCTGGAGGATCAATGGTTGAGAAATTCGGTTTTGAAACGCGCAAAGACGCTGATGTCGTTGTTTTTTCACTTTCCGGATATCTTGAAGATCTCGGTGGCTCCCAACTTAAGGCTTTTGTCGACAAAACTCTTCAAGACGGCATATCGAAAGTTATCCTCGATTTTAGAAAAATAGAGCTGATAAGCAGTCCGGGCGTCGCCGCCATATTGGACATCGCAAGCAAAATTATTGATGATTTCAACGGTCGGATCGTCGTCTTCGGGTTGGATCACCACCACCTTGCCGTCCTCGAAATGTCGGGTCTTTTTTTCCTGGCGATTCAAGCTTCAGATGAATCAACAGCCATGACGGCGGCTAAAGAATAAGCGTTTTCGCATGTCGTTCTTGGTTTGTCTCTGTTTTTCTTTGAAGTTCCTTGCGTGCCTTCGCTTTTCACTTGGAACATAGTTGTCTTACAATAACTTGTTGCTAAACAATTCCGGAATGGGCTAAAATAATATTTAATCATGAATCTCTCATAATTTAGGTTAACGAAATGGAGAGATTTATCGAAAGAGGTATGACTTGCTTTTTTCCGAGGATTGACCGGATTCCTCTTAACGAAGAAGAACCATGGGAGCAAATATATGCCTAGTGATAAACCCTCAGGACCAGCCAAAGGGATTCCCCAGGCCGTCTGCCCTTCATGCAAAGCCCCAAACGAGATAGGCACTTTGATGTGCAAAAGATGCGGAGAGATCCTTCCCAGCAAACCTAATACGACGAAAGGGGCTAAAGGAAGTGAGTTCGACGCCACGGAAGGAAGTTTTTCTCCGACTTGCATGATTGTTCCCGGAATTTTAATTCTGTTCGCGGTCGTCTTTCTCATTTTCGTGTTCAGCGGAGGAGCCAAAAAGGGGACCTGCGAGTATAATCAAGTGGCGATTTTTAAAGCGGTTCACGCTTATAACAAGGCACACTCGGGTAGTAAAATGACCAACCTCGATATTGATGAATTGATGAAGCCGGGTAAAAGCGGAAAACCTTTTCTGAAGGAAAGACCGGTCTGCCCTATTGATCCTTCGGCGCGCTACGAAATTAATTCGAATGGTGTGGAAGTGTCGTGTTCCCGATGTTCTAAAAAATGACCGGGAGGAAAATCCCGTTGCCCAAAGTATTTAACCCGGCTATAATTGTCTTTGTCTCCCGATTTGTTACTCAGTTAATCAATGTGATCGCGGTGCGATTCTTGTGAATTTATCCGCGGGAGAAAATCGTATGAAAAAAAACGGCATGTTCTTGATTTTCACTCTTCTAATGATATTTTTGACGGGAAGCTTGGTTGTTTTTGCCCAAGATCTTGTTGCGCCTCTTTTTGCGCAAGGAATGAAACTGTACACTCAAAAAGATTATGCCGGGGCCGCCGATTATCTCGGTCAGGTTTGCGACATCACCGCCGACCATCATCAGGCTCGGTTCTATTTGGTTTATTCTTTGGCCGCGATAAAAAATTACGCTGAGGCTTTGAAGCAGGCAAAATTGCTGTGCGATCGAAATCCGCTTAATCCGCAATTCGTAGCATTGCGAGACCAGATTCAACAAGCCTTCAATGCAGCGAACAGCACGAAGAATATTTCGATAACTGATTCCGCCGTTCAAAAAGAAACTTACCTCGGGCACAACGATCCGCTTGCAATCACTACCAGCTCAGGCGTGATTTCCATTTCTACGCCGCGTGCATCGCCGGTGGCGCGACCCAAGTCACCGCTTGATGATGCCGTTACCTGCCTTGATTCGGAAGAATACGCGCAAGCTGCGAAACTTTTCGACGCCATCATCGGAAAAGATCCGAAAAATGCGAAAGCCCTCCATTATAGAGGCCTGGTCGAATACAATCAAAAGAAATACACCGACGCGCGAACGTGGTTCCAGAAGGCTGTCGCTGTCAAACCTGAGTTTGATACATTATTTTTGCTGGGTGAGGCATTGCAAAGAGAAGGAAACCCGAAAGGCGCTGAAGAGGCTTTTCAAAAAGCGTTGGCGATTAAAGAAGACGTCTTCGCGATTCTCAATCTTGCGGAGGCAAAACGTAAACAGGGAAAAACCAATGAAGCGCTGGAATTCTACCGTAAAGCTCTTAAAATCGACCCCAATGTTTCGGAAGCCAAGATTTTCTGCGGTGAGACCCTCCTGGATCAAGGAAAAATCGAAGAAGCCACGAAAATCATCAATGAAGTTTTGACCACCGAGCCGTCAAACGGTTATGCGCATTATGTCAAAGGCAGAATACTCCTTCAGGGAGATCTTTCCGACGATGCCGTAAATGAAGCCAAATCAGCCATTATAGCGATGCCCGAGAATGAGTTTTTCAAAATTTTTCTTGCCAAAGCCTACTTGAAAGGCTATAAAACCGGACCGGCTCTTGATGTTGCGGGTGAAATCATAAAAACAAACCCGAACAACTATGAAGCCAGAGTAATTCTTGCCGAAGGTCTTCTGTTTTCCGGTGAGATTGAAAACGCCAAGGAACATCTCGAACAAGCCGAAAAAATCCGGCCCGGCCCGGAGGTCACCAAAATTCGAGCCTTTATCGCTCGAAAGCTGGGTGACAACGAAAAGGCAAAGGAGCTGTTTCAATCATATCTTTCCCAAGAAGCCGGGAACGGCTCGGCCTACCTTGAATACGGGCAATTTCTGGAGGAAATCGGCGATGCCCCGATGGCTGCCGAAGTATATAAATCAATCCAGACGAGGTTCCCCAAAACTTCATTCGCGGCGACGGCTGATGCGAAACTGGAAGCGATAGCACCCAAACTTCCCCAGGGCGCCGGCGACAAAACCGCAACTCCCGACAAGCCGAAAGTTGAACCCGGCAAAGTGAAATACTGACTTTTCCTTTACATACATGTTGCAGAAAGGACATCACCGATGTGCGGAATTATCGGTTATATCGGGGATAAACCCGCGAACGAAGTCATTTTTGACGGCTTGACAAAGCTGGAATACCGCGGCTATGACTCGGCCGGCATCACGGTCCTGGACGGCGGCAATTTGATCGTGAAAAAGGACATCGGGAAACTGCGTGCCTTGAAGCAGATACTTGTCGGTGAGTTCGGCTCCAAATCCTCGCAAGGAATCGGCCACACCCGTTGGGCGACTCACGGACGTCCCTCGGCTTTCAATGCTCATCCCCATGCTGATTGCAAGAAAACCTTAATGGTCGCCCACAACGGTATAATTGAAAATTACATGAGGTTGAAAAGTTCGCTGGTTTCCAAGGGCCACGTCTTTGTCTCGGAAACGGACTCCGAAGTGCTCGCCCACCTGATCGAATCGCATTATTCCGGTAACCTTGAAAAGGCCGTTTTGGAAGCGTTAAAAGAAATTGAAGGGGCTTACGCCGTCGTCGTCATTCACCGCGATCATCCCGATCGCCTGGTTTGCGCGCGCAAGGAAAGCCCACTGCTCGTGGGCTTGGGTAGAAATGAAAATTTCGTTGCGTCCGATGTTACGGCATTTTTGCAACATTCCCGAAATGTAGTTTATCTTGATAATTTTGAGGGAGCCAGCGTCAAGCGTGATTGCGTCGATTTTTTCACTCTCGACGGTCACCCTCTCGATAAAAAATCCACGCATATAGATTGGAATCCGGTCGCCGCCGAAAAAGGCGGATTTTCTCATTTCATGCTCAAGGAAATATTCGAGCAACCCCAAGTCATTCGGAACACCATCGGGGGTAGAACTTCCGAAGAGGAAGGCAGGATCTACCTTACCGAACTGGGTTTGTCCGGCCCCGACATTTTCAAAACTCAAAGAATCGTTATGGTCGCATGTGGAACCGCTTATTACGCTGCCTGCGTTGGGAAATACCTCATCGAGAAACTCGTGAAAATTCCGGTGGAATGCGATCTGGCGAGCGAATTCCGTTATCGGCAACCCTTGGTGGATGCAAACACTCTCGTGGTGGCGATAAGCCAATCGGGTGAAACCGCCGATACTCTGGCTGCCGTAAAAGAGGCACGAGCGCGCGGAGCCAAAGTGCTGGGAATCGTGAACGCGAAAGAATCTTCCCTGACCCGCGAAGTCGACGGTCTTGTTTACATTCACGCCGGTCCGGAAATCGGCGTTGCTTCGACAAAAGCTTATATCGGCATGCTCACTTCGATAACGCTTTTGGCTTTACTCCTGGGAAAAATCAGAGGAACCATCGCCTCGGATTTCGTTAAACAAACGATACAGGAACTTAAAATCGTTCCGCAACAAATCGAACGAATTCTGGAACGAGCCGATAAAATTAAACTCCTGGCCGATAAATTTCAACATGCGAGGAATTTCCTCTTCTTAGGAAGAGGAGTCAACTTTCCGACGGCTCTCGAAGGGGCGCTGAAATTGAAGGAAATCAGCTACATTCATGCGGAAGCTTACGCCGCGGGTGAAATGAAACACGGCCCCATCGCGCTGATCGACAAAAATCTCCCCGTCATGGCCATAGCAACAGCCTCGTCGATCTACGATAAATTGGTCTCGAATCTCAAGGAAGTGCAGGCACGATCGGGAATTCTCATCGCTCTTGCCACCGAGGGCGATAAAGAGATCCCGCAAATCGTTGAAAATCTGATTTGGCTGCCCAAATGCTCGGAAATCGTTTCTCCGATTCTGAATGTCATTCCCTTGCAGCTTTTTGCTTACTACGTCGCCGATCTGCGCGGTCTCGATGTCGACCAACCGCGGAATCTCGCCAAGTCGGTAACCGTGGAATAGCGATCTATAGACTGATTCATACATGATTTTATGGAAGCAAAAACTTTAGACAGTCTGGAATTCCCCAAGATCCTTGCTCTTATCGCCGGATTCGCGGGCTCAAACGCGGCCAAGGATGCGGTCGCCAAAACCATGCCGATGACCGACGCCAAGCTCATCAAGGATGCCCTCGATGAAATGGAGGAACTGGCTGATTTCATCAACCGCGGTGGGCGTCTTCCTATCGGCGGAATCCGTGAAATGCGCGATATCATCATTACGCTGCAAAAGGGCTCGGAAACCCTTAGCGGCGAAGATCTGTTAAGAGTAAGAGCCGACATTGAAGTCGGAAATGCTCTGAAAAAAGCATTCTTTGGTGAAGCAAAAATACGCACGGTCGAAGAGAATAAAAGACTCGGGCTGAGAATTAAGAATATCCCGCAATTGGCCTCGATAAATGAGGCGATCGGCAACTCGATCAACGACAAAGGGGAAGTTCGCGACCACGCTACGCCTCGTTTGGCTTCAATCCGTCGCGAGTTGGTTCAGGCCAGGCAGGAAATCGAAAGACGACTCTCCGATCTCGTAAATTCCAGCACCGATATCTATCAAGACCGTTTTTTTACTCTTCGCGGTGATCGTTACGTCGTTCCGGTCAAAGCCGCAAGTCAATCTCTGATTCAGGGAATAGTTCACGATCAGTCGGGCTCCGGCCAAACCGTCTTCATGGAACCCCTGGAATTTTTGGGCTTGAACAACCGTTTGGTCCGGCTCAAATCGGAAGAACGCGAAGAGGTGATCAGAATCCTCAAAGCGCTGACCGATCAACTTGCCGACTCCTTGAATGAATTGCGCTCGCTTTTTGACACACTTGTCGCCCTCGATCTTCTCAACGCCAAAACTCGTTTCGCCGCGAAATACGACGCCAATCGCCCGATTATTTCAACCGACGGCGGCTTGATCTTGAAGAACGCCAGGCATCCGCTTATACACCCTGATTGCGTGCCGGTCGAAATCGAGATGAACAAATCCCAAGCTTGCATCATCATTACCGGCCCGAATGGCGGCGGAAAAACCGTGGCGTTGAAAATCGTAGGCATCAATGCCCTTTTGCTTCAATCGGGAAATTTTATTCTGGCATCGGCCAATTCGACATTACCTGTCTTTCAAAATATTTTGGCGGATATCGGCGAATCTCAGAGTATTGAGGACCATCTCTCGACTTTTACTTCCCATCTGCAAAGATTGAAGGAAATACTTACCTTTGCCCAAGCGCCTACGCTTGTATTGCTTGACGAAATCGGAACGGGCACGGACCCAACCGAAGGCGCCGCGCTGGCGAAAGGCGTTTTGAAAGAGCTGACGCGTCGCGGAGTGCTTTCTCTCGTCACTTCGCACCTTGAAGGGTTGAAACACGCGGCTTTCACCACGCCAGGTTTCGTCAATGCCGGCATGGAATTCGATTATACGACTTTCCGGCCGACATTTCGTTTTCAAATGGGTATTCCCGGTCGAAGCAACGCACTTTCAATCGCCCGTATTTTCGGCATTCCGGAAGAAGTTTTGACCGATTTGGCCGATTGCGCCAAGGGAAAAGCCGGCGAAGAAAGAAACCTAATCGCGGCAATGGAAATCGAGCACTCCAAAGCGGAAGCATTACGCCGCTCGCTTGAAAAAAGGGAAGCCTCGATTAGTCTCAAGGAAGTCGAGGTGGATGCCGACCTTGCAAGACTTAAGGAATTCAGGCGAAAAAAACGCGACGAAATGACTGAGACCTATGAAAGTCAAATCCGGCGGAAAATTCGAGAATTCGAACAATTGATTCATCTGTTGAAAGATAAAATCGCCCGGCTTCCCGCGCAAGAGTCTCAGGCCGACTTGGCCGAAGCCCGCAAAGGAATGCAGGAAGCCCGGAATACACTAACCGACCTGGAAAATTTGAATTTGCCTGACGTAACCCCACAGACACGAAGCGAGCGTAATCTTGAGATCGGCGATTCCGTTTTTTTGGGCGAATCGCCTTACCCGGGAATACTTCGGGATCTCGACGAAAATCGCGAAAAGGGAGTCGTCGAATTCGACGGCAAATGGTTCCATACTCCGATTTCACAGCTTCGCTACGCCGGACTGAAAAAAACGGCTGAGACTTCCTTCACTCATGTCGGTTCGGCGCCGTTCGTTCGCGATGAACTCGATTTGAGGGGAATGCGCGTAGAAGAGGCACTGGAAAAATGTGAAAGCTATCTGAAGCTTGCCCAAGCGCAGAAGCTTGGAAAAGTCTTCCTCATTCACGGCAAAGGAACCGGAGCCCTGCAACGAGCAGTCCATGAATTTTTGAAACAGGGTCCTTTCAGGAAAAAGTTTCGCTTCGGACGCTACGGCGAGGGCGACTTGGGCGTAACGGTGGTCGTCTTCGATCCTGCTGCCGACGCCGAATCCGCCGAAAAAGACGATGCGCGAAAAAATGTCCGTGCGTCCAAAAGACCTGAAAAGCGAAAAAAATAGAGTCGTCCTCTGAAAGCTAACCAAGTTGGGGCAAGAAAAAAGCGCGGAGACGCCGAGGCGCAGAGAATGGCTATTATTGAGTCCTGCCTTTCGAAAATTCCTCAAGCTCGGCGGATTACGGCGCCGGCGCCTAATCCGCCCTACATCGCCCAGGGATGGCGTAGATACCCGAAATGCGCCCGGATGGCGTGCTTTTTCGGGTACCCGAAAACCGGCTTTCATTTTGAAGCTATCAATAGATGTGTTTTCTTCCCAATGATATAACGCAATCGAAAAATAAAAGAAATGCAGACTTTGACTCCAAGTTAAAAGATGGTTATTATAGTTAGCAAAATTACTCTTTTTTAATATCGGGAATTTAAAAAATAATGAGGCAGATTTTAGTTCTTGGCCAACGGACGACACTGAGCCGGGAAGCTTGTTCTTTTCCACTTCCGATACAAGGAAACCATCATGGATAACTCTTTAAAACTAGGTCTTTCGCAAAAACTCACGCAAACCTTAAAAATGACACCGGAAATGCAATTGGCGATAAAGATACTTCAGCTGAATGCCATTGAACTGAAAAACCAAATAGATGAAGTACTTGAAACCAACCCGGTTGTTGAACTTGATGAAGCGGAAACTCCGGCCAGTGGCGAAGTCCCGCTGGATAAATACGTCGAAACCCCGCCGGACGCCGGGCCGCCCTCCAAGGAATTCACCGAGCCAAGCCGGGATGATTTCGGGGTCGACTGGCAGAAATACATTCAAGATAATGAAAATACGGAATACAGGGTTTCAAGCGGCGGGTATTCCGGAGAAGAAGAAAAAACCTTCGAAAGTTTCGTTTCGAAAAAAACCAATCTTCGCGAACATTTGACCGCGCAACTTCGAGAAGCAAGCCTTAATCAAACTGAAATAAAAATAGGCGAATACATGATCGGTCTGATCGACCGAAACGGTTACGTTCGTCACACTCGCGAGCAGATTTCCGATTTGCTTAAGGTTGATGTCGCGGTCATAGACAAAGTGATCAAGGCCATCCAACTCATGGACCCCCCGGGAATCGGAGCCTTTGATCTTCGTGAATGCCTGATGATCCAAGCGAAAGAAGAAGGTTACGACAACGACATAGTTACGACGATCATTCAGGAGCACCTCCAGGATTTGGCGGCCAACAAGATCCCGCTGATAGCCAAGGAAACGGGGCTCGATATCGAAGATGTTCAGGCGGCATCGGAAATCATAAAGAGGTTCAATCCGAAACCGGGAGCCAGTTTTCCATCCGCGGGTGAAGACATATATGTCACCCCCGACGTTTTTATCGAGAAAATCGATGGGGAATATCATGTAACCCTGAACGAACGTGATCTGCCGCGACTTCGCATCAACAATGTTTATAAAGATGCAATAAAAAACAAGGACAAGACCGACAAACCCACGTATGATTTTATCCGCAACAAACTCGAAGCTGCCAGGTCGTTTCTTCGGTACGTGGACAAACGTAAAGAGACGATATTAAACGTCACTCAAGCCATCTGCGAAGTCCAAAAAGATTTTCTCGACTTCGGCATTCTGCATTTGAAACCCCTGACGCTTCAAGACGTCGCTCTCATGGCCGGAGTTCATGAATCCACGGTAAGTCGTGCTACCAGCGGAAAATACGCGCAAACGCCGCGCGGTTTGTTTGAACTGAAATTCTTCTTTTCCGGCGGCGCAAGGACTCAAAGCGGTGAAGATATATCCACTCAGGCGGTTAAAAAAAGAATCGAAGATCTGGTAAAACAGGAAAACGTAATGCAACCTCTTTCCGACAGCGAGATAGCCGATCGATTGAAAGCCGAAGGGATCTTCATCGCAAGAAGAACGGTCGCTAAATATCGGGGAGAGGCCAACATTCCAAGTTCCTCATCGAGAAAGCGGGTAAGCTCGTGAAATACTTTTTTGCCGTTAAGCATTTCCGAAAAAAACCTTGTTATGATATTTTTTTCCTTTTTTGCGAAACTTTTACTTAATATTTCTTAATAATTCGCCGATGTCAGGTTCAATACCGCAAGAAAAGGATAAAATGAAAAGACGGCAAATAATCCTGTGGTTTTTGGCGTGGTATTTCCTCGGCGTCGCCGCTTATGCGCAGGAAAACCTATCTCCCGGCGATTCTATTCATATTTGGGTTAAAGGCGAGCCCGATCTCACCATCGATCGAACGATAAACCCGGATGGAACGATTTCCTATCCCTTAATCGGTTCGGTTTCGATAAGCGGCATGAAAACCCACGAAGCGGCGAAATTGATCGCTTCCATGCTCGACGATGGTTATCTGAGACAACCTCTCGTGCAAATCAATCTCATTGCCAAAACATCTCAATTACCTTCACCGAAACAGTCTCCGACTATTCCACGGCGGATTTCTTCCACCTCCGATGCGGTCGTAGGGGAACCTCTTGATACCGAAGACCCGTCGACTGGGGCTACCACGACTACCACATCAAAAAAATCTCCGGAGACTAAAAAGATTCCGACGGTTCTTCAAATCGAAATCATTGATGGAAAAACCGGTGCCGGAATCAGCGGAGCCGCTTTACTGCTCGGCGGGAAAATATATCAAAGCAACCGGCTCGGGCAAATGGTCATCGAAAACCCGAGCGGACGCATAATTCTTTTGGCCGACGGCTATAAAATTCAGCAGGGGCCGATAGAACGATTTCTCAAAATCGGATCTCCGAATAAAGTGATTCTCGATCCGATCGAGTATCTTAAAGTGGTATCATTTAAAGTGGTCGATGCTTCCACTCAACTTCCCTTGGCTGATGTCGAGATTCGTCTGAATTCCATGAGAGTTAAGACGAATTCACAAGGTGTTTTTCGAATCAACCAGATAAAAACCGAGTTCGGCGAAATCCAACTTTCAAAAAGGGGATACAAGACCATTAAAAAGGTCATCGACTTCAAAGGACCTTCAGAGCAGGTTT
>Ga0209749_1000688_pt1 | contig 40658 bp, 27 predicted proteins | sample EPASupsiteSAE347_FD_187267 | JGI IMG/M metagenome (GOLD analysis project Ga0209749, IMG submission 187267) | Bioremediated contaminated groundwater from EPA Superfund site, New Mexico - Sample SAE3-47 (SPAdes) (version 2) | ecosystem: Environmental > Aquatic > Deep subsurface > Groundwater >...
ACTGTAACCGCCCAGCAAATTTGCCCGCGCCACGTTGACCCCTTCCCGCGCCGCGTATAAATCAGGATTATTGGCCGCCAGTTCCCTGAGACATTCCTCAAATGTCATCGGCGCCGGCGCAGCCGCGTTCGTCTGGGCGATCGCCTCGGCCAAGCCCGGGCCGCACGCCGTCAAAACTGCGCCGACGGACAGGGCCGCGGCAATCAGAAAAGATGAGGATGCGCTTTTCATTTAATCCATCCCGGAGTTGCGCGAATCGTTTGCCTCCTGACAACCGTGGAACACAATAAACACATATATTTTTGACGCGAAGCAGGAGGCTAAAGTTCCCCGCTGTTCAAAAAATAAAGATTCTTTAAGTTAGTTCCTCTCCCTGTCAAAAGCAAGATTTTTCAGTATTTTTCAAAAATGACGATAGTGAAGGCTGTCTCTTCCCTATTGGCGGCTGACATTGTGATATACGCCCCTGTTCAAAAGCGCGGCCGGCGTGCCGCGTTCTATGATCTCTCCGTTGTTGATCACCAATATCTGATGCGCGTTGCGGATCGTGCTGAGACGGTGCGCGATGATAAAACTCGTGCGGCCATGCATCAAACGCATCAAAGCTTCCTGCAGATGTTTTTCGGTGCGCGAATCAACATTGCTGGTTGCCTCGTCTAAAACAAGGATTTCCGGATCGGCCAGGATGGCGCGGGCAATGGCCATGAGCTGACGCTGTCCGCGGCTCAGATTTTCACCCCGTTCGGCAAGGACGGTATGGTATCCGTGCGGCAGGCAATGAATGAAATGGTCGGCATTGGCAAAACGCGCCGCCGCAATAACCTCATTGTCCGTTGCACCCAGTCTTCCATAACGGATGTTGGCCATGACCGTGTCGGCAAACAAAAAATTATCCTGCAACACCAACCCCAGCTTCCGGCGGAGGTTGTCCCTTTCAAGGTCGCGGATATCCACGCCGTCCAAGCGGATTGCGCCTTTGTCAACGTCATAAAAACGGGTCAACAGATTGGCAATGGTGGTCTTGCCCGCGCCGGTCGGCCCCACCAGCGCCACTATTTCCCCGGGCGCAGCGCGCAGGTTTATCTGTTTGAGCACCGGCATATCGCGCTCATAACCAAACCATACGTCCTCAAACACCACCTCGCCATTGACGCGGTCTAAGCGGCGCGCATCGGGTTTGTCCGGCGGATCAGGCGGTTCGCGCATGAGATCAAAGACCCGCTCCGCTCCTGCCAGCGCGGATTGCATATTGGAATACAGCTGGGCAAGCTGGTTCAAGGGGCGGGTGAATTGTTCGGTATAACTGATAAAAGCGGCGATTGTGCCGACGGTCGCCAGTCCCTCCACGGCCAGCCATCCGCCGGAGGCCACAACAACCGTCCAGCCGATATTGTTGACGGCATTGATCAGCGGTCCGGCCAGACCGGCATAAATCTGCGCCAGCGTGGATGAGAGCCGCAGCCGGCCATTGACCAAGTCAAAGGAGCTGATGGCTGTTTCTTCGCGTCCATAGGCCTTGACCACGCGCTGGCCCGAGATGGTCTCTTCAATCAAGGCGTTCAACGCGCCCAGATTGCTCTGTTGTGTGCGAAACCCCTGCCGGGTGTGATGGGAAAGCCACCGCGTCAACAATGCGGTCAGCGGCAGGGTAATCAGGCTCATCAGCGCCAGTCGGCCGTTGATCGCAAACATCATCGCCGTTACACTGATCAGACTCAACACCCCCCGGATCAGGCTGGTGGCGCTCATGGCCAGCATGGTGTTGATGTTTTCCGTATCGTTGGCCAGACGGCTCATGATTTCGCCCGGGAGATGTTGGTCAAAAAAACGGAGCGGAAGTTTTTGCAGGGCGGAAAACAGGTCATTGCGAATATCGCGCACAACGCGTTGGGCCAAGTTAACCGCCAAATACTCCTGCCACCAGGCGCTGATGGAAAGCAGGACATAGACACCGACCATCATTGCCAGAATACGCGCCAATCCTGTCAGATCGCCGCGATAAATAAACATATCAATGGCCCGCCCCATCAGGAACGGACCCAGCACCCCGAACAAAACTCCCAGCACAACAAAAAAGATGATTCCCGACAACCTAAAACCATGCCGGCGCAAATAACCAAAAAGACGCGTCAATACAAGCCGGGCATGCACGGCTTCTTCTATTTTAAAAGACATGCCGTGCCCCATTGGCCCGGCTCTCCATAATATTGAGCGCGGGTCGGCGTTCCCCTCACGGTTCCAGCGTCCAGTCATGCGCGCTGCTCCTCATCTTTCCCGATTTGAGACTCGCAAAAATCACGGTAAATCGGGCTGGACGCCAGCAATTGACAATGCGTCCCCTCGGCCGCGAGATGACCGTCGTCCAGCACCAGGATTCTATCCATGTTCATCGCCGTGCTGATGCGATGAGTGATTATAAAACGGGTGCAACGATACTGATCCCTTAGCGCGGATTGAATTCTGGCCTCGGTCTCAATATCAACCGCGCTGGTGGAATCGTCTAAAATCAAAACCGCGGGACGCATCAGCAGGGCGCGGGCAATGGCAATGCGCTGTTTTTGTCCCCCGGACAAATTGACGCCGCGCTGTCCCAGGATGGTGTCGTAGCCATGCGGTAATTTCACAATAAAATCGTGCGCCTGCGCTGTTGATGCGGCCGCCATGACCGCCTCGTCATCCGCATCAGGCCGGCCGTAACGGATGTTGTCACGGATGGTACCGGAAAACAGGATGCTTTCCTGCAGGACAATGCTGATCTGTGCCCGCAGAAGTGCCTGGTCCACGTCGCGCACGTCTGTTCCGTCAAACATGATCCGTCCGGCGGTTGCGTCATAGAAACGCGGAATGAGATGCGCCAGGGTTGATTTGCCCGAGCCGGTGGAACCCAATATGGCAATGGTCTGCCCGTTTTCGGCGGCAAAGCTGATGTTCTCAAGCGCGGGATCGCCGGAATGTTCGTCGTAGCTGAAACTGACATTATCAAAAACAACGCGGCCGAGCGGCGCGGACGCGGGCCGGGGGCATGGCTTGTTTTTCACCCGCGGCTTGATGGCAAGCGACTGCTGGATCCGGGCGGCCGAGGCGGCCGCGCGCGAAAACTGCATGACCATCATGCCGACCATCAGCAAAGACATGAGCGCGCGCTGCAGATAATTGATAAAAGCGACAATTTGGCCGGCCTGCATATCGCCGCGGCTGACCTGGACGCCGCCAATCCAGAGCACGGCCACCACGCTGATATTTATGAGAATCATCATCACCGGCATCGTGCTGATCGTTACGCGGGCCACCCGGAGGGAAATATCCATCAAGCGCGCATTGACGCCCTTAAAACGGCTGATTTCCCGGGCGGCGCGCGCAAAAGCCTTGACCACGCGCATGCCGGCCAGATTTTCCTGCATGGCCGTGTTCAGACTGTCCAGTTCCGCCTGCACGCGGCCATACAAAGGATAGGCCCTGCGCATGATAAGCGCCACACTCAAAAGCACGAGCGCCATCGCTCCAAGCGGCAGCCAGGCCAGGCGCGGGGCGATCAGAATGGCCATGGCGCAACTGCCGATCATCATCAGCGGCGCGCGCACCATGATTCTGAGCATGGCCTGCACTGCTTCCTGGACCTGCGCCACATCGCTCGTCAGGCGCGTAATAAGAGGGCCGGTTCCCAGTCTGTCCAGGTTTCCAAAAGAAAATTCCTGGACTTTGCGGAAAAGCGCGGCGCGGATGTCCGCGCCAAACCCCTGGGAGGCTTTCACGGCAAAAATTGAACAACCGATGCCACCCGCGGCCCCGATCAAGGCCAGGACAATCATTACCGCGCCGGATTGGATCACGAATTTCAGATTCAATTTGGCCACGCCGTCATCAATAATGCGCTGAATCATCCAAGGCTGGGCAAGATCCATGGCAACTTCCAGCATCATCAGGACAGGGGCCAGAACGGCCCATCGCCGGTATGGTCTGAGAAATTGGACCAGTCTGAAGGCGGATATCATATGCTAAAAAACCGCGCCCACGGAAAGATTGAACGACGGCGCCTGATCGGTCCCGAATGATTCAACCGTTGTGCCGTCGCTGGCGCAGAATTTATATTGCCGGTAGGCGGGAAGGGACGCTGACAGTTTGGCAAAAAGAAAGGGAAGCGGCCGGAAGGTTGCCGCCAAAACCACAGGAATGCGCCGGTCAATAAAAAACCCGTCGGGCAATGCCGAGCGGTCGTTCATCCGGAAAACGCGGTTTTCAAAATTAGCGCCGAGGTCAAACAGCCAGCGCGACTTTTGGAAAGGTTTATAGGACAGCGTCACTCCCTGCGCCGTCTGCAGTGAAAACCGGTCGTTGATTTTCCAGTCAATGCCGGGAATCGGGAGGACGATCGCGGAATCTTCAAGGCGCGTGTGAGCAATAAGTCCAAGCTGCCAGGCAAAGGATTTGCTGACCTGCTGGCGGGCGGACACGATTCCGCCGTAAGTCATGCCATCGCTCCATGCGGCGCGGTCTTCCGTTGAAAAAGTCATATCGCCCACGGCAAGCACCAGCCAGTCATCACTGATCTTATGGCGTCCTATCATCCCGAAACGCGTTATGGAAAGATGCATGGACTCAATGTCCGCAATATCGGGAGGATTCAAAGCAAAATCATACTGGCTCCATTCGCGCTCAAACGAACCGCTGAGTGATGTTTTTTGTGAAACCGGCACGTCAAGGCCGGCGCGAATTGACTCCCTTGTTGAGCGCGCGTGGCCGGCGTCATCCTCAAGGCTGTTCTGCAAATCAGCGGAGGCGCCGGCTGTCAACAAGCCGTGGATGAAGTGCGTCGGCCGCGGCGCCGGCAGAATCGCGGCCGCTTCAATATCCAGCGATGTGCCTGCATCAATGGTCATCAACCTGGGGATTTCCGCGTCACGCTCCGGCGGCGCAGAGGACATGTTGAGTTTTGGCAGGCTCGCCGTGTTTTCATCCGGATGAGGGGAATCGGCGAAAGTTGGCCGGCAGAACAGAAAGACAAGACCGATTATAATGAAAAAAAATGCGGCAATTTTTTCGCGGCATAATTTTCCATTTCTGGAAATCACCATTTTCATCCGCCGCCCAAAACCTTGTAAAGCGTCACCAGATTGGCAAGGCGGGCGAGCCGGAGGGAGATCAGACCTTGCTGGGCGCCATAGAGCGAACGTTGGGAGTCCAAAACCGCAAGATAACTGTCAATCCCGTTGCGGTAACGCACGTCGGAGAGCCAATAACTCGCGGCGGTGGCATCCACCAGCGATTTCTGCGCCTCCATTTGATCCAGCAGTGTTCCCCGTTGGGCCAGGGCGTCAACCGCCTCCCTGAAGGCCGTCTGAATGGTCTTTTCGTATTGTGCCACATAAATATCGCGATCGGCCTTGGCCGCGTCCAGATTGGCAATGTTTCTTCCGGTGTCAAAGATCGGCAGTGTGATTTGCGGCGTAAACCCCCAGACCGCCGAACCGCCTTTGAAGAGTCCGGACAACTGGTCGTCCATTGTGCCGTAACTGCCGGTCAAAATAATGGATGGAAAAAATGCCGCCCGGGCCGCGCCGATGTTGGCATTGGCGGCCTTGAGCTGGTTCTCGGCCTGCCGGATGTCGGGACGGCGCTGAAGAACCTCGGACGGCATTCCGGCCCTGACATCCTTGAGTATGTCAATCGTTCCCAGTTCATCGGGCAACAATTCCGCGGGCACCGGCGAACCGGCCAGAAGATTGAGGGCGTTTTCATCCAGGGCCAGCTGGCCGGTGTATTTGGCGATGTCCACCCGCGCAGAATCCACGCGGGTCTGTGCCTGGCGCAATTCCAGATCGGATGCGTCGCCAAGCTCAAAACGCCTTTGGATCAACTCATAAGTCGCCTCCTGGCTGTCAAGGGTATCCTGGGCAAGCCGCAATCGTTCGCGGTCGGCGGCAAGGTTCAGATAGACGCCGGCCAACTCGGCCATCAGGGAAATCTGCATACTGCGGCGGGCCTGCTCGGTGGCAAGATATTGCTCCAACGCGCGCGCCTTGAGACTGCGGAGCCGTCCGAAAAGGTCCAGCTCATAGGAACTGAAGCCGACATTCACCGTGTAATACTCAACCTGCACCGATTCCTCAAAAGTCGCGATATTGGCGAATACCTGTTGCCTGGTGCCGTAACCCACGGCGTTTACGGTGGGCAGGAGATCGGCGCGTTGGATGCGATACATGGCCCTTGTTTTTTCAATGGTCAACGCCGCCACCCGCAGGTCGCGGTTATTGGCAAGAGCCAGCTCAATCACTTTCTGAAGTTTTGCGTCAATATAAAATTCGCGCCAGGGAATGTCGGCGGGCTGATTGGTCGTTCCCGCAGCCGCTGGCTTGTAGGCGGCACCGGTCGGCCAAGTGGCCGGGACCGGCGCTTGCGGCTTAACGTATTTTGGAGCCAAGCTACAACCGCCCAGGACGGCGGCAATTCCTGCCAGTAAAAGGAACATGTATTTATTCATTTCATTGGTCTCCGGGCAAATTTTATTGCAGATGTTTTGGTTGCCTGCTGCTTTTGCCAAAATTTTTCTCTATCAGCACATAGAAGAGCGGAGCAAACAGGGTCACCAGAAAGGTGGAGGTCACCACGCCGCCCAGCACCGAGGTGCCGATTGCCTTTTGGGCGCCGGCCCCCGCCCCGCTCGCAAAAGCCAGGGGCAAAACGCCGAATCCGAAGGCCAGCGAGGTCATTAAGATGGGCCGCAATCTCAGTTTGGCTCCTTCCAGAGTGGCTTCAATCAGCCCCTTCCCTTCCTCCACCCGGGTCTTGGCAAACTGAACGATCAGGATGGCGTTTTTGGTGGTGAGCCCCAAAGTGGTCAGGAGCCCGATTTGAAAATAGACGTCATTGGGCAATCCCCGAAATGACGATGCAATCACACCACCGATCACTCCCAAAGGCAGGGCCAGCAGGATGGAAACGGGGATGGGCCAGCTCTCATACAGGGCCGCCAGGCACAGAAAGATCACCAGAATGGAAAAGGCGTAAAGGGGCGCCGCCTGGGCGCCGCTTTGCCGCTCCTGATAGGAAAGTCCGGTCCAGTCAAAGCCGATCCCATGGGGTAACTTCTTGACAAAATCTTCCATGGCTGCCATGGCCTCGCCTGAACTTCTTCCCGGCGCCGATTCGCCCTGGATATTTATGGATGGAAAGCCGTTGTAACGTTCCAGCTTCGGCGAACCCGAGGTCCAGTGCCCGGATGCAAAAGAGGAAAAGGGAACCATCTTGCCCGCGCTGTTGCGCACGTATAGCTTCTCCAGATCCTCGGGCAACATGCGATAGGGCGCATCGGCCTGGGCATAGACTCTTTTCACGCGCCCGCCTTGAATGAAATCATTGATATAGGCGCTGCCGAAGGCGGCCGAGATGGTGTTGTGGATTGAAGAAATGGGCACTCCGAGTGCGCCGGCTTTTTCCCAGTCCACGTCAATCCGGTACTCGGGCACGTCTTCCAAACCGTTGGGACGGACCTTGGTCAATACCCGGCTCTGGGCGGCCATACCGAGGAGCTGGTTGCGGGCCGCCATCAGGCCGTCGTGTCCCAGACCGCCACGGTCCAGCAGTTGAAAGTCAAACCCCTTGGCCATGCCCAACTCAACGACGGCCGGCGGAGCAAAGGCAAACACCATGGCGTTGCGGATTTGGGAAAAAGCTCCCATTGCCCTTCCTGCAACTGCGCCAACCTTTAGGTCAGGCCGGTCGCGGAGTTTCCAGTCCCTGAGCTTGGCAAACGACATGCCGGCATTCTGCCCATGTCCGGCGAAGTTGGCGCCGGAAACCGTCATGCAGGATTCCACCGCGTCCTTTTCTTGCTCCAGGAAATAGTTCTTCACCCGATCCATGACCTCCTTGGTCTGCTCCAGGGTTGAGTTGGCCGGAAGCATGGCCTGCACCATCAGGATGCCCTGGTCTTCATCCGGCAGATAGGCGGTGGGCATGCGCTTGAAAAGGAATCCCATCACGGCCACGATCAGAAGGAATATAACCACGTAGCGGACCTTTTTGGAAAGGGAATGGCCGACCAATTGCAAATATCCCTCTCTGGTCCGAAAGAAGAAGCGGTCAAACCAGCGAAAGAACGGACGCAGGAACCAGACTCCGCCTTCGGCCGGCTCATGTCCCTTGGGCACCGCCTTGAGCAAAGACGCGCACAGGACCGGAGTCAGGATCAGGGCCACCGCCACTGAAAGCAGCATGGAAGCGATGATGGTTACGGAAAACTGGCGGTAGATGACGCCAGTGGACCCGGCGAAAAATGCCATGGGACCAAAGACCGCCGAGAGAACCAACCCTATGCCGATCAACGCGCTGGTGATCTGGTTCATGGACTTGGCCGTGGCCTCCCTGGGAGAAAGGCCTTCCTCACTCATAATCCGTTCCACATTTTCCACCACCACAATGGCGTCGTCCACCAGGAGGCCGATGGCCAGCACCATGGCAAACATGGTCAGCATGTTGATGGAGAACCCGAAAAGCTCCAGTATGGCGAAGGTGCCAAGCAGCACCACCGGCACCGCGATGGTCGGAATCAGGGTGGCCCGCATGTTCCCCATAAACAAATACATAACCAGGAACACAAGGAAGATCGCCTCAAAAAGCGTTTTGACTACTTCTTCAATGGCCACCCTGACAAAAGGCGTGGTGTCATAGGGGTAAACCACTTTCATCCCAGTGGGGAAGAATTGACTCATCTCGTTCATCTTGTCCCTGATGGCTTTGGCCGTATCCAGCGCATTTGCGCCGGCGGCTTGCCGGATGGCCAGCGCGGTAGAAGGTTTACCATTATGAGAGACATCAACATCATAATTTTCCGCGCCAAGTTCCGTCCGTCCCACGTCGCTGACCCGCACAATGGATCCATCCGGGTTGGTGCGGATGGGGATCGCGGCAAACTCTTCCGGTGTCTTGAGCAGGCTCTGGACGGTAATCGTGGCATTCAGGCGCTGGTTTTTGACCGCCGGCGCCCCGCCGAACTGGCCTGCGGAGACTTCCACGTTGTAGGACTTAAGCGCCGTGGTAACATCCGCGACTGTCATCTGGTACTCGGTTAATTTGTCGGGGTTCAGCCAGACCCGCATGGCATACTGACCGCCGAATATCTCCACTTCGCCCACTCCCGGCACGCGCGAAAGCACTTTCTCCAGGCTGGATTGGGCATAATCCCGCAGGTCATCCCCGTCCATGCTGCCGTCTTCGGAGATCAAACCCACCATCATAAGATAGTTGCGGGTGGACTTGCTCACTTTCACACCCTGGCGCTGAACCATTTCCGGCAGGCTGGCCATGGCAAGCTGGAGCTTGTTTTGCACCTGGGCCCAGGCCAGGTCCGGGTCAGTGCCGGGGGCGAAAGTCAGCTCCACGCGGGCCATGCCGGCCGAATCGCTGCTGGCGGAAAGATACAGCATATTGTCAAAGCCGGTCATCTTCTGTTCAATGATCTGCGTTATGCTGTTTTCAACCGTTTCCGCCGATGCCCCCGGATAAAAAGCGGTGATGGCGATGGAAGGCGGCGCGATGGGAGGATATTGCGATATGGGAAGCTTGTAGATCGCCAGACAACCCGCCACCATCAGGATGATGGCAATGACCCAGGCAAAGACAGGACGTTCAAGAAAAAATTTTGACAACATTGCGCGTCTCCGTTATTTAGCTTTTGCATCCGCCGGCGCTTTTTTTTCGGGCCCGTAACTATCTTTATCCTTCTGGCCGGCATTGAATGGAACCGCCTTCGCCGGAGCGCCGGGTCTCACCTTTTGAACGCCTTCAACAATGACCCGGTCGCCCGGTTTCAAGCCTTCGGTCACCAGCCATTTATCGCCGATGGCGCGCTCAACCTTGACGGCCCGTTGTTCCGCCTTGTCGGAAGCATCCACCAGCATGGCAAGCGCATTCCCCTTCGGATCGCGGCTGATTCCCTGTTGCGGAACAAGGAGCGCCTGCTCATTCACCCCTTCTTCAATGACAGCGCGGACATACATCCCCGACAACAGAACATGGTCCGGGTTGGGGAAGATCATCCGGAGAATAAAAGAGCTGGTGCTCGGATCAACGGTGACATCGGAAAACTCCAAGGTGCCTTCAAGCGGATAGGACGTGCCGTCTTCCAGAATCAGCCGCACTTTGGTTTGATAATCACCGCCGGTGCTTTTGAGATGGCCGCTAGCCATGCTGCGTTTCAGGCGCAGAAGATTGGCGCTGGATTGCGTCACATCCACATAAACCGGATCAAGCTGTTGAATCACGGCCAGGGCCGAACCCTGATGGGCCGTCACCAGCGCGCCGATGGTAACCGAAGATCTGCCGATGCGGCCGGAAATCGGCGCGGCAACGCGCGTATAGGCCAGATTAATGCGGGCATTTTCAACCGCGGCCTTGTTGACTTCAATTTCAGCCTCGGCCTGCTTGAGCGCCGCGAACGCGTCGTCATAATTCTGCTGGCTGACGGCCTTGACGGCGGACAGTTCCTTGTAGCGCTCCGCCCTGAACCGGACGGCGGTAAGATTGGCTTCGGCGCGGGCCAGCGCCGCTCTGGCGCCGGCATGAGCCGCCTCATAGACTGCCGGGTCAATCTGATAGAGCAAATCGCCAGCATTAACATCACCGCCTTCCTCAAACAAACGTTTCTGGATGATCCCTCCGACCTGGGGCCGCACTTCGGCCACAAGAAAGGCGGAGACGCGTCCGGGAAGTTCCGTGGTGAGCGTCAGGCGTTCCGGCTGGATGACCGCCACCGCCACTTCCGGCGCCGGCATCTGCATCTTTCCGCCGCCGGACTTGAATTTCCCGCAGCCGGACAATGCCAATCCGGCGAGCAGGACACCAAGGGAGGCCATAATGTAATTTCTGTATTGTCCAAGGTAGCATTTGACCGCAACTAAAGCCGGCTCAGCCTGAGGCTTCGCCCTACCTGTGGATTGGCAGGGCAAGGCGTCCCTGCCTGCCCGCAGTGCTACGCTCAGCGTTACAGGCGGGCCGAGCCGAAAAAAATCTGTGCTAAAACGTGTCAATCTAATATTCATCTTTGTTATCCTCGCTGTTTTTTGGCACCCAGTTCCTTCCAAAGCAACTGCAGATGGCGCAGATAATGATATTTCACGCTCTTGGCATCGTGGAATTTTACCGCTATCGGCGTGCCGATATTGATGGCCATCAAGGACACCAGCGCGTCATTGATATTCACCCTCCCCGGAAGTTCGCCATTGTTCAACGCCTGCTCAATGCATTCCCGTAAGAATTCATCAATAAAAAGAGGCGGCACATCCTCAATGCCGGATAAATCCGGGAAAACGAGGCGCTTTTCAACATCGGTAATCATGGCTTTTTTCGGCCTTGCATGCTGGACGACCATGATGGAAATAAGCTCATACGCGATATTGACCTTGGTGAATTCATCCGCCATTTCCTCAAAGAAGGCGTTAATCAGGGCCAGGCATCTGCCCCGGGGGACTTTCCGGCGCGCATTCCAGATCATCTTCATGGTCATAAGATTGACGTAATAGGTGATAAGGTCTATCTTCTCGGGGAAATAGTTGAAAAACGTGCCCTCCGAAACTTCAACGTTTTTGCACACCTCCTTGATGGATATGTTCTCAAACCGGGAATACCGCAGGCGCTCAAGGAAGGCCTTCATCAGGGCGATCTTGGTCCGGGCATGTTTCTTTTCGCGCAGTGAATATTCCTTTTTTACCATCGTAAAATATCCTTTTTATAGTAAACATAGAAAATATAGTGAACCATAAAAATTATGTCAACATAAAAATATTTATTTTTTTACCGGGGGAACAAGGAGGCCGGAATAGGGAAAACCGCCGCGGGCGGAACGGAAGGACAAAGCGCCGGGCCGCGCCTGTTGAGCGTTATTTTTGCATAATTCTTGCGCTGGCGGCTCCGCCGCCCGTGTCCCTGGCGGTGATGATGTTGGTGCCGATGTTGGTGGTGTTCTGGTAAAGCGCAATCGCAGTATTGGTGGTCGCCACATAGAGTGCGCCGAGGAGATTGTTGTTCATTGACCACGTATAACTGCGGTTCCCGCCGTCGGCGGTGAACTCCACAATATTTGTCTCGTCGGCCTTCAGCGTTGCCGAGGTCGGATAAATGGTCACGGAATTTGTGGAATCATCGTCCAGTTCGCAACCGGCGGTCAGAAGCGCAAGAAAACCGGCCGCCGCCACCCAGATTGTTGTTTTTTTAATTTTCCGGATTATCGCATTCATCATCCCGGCATATTAGATTTAAGCGGCTCAAAAATCCAGCGTTTATTGAACCAGAGCCATTGTTCCGGTTCGGCGCTGATGTATGTGCTGAGAATATCAAAAAACGACTGGGTTATCCTCAAGGCATCAGCTTTTTTTTCTGTTTTTTGATCAGGAAAAATCGGATCAAAAAAGCGATAAGAATGCCGCTCCCATCCGATACGGGTGATAATCGCCGGGAACACCGGCACATCAGCCTGCCGGGCGATAAATCCCATGCCGCCGGCAATATTGGCTGTCTTTCCCAGGAATTTTACAGAAAGGGCGTCGGTTTTCCCGCGCACATCGGGCAAAACAGCCAGCATTTTCCCCTTCCTGATTTTGCGCAAAATATCCCTTAAAACGGACGCATTCCGTAAAACAACCTCAAAACCGGTTTTGACGCGCGAACGGCCAAGGAATTCGTCAACCAGTTTGTTTTTCTGGGGAGCGGCAATGGAAAAAAGCGGAAAACCATAAACCTTGCCGAACAAGGCCGCCGTCATTTCCCATGAACCGCTGTGCGCGGTGGCGATGATTCCGCCCCGGCCTGTTTTCGGCCATTGAAATACTTTTTTATTTTGACCGCGCGCGGCAACAACGCTTTCCAGCCAATCCCGGCTGGAAACGGGAATGCGGATCATCTCCACAAGAGTGAAGATGAAATTGCGCCATGATTTCCAGGCGATATTATTAATTTCTCTTCTGGAAAAACGTTCCGCAAAAACTTCTTTAATGCGCCGTCTTGCCTCCTTGACGCGAAAACGGAAAACATAAAAAGCGCACCAGGCAATGGCACAGCCCAGACACAGGGCCGCCCGATAGGAAAGCAGACAAAATGCCGCCGAGACAAGCCGGACCAGCAGATATTCAACCCAATGGCGCAACCATAAAATCATTTTGTGCCTCAAGAATAATCTTTTATTGTTTCACTATTCGTAACGCAGAGCTTCAATCGGATTGAGCCGGGCGGCCTGGCGCGCCGGCCAGAGGCCGAAGATAATACCGATCGTTCCCGAAAAAGAGACGGACAGAATTATTGATGACATGGTTATCAGCGAAGCCCAACCGGCAAAAGTGGAGACGCAAAAACTGATCAGCCATCCGAACAAAATGCCGGCAAAACCGCCGACCAAGCTGACGACCAGTGCCTCCACGAGGAACTGAACCATGATATCGCGCCCCCTGGCGCCAATCGCCTTGCGCACTCCGATCTCGCGCGTCCTTTCCGTGACGGAAACAAGCATGATATTCATAATGCCGATTCCGCCGACCAGCAGGGAAACGGCGGCGATCGCGGAAAGCAGCCAGGACATGGTCCGGCTGCTTGAACTTATGGCCTCCTTCATCTCCGCCAGATTGTGGATCTGGAACGAATCATAGCGTGAAGGCGGAAGACGATGCGTGCGGATAATCAGACTGCGGATGTTATTCTGGGCGTCTTCCATGTCATCCAGCGACGCCATTTCAACTTCAATCTGATCAAAACACTTTTTTCCCTGCAAACGGTCCATGGCCGTTGCAAGGGGAATCAGGACAAGGTCGTCCTGGTCCCTCATTTTATCCGCGCCTTTTTCAGGCAATACGCCGATAATCTGAAAATTAACCTTGTTGATTTTTATGAATTCACCCAGCGGGCTGACGTCGCCGAATAATTTGCGCACGACGGTCAAGCCGACGGCCGCGACGCGCGCTTTTGAGCTTTCTTCTTCCGCCGTGAAAAAGCGGCCGATAACTGGTTGGGAGGAATGCATTTGGGCATAAACCGGTTCAACGCCGAGCACCTGCGTGTTCCAGTTTTGCCCGCCATAGGTCGCCTGACCGCGCCCCTGGACTATGCCGGCGATGTTGCTGATGGAATTTATCTCACGTTTGATCTCGACGATATCCTCCCGCGTGAAACGGAGCATCATGCCTTCCGACATGGCTATGCCCTGCAGATGGGGCGGAGCCGCGCGCAGAGTCAGAAGGTTTGATCCCAGGTTGGAAAGCTGATCATTGATTGACTTTTTTGCGCCCTGGCCGATGGCCAGCATGGCGATGACCGCCGCCACGCCGATGAGAATGCCAAGCATTGAAAGTGCGGAGCGTACCTTTCTAGCGGCCAGCGCCCGCCAGGCTTGCTTCAGGTTGGCCTGCAGGCCGGCGACCAAAGCCTCCCAGCCGGCGTGGGCAGAATTTGCGATTTTCTCAGCCGCAGGCTGATCCGCCTGTGGCGGAGATTTTTGATTTTCAAATTTCCGGCTTGGAACAATATCCGCGGCAACATTTGACTCATCCTTCTGAATCAAACCGTCGCGCATATGGATTATGCGGCGGGCATGGCGGGCAATATCTTCCTCATGGGTTACCATTACGATCGTCAGACCGGCGCGGTTAAGCCCGGAGATAATTCCCATGATTTCCACGGCGCTGGCCGAGTCCAGGTTGCCGGTCGGCTCGTCGGCCAGAATCAGCCGGGGATTGTTGATCAGCGCCCGTGCAATCGCCACACGTTGCTGCTGGCCGCCGGAAAGTTCATTGGGCCTGTGCGCAATACGGTCGCCAAGCCCCACTTTCTCAAGCATACTTCTGCCATGTTCGGGATTCGGCTGCCGCCGGGTGTAGAGCTGCGGCAATATGACGTTCTCCAACGCCGGAACGCGCGACAACAAATTAAAATGCTGAAAGACAAAACCGATGAAGGTATTGCGCATTTCGGCCAGTTGATCGTCGCTGAGTGCATGGACATCCCGGCCGAAAAGCTGGTAACTGCCGCTGTCGGGAACATCCAAAAGACCGAGGACATGCAACAGGGTTGATTTGCCGGATCCGGAAGGTCCCATGATCGCCACAAATTCTCCCTCGGTGATCTCAAGCGATATACCCGCCAAGGCACGCACGGCGCTTTCACCTCGGTCATAGGTTTTGGCAATATTGACGATCCGGATCATTAAAACCCCGCATCCGGTGGCGGATGGCGTCCCCGGCTAATTTTGCGTAATGGTCGCATAGGCGTAGTTACTGCTGGAATCCTCCACCATGAGATAATTGGTCCCGATGTTTGTGCTGTTCTGATAAAGCGCTGTTTCGTAGGCGGTATAAATCGTTCCCAGGGTTGTATTTTCCAGGGACCAGGTATAATTGCTGTCCCCGCCGCTGGCGGTAAAGGTGACAACGCTCACCTTGGCGGCATCCAATACCACCGACGAGGGAGAAACAGTCAGGTCTGACGTTGTGGAAGAATTAAGATCACAGCCGGTAATCAGCATGACAAGAATGCAAAGCGCGGCAACGGAAGCGATTATTTTTTGAATTTGTCCAGGTTTTTTACTCATTATCATTCTCCAATTTGTATTTTAAGAACCTCTTTTTCAGAAGCGCGGGGGCGCCCTACTCTCCCTCAGCATGGGCACATTATAAGCAGGTTGCAGCAGAGCAGCCCCCGGCCGGGTCTGGTCGTCCGGGAAGCATTAGCAACCCGGACTCATCAGGAACTTTTTCAACTGCCGGAATTATTGACCGCGTTTGTTGAAGAAGGCGGCGGCCCCATCGGACATGGCGGACGAAGTTCGTCCTGGGTCAACTGACCGTCGCCGTTTTTATCCAGAGCCTTAAGGGCGGCCGGCGCATTGGCTATCTCATCAGCGCTGATGATGCCGTCGCTGTTCGCATCCAGCGCCTTGAGGACCGGATTTGGCGGCGGAGGGGGCGGCCCCTGCATATCCTGAGATTGCGCACTCAACACCCAGGCCGTTATTCCAAGCAGAACGAATGTAATCAATATTTTCATTTTTTTATCACCTCCTTCCTTTTTGTCTGCCCCTATTGAACAATCCGGGAATTACGATTCCACGTGCGGATGGATTACAAAACTGTAATCCATGCTTATTCTTCCTCAACCGGTTTTGAGGGTTTCAATCCTTCCAAAGCCGTGCGGGATGTGATGTCCTTGTTTAATTCCGCCCTTCTGGCGGCGCTGGAGGCGACATGCGGCGTGACAAAAATGAGAATATTCGTCCGCTCAACGGCCTCCGACCTGCTGCGAAAGAAAAAGCCGATGAGCGGGATTGAGCCAAGCAGGGGCACTTTGGTTTCTTTTGTGACGTTGTCTTCGCGCATTAAACCGCTGATCACGACCGTGTCGCCATCCGGGACGGTGATGGTGGTGGTTACATCCCTTTTGGCGATCGTCGGGGTGTAATCCTCGCCGCCCGTTGATTCTTCAAGGACGGCCTCTATGCTCGGATTAATTTTCATTAATATTTCATTATTCGGATTGACGTGCGGCGTAACCGTCAATTTGATGCCGACATCCATGCGGTCAATATTTTGAATATAATCCCGCGCCGTGCCGGATCCGCTGGAGACTGTTGATTTAAGCAAGGGAATATTTTTGCCGACGGTCACCGTGGCCTGCTGGTTGTTCTGGGTCCAGAGCGGCAGATTGGAAAGGATTTTCATCTTGTTCCTGGTCTGCTGGGCCACAATATGAAGCAGGAAGGGATAATAAGGCACAACGTTGCCGTCATCATCAACGTAACTGCCATGGGCCAGGCCAAAAGTCAGGCCATTCGGCATGACGCCCGACGACACTTTTGACATGAGCTCGCTGTCGCTTTCGGAATTATTTATTCCGCCGAGCGCAATGGTTGAGCCCTCGGAAGGCGTGCCGCCCGCCAAAAGTTCAGCGCCCAGTTCCTTGCCGTTATCCAGCGTCAATTCGGCGATCATCACCTCAATAAGAACCTGCTGAGGAGGCTTATCAAGTTGTTCCACAAGCTGTTTCACCATTTCAAAATCCTGCGGCGCGGCATCAATCATCAGGGCATTGTTCGCCATGCTGGCTTCAATCGCGATGGTCTGGTTCTGCGGCTTGTCAACCCCGCGCGCCAGGAGCGTGGTCAGACTTTTCGCCGCCTCGTCCGCCGCCATGTATTTCAACACGATGGCCTTCAGATGGCCGTGCCCGGACTTCGGCTCCACGTCCATGACGGCAACAATGCGTTTGATATCAGCCAGCTGGTTCGGCGTGCCGGCAAGAATCAGACTGTTGGAATGAGGGGCGGCCACGACCATGGCGCCGCTTGGAACAGCCGTGGCTCCGGAAGAATCGGAGGACTGCGGCAGGCGCTGTTTAATCCGGTCACCGGCCGTTTCAACTTTGGCGACTGAAGTTCCAGTCATGGCTTGATTAAGCTCATTGGCCACTTCTGCGGCAGCGGCGTATTTCAAATGATAAACTTCCATCATCCGCATCATGCCTGGCTTATCAAGCTGGGCAATGATCTGCTCAATCCGGCGCAGATTTTCCGCAGTATCGGTCACAATCAGATGGTTGCTGCTTTCCAAGAGGGCAATCGCTCCGGTCTTGCCCTGGTCAACCATCGGTTCAACAATCTTTCTTACCTCGGAAGCATTAAGATGATTTATCCGGAAAACCTTGGTAATTACACCGGAAGGCGAAATTGCATCTTCCGCACCCAGCACCGGCGCAATCGGCGTCTGGCGCCGCTCGCGGACCACGACGCGAAAAATACCGTCCTGTTCCACCACCCCGCAGCCGCTCGCCTCAAGGATGGAGAGAAAGAGGGGATACACTTCGCTGAGCGGAATTTGCGGCGGAGTCACCACCGTTACTTTCCCGTCAATTTCCTTGTCCATGATAAATTTTTTTCCGGTCAGGTCGCCGACCAGTTTGACCAGAAACCTGATTTCCACCTGGTCAAAACTGAAATTAACAAACGTTCCCTGTTGCCCGGACAGCGTCGCAACTGACACAACGTTTGATGCCACAGCCGCTGATCCGGACGGCATGGCAGGCTGGGCATTGGTCGCGGTGGCCGGCATGGGCACGGGCGGAAGGGGCGCCGATTGAATAATCTGAGCCGTTATGATGATCAATACCGCCAGAAAGACTGCCGGAGTCCCGATCGTTGGCGACGCGCCGCGAAAGCGGGACGTTTTTTCTCGCCTGCTTTCCACCTTTTTATTCATTATCGCCGCGTCTCAATCGGATATCACAGGATGGAATAAAATTCTCTGCCTTATTTTTTCCTGCCAAACGGCATGAACGGATTGACCTTGGACTGTTTTGTTTCGGGTATGTGTTCCGATGCCGTCAGAACCATATCTCCTTCTTTAAGTCCGGAAATGACTTCAACTTTTTTGCCATCATTCATTCCGGCGCTGATTTTGACGCAAACCGGCCGGCCGGCGGTTTCCTGATCTGACAGCCAGACGGTGGAATCGTTTTTTTCAATCTGCACTGCGCTGGTTGGAAGAACCAGGACGTTGTTGGTTACGGCGGTAACAACCAGAATATTGGCGGTCATGCCGCTGCGCATAAAATCCGGCACGTGATGTGGCAGAATATCAACCATATACATCGTCACGTTGTTGACGGTCTGGGCTTCATAGGCAATCTGATCCACCCGGCCGGTGATGGTTTGCGCGGGATAGGCATCCAGCGTCAATTCCGCCGGCTGGTCGCGCTTGACGCGGCCGATATCGGTTTCATCAATCTGCGCCTGGACAATGAGCCGGTCGGACATGACAAACACCTTTTCATTGGCCGTCACGGTCTGGCCGGGCTCAACACTGCGGGCGATAATGTTGCCGTCAATGGGGGCAACAATCGGCATGGGATTGTAAAGTTTCTCCCAGCGTTCCAGTTCGGTCTGCCCCTTGGCCCGCGCCGCATCCAGCAGCGCGGCCCGGTCGGTTGAGCTCAGATAGCCGAGGATTTCCCCCTTGTGAACAACAGCGCCTTCGTCAAAAAACACTGCTTCAATGCGTCCGGCTATGGGCGGTTTGATTTCAACCCGGTTTTGCGGCTTGACCGTGCCGGTGGTCGCCACGGTTATTTTCAGATTCCCCCGTTCAACTTTTACGCTGGTATAATCCGTTTTGTCCGCACTCCGCAGACGGTGCCAGACCACGGCGCTGACCGCGGCCAGAACGAGTAAAACAAAAACAATCAGAAAGATTTTTTTCATGTTTATATATGTTCCCGCCTAACTTCCTTTTTGATCCATCTTTGCCCTTATGGTATAACTGAAATTCCGACCGTCTTTTCCCATGCGGCCTGGGCGGTGATCGCGTTTCTTTCCCTGCCCAGCATATTCTGCTGATTGGTGATCAGGTCGTTTCCGATCGTGTCCCAGTCCAGAAACGTCATCAAACCGTTTGAATATTTAATATTGGCTATCTCCAGCCGGACTTCGGCCGCTTCCAGCAATTCGGCCTGAATCCGGACCTGGTCAACGGCATTCTGCCAGCTGGTAAAGCTTGTTTCCAAAGTGGACACGGTTGTATTGGCGGTGCTCTTCAATTGCGCCTCCGTCGCGCGCAACTGGGCGTTGGCCGCCCGAAAAGCAAAGATGGTCTGGCCGCCGTCAAAAATGTTCAACCCAATGCTCGTCCCAAAACCATACGACTCATTATGGGGAATAATGCTTTGGTCATCGCTGAGGCCGTAGTCGGCCGATACCGACCAGCTCGGCAGAAACCCGGACCGGGCAATGCGAATCTGTTCGCGCGCAATGGCGCATTGGGCTTTCGCCGTGCGATACTCGGGCGTTTTTTCAATCAGGTCCTGAAAATCAGGCGGCGCGGGCGGGGATGTTATCTTCCCCCATGAGCCGGTTACAACAACATGGACGCCATCCTGCCGGCCGAGAGCTTTGTTCAAATTGCGCTGCGCCACGATAATCTGGCGTTTGGCCTCGGTGACATCCTGCAGAGCCTGACTATAGAGAGCCTTGCTGCGCAGGAGCGATCCCTTGTCTTCGCTGCCGGCCTCAAAACGCATTCCAACGAGTTCATAATTTTTCTTCCTTCGTTCCGAAATATTCTCGGCCAGGACCTGATAATCCTGCGCGTACATCAGCGCGGCAAATGCCTGTTTCAGGTCGGTGCTCAGATTGGATTTGACCCGCTGCAGACTGATTTCGGCCTGGGTCAACATTGACCGGTATTGGTTCAGCCTGGCCACATCCTGGAAACCATTGAAAAGATTCTGGTCCGCCGCGATGGCCGCGTTATAAGCCGTGGTGGCCTCATAACCCGTATCCAGCTCCTGGTTGTTCCGGTTCGCGCCGGCGTTGGCGGACAACTGCGGCAGAAAAGGACTGTAACCGCCCAGCAAATTTGCCCGCGCCACGTTGACCCCTTCCCGCGCCGCGTATAAATCAGGATTATTGGCCGCCAGTTCCCTGAGACATTCCTCAAATGTCATCGGCGCCGGCGCAGCCCCCTCCGACGACTTGTCTGCCATCCTTCCTTCCTCCGCCATAGCAGGCTTCGCGAAGACGGAAGATATCTGCCCGGCGCCGGCAGTCTGACTGGCAGCCAACGCCGCCACAAACAGGGATAAAACGATTCTTCTCATTCCTCACTTGGCATACATTACCTTCAATTGTTCAATGGAAGGAAATTGCGGATAATATTCGCCCTGGGGGCCGACAAACCCGTTCCCGGACCTTTTCAGAGTGACGGGCGTATACGTTCCCTTGGAATTGGGAATGTTCACGGTGAACGAATCCTCTGCATTGGTCGCGGGCGCCGCTTGACTTGTATTTTCCACTGCTGTTTTTGCGCTGGCCGGCGCGGCGGCCTGTATTGACGGGGCGGTGTTCGGCGCCGTCACAACGGCCGGCTGAACCACCGTCTGGACGATGGCCGGCTGCGGCACCACCTGATAACCATACGGCGTATACATGTAGGTTACGTTATTGACCGTATAATAGGGCACGCCATCAATAATGATCACCTGCGCCCCGGTTGGAACAGTTGTCACGACCGCGCCGACCGGCGCCGGGACCACGACATAGGTATTGGCCCTTCTCTGGTAAAACACGCCTTCACAATAATAATAGGTCACGCCGGCCATGAACAGCATGGCGGCGGCCAGCGGCAGAACATCAAAACACCGTCCGGGCGGATAAAAGGGGCCGCCGGGACCACCACCGCCGGGTCCGGGCCCGCCGCCTCCCGGTCCGCCGCCACCACCACCGCCTCTGGCGAACGATTGATTGGCTTGAATCATCAACGCCAGACAGAGAACTGCGATAACGGCCATTTTTTTAACATGCGCACGCATAATCGCTCCTTTCACTGAGATTTTAATATTGTCTACCCTGTCATTTTCGCGCAAAACTTTCCTGACTTTTTTCCTTTCGCCTGATTACACAAAACCCACATGACAATTCCCGCCTCGTGAAAATTACAGAATTGTAATGGTCAAACACCCCGACTGAGCCTGAGCGTCAGAATCTCATTAATTGCCGGACGGAATTGAACCCGACGAAGAAGAATCAATGTTAGTTGCCAGCGGCTGGGCAAGCTGATTGGTGGAATCGTTTTTAACCGGCGCCAAAGGAGGTTGTTCAAACTTATCAACCGTCAACTGCGCGAGCGCCTCCATGCCGGTGAGCGGTTTGTCCTCGTCCAGGATCGTCGTGGTAAGCATAATGATCAGATTATGTTTTTCATCCACGTCCTCGGTATGCGTGAACAGATAACCAAGCAATGGAATATCGCCCAGCAGGGGAACTTTTTTCACTTTTTTGCTTTTTTTATTTTCAACAAGGCCGCCAATAACCACCGTGTGCCCGCTGGGAATTCCGACCCGGGTTGAAAGGCGCCGGGTGCTGATGACCGGATAAACCGACCCCTGCGTCGTGGTGATATCCTTGACCCATTCGGTCATTTCCTGGTCAACCGTCATGCGGACGGCGTTATTGGCGATATCAATTTCGGGAATGACCCAGAGTTTCAATCCAAGATCAACCGCCGCGGCGTCCTCTGAATAACGGTCCATGGGCGCGGAGCCGGTATTGGTCGTGTCCCGTTTAAGGCTGACTTTCCAAGTCTGTTCGCCCACGTGGATTTTGGCCTCCACCCTGTTGCCGACGATCAGCACGGGATGCGAAAGCACATCGGCATTGCCGGTGGTTTTGAGCGCGCTCAAATAAAGCGCCACATCGGAGGTATTAAGAACTACCGAGCCTGTCAGCTTTTTGGCGACGGTATCAAGGGCGCTGGATTTTTTGTCCGAGGTTATTTCCTGGCCGGTATTGATAGTATCGCTGATCGTCCGGGTGGGCGTAACCACAGTCTTTGAAATCCAATTGCCGGAACCGGGAGGTGATTCCTCATAGGTTGTCGTGCTTTCCTCATATTGCTGGCCATCAATGTTATAACGCTTGTTGAGCGCGTCGGTGTTGCCGCGCTTGTCATATTGATAGTTACGGTTATCGGTTGAATCGGTATCCGTGCTGCTGTCGGAATAACTCCAGGACGCATCCTTTAAGGAAGCCGAGAGGCCGAAACTGTCAAGCATGCTCCAGTCAATGCCCACCTTCTCGTTATAAGTAATACTCACGTCAATAACACGCGCCTCTATAAAAACCTGCGGTTCGCGCCGGTCAATCTGTGCGACCAGCGCGTCAACTTTATCAACATATTCTTTGACGTCGCTGATTATGATGGCAGTCGTAATGCTCGGATTTTGCGAGGGCTTTTCGGTCTGATTGCCGGTGGACTTCAGGCTGATTTTGTCCTGCTCTTTGCTCTGGCTGGTGATAATTGTGCCGCGCGGCGAAAGCAGCTTCAAAAGCTTAATCTGCTCAATCAAATCAACCGCACTCAGATATTTCAGGGCAAAAGTTTTTGTGACCAACGGCTTGTCTTCTTCAATCTGCTGGATGGTCTGTCGGGACATGCCGGAAGGGACAACCGTCAAAATTCCGGAACCGTCGTCAATCAGGGACATGTTGACCGATAAAAGCACGCGCCGCAAGGCCAGTTTCCAATCAACATTCTTGAGGTTGGCCGTGACAAACAAATTTGTAGATATTCCGGCCGTGATGATATTGGCCCCGGAAATCTGGGTGAACATATTAACAACGTCCTGCATGGGGACGCCGTCAAAAGCAACTGAAATCAGATTTGTATTTGCGCCATCCAAGGCCACCCCACCGGCCGCGTTTGTCTTCTGATCCCCGCCGACCGGGAGATCAAACGTTTTCAGGCGCCCGTTTTCTTCCTGGTCATTGCTGGGTTTCCCGTTGAATTGAGCCTGATGAGCCCGGGCCTTGACCGTGTTTTTTGATTCTACCGGCTGATTTGTTTCCCCTATTTCCTCCTCCCCCGGGTCGCCATCCGTCGGACTTTGTAAATTCCCGCCGTTTTCCTGAGCGCAGGCCAGATATAATAAGGCTGTTACCAAGCCGCAAAGAATGGCGCCTGTCAGAAAAAATAAAATTTTTTTCATAAAAAACCACGCCATTCAGACCGAAGCGCCGTGGCGCGGTCATGTTCTTCGTCATTTTTAATGGTGATACCCCCGCGTATTTTTTTATTATGGCGCTGTGGTTGCAGGCAAGACGCCAATTTTCGTAATTTTGATAAGACAGACTTCTTTAATGCCGTTCCTCTCCATCTGAAAACCTTTGCCGGCAACCGCCACGTTTTTGTTGGCGTAATCTTCCAGATTGACCGGGGTCGCCTGTTCACCGCCGGGCCCCATATGTTTCCATGGCAACATGACCGCACATCCGCCAGTATCGGTCAAAACATAGCGGGGAATCGTATTGCCAGACGGGGTTTGCATTTCCACTTTAGTGATTTTTCCGGTCACGGCCATATCAGCGAGCGTAGGGCTCACTGTGCGCGGGGCTGTTTCCTGCGCCTGTGTCATGATGCACAACACCGCATAAAAAAAAACAACCATAGCCGGCAAAACAGCGAATAAGTGTTGTTGAGTAGACATTTTTTATTCTTTCCTATTTGCCCGGCATTGAATAACCCTGAGATTACGATTCCACGTGCGGATGGATTACAAAACTGTAATGAATGTTCTGTTGGTTTTACACTCCGCCCGTGATAGGATGAAGTCATGAATGTGCTGGTTGTGGAGGACGAAAAGAAGATAGCCGGCTTTATCCGTAAAGGGCTGAAAGAGCGCGGGTTCACGGTAACCGTGTCCCATAACGGCGACGAGGGTTACCTGCTTGCCAGGACAAAATCCTTTGACGCGGTCATCCTTGATATCATGCTCCCGGGGCGCGACGGCCTGAGCATCCTGAAAAACCTGCGGGACCAGAAGAACACCGTGCCGGTGATTCTGCTTACGGCCCGGACGGAAATGAACGAGCGCGTGGAGGGGCTGAATCTGGGCGCCGATGATTATGTGACCAAGCCTTTTTACGTGGAAGAACTGGTCGCCCGTATTCATGCCGTGGCCCGGCGGGGCGCGGCAGACAAGCTGGCCATTTTCCAGTCGGATGACCTGACGGCCAACCTGATGACCAGGGAAGTAAAACGCGGCGACCGCAACATTGAATTGACGCCGCGCGAGTTCAGCCTATTGGAATATCTGATGCGTTCGCCGGGCCGGGTCTTCACGCGCACCCAGATTCTTGAGCACGTCTGGGGCTATGATTTTGACCCGCAGACCAACCTGGTGGATGTATGTGTCCAGCGCGTGCGCAAAAAACTGGCGGGCGACAGCGATAATGACGAACATTTCATTGAAACAGTCCGTGGCGTCGGTTACCGTTTTCGCGGAAAACCTGCATGAGATTGAATTCCTTCAAACTTAAAATCGGTTTGTTCAACCTGCTGACATCCGGCAGTGTGCTCATAATTTTCGGCCTTTTTTTCATGTCCGTTATAAACAAGATCGGTTATGAGCGCATAGACAGCGAGTTGAGAGTCCTGGCCGATCTTCAGGCAAGGCGGCCGCATCCGAATGACCGCTGGGGACATTTTGAGGAATCTCTGTTGAATCTTTATGGCGAAAGCGCCAAAAAGCAATTTGTGATCAAGGTCACATCGCTGCGCAACGAACCGATCTATGTTTCGCCGGGTTGGCCGGCCGGATTACAGGATAATAAACTGCCGGCGCTTGAACCGGCGGATAATGCCGGCAAAGCTCACGAACCTCCCGTACTGTCGCGCTTTCCAATACCATTTAATGATTATCCGCTGATGCACGGGCCTCCGCCGCGCATGCACATAAGAGGACCGGTTTTCTCAACAGCCGGTGTTGAACATAAACTATGGCGGGTCGTCGGCATCGGGAATGAAGCCGTTAATATTTTTATCGCCATGGATCTGGCCGTCTTCTTTGCCGAAATTCATCGCTTTGTAAATTTTTCTCTGATCGCCATGCCGATCGCGCTCCTGTTGCTGGCCGGCGGCGGATGGCTGATTGCCCGGAGAGCATTGCGCCCCGTCCGAATCATTGCCGATATCGCCGGCCGGATTACGACCCGGGCGCTGGATCAGCGCATTCCCAGGACGGATGCCGACAGGGAATTTACCCGGCTGATAGACGTCATCAACGGAATGCTTGGCCGGCTTGAAAAAAGCTTCCGGCAGGCCGTCCGGTTCAGCGCGGACGCGGCGCATGAACTGAAAACCCCTCTGACCATTCTGCAGGGCGAACTGGAGCGGGCCTTACAGGAGGAACCGGCGGGTTCCGAGGCCCAGCAGAGATATGGCGTTTTGCTGGAGGAAGTTCAACGCCTGGCGGCCATCACCAGAAAACTGCTCCTGCTGTCCCAGGCTGATTCCGGACAGATGCGGCTCAATCTCGCCCCGTTCTGTCTCAGTTCCGCCCTTGAAACCATGTGCGAGGACATTGCGATTCTCGCGCCCGATATTTCGTTAAGCAAAGAAATTGAGCCGAACCTGCATGTAATGGCCGACGCCGACTTGATGAACCAGGCGCTCTATAACCTTGCGACGAACGCCGTCAAATACAACCGGAAAGACGGCTGGGTAAAATTGCTTTTGCGGACCGAGGGTGACACGATCAAATTCACCATTTCCAACAGCGGCGAGGAAATTCCGGCGGATGATCAGGAACGGATATTTGAAAGATTCTACCGTGTCAGTAAATCAAGGGATCGGACCGTGGACGGCACCGGGCTGGGCTTGAGCATTGCCCGGGAGATCGTGCTGGCCCATAACGGCGAGCTGGTTCTGGAAAGCTCGCGAAACGGCGTCATATCATTCAGCATGAAGTTGATCAGAAGCCGGGATACAGAGTGTCATTCACGAGCCCCATCCACCGAATCTTAATTGTATTTTTTTATTGTAAATCGGCTGAAAAATGGTATTTGAAGCTGGAATTCATTATCTACAAATAACAACCTGCAACGGGAGAAATTAAATGAAAATGACATCATTAAAACTATTGTGTTTGACGGCGGCAAGCATTTGCCTGGGCGCGGCAGGCGGATGGGCTGGCATGGTGGAGTCAACGGTGATTCCATCCAACGGACCGGCCGCGGGCGGGAACACGATCGTTGTCACGAATGTATCTGTTCAGATCGGCAACGGCTCGGACATCACCAACGTGATAATTGACTTTCCGATCGCTTTACGGACACCGCCGATCTCTACCAGCACGACCAACATTCTCGGCCAGGGCACGAACTGGGTGCGGTTCGTGGCGCCGGCTGTCGCGTCAGCAGGCCAGAAACTTATCTACACACAATCCGCGAGTGCCAGTCATGGGGATCCGCTACGTGTGGGATATTACACCTACAACCCGGCGGGTGAGATCGGGCACGAAAGCTACTGGGGATGGATGAACCTGGGCGATGGGATGAATAGCACTGTCCGTGCGCTGGCGCTGGATCCGAACGGGAATTTGTATGCTGGCGGGGGGTTCACAACGGCGGGCGGAGTGGCGGCGACGAATGTGGCGATGTGGAACGGCACGACGTGGACGAATCTGGGCCTCGGGCTGAACCCTCCAATAGACACTGCCTATGCGTTGGCATCATGCACGAACGGGAATCTCTACGCCGGCGGGGATTTTCGGGGAGCGGGCGGGGTGGCGGCCACGAATATTGCGATGTGGAACGGCACGACGTGGACGAATCTGGGCCTCGGGCTGAATAACCCATGTTCTACTACCCATGCTTTAGCACTAGACCCGAGCGGGAATCTCTATGCCGGCGGGGATTTTACAACTGCGGGCGATGTGGCGGCGACGAATGTGGCCATGTGGAACGGCACGTCCTGGACGAATCTGGGCACCGGGATGCTCACCATAGACGAGGAAATATCCTGCGTCAATGCGCTGGCGATCGGGACGAATGGGAATCTCTACGCCGGCGGGCATTTCGCGCAAGCCGGCGGGGTGGCGGCTACGAATATTGCGATGTGGAACGGGACGACCTGGACGAGCTTGGGCGCCGGAATGAACTCCAATGTCTATGCGCTGGCGCTGGACACGAACGGGAATCTGTATGTCGGCGGATCGTTTACAACCGCGGGCGGGGTGGCGGCGAACTATATCGCGAAATGGAACGGTACCTCTTGGACGAGCCTTGGTGACGGTATGAATAACACTGTGTGCGCCTTGGCGCTGGGAACCAACGGCGCCTTGTATGCCGGCGGGAGTTTTACAACCGCAGGCGGGGTGGCGGCTACGAATATTGCGATGTGGAACGGGACGACCTGGACGAATCTGGGCTCCGGACTGCTTGCTCCTTCACCAGGTACTAACTATGCTTTGGCATTAGACACGAACGGGTCTCTCTACGCCGGTGGGGATTTTACGAATGCGGGCGGGGTGACGGCAAACTATATCGCGAAATGGTTTGAAACGCCCGCCAGTTTGGGAGTTTCGCCATCGAGCGGCAGTTATACGGGTGGATATACGGTAATGATCAGCGGCACAAATCTGTGCAACGGGACGATAGGCGACGTGACCAATGTGACGCTGTGTAGTGTGACGGCCGCGGTTACAGGCGTGGCCGGTTCCACGCAGATTGTCGTGACGGCTGGTCAGGCCGCCGTTGGAAGCTTGGGCAACGTGGCGGTCTATTCCACCAGCTTCGGTATTACGATCAAATCCAACGCATTCACCTACGTGGGCAGTGTGGAGACGAACCTGCCGACGCCGGTCGTGGCGACGGTAACTTACGGGACCTATAGCAATATGGTGCGGGTAACATGGCTGGGGGTGACGGGAGCGACCTCCTACGCAGTCTTGAGAAATACGACGAACGACGCGAACGGGGCGACGGTTCTAACCAATGTGCCCGCGGAGGCCGCGCTGATGTTGAGTCGGACCGCATCGGCGACAACGTATTACTACGACGACAACACCGTGGTAGGACGCCAATCTTACTACTACTGGGTGCGGGCGATCAGCAGTTCGGGCGTCAGCGCGCTAAGTTACGTCGGGGTGGGCTACGCGGAACTGGATAGCGGCCAGACCGTCGGACGAGCTGATCTGACGGTGAGCGACATGGTGTTTTTACCGGTCAACCTGACCAACGGCTCGCCGGCGGGGACGGTGTCCTATCGGCTGGCGAACGGCGGGCCAGATGCATTGACCGCGGCGCCGGTGCGATTTGATTTCTACATGATACAAGGAGGCCAAGAGGCTTGGCTGGCATTCAACGAAACGAACGTGACCCTCGGGGCGGGCGCCGAACAATTGTATATTATGGACGCTACCACGCGGCAAGGGATGCGGGTGCGCGGAGATTTGGCGGGGCAATACACGGTCCAGACCCGGGCGCGGCATCTGGCTTTGATAGGAGATGGACATACGGGGAGCAATACAGCCACTGCGGCGGGGACAGCGCTGGTGAGAGCCACCGGCGTCAATTCAATCGGCCGGGCCTTGAATGATTATGACGGCGATGGCAAGGCGGATGGATGCCTCTATCAGAGCAGTCTGGGATGCTGGGCCGGCGAATTATCCGGGATGCGCTACAGCGCGCCGGTCGGCATAGGGAATATCGGGACGGGCTGGGCGCCGGTCCCCGGGGATTACGACGGCGATGGAATTACGGACTTGGCGTCTTATGACAGCTTGACTGGACAATGGCTGGTAAAATTCTCGTCCGGCGGTTCGGTGTTTGTCTGTGAGTTTGGCGGCGATGAATTCGCGGCCGTGCCAAGTGATATTGACGGGGATGCGAAGACCGATCCGGTTGTGTATCGCGAAGCGGATGGGGCCTGGGTTGGGGCGGCTTCGTCAAGAGGTTACGCTGCTTGTTGGACGCCTCTTGGAGAGACAGGATGCGAGCCGGTGATGGCGGATTATGACGGCGATCGTGTGGCTGATCCGGCGGTATATAGCCGGGCAAACAGCCTTTTGTACATTGCCTATTCCAGCATCGGATATCAGGTCATAACAGGAACATTCGGGGGACTTGATTATCTGCCGGCCGGCGCGGACTACGATGGGGATGGATTAACCGATCCAGCCGTCTATGCTCCTGCCACGGCCTACTGGCAGATATTACTGTCCGGAACATTGAGCACGAAAGGATATTATACCTGGTGGGGCGGAACCGCCGGTGATATCAACGGCCGGCCGGTTTCGGCGGATTATGACGGTGACGGCAAAGCGGACTTGGCCGTTTATCATCAGGACACCAGTCTCTGGGAATTATTCCTCTCAACCCGGGGCTATCAATCATACAGCGGACTATTCGGCGGGCCGGGATACAATCCGGTATGTGAATGAACCAGGCATGAATAGACAAAATATTGGCTTTATCGCGGCCGCATTTGTGTCGGCTTTGATTGGCATATCGGAAAGCGGAGCCCAGACCTGGACCAATCTTGGCAACGGAATGAGCAACGGCACGGTTTATGCCTTTACCTTTGACACAAACGGTTATCTCTGCGCCGGCGGAAATTTTACCAACGCCGGCGGCACTTCCGCAAACTACATTGCCAGATGGAACGGAACCGCTTGGACCAACCTCGGCCAGGGATTAAGCTCAACCGTCTACGCCCTCACCATTGACACCAACGGCTATATCTGCGCCGGCGGTGACTTTACCAATGCCGGCAATGCGACCGCGAATCATATTGCCGTATGGAACGGGAACTCATGGAGCAATCTCGGCGATGGATTAAGCTCCACCGTCTACGCCCTCACCATTGACACCAACGGCTATATCTGCGCCGGCGGTGACTTTACCAATGCCGGCAATGCGGCCGCAAATCATATTGCCGTATGGAACGGGAACACTTGGAGCAATCTAGGTGACGGGTTAAGTTCCACTGTTTATGCCCTGACCATTGACATGGACGGCAACCTCTGCGCCGGTGGAAATTTTACCAATGCCGGCAACGCGGCCGCAAACTATATTGCCAAGTGGAATGGAACTTCATGGACAAATTTCGGCCAGGGGGGCGCAAGCGCCACGGTTTATGCGCTTGCCATTGACATGGCTGGCGGCCTCTATGCCGGGGGTGATTTTACCAATGCCGGCAATGCGGCCGCAAATCGCATCGCCAGATGGAATGGGACATCATGGACCAACCTCGGCCAGGGAGTAAGCTCCACGGTTTACGCGCTTACCATTGACATGAACGGCGCTCTCTACGCCGGGGGTGATTTTACCAACATCGGCAATATGACCGCAAACCGCATTGCCAGATGGGATGGAATTGTATGGACCAACCTGGCAGGCGGGATGAATTCCACGGTTTATGCGCTAACCACGGATACGAACTGGAATCTCTATGCGGGAGGATATTTTACCAACGCCGGCAATATGGCCGCAAACAGCATAGCGAAATGGACCATCCTGCCGGCGCCAACCAACGTGTCGGCCAGCGGCGGAACTTATATAGACAAGGTGCGGGTAACGTGGAGCGCTGTGACCAATGCAACCGGCTACCAAGTCTGGCGATACACCGGCAATAATGCCGGCTCTGCCAGCCAGATCGGGTCAACCACATCAATGACTGCAACGATATACGACGACACTTCGGCAGTAACCAACACCATTTATTACTACATGGTCAGGACCACCAATGCCTCCGGCACAAGCGCTTTCAGTTCTCCGGACGCGGGCTGGCGGGGAGTTGTGTATTACACCGCCGTGCCAGCCCATTACGACGGCGACAGGAAAGCCGATCCGGCCGTGTATCGCCCCGCTGATGGAACCTGGTATTGCGCACATTCCGCCAGCGGTTACGTGACAGTTGTGGTGAGCAATTTCGGCGGATACCTTTGGGAACCGGTCCCCGCTGATTATGACGGCGACAGCAAGACCGATCCGGCCGTGTATCGCCCCGCGGACGGCACCTGGCATTGCATGTTCTCTTCCTTGGGTTATGTGACGGTTGTGGTGAACAATTTCGGCGGATATTACTGGACTCCGGTGCCGGCGGATTACGATGGCGACCAAAAGGCCGACCCGGCCGTGTACCGTTTCACTGATGGCACTTGGTATTACGCGCTTTCGGTCGCGGGTTACACGACGTTTGTGGTGAATAATTTCGGCGGATACGATTGGGCTCCGGTGCCGGCGGATTTTGACGGCGACCAAAAGGCTGACCCGGCCGTGTATCGTGCCGCCGATGGCGCATGGATAATTGCCTGTTCTTCCAGCGGATATCTTTCGGCCAACATCAGCGGTTTTGGCGGCCAGGACATGATATCCGTATGCGCGGATTACGACGGTGACGACAAAGCTGACCCCGCTGTCTACCGCTTCACAGACGGAACTTGGTATTGCGCGCTTTCAGCCGCGGGTTACACGACGTTTGTGGTGAACGGCTTTGGCGGAACGGAGTGGACTCCGGTGCCGTTGGATTATGACGGCGATGGCAAAGCCGACCCAACCGTATATCGCTCAAGCGACGGATTGTGGACTTGCGCCGCATCAGCCAACGGCTACATATCCGTAACCGTATCGTTCGGCTGGCAAAATCCACAGTAAGTTGAGTTAATTGCAAAAGTCATTCGGACGCGAGGAATCGCGGCCTACTCCGCCGTAATAAAGCCCTTGGCTACGAAGGCTGGATCCCTCCCTTTCAAAAAAAGCCAATCTTGGGAGGGTCGCGCTGTCGCGCGACCGTTTCCTGATAACTTTTGCAACTGACTCAGTTAATCAAAAAGCCAGGCTGACAGTCTGAAGGCTGTAGACTATTAGTGGAATCTCACCATACCGGTAAATATCCTGCCCCGTCGCACCAAGCCGTAAAACTCAGGTATGACAGACTTGACTGGGTCATATACCATAGGCCGGTGGCGTCTTCAAATACAGCCGGGTCGGCCTTTTGGTCGCCATCGTAATCCGCCGGCACAGCGCGATAACCGGGACCGCCAAAGAAAGTCTGCACAAGCGCGTATCCACTCCCGGAGAAAGGAACACCCCACCACCCTAATGTCTCATTATAAACAGCCGGGTCGGCTTTCCCATCCCCATCATAATCAGCCGGCACAGCGCGGTAACCAAGTCCGCCGAAAGAGGTCTGCACCAGCGCATATCCGCTCCCGGAGAAAGGAACGCCCCACCACCCTGATGTCTCATTATAAACAGCCGGGTCGGCTTTCTCATCCCCGTCGTAATCGGCCGGCATGGCGCGATAGCCCGGTCCGCCAAAGTATGTTTCCCCGAGCACATAACCATTGGCGGAAAAGGCTCCCAGCCAGTGGCCGGTTGTTTCGGCATAGACGACAAAATCGGCTTTTTCGTCGCCATCGTAATCCGCCGGAACGGCGCGGTAACCCGGACCGCCCAGCGTTACGTTGACAAGCGTATAGTCAAGGCTGGAAAGGAGCATAAGCCAGCTTCCGGATGCTTCGCAATAGGCGCCGTAATCCAGCTTGTTGTCGCCGTCGTAATCGGTCGGAACCGGCGTAAATCCGGCTAAGCCGATTGTAATGGCGGAATAAATGATATAACTGCTTCCGGATTTTAACACCAGCCATGCGCCTGAACTTTCCTGATATACGGCCGGGTCGGCCTTGCCGTCATCATCATAATCATGGTCGTTGTAGACCAACTGGTATTGTCCTGAGAAGGTTACGGTTTCATCATCGGTGATGGTTCTGGTCTGCGCGGCCGGAGTGCGGTAATGAGGGACCATTCCCCAGACGACCGTGTAAGCGCCGATGGGCGCATTGGTGGCACTCATGTTCCCCATCCCTGATGTTGCGCCGCCATAGGTGGCCGGGCAAACGGTTATGGTCCATGTGCCGCCGCTGGTATTTACGCTGATGGCAAGCGTGCCGAACAGAAGCGTGCGGGTTGGCGAGGTATGGAACCAGTTATAACCGTTCCCAAGCTCGCCGTATTCGTTGTCGCCCCAGGCAAGGAGCGTACCGTCGCTTTTCAAAGCCATGGAGAAATATTTTCCGGCGGCAATGGCCGTGACATTGGAAAGGCCGGGGACCTGGGTCGGCAGATTGGTCGTGGTTGTATTGCCGAGGCCGAGTTGGCCTTCGGTATTACGTCCCCAGGCAAAAACAGTTCCATCACTACGCAGGGCCAGGGAATGATAATCACCGGCGGCCATGGCGGTAATTCCCGTAAGACTTGAAACGAGCGTCGGCGCGTTGGTGGTGATGGAGTTGCCAATGCCAAGCTGACCGTCCGTATTACATCCCCAGGCATACACCGCGTTGTCGGAACGGATCGCGAACGAATGCGAGCCGCCGGCAATGACATTGGTCATGCCGCTGAAATAGGGAATGGCGGTGGGCAGGTTGGTGCTGACAAATGTGCCTAATCCAAGTTCGCCATTGTTGTTTTTGCCCCACGCATAAACCGTCCCTGAATCGGAAACCGCCAGGGAGTGCGAACCGCCGGCGGAAATGGCGGCAATATTGGACAACGTCGTCACCAATGTCGGTAAATTTGTCTTGTCGGTAATGCCTCCGTTGCCGAGTTGTCCGGAACTGTTGTCGCCCCAGGCCCAGACCTGTTTATCGGCGGTCAGGGCCAGAGAATGATAGGTGCCGCCGGAGACACGGCTGGCATTGGTCAGACCTGAAACCTGAACCGCCGTGCCGGTATTGGCATAATTTCCGTTTCCAAGCTGGCCCTCGCTGTTCCAGCCCCAGGCCCGGACCGTGCCATCGCTTTTAACCGCCAGAGAATGGTTGTCGCCGCCTGCCACGGAAACCATGCCCGTTCCCCCGTTGACCTGAACCGGCAAATTAGTATTGTTGGTGGTCGCGTTGCCCACTTGGCCATAAAGGTTATAGCCCCAGGCCCGGACTGTGCCGTCGCTTAACAGCGCCAATGCGTGTCTTGAACCTGCGGCCAGACCGCTGACCGAGGATAAAGCGGTTACATTGGAAGGCGACAAACAACATCCCATCAGCCCGTTCCCAAGTTGGCCTGAAAAATTGAGTCCCCAGGCAAAGATTGTTCCGTCGCTTTTTAAGGCAACGGCGTGCATATTGCCGCAGGCAATGGCAACCACGTTTGAAAGCCCGCTGACCTGCACGGCTAACGAACGGTCATGACGGGTGCCGTCGCCGAGCTGGCCCCAGCCGTTTGTGCCCCAGGCCCAGACCGTGCCGTCATTGCGGAGCGCCATTGAAAAATTGCCGGCGGCGGCGACCGCCGTGATGTTGGATAATCCGCTGACCTGCACGGACGTTGTGCGGTCGTGGGTTGTCTCATCGCCAAGCTGGCCTGAAAAATTATACCCCCAGGCCCGGACCGTGCCGTTGGTCAAGAGAGCCAGGGCATGGTTGTCTCCGGCGGCGATATTACTGACCGAAGCAAGCCCGCTGACTTGCACAGGAAGATGCCGGTCGGTGGTGGTGCCATCGCCCAGTTCGCCATGTCCATTGTATCCCCAGGCCCAGACTGTGCCGTCGGCCTTCAGGGCGTATGACGAATAAGCGCCGGCCGCGACATTGGTCGCTCCGGATAAATCATGAACCGGGTTGGCGGTGGAAGAGTCGTCGGTGGTATCGTCGCCAAGCTGACCATAATTGTTCCTGCCCCAGGCATAAACCGTGCCGTTGTTGCCAGCAGCCAACGAATGACTTGCGCCGCCGGCGATGCGGATAATGGCGTTCAAACCGCTTGCCTGGACAGGCAGATTCGTTGTTGTCAAAACTCCATTGCCAAGTTGGCCGTAGTCATTATACCCCCAGGCCCAGACCGTGCCGTTGGTCAGGAGTGCCAGGGCATGAAGCTGACCAGCGGCTATTGCCATCAGATTGGATAAAGAAGCGACAGGTCCGCGGATCGGATTATCCTGCCAGGAGCCATTGCCCAACTGGCCGTAATCGTTTCCGCCCCAGGCGCAGGCAGAGCCGTCGCTTTTTACGCCGAGCGTGTAATCCCAACCCGCGGAAAGGCTGGTTATGTTTGCGGCGGAGGAAGCATGGAAGGCGGTCAAGGCAAGGGATAAAATCAGACATAATCCAAGACAGATTTTAAATTTCTTCATGCGCCGGCTTTCTCCTGAGAGTATGGTTTAATGTTATGCATTTTAAGAAGGATCATTGCGAGAGAGGTTCCAAGCCAAAATATTCGCGGTAGGCGCTGACTACCGCAAAATAATTGTCTGCCTTGACATCCTCATGGACCGAATGGCTGGCATGGAGAATATGGCCGCCGCGCGCGCGCCGGCCAAACTCCAGGCATTCCCTGACTTCGTCACGCACATCAGACGCTGTCCCGTGGCAAAGCGTATGGCGGGCGTCAATATTGCCGATGATGCATACTTTATCCGCCACGCCTTCTTCAATTAAACGCGGCCAGGTCATGCCGGCGGCTTTATCCACTTCCTTGTAACCGTCAATGCCGGAATTGAAGAAAAAGTCCTCCTTGATCGGCCAATGATTGCCGTCGGAAGTGTAGACCGCCTTTGCCCCGAGCGAATGAATTAAATTTACGTGTTCTTGAATGACGGGCAGAACGAACTCATGATAATGAGCCGGTGAGATAAAAGGTCCCTTGTCACAGCTGACATCGCCGCCCATGGCGACCACGGAACAGCCGGAGCGAATGGCGCGCCGCGTGGCGGCAAAGGCGGGCGCCTTTTTCATGTCAATCCAGCGCCGGAGAAGGTCGGGTTCGTCAATCAACCACATCAGCATGAAAGGCGGATAGAAGGCGACGCCCGTACCGGCCCCGATTTCCGCCATGTAGACCCACTCAAGCCCGTCGCGTTTCGCCAGGTTTTGCACCCCGCGCAGAACCGGATCAACTTCATCGGATTCAGCCGGTTCTTTCCCGTCCCATGCTTCCACCATCCGGCGGGTGTCATCCTCGGATATTTTATGGCTGTCGCTCATGGCTTCGGCGGGGTTTTCCGGCTCAACCATGAATATGCGTTCATTCAGGTGATAAGCGGTTCCATCCAGTTTCCACCTGTTTTTGCCGGTTTTGACCGGCCGCGCAAAATTACTGCGCGGAGCGCCGTTCAGGCGCACCATGTCCAGTCCAAAAAACTTCCGGATGGCGTATTCGGCTTTGATCTCGGCCGCCACGAGTTCCTCCCAGGCGATACCGTCGGCCATTGCGTCCCAGGCCATGGCCATATCAGTGGCAATGTTCCGGCCGCATATCTTCCAATGAATGGGATGATAAGGCTGGAAAATTTCAAACAGCGGCGTGCGTTCCGGAGGCCGGTGCGACAATGCGGCGAGAACGGGATGCGTTAATTTGTCCGGTTCGGACATTTTCTACCTTTCTCTTATTGACGAACAAGCATCCAGGCATGTTTCTGACAAATGCTTTTCACCGGCTGCCAGCCGGATCGGCTGGCGCAAGTTGCCGGTTTCAACGCAAACCATGTTTTTGTATTCATCGTCCCCGAAATCTTCCATCCGCCTGGATTTTTCAATCCATGGGTTCCATAAGACAATATCGTTCATGCCGCCCTTCTCAACAATCATTTTTTGACGATTGCCCCCGTCTTCCAGAACAACCATTTGCGGGGCGGAAGGATAGACCCGGTCTGTTTCGCGGTCAAATCGTATTTTTTCCCGCGTCTCCCGTCCGGCAGTCTTGCCGCCGAGAAAATCAATGTAATCGTTGCCGGCCAGACCGGAGACGGATGTTTTTGTTATATCGGCGGATGAGAAATAGGTATGCAAACCGTTTTTGAATTCAAAATCCGTCTGGCCGGTGTTCTGGACCGAAAATAAAATTTCAAGCTTTTCCGCGACCAGCCGAAAGACAAGCTCCAGACGGAACTTGTGCGGCCAGAGCTTGATGGTTTCCGTGTTGTCTTTTAGCTCAAATACGGCTTCGGCACTGCCTTTATCGGACAAATCGGCGCCCAGCAGGGTCCATGTTTGAACACGCGCAAAACCGTGTTTCGGCAGAGGCCCGTCGCCAAACTGGGGGAAAACGATGGGAATTCCGCCGCGGATCGGACGGTCGGGCTCAAAGAAGGATTTTTGGCTGAGAAACAACAATGACCTGCCTTCCGCATTGCGCCACGCAACCGCATGGGCGCCATGCAGGTAAATATCCAGTTGCGCGCCGGAAGGATGGCGCAATTCAAGATATGGCATGCCGTTGATTCCGTGTTTCAATTTGGATAACTGTTTTTCCCCCATCTCTGCGTCCTCTGCGGCTCTGCGGTGAAATATTTTTATTAAAATTTGATTGATAAAATGGTAAACGCCGGGCGGGCATTGAATTCATCTGGCGCGAGAGCGCCATCGCGGTTTCTATCCAGCGTATTGAATATTTCGTCATAGGTATAATTCTTATCCGCCTTATCTGAAAATTCCAGAAAACTGACAGCATGATCGCGGTCTTTATCAACCGACTCAAAATGACCATCGGCCTGCGGCGAAGGGACAGCCGTCTTCCATTCCTGCCGGTCTATCTTTTTGTCACCGTTGCGGTCAACGTTCTTAAATGCTTCCTGCTTGGCATGCTGTTTGAATTCATCCAGGGATATTTTGCCGTCACGATTGGTGTCGGCGGCCAAAAAGGTGTTTTTAATGTCGTTGGTCTGGGCCGCGCAAAAGCTCAGCGCGCTTATCTGGAATAGTAATCCGATCATCACTTTCAGCGATAAATATTTCATAAACATCCTTTCATTCAAACGAACCCCGCCTGGCAATTTTGTCATATCTTTGAAAAAGATGGCTTTTTTATAGAAAAAGTCAATATTAAAATTGTCTTCCAATATGCCCGAATTCCAATAATGCCGGCTTGACACATCGTCGCGGTCCCGCTAACTTTCTCAACAAGCGAGCGGGTAAATCATGACTTATCAACCATTGGTTTCTGTGATATTATCTTTCCGTAATGAGGCGAAGGTTCTTTCCGAACTGATCAGCCGCCTGCAGAAATCTCTGCGCCCTTTGCCGGTCCGGCATGAATTTATCTTTGTCAATGACGCTTCCACGGATAATTCCCTTGAAATACTTCTGAAGGCAAGGGAGACCGATCCGGGCATCAAGGTTCTGAACATGTCACGGCGCTGGGGCGTCAGCGAATGCACCCTGGCCGGGATAGCGCATGCCGGCGGCGATGCCGTTATTATGATGGACGCTGATCTGCAAGACCCGCCCGAATTACTGCCCGAACTCATCGCCCGATGGCAGCAGGGCGCTGATGTCGTCAATACCGTGCGCCGCTCGCGTTCCGGCGAGCCGGCCGCCAAAATGTTCCTTACACGCTGCGCCTACCGGTTGATCAGGGCGGTCTCCAGCATTGATTTGCCGGTGGATGCGGGGGATTTCAAGCTTTTGTCCCGGCGGGCGGCTGACCAACTCATTAAATTACAGCATGAATCTCAGCCTTATCTCCGCGGATTGGCCCGCTGGATCGGTTTTAACCAGGCTGAAGTCATTTACGACCGCCAGCCGCGGTTGGCGGGAGAAACACATTACAGTCTGTTAAAATCGTTTAATCCATTGCGGACTTTTTTATCCGGCCTGATTTCTTTTTCCGCCGTGCCGCTGTATCTGATCACTCTACTTGCGTTGGTTATGTTGTTTATCACTGTTTGCGGATGGATATATGCGGGAATTGCGGTTTTATTCGGCTGGCCGTTATCCTGGGGCCGGGCATCTTTTCTCTGGCCTTTCACACTGGGATCAATCCAAGTCTTCTGCCTCGGAATTATCGGCATTTATCTGGGAAGAATATATAATGTCGTGCTGGCGCGTCCGAATTATATTATCGCCAGCCGCATTGGATTTGAAAATAAAGACACATCCATAAACTAGAGGCAAAAAATATGTGGCGGCAGATTCGCAAAGAGTGGATTGACTCATCCCAAGGCCAGAAGATCGCCACAATTATCATACTAATGGCCTTGCTTCCGTTTTTGGCCCTGGTCATTAACCATCTCGGCCCGGATTTTGACACCGGCGCCAACCCCTACCAACACATGGCCACGATTTATCAGGCCGTGCATGGCAAACCGCTCTACGCCCCTCTTTCCACGGAATACCAGTCCATTACTTATACTCCCCTTTATTGGTATATAAGCGCCATTCCATGCAAATTATTCGGCATGTCATTTTTCTGGCCGCGCTTGATCAGCCTGCTTGCTTCGCTAGGATGCGGAGTGATTTTATTTCTCTGGTCATGGCGTTTGACCGAACATAATTTTTCCTTGAGCGCCGCTGTGCCAGTGATTTTTTTGTCCACCACCTACATCATGCACATCACCAATTGGGCTATTGACGTCAATGTCAACGCTCTTCACTTTTTTTTCACGTTTCTGGGGTTCTATCTTTTAATAAATCCCACCAGAAGAAATGTAATTCTTGCAGCCGTTGCAACAAGCGCCGCCGTTCTCGCAAAACAGACTGCGTTGGCGTATGTCATCGCAATGACTGTTATGCTTTTCTTTAGAGCGCGCAGGCAAATACCTGTTTTTCTGGGGTTGCTAATCGTCATTCTTGGAGTAAGTTTCTGGTATCTTGAAAGTTTTGACGGTGATTTTTATTATCAAATAGTAAAAGCAAATAAGGGGGTTCTCTGGGTTGGAAAACGTATTTTTGCGGAAGTGCTGCCTTTTTTTCCGGAACTGATCGGATTTATGCTTCCGTTTGCCCTCGTGCATCTGCTGATTGACGACTGTTTTGATCATCAAAGCTTCTGGCGGAGAATCTGGAAGAGTGAATATGTGATGACAGCCGCCGGGCTTGGCGTGGCGGTTATTGCCACCCCAAAGATCGGCAGTGGACCGATCCATTGTTTAGTGGCCATTGCCGGGCTTTCCCTGTGCGGAATGGCAGGATTGTATCAGACGGCAAAATTAATACCAAAGGTCTGTTCTGAACGAATATGTCTTGGGGTAGCATTGGCGCAGGTCATAACCGTTCTGTTACTGGCCGTCCCCACCTACCCTGTTTGTCTGATTGATCGTTATGATCGGGAAAAATTTACGAATATTGCCAATGTTTTCAGGGCCGGCCGCACCTGCCTCTTTTGCGTGCCGTACATACAAAGTCAATTCAACCAACCCCCTGCCGGGGTTCCTGATGACGACCCCGTAAAATGGATCAAAGGACGGTTGACTTATGAGTTTATTCCTAATGAATTAACGCTTCCCTTTAAAAATCAGGAGTTTGATTATGTGATCGTGGGCCCTTATCTTGACCCCAACCATCCCGTGGCAAAAGCCATAATGGACAACTACAAAACACTGCTGGGACGATTCCCTGCCCACCCAAAATATCCCCGAACGGGT
>Ga0209749_1000689_pt1 | contig 40587 bp, 38 predicted proteins | sample EPASupsiteSAE347_FD_187267 | JGI IMG/M metagenome (GOLD analysis project Ga0209749, IMG submission 187267) | Bioremediated contaminated groundwater from EPA Superfund site, New Mexico - Sample SAE3-47 (SPAdes) (version 2) | ecosystem: Environmental > Aquatic > Deep subsurface > Groundwater >...
GCAGCCGGGCCTCATCAAAACAGCCCTTCATTGCGACATATTTTATCCGCAAATCCTTCATGCTGATTTCCATGCCACAAACATACCATCTTTTACAAAAGTGTGCCAGTTATTTTTGCAAGCGTACTTAGCGTGTTCTATGCGGTTATTTGTCGGTTATATTTGACTAACCCTTGTTTCAAGGGTAATATTTCCAAGCAATGTAAATATTTTGTTTACGAACGCTCGTATATTATGTGTTGTGCTAAAAGGAGGTTGCCCATGAGCGAGCAAGATAAAGCTCGACGTTATATCAAGATAACGGAATATGTCTTTCTGTATGGTGGTCTGTTTTTAGGAGTTATGGGAGCTATTTTCACTTTTTTACTATCACGAGGTGATCTGGGAAAACAGAACATGCTGACCGGCGTAGTTCTTGTTGGTATTGGCAATTTGGCAGGATGTATCCGCAAGATATATGAACGGCTGGATAAGATTGAAGGAAAGCTCGGCAACCAGAATCAAGAAATCAATGATACGAAATAATCAGAAGCACCGGTTTTAGCCGACGCGCCTACGGCGCGCGACTGACCCGTAACATTGGAAACAGGAGATGGTATGAATGAAATAACAGAACAAAAGTTTGTGGATCATCCCGCACCAAGCATAGGTCTTTTTTCTTTGTTCCTCGTCATCATTTGTTTTCTCATAGCTGTCATTCCGTATGTCATTGCTGACGTGCCGAAAGAACTGGGGGCATCTGTGGCGGTAGGAGTATATGTTATCATAGGTTTTTCGATTATTGTCTTCATTTTCTATCTCTGGCCGCTTTACTCTACATTTTACATAGTTAATAAAAGCGGTATCACGGTGAAATATGGGCCTTGGACCCATATGTCTAGATGGGAAGATTTTAAGACTGTATACTGGCAGAAAGGCATGTTTATTACAAGAATTGGATGGCCATCGATCAACCCGTGTGTACGATTATCAAATGGACTTGTCCTTCCCCGAAAGAATAAAAAATGGGGATTATACCTGACCCCAAATGCCCCCGAAGCATTTATTAGGAAAATTGAAATGTTTGCGCCAGAATTGACAAAAGAAATGATACGATAAGATTTATAACATTAAAAGGGTTCGCAGTTCAACAAAGCCTTTCAGCGTACGGCCGCCGCCGCTCAGACGTAACATTCACGCTCCCGCTACCAAGCAAAAACCACAGCGCTCACCTTGCCGGTAAAAAGCCGGGAATAGCCAGTCCGCCGCCGCGGCACTGATCCAGCTTCATTACGATGTAGCGGAGCGGGTCCATCGCATGATCGCGGTCCTTCAGCGGGGCTTCCTTTGCGTTGCGGTTGTCAGCCTGCGGTTGCCAGGCATAGTCGTAGAATTCGCTGATTGTTTCTGGGCAGGATTCACAGACTATCAATCGCGGGCGGCCGTCCGGTTGCACCTTTAACCGTTCCTTGACCGCTTTTATGCCACGTTCGACATTCTTGCTGGCGCGCTGGGTGATTATCCCGGCCGCGTGAAGCGTGGCCCGGTCCTCGGCATCATGATCGGCCACAGTCCAGCGGTAGCGTGTATTCCGGGGCTCTGCCGCATTGATCGCGGCGGCATGGACCTGGACCGTCTGCCGGGCAACGTAACGTTCCCGGTAAATCCACAATCGGCCATCCGGGTCAATCGCTCCCCAAAGACAAACAAATGGATTGGTAAAGCCAAAATCAATGCCACGAACCTTGTCCCAACATTCCCAGCCGGCGGGCATAGGGCCCTTGTGGACATGGATTTCTTCGTCAAACTCGTCATATACCGCGCCGCCGCCCTCGCACCAGACGCCATCCAGCATCCGGCGGCGCTGGGGGCCGGTCATGGCTTCGAGTGTGGCAAGGAAATCTTTACTCAGGAAAGGATTGTCGTAGGGCGACCAGTGCAGTGCCGACCAAGCATCCGCATCGATCAGGCATTCGCCTGTTTCAGGGTTCTGATGCAGGATGCCAGCCTTGTAGAGCCAATGACGCTGACTCTTGGGGTTGCAGTCGAAAATTGCCTTGTGGGATTTGGCGCCGTCAACAACCTGGGCCAGACGGGTAAGGACCGTGCCCACCGTGGCCCAGCTTATTTGCGTGGCCTCATTGAAAAAGATATGGAGATATTCAGTGCCGAGAATCTTGTCAACGCGCTCCTGATCGTCGAAGCCGTCAACCCGGATCAGGGAACCGTTGGCATGTCGGATTTCAAGGTCGCTTTCCAGCAGGCGGAAGTCGCTTCGTCCCCGGAGCATTTTGACAAGGCTATCCGACCAGAGGCTTTTGGCGGCGGCGATACGTGTCCGCCGCGCCATGAGAATCCGCGCTCCGGGATAGGTTGCGGCTTGAACGCAAAGCCAGGCCAGAATTACGTCAGTCTTGCCAGACCGTGCGCCGCCATAGAAAAGATGGCGGCGTAGTTCCGGCCGCTCAAGGTGGTCCCGCCATGCGACATTTTGCTTGGGTGTGAGTGTAAGCATCCACCCATAGCCAGAATGTCAACAGGGATGTTCTCTTAATCTGTTGTTAATCGTGGCTTTCCAAACGAAAACAACAAAAAGTCGGCAATGGCTTCGGCTAAATGATCATGCATATGCAGAGCTTTATATCCATTGCTATACCAACCTACTCGGTATCGGCCCTCGATTTCCTCAACGAAAGTGGAAGGCGTACACCGTTTGTCATAGGACAGACCGAGTACCATCTCGCACTCTTTTGGACGCATTCGTAAATATTCGACTATCTCCTTGGGGTTCTTTTCGATCAGATTTTTGAATCTGTCGAGACCGCCGATCTGCGGTGAGAAATCATCTGGATATGATGTCATTTCTGTTTCCAACTGACGGTGGGAAAGTTTAGCCCACTGCAGCCTAACAACACGCTTTCTCCTGTGTTTAGAACCTTCATCCTCTTGGCCCATAAAAAGGATTACGAACGAGCCATTCCTCTATTGTTCTTCCCGTCTCATCAAGACGGAAGAATCCAAGGCGGATTCCTTCTCCCAATATCCGTCCAGTCTTTGAGTCTCGCGTAACACGTGTAATCCATTGATACCCGAAATCATAGTTCCCTTTATTAAACCAATCTTGAGGCAGAACGTTTACTCGAGCCGAAACGAAATCAAAGACAAAGATTGCCCGACACATCTGGTCGAAATTATTACTGGTTTTTCCCTCTGGACAGTAATCTGCGAGAACAAGAGTTTCTTTAATCTGAGTAAATGCTTGCGGAACATTTGCTAGATCATGCAGACCATGCGGGATAGTCGAAAAATAAGTGAACTCAGGATGCGGGATATTTTGAAAGACACAGTGTAATTTCTCTTTTCGCATTCTTTCCGCTTCCATTTCCGGATGCGCGATTGGGGAAAGAGTACAAAGATCGATGATGTCGAAATGGACAATCGGATTGGCTGTTGGATTATCGCTGTTTCTAGTGTGCTCGTACCAGAGTAAAGCACGGTCATCTTCCAGAGGATGAATATAACAACAAAAGTCCAGCAACATTATGTCCTCAGCTTCAGGATTCTGAAGGCGGGAAACACCAGCCAAGACCCGATGATTTCCATAATCAGACCAAGTAAGAACGCCTGCCGTGGTTTTGATCTTTTTCCCACGTAAATACCAAGGACTTGGTCCTGGCGGATCAAATACAGGTGATTGTTTATTTTCTCGTTTGAACCATTTCATACGCATCACGCAAGCTATTGATTGTTAAGCAAATTTGTTGAGTTTGTTTTCATCTTTTTTTTAAAAACAAAATTTCACAAATTTTGATTTATATTCTTCAAGCTCCGGTGCTGGGCTGAAGACCGTAGTCCGCCGCGGCGGACTGTCGGGCTGAAGTCCAGGTCCGGAGCGCGAAGTTCTTCAAAAGCCGGTTGACACAGTGCGGGTTTTCACGCTCTGCGGAAAACCGGCGGAAACGCTGGTTCATCTTTATTTCATTCAAGATAGAGGGCCCATGCATTACCAAGCAATAGAATAACGGTTCCTCCAAGCACTGTCAGCACTGATAGTCCGGTTTTGATCCATTTTCTGTCCCGAATTCCAACGCGGATATTAAGAACCGACAGGCCAATAGAAATGACAACAAGAACATAAGTAACCGGTATAGCTATGGCTTCTTTTGGTAGAATCCTTCCATAGAATTTTCCGAAAGCATGTGGGCCAAAGTAGGCAAGCAGTAGAAAGCCGATAATCAAAAGCTCAAAAATCGGCCATTGTGATTGAACATCTTTGCTGACAGCCTTGAACGATAAAACAAGACCAACTAAAATCGGCATAAGCAGTGTAGACCAGAAGACTATTGCCGCAATCATCCTTTCCAATCTAATCGGGGAATAACCGCGCGCATTGTGATAAGATGCCGACCACCACAACAATCCCAACATAATGGCAGTGACCAGTATCATCGCAAGGATGAACGTCCATCTTTTTATTGAATGATAATGTAGACATTTGACAGGCAAAGTCAAAAACGAAATTCTGCAACGCGCGTGAAATCAGGGGGAACTGCGAAACCAGGGAAAAGCGAGCGGGAATGTCAACGCGTCTGAACCGCGAGGCGTAGAGCGTCAACGTTTCGGTGTCGCTCGATAGCCGAGCAATACCTTGGCGTTGTCATTGCCGCCGTTTTGAATGGCGGAGCGAAAATTACCTTGCGCGGGGAGAAAAGCGTTTTTTGGCAAACCGAGCTTTTCCGCACAAAAAACATGAATGCGGTTTCGCAATGATGTTTTTGTAGCGGCATTAATTCGTCGTGAAGCCGCTCTCTGGGCACAGCGAACCTTCGGTCGTTTGAACCGTTCCAGGGGCAAACGTCCGAAGGACAGAGTGCGGCAAACACCGTGCCGAAAAAACACGATCTTCCAAGCGGATGGTCGCTTGGCTTACAAGCGTCCGGCCGCGCGGGAGTCCGTTCTGGTGAGCCGCCGAAGTCGGTGCATATTGGGCAGGTCGGCGAGCATACCGTTGAATCCCGAGCGGTTTGCCGTCGTGCTTCACGTCGGCAATCCCGGCGTGCTGCACGATCGGGAAGCGAGAGGGCAACGGTTGCCGCCGATATTGGGAAGGCGCAACGTGAAGGCGGCGAGGCGGTGTGCGCAATGTTGACTTGACTGACGATGGTTTATTGCGCCTGACATGGTCTTCCGATGGAGCGACGCTCCCCCTGCCACGAGGCGAACATAGCGGGCTCTTGGTTTCTCCGCCCGCTCCGAGAGCCGACGGCAGGGGGGCAAAGCGGAATCGGATCTTGTCTGATCCGATCTTGAGCAAGCGAAACCGGACATGCCGAGAGGGGGGCGTAGGCCGCTGCGGCGGACTGTCGCAACCCGACGGCTGGCCGGTGAAGCTTGCGAGTCCGGTTCTTGGGGTCTTATCTTGGGGGGTCTTAGTCTTAGGGATAGGGATTGGGTAGGTCGCGCGCCTGACTGTAAAGGTGCGAAGGCGGCTTTGAGCCGAAGCACAGCTTATATGGCGCGCGGAGGACCGAGGCGATTGCGGGGCAAGCGCCGAAGGGCCGGATTGAGAGGGGAAGGCCGCTTTTAGCGGACTGACACGATATCTTCGCGGGGCTGAATTCCCGCTTTGGGGAACTGAAGACCCGCGATCTTTTTCCTTTGCGAATTGGCGAGTGCGCGAGCCGATGAGCGTCTTCTCTTCATTGGGCGAAACCGTGCAACCCGGCCGCCGAAGGGGAACATAAAACTTTTATGTTCAGGCGGGCAAGGTGCGGAAAGCGAAAACGTAGGCGGCGCGGCCGCGAGGCAACGGAAGGAAAGCGCGAGCCTCGAAGCGCGATTCCGTTGCCGAAAGCCGCCTGAACGCATAATTCGCGATTATGCGACGTTTGAGCGATCCGCTGCGGATTTTCGCGGCGTGTTCCGCACCGCATCCCGCCGACCTTCCGGCGAGTCGGGCGCCGGTGAAGCCCGATTCCTTCTTTGGCTTCGATGTGCGCGGCGACTCTGCGGCGCGGTGCGCCGATCTATATTCGCCGCGCCTGAAATGGGTAGGTCTTCGGGGGTGTGGTTTAATCTTGGGGCTGCCTATCGGCGGTAGCCGAGCCTCTTGGGGTAGGTCTTATGGTTTCAGGGCGGGGTATGCCTATTGGCGATAGCCAACCTTCTTGGGGTGTGTGGGGGTAGTAGTATCACCCCGTATTTTCTTAAGACTTACGTCAGGATCACGTCGCCACCTACATGCGCCTATTCAATCGACGTTTTCGTAAGATGATTACCGCACTTGCATATATGACGTTCAAGACTGTTGCTCCATATAGACCACACATGCCACCCAATAGCATTCTTGGTATCACAATTATCTTGTAAAATCCTCTCCGGGTGGGTTCGTGATTTAATGCCGGTGATTCCATGACCGCAGATCCCTCTGGAGATCTCTTCCACTGTTCGAAATCGTGATTGAGCAAAGCGTAAATAAGGGCAACTCCGGCTATTATCGAGACGATTAACACAATCCAAGCTTTCTTCGTCAAACCGGCTCTATCCATGATCCATGCACAAAAATAAACCGTTCCGCCGCTTAGCAGAAAACTACCGACAATAAAGATTAATATCAAAATAGAATGATGATATACGTTATCCCCGATCAGAAGTCCGATGATTAGGAAAGGCCACCAACCAATGATAAAACCCGCCATAAGACATTTTATTTCAAAACCCGGGAGAACGAATAGAGCGATAACGAGTATTATCCATGCCCCCGTGAAAGCTATGCGATGTTTGTACATATGATGATTAACGATAGATATAATATTCTGTCTTAAACGACTGTCTTTGAGATATTCATAATAGATTTCTTGAGCGTAGGAAAGGCCGGGAGTGATGTCAAATTTATTTAACCTGATTCTTGTCGGGATTGGCGAGCACCGTATTGGCCGGTTTAATCGCGGGGGTCGCAACTGAAATATTCTGATCGCCGGCCGGGGCGTTAAGTATCGCCACCAGGGGGCCGTTATTTGCAGAAATATCCATGGGTTGGGATACTTTGCCATATTTACGGTCAATCCATAATTCGATTGCCCGGATATCGCCATTACAGGCTTCCAATGCCAGGCGAAGGATTACGGCGCGTTCAACGTCAACCTTGCCCTTCTGTAACCTGAATAACGTCCTCATCGGCTCAATCAATTTTTCAGGAACGGCGAGTTTTGACACCCATAACCATATATCCTTCCCTTTTCCCCTGCCTTTTGGATTGAGAACTTGTCCCTTCTTTATTTGGTGGGGGACAAGATTCGCCAATCTTTTCGCTTTACCATCGTTTTTTAACTGGGATTCATCATTATTCATACTGCACCTGCCTTTCTGTAATGTAGCGAGCGTGATCGAAGCCGGATAACTGACCGGAGTTCGGGATGTTGCCGGGCTACTTTGAGTAGATTCTTGCTCACGTCCTGGCGGGTGACTTTCAATTTTCGAGCGATACCGGCCCAGGATGTTGAACTATCCACCAGGACATGGGCCACCATGTCGCGTGTGGTGGAAGGAAGCCGCACCCATTTCCGCATAAAATCAGCCATGGGGTTTTCAGGCTCGGGATCTGGGAACTTCAGCTTTGCCACTTCTTTCGGCGGCATGTGCTCCAGGGAAACGAAGCGTTGCCCGTGATTGGCCGGACTTTTGGAAGGACCGGAACAACTAAGGCAATCGCTGGTTGGTTTACCGTTGTGTGGGCATTTGTGACAGTCAGGCATGGTATAAATCCTCCTTAAAATTGTTCGATAATCTGGTTTGGCAGCGGTTGGTTTGACTCATTTTCATAAGTTCAGGCTCCCCTCTGCCATGATCGCGGCGCGTTCCTCATCCTCTACGGCTGGGGAACCGGAATAACCGGAATAAGGCTCTATACTTTCTGAAAAACAGGGTGGTTTCTTAGAAAGTTCCGGGGGTTGTTCCGGTAGTTCCGGCTGTTCCGGTTTTTGAAGATTGAAAACGTATGCTCGCAGCTTTTTATATTGTTGATCGGCCTCATAATAATGATCTTTTTCCGTTCGCTTGACGCGGTAACGATCAATTTCGATCTCCTCCACCTCGCCGAACGCTTTTTTCATCAAGATGCCGACCCGTTTGTTTCTGCCTGTTTCATCCGCGCCATCTCGCAGACCGGGTATGTCTATGTTGTGATCCTCGCAGAGTTCGCCGATGCTTCCGGCCATGATGTCCTCGTCCAGCCGGTGGTCCGCCTCAATAGCCAGCGCAACTTGCCGAAGCCAGGTTAAAGCCGGGTTGCTGACTCGCTCCTGGGCGGCGGTATGACCATCTATTAGCGGCGCCTCTTTTAGGACATGCTGGACGATCCAATCCAATACTTGCGCCCACTCCCGGAAATCGTGCCGCTTTTCGTCTGTCCTTGGCTTTCCGGCTTTACTCCATGCACCGATCACGGCAAACACCGCGCCCAGGAAAAAGGCTTGATTGGCATGGACATGGACCAGTAAATCGCCTTCCGGGAATTCGCGGAAAGCACAGCCAGGGCGTTTTCGGATGCGGATAATGCTGGCCCTGTTCGCCATGTCGCGGGTTGTTTCAACGCCGTTGGAAGTCATCATCAATAAAAAATGGCGTGAATCCACCTGGACCTCTCCCCGGTGTGGAACACGAGCGCCAATGCACCCGCCGGCGGTAGTCATCATCTCAATAAACTGGCTTTCGATGCGCCCGCGCACGTTGTCCACTTGAATAAACGGTCTGCCAGCGATAAGGGCCTGGGCAATGGATTCATCCAGCCCTCCGACTCCCCCGTCACGCAGGGCAATGCGATAGGGTTCCTCGCTGTAAAGTGCAAAGACCAATTTCTGCCGGTAAGTCTTGCCGCTCTGACTTTGATCCGCTTCGGCAATATCAATCGGGATATGCCCGCGCAGCCATCCGCCAAGACGCAAGGCCGGTGTGATGAATGACGCCAGGGCCCGGCTTCGGTCACCGGGAGAAGCGAAATCAAAGTCTGCAACCAGCAAGTGTAAGGCTTCCACGGCTTGATCAACTTCCATTTTTGGCGGTGTATCGCCGGCTGTGACCAGCAAGCCGCCATTGACGGAGTGATAACCTTTAGCCAAGACTCGCGGATGACCATCAATCTCTGCCAGCACCGGGCAGGCGACAAGCCCCCTGACCTTGGGCAATAAATTCGCCGCTGGTTCGCTCGCCAGAAGCGCCTCGGCCGTATCGGCGGGGCATGTGGTAGGCTTCAACACCGGCTGACCTTCCGCTCCCGACCGCCAAACGACCAGCAGCCCCAGCTTTTCAATGCGGGACCTGAAAGCCTGTGCGCGCATAACATCCAGCCGTAAGCCGCCGGCATCGTCTTGCCGCAATTCCATGACCACGCCGCCCCGGATAAATAATTCATGATCCGGCGATAGCCTTTGAAAAATTATTTCGGCGCATTTTGTGATCGAAACACTGCCGCCAGGCAGGACAATAATCTGGTCATTATCGGATGCGGATTTGTTTTTATGCGGCGTCCAGACCGGCGCGGCTTCGGCAAGATGCATGATTTCGGCGCATAGCGTGGCCGGCTCCGTGGCGTCGTGCGATTCGCAAAAGTCGAGCAAATCGCCTTTTGGCGGCAGGCCCGGCAATTCAACGATTTTGACGCGGGCCGGCGGGTCCAGCTTCGACAATATTTCCGCCACTGTCTGGCCGTATGCCTCACCGGCAGCGTCATTATCCGGCAGGATAAAAACATCGTGTCCAGCCAACGGCTTCCAGTCCGTCTTATTCGGCGATTTAGCGCCATGCGCGGACGTGGTGCAGGTCAAACCGATGCCCTTGCCGGCTTCGGATTTTCCCTCGCCTTCGTTGACAAAAACCGGGCCGGATGATTTCAGGATTTCCGGCAGATTGAATAACGGCCACAATCCGGGCGGATCTCCGACACGCCAACCTGCACCGTCGCGATGTATCGGCGCAAAAGTTTTGTCTATTTTGCCGTTTTCATCAGGCACGGCGTCAACCGGATCAAAACGAACGACGAAGGCCATTACCTCGCCATTTGCGTTATGATACGGCCAACGGCCAACCTCGCGGTGTTCAGTGCCGGTTCGTTGCACGATAGCCCAGCCAGCGGCATGGACGGCGGCATCCACATTATCGTGCAACTTGCCTTTTTTCTTTACCGGTGGCGGCGTCCTGATGGTTTCCGTCTTTACCGGAAATAAATCGCTCATCTTCAAGCCCATCGCGGCGACAACCGATTCCGTTGAACATCCGGCATGACAATGAAGCAATATGCGTCCATCCTGGCCCTCGGTGATGGAAAGCGAAGCGTTTTTATCGTCATGTCCTGGACAGCGCACCTCCCACCCGTTGGCAGTCTTCTTCGGTTTATCAAAGCGTGATAAGAAATCATTTATTGTCATCAAACAACCTCCCCCGCAATTTCAGATAAATCTTGCGAGCAATGTACGGATTCAATCCGGAATGTTTCAATATCCAGCGTAAAAATTTTTGCCACTTATTCATTGCGGCCTCCTTCCCCGGCCAGAGCCAGCAGGTCGGAACGGCGGAGCCGGAAGCTTCCTGGCAAAATTTCAACCTTCTGGAGCCGGCCAGAGCGGCAAATTCTCCATAATGTTGCCCTGCTACAGCCAATGAACTTTGCGGCGGCACTCATGCCCAAGAGCAAGGGGCCGGTTGGAGGATCGGCGATTGCCGAAATCTTGCCGTCAAGAATTTTGTCTATTTGAGCCTGAATTTCCGGCGGGGCCTGCAAATATCGCAGGAGCCTCTCGTTTGAGTTGTTTGAATGCGTGTTCAACATTTGTTCTCCCTTGTTGTTACATGGTGAAACCATTTCACCATTTTGACCTGTATGGGGTGACAAAACGTGGTACGTGCGGGACAAATCGTGTCACGGCAAAAAAAAGACCCCGTGAAGGGGTTACCTCCACGGGGTCGAGGAAATTGAGGATTAGTCAGACCAGGTTATGCCAGCCGGGGGCTCATAGGTGAAGCACCCGGCAATGCCCTTACGAGCGAGCGAGCGGTAACGACCGGAGAATCGGGCGGATGGGATAAGCAGATGTTTTTCCAAGTGCTCGGCAAATGGACGCAGTACCGGGTCCGGTTTACCATGAGTATCGAGGGATGCGGCAAGTTTTTCTTGAAAGCGTGTAATCGCTCTGCGCACTGAGCGGACAAGGTTTTCGGAGTCACTTTTATTTTTTGGCATATGGTTTCTTTGAAACTCGGCAATCTCTTCCAGGTGCCGCAATGCTTCCGCCCTCTCCGGTTCCGTGACATTGACTTCTTCAAGAACGGCCTCCCATTTCTTTTGTTTTTGCCAGACCGCCTTGGCAGATTTCATGTCTTCGAGTCCAAGACTGCGTTCCTGAATACGGGCATGCTTCTCCAGTGGAACAGCCTTGCCGGTGATGGGGTTGATTGTCTCGGTAATCCCGAGTTGTTTCCGATAGATTTCGGGGATTTTCAGCGCCAAGTCAAGAGCGTGAATCGGTTCCTTAGGTGGGTTTTGGAGTAGATAGGCCACGTAGAAGATGCCCTTTTCATGCTTCAGCGGCGCCGTTTCCCCATCGAAAATCAAAGTCCATGTGCCAAGACCTTTGATGAGTGCATAACGAGGGCCGGCTTGTGTAGTGGTACTTTGTTTTGCAATAGGTTCCAGCATCTTGCCTGCGGACTTGAGTTTTGACAGTTCGCCGTTTGGATTGAGGCTGACTGTTGTTTTGAGAGGAAGAAAACTGGCGTCGAGACCGGATAGGATTTGCTGAGATGTCGCATCCATAAAATCGGCGGTGGGAGCGAACAGGATAAACCGTCCGCGCAACCGCGCCGCAAGAGCAGATACAGCTTGCCGGAAAGAATCGCGGTCTGTATGAATTGTCAAAATAACGGGAATGGCTTGTTCGGTATAGGCGGCAATCTGAATGGTATTGGCAATGCCAAGATCCGCATCCCGCGCTTTCCATCCAAATGCCTTGGATATGGCGCGGCCAAGCTTTTGCCAGTTCAACTCAAAGATAATGCAATCTTCCTTTGTAAGGTGAATATCGGGGCACTGGCTCGTCTCGCATTGGCAAACGGCAACAATGGAGCCGTCTTTATGCCTTACAATCTCATGGGCGCAACCGCATTCATGGGGACATGGATATGATGCAGCAGGTTTGGAAAGAGGACGTAGAAACGCTTCCCGGAAAACGTCGAAATCAGCGCCAAGCCCGGCTTTCCATATCGCTGGAACTGCATTTGGGCCAGGGATTGTTTCCAGAATCTGCCAAGGTCTCGGCATGTGGCATGGTCTCCGTTAATCCGCAGCCTTCGCCGATATGCGGAATTTCTGCTTTGACAACCAGCGGTGGACAAGATGGGCGTCGCAATGGCGGCCAATTTTCAATATGTTCGGCAGGCGAATCTGAACTTTGCGGGGTTTCTCCGAGCCCTCAAAATATATATCGAATGAGGCGCGGTTCAATTTCGCATTCTCTGATATGAGATTGCTTGGTTGCTTACGAGTGGCCGCGCTGGCAAACACGTCGTCCGATTTGCGAACTAAGCCGTCGTTGAATCCGCCGGGCCATCCCATTTCGACCTCGCGCAGGATGATAGCTTTGATTCCCAGCACACTTGCCGTGTCCAAACAATCCTTCCCAAGCCGCAAGGGTTCAAGCGTGTAAGTCTTGAAGTTGGAGAAGTAATCCTCGCGGTCGAACAGGTAAAAACCAAATTTTTCCCGGTATAGTTTCTTCTCGCCCGGCGTCGCAGCATGTATCCGAATTTCGTCCAAGTCAGGCGCATAGACAACAACGTCGTCCTTTTCAGGTCTGTAGTGGATAATCGAACTTTTTTGTTCTTCGATTTTAGATGTTCTGGCATAAGTGTCGCCATGCCGGATAACAAACCAGAATTCACCGTCTAGTTCGTAAGTCTCAATTTTTGTGGTCTTGTGTCCCCGGTTGTGCTGTGAGAACCATTGATCGCAGGCATCGGCCAATGCCTTCAACGTCTCTGCATCAGGGTTTTTGAAGGTTTTACTTCGGTCAGTAGGCGTTGGATTACTGTAATATTCAAAGGAAGACAGCCGGATAAGTTTTTGTTCGTTGTGTTTTCGTGCCAGCAATTCTGGAGCGTTAAGCCAAACTTGCAGCCCGATTTCCGCATGGGATGATTTCTCGTCAAAGGTAAGTTCCGGATGATCTTTGGCAACTCCGTCTTCCAGACGTTGCTGTCCGTCTTCTGTTGCCATTTCATCAATGGCGTAAAGGGCATCATTCAGGGAGTCAGGCAAACCTTCGGGCGACAGCAGAATGCCGGCAAGCGAATTGAAATATACCTCGTCTTCAAGCTCCGGTGATGGAAGGGTTACTTTCTCTTCGTCTAAATCTTTCTTAAACCTGGCGAAGAATTTCCCGAGCAAACTCCGATCGATTTCTTTCAAAATGTGTGCTTTACTGAACCGTTTGAATCTGAGTGTTGACATAAATCACCCTTTTTCCTTAGTGCATTTACAACGCAAGGCCCTTTTTAGACCTATCGGAAGTCGGACACCGGCTACTTCGTGTTCCCACACACGCACAACACGCCAGCCATTAACGCGGAGTTGCCGTTTAATTGATCTGTCTCGTGTAACGTTGCAGGCAATTTTGTTTTTCCAGTAACGTCGGTTTGTGGCAGGCAAGCGAAAATGTTGCGGACATCCGTGCCAAAAACAACCATCAACGAAGACGACTATATGTTGCCTCGGAAAAATAAAATCTGGTTTACCAGAAATAGGCGCGCCGCGCCGCCATCCGGTAATGTGATTTGCCTTCAAGATTCGAATCAAAGCGAGTTCCGTGGACCGGTTTCCTCGGGAGCGGACATGCGACATGACGCATGATCGGGCTCGTGGAGAGATATTGTCCATGTTTTTAGATGATGATAAATGTTCGGGGACGCTTCCCAAGAAGTTTCTCCTCAAGGACGGATTTTGGCGGGATGCTGGCAGCTTGGAGAAGTTTGTTGAAGTCAGTGTCCCCATGAATCGGAGGTATTTGACCAGCATAGAGATTATCAACTTCCAATGGCAATGTGCCATGGCGTTGCCGGTTTTCCCGTTGATAGCGGAGCGTCAGAATGTTCACGTCTTTAAGTGCTTGCGATATAAGTTTCCGAAGATTTAAGTTTGTGGTATTTGTGATGTAGTTGGCAAGAGCATCTTGGAGAACCCACACAGTACGTCCACCCCATGCTTTTCCAATCTGTGACTTCACTATGAGTTGGCTGACCATACGCGCCCATATCTGCCTGTAGTTGATGCCGGGGGCGGCCTGTGGTTTGCCAAGGATGGCTTGACGAAAGGCATTCTGAATTGTGGTGCCTTTTGCCTTATTACCCCCAGATGTGCTGGAAGTCATCACTTCAATAATAAGAGGAAGACCATCGGGATATTCCTCGACGTATGTTCGGTCTTGTCGTCGGGCCAGCGTGTAGCCATTCTTCGACAGATTAGCCTCAAGCTTGCGCTCTGTGACACCCTGTTGCTCAGCAATCTCAGACAGGGGCTTTGGGTGAGTCGGGCAGATGATGTAATCGAAGGTGTAGTCAAAAGATTTCTCGCTATCATCTTCACCCTCGTCCACGCCTTCGGTATACTTGATTTTCACCTCCGACCAAACTCCCGCTTTTTGGTAAAGAGCGGCAGGGGCATATTTGCCCAAAAGTTTTTTGCAGAAATTCTCGTGCGCGGTGTGTTCAACACCATGGTCGAGAACAAAAAGTCGGCGGGGACATACAATCCAAACGCGGTCAGACGTAATGAGCGAACACACACCAGCGGGCACGCTTGCTTTGCGCCCTTTAAAGAAAGCGACAAGTTCATGGTCCTTAAGCAAGTCCAGTGATAGAAAAGACTGATAGCGGTTTCCTCCTCCGTCACACTCCACCGCAGTAAATGGACATTTGCACTGACGGCGATGTTGTGTTGCCTCAGCGCCTCTGTCGGTTGCGAGGTATCCAAACAACTCATATATCTGAGAACTCATGCGAGCACCTTTCTGAGTTGAATCGCGATGGCCTGAGCCAGCGGCGGGGGGACTGAGTTGGCAACAAGGCGATGTTGGTCCAGATTCTTTACGGTGCCGGATCGGCTTCGTACCGGCCCGCAGAGAATGTGCGAATCTGGGTAGCCGTGAATTCGAAGGTATTCCCTTGGTGTCAAATAGCGGTCTTCTATCGGATGGAAGAATATTTCCCCGCAACGAAGAGTCAGCGATGGTTCAAGCCGATGAAGACGGCGATATTTTGTCGTGTCTTTCTTAGTGAGATTTCGTTTTAGTTCCGGTGGTGCGTTGGTTCCGGCAAGAAAGCCGCCTTCAGGGACAGGATGGATGCGTTCGCGATCACGTGCTGGAGTAACATCAATATGATTAGGAAAAGTTGGTGTTTCATGTTTGCCAACAGGTTTAGGTAAATCGCCGATAACGCTGCCGACGCCGACGTATGCCTTGAGGTGCAGAAGAGGTGTGTCTTCTGGACTGTCAGTATGTGTCGGTGGGGGGAAAGAAAATCCGTTGGTGCCAGGAGTCGCAATGATAAATACTCGTTCTCGGAGTTGTGGGACACCATAGTCGGCGGCACAGAGAACCGCCCATTTCACGCAATAACCAAGTTCTTCGAGTTGTCGAGAGAATCGTTTAAAGACACCTCCTGCCTCGCCTTTTTCGTTAGGGGCGCTGAGAAGTCCCTTAACCTGTTCCACAAGCAAAGCACGGGGGCGCAAGGCACGAGCAAAGCGAACCATTTCAAAAAGCAACATCCCGCGTTCATCGCATAGGGCACGGCGTTTCCCAATAAGCGAAAACGCCTGACACGGCGGCCCGCCGTGCAGCAGATCAATACCAGGCTCAGCGAGACTCAACGGGTCAATTGTGCGGATGTCGGCCTCAATTATCCTTGTTTCTGCGCCATGTAATTTCGCATTGCAACGCAATGTTTCAGCCGCATTGTGATCGAACTCCACACAGGCGAGATTGCGGAAACCAGCGGCTTGAACGCCGATATCCATTCCGCCGCCGCCGCTGAAGATCGAGACGGACTTGAGTGTTGCATTCCCGTAGAAAGCCGGTGATTCGCACACCTCGTTCGATCGGCGCATGCGTTTGTAGTATTTTTTTTGTTTCGCCATTCTCATATTCATGTTGAAATACCACAAAAAACTATATCAGCACATGTCGTAATTTGCCAGTTGAAAAGCGGTGCCGGTGTTTTTGATTTTTGATAGCCCACACGTCATGCTCGCACAGCGCGGGATTGGTCTTATGCGCGAAATGTAGGGACTGTCTCCGTCCAATTGATGCGGTGCCAGCAGGCTTGACCGTGGTGATACGCCATGGAGTTTTTGCAAGCGAAGACTTAATCAAATCGAGGTGATCTACTTTGCGATCGTTTATGGCTCCGAAGCGGATAACGAGGCGGCAATTCCTGGTGGAGGCCTCGGCGGAGTTCTTCCAGACTTTCCGCAGTTCATCCGCAAAGATTTCAGGGCTACGGTGATTGAGTTGGCCGACATTGGTATAGTCGACATACGACGGGCCACCTAGGAACCAGAGCCTGAGCCACTGGTCAGGGAGATAGGTGCGCATGCCATAGTATGGCGGCGATGTAATTATCCAGTTACAACGTGCGGAACGCACGGCGGCAAATGGATATTTTTTACGGCTATCGCCTTTGGTGACACGGCCGGTAGCGGCATCTTCTTCGTTTGAGAAAAAGCGCACGGCGCGACGGGTAATCAAAGCGAGCACGTCGACCTCAGGAGGACGACGGCGACGTTTTTTCCAGAACTTAACCGCGTAAGCTGGTTTCGGCGCGAATGTCCGGGTGCACTGGTTCGAAAAGTACGATGAGCCGGACTTTGGTTTAGGACCGTGCAAAGCGCCAAGGATGATGCCGACAAGGGCTTGTCGAGCAGCGGACGAAGCATCCCGCAAGAGGGCTGCGCGGAGCCGACAAAGGGACTTTAGGACAGAAGGCGCGTAGGCCCACTGCCAGAACTCACCTTTCGGACAGTAGGAGGCAGATTCAGTGTCTAGTATATATTTGGCGGCGGCGACAATTGCCGTCTGGGTGGTATTGGCGAGCTTCGCACGGGTAATCGCCACTGCAACAGGGTTGCTGTCAATGCCATAAGCCGACATGCCAAGCATGCGGGCAGCATAGAGCGTCGTGCCGCGCCCGCAGAATGGGTCCAGGACTTTGTCCTTTCGAGATGCGTGTTCCCGAAGCAGGCGATACGGGAAGCTCAACGGAAACATTGTGAAATACGGGCATATTCCATTGAGGACTCCGGTGTTTTGTATTGGGCTTGAGGAAATCATCTTGGTTTCGGGTTTGGACCTGTTTTCACATAGGTTGCATTCGCACGTTCGGGATTTTTGAACGCATGCCAAGCCTTCTCCTGTTCCCCAAATATGCGATTCAAAGCGGTGACAACCATCCGATAAGCGAGAACGTCGCGGTCGTCAACCTTTTGTGGCAGGACTGAAAGGAACAGGGCTTTAACGGTGCCCCATGCGGCACCGTTGCCACGGATTTTTGTCATGAGGTCTGTACTATTTTCTAGAGCTTTCACACAGACATCTTGCAGAGCCACGAGATTATCAGGTGTATCGGCGTCCGGTGATTCACCTTCCAAAACAATGGGGCCGGATTCTGGCTGTCTGACAGGCTTGGCAACAGGCATCGGTGATTGAGCGTCGGTTGCAGACGGTCGTGACGGTGTTGGTGCGCCCTGGGTGGCTGGTGCAGGGAACTCCTGTTTGATCGTATTGGCAAAGGTATTTCCAGCCGGTCGCTTGTAATCCGAGTCGCGGCGTGGATATATATTTTCGAATGATAGGACCCTGAGCGAGATAGGATACGACTTGCCGCTCACGGAACTCCAAAATACTCCTTGCCCTGGGATCGGTTCATTCAGAAGGGTGCTTAGAATGTCATTGCTGAAATGGGCGTTGGCTTTTGAAACGCTATAGAGATCTGTGGCTGACAGGAGATGGAAGATAAACCAGTTATCGCCCTGGCTGAGGATTTCCACCGGAATGCTGCCAGGCTGTTGAGTGACCATGACGGCACCCAAATCATACTTGCGGCCTTCTTTAACCCAAGAGATATAGGGTTCGGCTGATGTTGCGTTTTCGTTCAAAACAGCCTGGGCTTCTTCAACGACGGCGATGGTCGGGATTGTTTGAGGATTGGCATTGGTAAACTCTGCCTGGTTGCGATCGAAGATTCGGCGGAGAATAAGTCCGGACAGTATGAGCGACTGCGCGCCGCGCATTTGGGAAACATCCACGATGCATAATTTGCCTTGAGAAAGGGCATAAATGAGCATATCCATAAGTTGGCTACTCTTATCGTGGAGCATTGTGACGATAGCAGTCATGTTGGCGCGGGCGGCGAGGGCCTCGGCCTCTTGCCGCTCTTGATCCAGATCGAGGATGCGCATGATTTCAATGAGTGGCGTGGAATTCTTGCTTCTATCAATGAGGTTGACCAATTCTTCCCATCGGGCGGGGTCGAGTCCTCGGAGTTTGCGAACATTTTGCTGATCCTGCCGGTCGGGGCTGAGAGCAATTCCGATCACGTCGGATGGGCGAAGACGGCGGATATCCAATTTTATGCCGCCAGCAACAAATGACTGGTAAAATGCACTTGAGCTCCGCCTTGAAGTGAAGACGACTAATTTGTCCTCCAAATGCGGCACGTCGCAGAGTCCTGGGCGGCCTTTGTCATCAGGCCAGAAATATTCGCCTTCCGGGTCAAAGATCACGGTGCCAACAGGGACCTTGCGTTCACGTTTTTGGATCGTGGGTGTCGTGGTGTAGAGTTGGCTGAAAAGTAGTTTATTTAGGTTTGATTTCCCGAAGCCCGCACGCGCGAATATAAACGAGCGACGCGAGGCAAGGCTGTCTACAGCAAACTTTACCAGGACTTCAGGACCCTTAATCTGCATCCAATCTTCGGTTTTTAGTTTGCTTCCTCCTTGGGCATAAACATATTCGCCGAAGGCAAGGTATCCAATGGGCGCACCGGCAATGTTGTGCCCCGCGATGTCTTGGAGGACTGGTCCTGATGGGAATGCAACGGGACTACCGACATGGGGAAGGCGACGATGGGATGCGACAAAGGATAACTCGCCGTTAGCTTTATTGCGGAGAACTCCGAGTACGCGAATATTGACCCGATATTTGAGATAATCCTCGCGGAGATTTTCCGGCACGCGGCGGTCTTCGCGGACTGCACGGATATTAAACTCCTCACCGGCGCCGGAAGAGAGCTTGCCTTCCGAGGAAAAAGCTGTAATTCGGCCGATTACTGCCTCTTCTGGAGTTTCGAGTTGAACAAGGACAAATTGTCCGTGCATAGGAGTGCATTGGAAATCACTACGGTACGGGAGAACAAGATCGGCATGGAACTCAAGGCCACCCTCTCGGAATCCACGGAAAACCCCAACTATTTGCTCTTTCGCGAACAATTCGAACTTCATTATTCCCTCCTATCCGTAACGCCTTTGAGCCGGATCGCTGTCTTTTAATCTGAATATGTCCAATGCAGTGCCGTGATCGCCCAGGGCGTCACGGATACCTTTGAATATCTCATCCTGGAGAATATCGAAATCAAAGTCCACAAGGGCGGCGTTCTCGTGAGCTTTCTGAAGACATTGTGGGTAAAAAGGAACGGGAAAACCATTAATAGCATCCGCAAGCATGTAGCCGATTATAGCGGCGGCATTCGAGACTTGATGAAGAGCAATATCAATGGGCCAGATCGGATCCTTAGGACGGTTGCCGAATTTCACAAAGAACATCTTCCCACCAACAAACTTATTGACCTCTCCCGAACCCGTTTCCATATCATTGCCGCGGGCATATTCATCCCAGACGTAAGCATTGCGTTCGAGGTTGCGATCCACTTCCACGAATGCAGGATAGTCCGTCTGGAGTATCCCTTCGAGGGCCATGGCGAGACGATAGCGGTCGAGCACCTTACTGGATTTACATACGCCGGTTAGATAGATACGCCGTCGACTCCGGCGATTGTGTTCGGCAATGGAATCCTCTATTCCTTTGAGAATTGTCGGAAAATATGTGCCAGCGAATATTTTACTGCGGAGCAAGCCATCGCACACAAATATTGTGTCGGTGGCAAAATCCTTTGTGCGGATGATATGGAACAGAATGGCCCATTCGACAAGTTCGCGATAGACCTGGACCCACGAAGGACTGACGGGTTTGTCCGGCAGTGGTTTGTGGATCATATGACTGATCTTGGTAATATCGGCCAGATGAAGGAAAGACAGCAGGTGGCCTAGTGCGGTCTTAGGAACGCCCGCGGAATCGAACTGACGGGCACTGAGCCGGTCCATGTCCATTGTTGGAGATACAACATCCAAGCAGTATTCATTGTTGCTGGAGTCGACGACGCGAACGAGCTGGACAAGGAATGGGTCAAACTGGATGCGGTTGTTACCGCCATCAGTGCCGACCAGGGCAAATGATGTTGTGGAACGGGGCTGAATTCGCCGAACCTTAGCCGCAAGGGGCCGGACCTCCGAACGCAGCTGATTCAAAAGACCTTGATCCTCAGCAATTTGTTCACGGATGCCCGTTTTCAGTTCATCTACGCTTTTCGGATCGATCATTTATGCCTCGACAAAATAATTACGCCGATTCTTCTAAAAGATACCCACTGTAGTCGCCAAATCTCTTGTCTCTAAAAGATATCTTACCATCTTCCGCCGTTGGCCATATCATCTTCATTGCCTTATCAACAACAATTTCGTTCTCCCCATGAGCCAATTTAGTCGCGTAAAAGACGCAATGTCCAAATGCTTTGGGCTGCTGGAATTTCTCAGTTCCAACAATCGTTACTATTGCCCGACTATATGCCATACCAATCCCTATCGACAAATTTGGCAGTTGATAACGTGAATTCAAAACAGGGTTGATGACTTTTCTTAATGCTTCAAGGCAGTTGGTTGCGGCCCTATGTGCAGCATAGATCGCGCTCGGACGATCTGCTTCTCCAGCTCTGAACAAAGCAAGCAAGCCGTCACCAAGATATTCCGTGACAGCGCCTTTCTCATAACCGATGGCTACCGCACATGAGGGCAGTAGAGCGGCCGTCTCGTAAAACACGCGTTGCAACTCCGTCACCCGAGTCACGTGTTCACTTATGCGCTGCAAGAGGTGTCTTGTTGCACCACGAATATCCACAACCAACGCAATGAAATCATCGACTTTCGGTCGACCATCTTCGATTATTGGATGTCCAGGGATCTGACTTGGAACAGATGCTTTTGTCATAGCACGGTTTAGAACAGACTCATTGGCGCAAAAATAATGCCCAACGTTAATCCAAACACGCTCGGCCTCATCCAAACTTGTTGAAACAATACCTGAAATCTCTGCGCACTGATCTTTTGTCATCATCTTTCATGCCTTTAATTACCGAGACAGCGAAAATATCCAAATGATTCCACCCAATAACATCCACGTGATCGCTAGCCTAAAAGCGAAATCTTGCCGTTTGAACTTAATATGGCGAATGAAACAAAGCTTCATATGCTCAAAAGCAAGCTCATCCCTTATGCCATCTTCTCCCTTTGGTAGGTCATTAAGATGCTTTTGTAGAGTCTTCTCGCTCTTTCCTCCTTTTGTGAAAACACTCCGAAAAAATCCAAACTTAAATAGATGACCGCCATAGAATGTCCCACGCACCGGCCGTAGATTGTTTTCGGTATCATCTGCAATGTCCACATGATTAACAGGATTGTCTATAGCCATCAGCGTCCTTATCGCCGCAACGAAACTCCCAATCCACGAAATGACAAAAAGGCCGATAACCAATCCCACTAGCCACTCGCCAGAATATGACGAATGCGCCCAGGCATTGCCACAATGCGCATATATTTTCCCAAGCTTAGTCAGCGGGATAACCAAAATCACCAACAAGGCTCCAATCTTTGTATCAATTGCCCGAATCGTAGACTGAACATCAGATATGGCCTTATAAAGAAAATCCACTTGCCCTGCTTGGTTACCGGTGCTCACAAATCCCTCCACTTATTCTTTTACTCTGTCTTCTCATGATGAAGTCCCAGATAGAAGACAAGCCTTGCTTCAACGGTTAACTAATAATCCAATTGCTGACTTGCCCAGTTTATAATTTTGTATCGGTTTTGAATGTATCAAGGCGCAATCCGAAAAGCCAGTTGAAAGCAACGGGTAATTTCACACCGCTGCGGCCAGTTCCCGGAGCCGGGACTTGTCTTCTTCCGTCGCCGTTCCTGCCGCGATTTTTCCGGCCAGGGCTGATAATTCGTCGGCGGGGTTCAGGCGTTTTGGCTTGCCGCCGGTCAGAATGCCGGGCATCGCGCCAGCCAGGGCTTGTTTGAATTGTTCGCGGTCCGGTCGGAAGTAGTGCTTTAGCACAGTTTCAACCGTTGCGTGTCCCGTCACGCGGCGGACAAGTTCAACCGGGACACCGGCGGCCAAGGCCAGGGTTACAAATGTTGAACGCAGGGCATGCCAGTCGCGGATACTGGCGGCCTTCTGTCCGTGTTCCCGCTTTAGCCGCGTGATGCGATCAATATCGGCTTTCATGCCTGGTTCTGGAACGGGGATAATGAACGGTTTGCCGATCATGTCCTGAACGGTATGCAAGTAGTTGGAGATTGTTGACTTGCTGAATCCCGTCTTTTCAATTTGCCGCATGGATTCGCCGGCACAGTAGCGGCGGAAAACATCCAGCATTCGGTTCCGGCGCTTGCCTTCGGGAATTTTCGCGGTTATAGCGGCTTCACCCTCGGCTTGAATTTCAGCCGGGGGGATCGTGGGCGGCAGGGCGACGGGTTTTACGCCGTTGAATGCGTTTGCCACTATCTTCTTGAATCGCCATGACAAACCGGTCGGGTTTTCTTTCAACATACGGGCGGCCTGCGGAAAGACATATTCGCTGCGGTTGTCTTTGCAATCTTTCAGGACAGACAGCAGGGGGCCGAAAATCGGGATTTCGACCTCCGCTTCGGTCTTGCTGGTCTTGACGGCCAGCATGCCGGTTTTCAGGTCAACGGCGGACCATCGCAGGGCGCATACATCGCCGCGGCGCATGCCGGTGCAGGCGGCGGCTATTATCAACGGATACATGAAGGCATCTTCACGCGCGGTTTCCAGCAGGGCCTTCAATTCGCCGGGCGTAAAAGGCTTGCGGTGAACCGTCTCTCCTTCCCCTTTTGTCCGGCGGCCCACAAAGGAAGCAAACGGATTCGCGCTTCCCACGGGCAGGAAGCGGGCAAAGGCTTTATTTAATAGCCGGATGGTTGCGCGCGCCGTCCCGCGCGCAAACCGGGCTTGAACGTCGGCAACAAAGGCGGCGGCGTTTTCAGGAGTTACTTCGTAAAGGTGGACGGCGGCGGGGTTTGCCTCCTGCATGAATGCGGCAAAGCGCTTGAAGCGGACATCGCAGCCGGCAAGGTATTGCTCGCAGGCGGGTATCTCGCGGCCCAGGCTGCGCCAGAGGGCAGGCAGGGAATCAAGCCGGGCATATTCCACCTGGCGGCCGGTTTTGCTTTCAATCAAGCGTTCGGTCAGGTGTTCCGCGCGGCCCTTATGGCCCGCTTCCTCAACGAAACGTGCAAGCGCTTCCTTGGCTTTATCGCGGCTCCGTTCAAAATCCTTGTCGCCCTGATCGAGTAAAGATAAACTCTCTGGCGGCGTGCCCCGGATAGGCACGGCCAGGTTGATAACCTTCCGTGCGCCAGCTTCGGTGTAAACTCCATACCAATGCGGCCGTAAAGTGCCATTTCTCTGTTGCTTCAACATGAGTCCCATGGTATTGTCCTCCTGTATTTAACTGTTGGCAACAGTATGAAGCAGAAGGCAACAATGGTCAAGGAAAAAACACCCACAAACGCACCCGCAGACCATTTACAAGGACACGAATGGCGTAATTTCTAGGAATAAAGCATGATTTAAACCAGCCTTCCAAGCTGGTGGTGAGGGTTCGATTCCCTTCGCCCGCTCCATTCGTCGGCCGCTAACGCGGCCTCCTCATGGTAAACCATATCTGAGGCCGACGAATGCCCCTGAGGAAACAGGGTGACGAAGGGCCAAAGTCTTTGTCCGCTAACGCGGCCTCCTCATGGTAAACCATATCTGAGGCCGACGAATGCCCCTGAGGAAACAGGGTGACGAAGGGCCAAAGTCTTTGTCCGCTAACGCGGCCTCCTCATGGTAAACCATATCTGAGGCCGACGAATGCCCCTGAGGAAACAGGGTGACGAAGGGCCAAAGTCTTTGTCCGCTAACGCGGCCTCCTCATGGTAAACCATATAAAACATGGCTTGGTACACATACATCTTGGAATGCGCGGATGGATCATACTACGTTGGGATTACAACGGATCTGCGACGCCGCCTTGACATGCATAATCATGGGGTGGCTTCCCGTTGGACTCGGGCTAGGCAACCCGTTCAGTATCGCTATGCAGAAACTCAAGACTCTCAATCCGCAGCGCGCAAGCGTGAGATCGAACTGAAGGGCTGGCGACGCGAGAAGAAAGCCACGCTTTTTCCGTCGCCTGCAAACATCTTTCTGACACGTAACATAACAAGTTTCCCGTGAGGCCGGTTGCACTCCAGCCCACATATTTGGCGGCGGATTACTGTTTATGAAATAGCTGGTTCAGCCGCAGTTGCTTTATGCGGCCGGCGTGAATGATATGCGAACGTATCAAGCGCGGGTCTTTGTTGTCTGACATTATGGCCTCCCAAACATAGCCAGAATGTCAACCAACCCAGCCTATTCCCCTCGATTATTTGCCAATTATATTTGACAAACCATTATTTCAAGGCAACATTCATAATGAAGCCTATGGATATTCAGGGATGGAAAATGACTAGGCCATAAAGCGTTTTCCCCTTGTAATTCATAGTTTAACGAACGTTTTACTATTATATGTTCGGTGGAAGATACATGAAAAAACTGACGCGCATTCCTCAAATATTTGCGTGGATACTATTAGTCCTAGTGCTGGGCGAGTTTGTATGCGTTGCCTACAACTGGCTTTCGTATTGTTCGCCAGTTGCGGCGGTAAGATTTGCGTTCAGCGACATGTGGTTGAAGGAAGAATTCCAACACATCAATGCAGGTTTTGCGCTTGATCAACCGACGATAGGCAAGTTTTTCTTTTGGACCTCGGTCATGTCTTATCTCGCTTGCACAATCATATTGCTGTTGCACATTGTTGTGGATAGCGATCGTCGTGTGGCGCGGCGATGTGTGAGCATAATTGCGGGACTTCTTGTGGTTGTCGTGCTGATTGAATTCCTAGCTCCAACCTTCCTTCTTATTCAATACGTTGTTTCCTTAGGCATTACAATTCGTCGTTTCTTGGGGCTCTGTTTGTGCTGTGGATTCTGGATATTTCTTCCGGCCGTCGTCTTTTGGAACAAAAAGACAGATATTTCCCTCATAAGTTGGGCAAGAAGTCCCATCACATGGACGTTGGTTTTCTCTCTTGTCGTGCCCACGCACTACTTGATCTCGATTTTGTATTCGTCCTCATGGTGCGGTTGGACGATTATGCATACTGCATTCATGTTGGCTTGGATGATACTGGTTACGCCTATACCCTGCATCATCTGGCTAACGAGTAAGAAAATGCATTCGGAGATCAAAGATACCGAATCGTCTCGTCGGGACTGACCCGTAAAGGCCAACCTCATCCCCTCGCCGGCAAAAAGCCCGGAATAGCCAGGCCGCCGCCGCGACATTGATCAAGTTTCATCACCATGTAGCGGAGCGGGTCCATTGAATGATCGCGGTCCTTCAGTGGGGCTTCCTTTGCGTTACGATTATCAGCCTGCGGTTGCCAGGCATAATCGTAGAATTCGCTGATCGTTTCCGGGCAGGATTCACAGACTATCAATCGCGGGCGGCCGTCGGGCTGGATTTTCAATCGCTCCTTGACAGCCTTGATACCACGTTCGACGTTCTTGCTGGCGCGCTGGGTGATAATCCCGTCCGCGTGAAGCGTGGCCCGGTCTTCGGCATCATGGTCGGCCACTGTCCAACGGTATCGCTCAGGGAATTTTCGATTGCCGATTGCCGATTGCCGATTTCGGATTGCCGACTTCTGAATCCTGACTTTTGATCGCGGCGGCATGGACTTGGACTGTTTGCCGGGCAACGTAACGCTCCCGGTATATCCACAATCGGCCATCTAGGTCAATCGCTCCCCAAAGACAGACAAACGGGTTGGTGAAGCCAAAATCAATGCCACGGATTTTGTCCCAGGATTCCCAGCCGACAGGCATTTTTCCTTTATGGACGTGGATTTCTTCGTCAAACTCGTCATATACCGCGCCGCCGCCCTCGCACCAGACGCCATCGAGCATCCGCCGGCGCTGTGGGCCGGTCATGGCTTCGAGTGTGGCAAGGAAATCTTTGCTCAAGTATGGATTGTCGTAGGGCGTCCAGTGCAGTGCCGACCAAGCATCCGCATCGATCAGGCATTTGCCTGTTTCAGGGTTCTGATGCAGGATTCCGGCCTTGTAAAGCCAATGACGCTGACTCTTGGGGTTGCAATCGAAAATTGCCTTGTGGGATTTTGCACCGTCAACAACCTGGGCCAGACGGGTAAGTACCGTGCCCACCGTGGCCCAGCTTATTTGCGTTGCCTCGTTGAAAAAGATGTGGAGGTATTCCGTGCCGAGAATTTTGTCAACGCGCTCCTGGTCGTCGAATCCGTCAACCCGGATCAGGGAGCCATTGGCATGCCGGATTTCAAGGTCGCTTTCAAGCAGGCGAAAGTCGCTGCGGCCCCGGAGCATTTTGACAAGGCTATCCGACCAGAGGCTTTTGGCGGCGGCGATTCGCGTCCGCCGCGCCATGAGAATCCGCGCTCCGGGATATGTGGCGGCTTGGACACAGAGCCAGGCCAGGATTACATCCGTCTTGCCGGACCGCGCACCGCCATAGAAAAGATGGCGGCGGAGTTCCGGCCGTTCAAGGTGGTCTTTCCATGCGATATTCTGCTTGGGTGTGAGTGTAAGCATCCACCCATAGCCGGAATGTCAACAGGGGGATCATCAGCATTAAACTGAGACGCGGCTTTTACTCTGCCAAGAATCTATTGTTCGGCAGTTAATCTTGTTTTCCCAATCTCTTTAATGCGGATTCTTCTCGCTCACGTATCCGCAGGTTTGGATTTTGACTAGGATACTTTCTCCTATAACGCGCAACTTCCTCTCCAATACTACTCCTCAGCTGACAATTATCCCTTTGAAATATCCATCCGTATACCTTTTGTTTCTTCGGGGAGATGTTTTCAAAAGATGATAATATAAGCGAATCCAACATATGTTCTTTGAACTCAATTTGTCTGGAGATATCACGGAATTCAGAAATTTTATCATTACGAAGATGATTGAGTTCTCTTATGGTTAGGTCAATTGTCATGAGACTCTCGCTCTCCCAACATTCAGATATGCCAGTTGCATATCCTACTCCAAGGCAATCTACTATGACCAGAATCAGCCCGATGATGCCACAGAGATATGCGATCATGCGCCGCTTTACTTTGTTATGATTTACAATAACGGAGAACGCCAGCAGGATAATTCCTATTATCAATACTCTAATAAAAAAGAGACCACCGCTGCCATTTATGGCGTTCATACCTACGCTCAAACCGAACATTAATGGCCTGAGAGAATTTCCTGTCATACATATCGGCAATAGAACAGTGACTATAATGATCGATATACTCACGATCCAAGCGAAGTATGACCAGCGGCAAGCTTTAATAACTGATCGATGCCAAAGGATCAGAAAAAGGAAACCCGCAGCTACGCCAAACATGACGAACATGATAAGCTGAATCATTGACTATATCCTTTTCTAGACACAAAGCTTTAATTATCCCATCATTTGAGCTCAAATGTAGGCATTTGGCGTGCAGAGTCAACACGGAAAATCGCTGTGATATGTACCAAATTTTTAAGACTAAAAGCTTAAAGTGGGTTTCAATTACGGCGAACGGCGACCTGACGAGGCGCGCTGTAGCTGTCCATCTTCAGCCGCCGACCAGGTGGCCGGACTCGTTCCGAAGCTTCAGAGTGAAAGCCGTTCCCTGGCAAAGATCGGGCAGGCCCTGCCGCATCAAAAACGGGGCGGCATTGCCGCGTCTTAGCGGGTATGCCAGAACCGTTTTTTAGGCTCCGAAATCCGGATTTTATTCTTCAAGCTCCGGTGCTGGGCTGAAGACCGTAGTCCGCCGCGACGGGCTGTCGGGCTGAAGCCCAGGTCCGGAGCGCGAAGTTCTTAAAAGCGGTTGACGCAGTGCGTGTCCTGACGCTCTGCGGAAAGCCGGTGATCCGATCTCCATACGGAAGTATCCGTCTATGCTGAATGCTTCGCTGCGGATTGGTGGTTAAATATTCTTGCTTCCACGGTTCAGAGAACGGCATGAATGACCTCCTTATCAAGCTGTACACGATCCAAAAAGCAAGCGTCAATTTTATTGTTCGCTCCCGTCTTTTTCCTTAAATACCTTTTCACAACCGAACATTTTAACATCTGAAGACATTGCCTCGAAGGTTTCTGACATGCTGGCCCGGTCCAGAGCTCCATAAAACGTCTTTGTAATCACTTGCTTCTGTTTTGATGAGAGTTTGGCGTACTCATCCTCGTGCACGCCAGCGCGCTCAAGAAGGTAATCGCCAAACGATGACGGGATAGCAACATTCCCTCCAACCTGGCCATGCTTCAGATGTATTTTGGTGCCGACCCACTGGCGATGGTACTTGATACCAAGAAAACCGAGGAGGGCGATCTTGCCCATTTTCGTAAAAATGAAAAGGGGATGCCGATCGCTGTGCGCCAAGTTGATATGTGTCCCTCTCGTCAGAAACCTGTTTATATTCGGGGGCAGATCATATGAATGGGTGGCACTCTCTATGGTGTCGAACAGAATCATGTGTTGCTCGTATTCTCCGGGATGTTGGATTTCGTCGAAAAGAAAACGTTTCCATGTGCGGAGCGCGTCGGAAATGATTCGTTTGGCGTCTGACGTATACGAGACTGAGTCCGCTGAATAATCCATATACCACGTCAGGACACGCCACGAAACAGATACGGCAAACTTGAGCATCCATGGGCCATAAGAAAGACGTATTGCCTCTCGGTTGCACCATGGATGGTATACATCTCGGGCAAAGGGCGTTTCCCATTGGTTGAACATGGCTTCGCAGGAGGGGCAAAGCATATACAGTTTTGTCCCGTCCTGAACCCGGCGGTTGATTGTATGGCTGCTACGGAGAAACCCGGTTGCTGAAGTCCGCTTCTGATGATCAATGATAAATGCGGGGATGATATGGCTTTCCAGAAGTTCCCCATCTCGATCACAGAGTTTGCATTTGCCTTTGATTACCATTTTCTTGAGTCAACCATTGATTAGCAGGTTTTTGATCTGAAAAATTGACCGATGCCGTTATCAAGATATTTAATGATACTGTAGGCTTTTGTTATGCAAAGTCAAAAGCAAACGAAACCACCGCGCCTGAAGTCATGGGGAGATTGCGAAGTCAGTAAAAGCGAGCGGGAATGTCAACACGCCTGAACCGCGAGGCGTAGAGCGTCAACGTTTCGGTGACGCTCGATAGCCGAGCAATACCCCTGGCCGACGCTCGGGCAGGCTTGGCGTTGTCATTGCCGCCGTTTTAGACGGCGGAGCATAGCTCCTTAAGTTTGCACGAACATCAGCGTGACGGTGGCATATTTTAATACAAATAATCGGAAATCGCTGATGTTCGCCGGAAAAAGCCGGTCGCGCTATTTTGGCGCATCTCCTGCGTTTCGCGGGGCTTGCAGTATGCTTATACAGCGGCGCCCCGCGAGCCTTGTATCTACGCCAAACTAACGCGATGCAAAATTAAGGACCCTTTGCGCGGGATAGAAGCGTTTTTTGGAAAGCCGAGTTTATCCGCCGGAAAACATGATTGCAACGAAGCACCTGACTGAGCGGCAAGGGCACCAACAGGCACTTCAGAGGCAAATACCCCCATCATATCCTGAATAATACGACGCCATCTTGCGCTTTTGGGTAAGTTGCCTACTCTTTCGTGTCCCATTCGTATTGACTCCTGCCAGCCGTTTCACACAAAAGCCTCGCTACAGATAATTCGAGGAATCTCCCTATCGGCCATGGTAAGACTTCTTTGCGCCGAAACGTCTTTCAGATTGTGTTGATAGTAAATTTGGGTCAAATTTTTGAGGAGTCCTTCACCCGTTACACTATTTCGGCGAAGTTGATTCAACTCTCGCTTCACTGCGCCGGTCAACGGACCACGGAACACCTTTTCCAGAACGTTGACGTTCTGTTTAATTTCCTCATCTTGCGTGGATTCAAATAAGATTCGTAGTTCGCGCAAAACGTAAAGTTGACCGTGGGTCAGGTTGGCCGAGTATTTTCGCTCGGCTTCACGGTGCCTGACCTCCTCCGCGAACTTGCGTTGAATCGCCATGACTACTTTGTTGTAACCATCCGGTAACTGTGCGGACTTTGCATCTGGCGCACACTTGACCGCGCCGACCACCTTGGGGATATCACGCGAGATAACCGTGCTTTTCTCATCTAGCAGGAACAATTGCTGATACCGGCCGGCTTGGCAAAAGACATATAGTCCATGTTGCAGAGATGGCCGGGCTGTTCTGATGCCGTCCCTGAGGCTTGTGATGCGTTCATATTCTGCCGGATTGTCTTTCCTCAATTGCCTTAAAATTTCTTCTGCTTCATTAAGATCAAGAAATTCGTCATCCGCGCCGCCCCATAAATCCAATTGCACGGGGGCGCCTCCGCGGGATTCATAGATCGCATACATGGCTTCAGGGTTCAACTTCTCGGTGCGGTCGAGAATTTCAGAATCCTCGCCGATGGTGTCGTGAATTTCCTGAATTCGATTGTGGAGTTTGTCCCTCAGTCCCAGGTTTTTGTCGAGTTTCGTTTCCGGAAGGAAGTTGAATCCAAAAATACGCTCATGCTCGGAACCTATACGGTCAATGCGCCCGAAACGCTGAATCAGGCGGACCGGATTCCAATGCAGGTCATAGTTGATGATATTGTCGCAGTCCTGAAGGTTCAGTCCTTCAGCCAGCACATCGGTTGCAATAACCATCATCAGTTCCGCCTCACCTTTAACGAAACGATATTCCTGGTTCGCTTTCGGCGCAAAGCGCCCGACAACCTTTTCCTTGCTCTTGTCGCCGCTGAAAATGACATCAATATCCGGCTGTTTTTCCCCGGGATTCAGATTAGCAAAGAGATATTTCGCCGTGTCGGCATACTGTGTGAAAATCAGTCTCTTTGCGCCCTTCAATGGTTTCTCTGCGAATCGCTTCATCAAGGTTTGAAGTTTTGCATCCTTTTCCGGTGTGATGGGCGAGACAAGCTTCAGAATTTTTTGGAGCAATTCAATGTCGTGCTCGATATGCGCTCGGAGCGCTTTCTGGTCAAAGTCTTTCACGTCGTACCGGTTAGACACTTCGCGAAGAGCGTCCACCAAATCGCCTTCTTCCAGAATATCGCTTTCGTAAAGGATATATTGCGCATCTTCGCCAGCCGGAATAATGCCGCTATTGAGCGCCGCAAGAAAACGTTGGTTTACTTTGAGAAGACGTTTCATGGTTTCTTGAAACGCAAAGACGCTTGACTCAAACCGCTTAAACACAAGAATTCGGATCAGCCCCCGCAGATTAGAGCCGGCGCGTTGAAGACTTACATATGGCTCTTGCTTCTTTTGCCCATCCTTGACGTAATGCCATAAACCAAACCGGGCATAGGTCAATTCTCCTTCGCGCAATATCTGCCCTTTCTCTTTCCGGGATTTGCCGAGATATCCGCGCAGTTCCTGATAAAGTCCCTGATATGTGTCTTCAATACTGTATTCAATCGTTTCCAATTCCCGCTTCGGGAAAAACTGGTGCTTCCCTCCGACGAGCACATAAGCCTTTCGTGCGCCCTGCAAATATTCTTGAAAACGGTTTGGATCAACCGGCTCATGAGTTTCAGCATCAAAGCCATACCACCGCAGAATGTGTTGACGTGTCCTGCGAACAAGGATATTTGCCAGCAGATCAGGAAGCTTCCGTTCGGTTTTGTCGATTAGCTTGAAATACTCCTTCAAGTTCGGCGGATCAATCGGCAAGTCGGTCCGGTCATCCTGGTGAAACAGCTTGATCTGGTGATAAACATCCCAGGCGCTCTTATTCCGCGGTGTGGCTGTGAGGAAACAGCAACGGCGGCAGGTCGAAAGAAATGTTTGAACGACCTTATATCGTTGGGTATCCGGGTGCCTTATATTGTGGCTTTCGTCCACAAGAACAAAATCACGGTCTTTGAATTTGATATCGTTAAGCAACCTTGTAACGCCGTCTTCCTCGTCTTCTCGCAGAAAACCCATTGAGAGGACGCGGGCATTGAGTTGATAAATCTCGTTATACCGTTCCCACATCTCAACCAGAGGGGCCGGACAGATGATCAGCGGCCGCGCGTGATCAGTTCGCTCAAAGTGCTTCACAATCGCCGCGCCTATGTAACTCTTACCCAACCCCACAACGTCGGACACAAAAGCTCCGCCGTAATCCCGAATCATCTGAACTGCCTGACGCACAGCCACCTTCTGAAAACTCGCCAATTTACGAAAGATATCGTCGTCCCAGAGCAACTCCTGTTCGTCTTCGCTCTCCAGGCGGTCGCGCACAAGAGCGTAGAGCGTCTTCATGTAGATGTCGTAAGGCCGGACTTGGGCCGCCGCCCAGGATTCCTTGAGTTCGGTCATCAGCGTTTCGTCAAATTCCTGCGCTTCCTTCCAGAGATCGTCAAACCAGCGCACAAGTTCCGTATGGTTTTGATTTCCTTGAACGATAACATTCAATTCCGTGTTGTGGTTCAACCCGGCCAACGTGAGATTTGAAGATCCCACGACGGCAATGCCTTTCTCATGCCGGCCTGTTTCCTTGCCGGTCGAATCGAAAACCTTGCCGTAATCGCAAATATATGCCTTGGCGTGGAGCCGGCCTTTTGTGTATATGCGGACCTTTAGCCGTTTATCTTCGATCATGCTGATTAATCCGGCAATCAATTCCTGCGCATCGTCAGTCTGATCCATCACGCCAACCGTATCCCGCAGATTGCCTTGTGTTTCTTGGGCGGTCTTCTCAGATTCTACCCGCTTCTTGAACTGCTGCCCCTCGATCTTCTGTGCTGCCAGTTCGGCCCGCATCTGTCCTTCCGCAATGACCTCTATGGTTTCCTTGTCGGTCGTGTTGCCGATCAGCAGCCTGAGTTCCTTAAGGTTGAGGAGCCTTTTTGCAACGTTGGTCAGGCCGGAAAGAAACAGATAGCCGACGGCGAATCGGGCGCATTCGCTCGTGCCGAGAATCTGATTCAGATGGTCAATCAGCTTCTCTGTTCGGTTATCGATGATATCGTGGGTTGGCACGGTCATACCTCCTTCAGGTGGTTCGCCAGAGCGACCAATTTGTCCCAGATTCGCGCCAGATTGAACCGTTCGAAATCACGCATACGCAGCACAGGCTGCAACTGGCTTTTAATCTGACGATCCAGATCGGCGCGACGTTCGGCGGATAGGACGATGGGACCATTGCCGGGCACAGCGATTTTTCTGCGCACCAGATCGAGAAAATCGGGTGATTTAAGATCAATGCCGAGATTCGTCGAAGCAAAATGCAAATCGAAGAAATCCCGGATGGCCGGCTCCAATCCTTCTCCACCAAGCGGGCGTCGAAACCGCTTTGATTGGATGTTACGCGGGCCATCTCCAGAAATGAGCGGGAATCCGAATGAAGCTGAAACAAGGAATCACTCATTGGTAATGATCCCCCAGGTGGTGTCGCTGCGGCCGCGCACGGGCCGGGTGGGAATTAGCGGAATTAACGACTTTCCCTTTGGGATGGCCCGCAAAACAGCGCCTGCAGCCGTTCCATATGGTTGCACCCGGGCCAGAACAAAACCAATACGGCGCAACGTGCCCTGGTTCCCGTAGCGCCGCGTAACACGCGCCAATTCGCCGGCCAGCGCGGGATCCTTTTTGACGGCCGATTCGATCCACCGATAGACCCGGGGAATTCCGTTGAAACGCGACCAGTCATAGACCGCATCCATGAGCGTTCTTGCCTTGGAGGAGTAAACGGCACGAACTCCATCGGGGGTGCGCAGGATGCAGGTGCCACCGAGACGGTTGTCCGGCGTCTTGATAAAGAGATAGTTGACTCCGCCGATTTCCCGGCGACCGGAAAGGCGGTTGTTATAGGCGATGATCCAGTTTGGCATCTGGTCGTCAAAGCCATGAAAGTTGAATGCAGTTGTCCCGGTGATCTGATAGCGTCCCTTCAGTTCCCGCATCAGCAGATCCAGCGTCCGATAGGCGCCCGGGCTCCAAGTGCCGCCGGACGGCAATCGTTCAGGCACGGCATACAATCCCCGCCATATGCGGGAGATCCATTGGTTGCGCGCCAGCCGGCTCAACAATTCCCGTTCCTGTTTGGCCGTAATGCCCAAGGCTGGAGCGATCTCGCCCAGCCGCACCAGCGTTTTCCGCTTAAACTGCGTGTAGGCAAAAAACTGCGCTTCCAGCCGCCCCAACTTGATGTCACCTGACTTCATGGTATTTCTCGATAATTGCGTCTAAAGCAATTCACGCGAAATACAATACATCACGGTCAAAGGTATGAAAAGAGGAAAACTGACATTATTCCTCGACTCGATTTGCGCCCCTTTGCCTCCTGATGCAACCACCCGTACTAACCAGTCACTTTGTTTTCGGCGGATGTTTCTTGAACAATTCCCAGTATGTTTAATTTGCCTCTCATCAGCCTATACAGTTTGCCAGCCATCTGGTCAATTTCGTTTTCCAGGGCCGAGACACCCACGGCCGGATCGGATTCCCTGGCAAACATTTTTTCGATCCAGCTGGAAAAAGTTATAAGCCCGCCCGCCTGTGGCGTGGCCTGTCAGCGGCGGATTCGTATGTGACCCCGATTTTCTCTTCTGTAGCTTGGTATTGATCTTAAATATTAAGATTGAATCTTAAATCATTAAGACAACCTGCTATCTGCGGTTTCGGGGCGGGGTTTGCCTATCGGCGGCCCGCCTGCATCGCTAACCCCTTGCTGTATAGCGTGTTGACACGCCTTTCCCTTCTTTTTTAAGGAATCCGTTTGGCCCAGAGAACGCCTTCAGGTATTGTGATGCGCGAACAACAGAGGAATCAGAACTACCAAGTTCAAATAGAGCCCTGAACTCCTTATTGGTAATAGCACCGTGTTGATTCACAAATTCGTGTACCATCTCCTTGTATCTGATTGGATCAACTCCGCGAATTCTTGTATACATAGCTCGTCCAATTAAATCTGTTGCCACCGACTTGGTCAAATGGTATGTCACCCCTTTCTTTTTCCCTCTTCGCTCCAGAATGGAATAAGGCGGCATACAATAACGCTCAAGAATGTTCGCCGCAAAGTCTGTGTCACCCTGAAGAACCATAGCGGCGCTCGAAGAATCAATGTGCTGATGTTCCCGTAGATGAGACAGCAGGAGGAGACCATCCAAGTCTATATCTCGTCCTTCTTTCTGCCATTTGGCAATTAGCCCTGCCATCCGTTCATCGAGCGAGCCATCAAAAAGTCTAAGCGTAACGGAAAAATTATCCGCTTCATATCGCGGAATACGTTTCCCAAATGACAGCATTGGCACAAAAATCCTGCGTCTTCCCATTCCCGCTGTTTCCACCAAACCCAATTTTTGAAACATCTCGGCCAGTGCAGGATTTCGAGTTACCGCCTCGTGACGAAGAATATTCTGCGGTGTCACGCCGCCAACAAAGCCGCCCGGATTTGAGATAACCATTTCTCTTGCGTTGTGACGGAAAAGAACCTTGCCCGACACGGAGTAGTCACGATGCGTTACGGCATTCAACAGTGCTTCCCTCACAACATCGACGGGAAACGAAGGAATTCTGAGTTTGAACAGGCCCACGGAAAGCTCGCGTTCCGGATTCACCGGGCCGGTTAGAATTTCCGTAATCCTCTCGATAATGTGCAGGAGTCCCGATCTATAGAAATCGTTTCGGCCTAATTTTGTTTCGGAAGTCTCGTATGAATACTGCACGACGTGTTGCGGAACTAACGCCTCCAATTGGTCTGATCTTCCGAGCAGCAACAGCCCCGCCCTTGTGACTTTATTCTTCACTACAGCCTTAATGGCGGCAATAAACTCTTGGTCGGACAATTCGGATAAACCCGATTTGGGATTAAAAGCCCGGACAACGTTCTTTGCCCTGGCAATCTCTACTGGATCAATTTGAGTTGGAGAAATTCCTTCGGCAAGCATGGCCGTCCAATCCAATGCGCCCAGTGTTACCCGTACTTTCTGGAACTCAACCGGATCGACGGGCATGCAACTCTTGCCTACGCGGCATTTGAATAAGCCGCCGACGGTTCCATACAAGGGCTCAACCCCCTTTGGAATTCTCACAATCAGCAAAACGCCCTCGGGAACAGACAACTCCTCTATTGTAATTCCATCCAGCCGCGGGCGAATATTGTCGTAAAGATGCGTCCGCCATGTTTGCAGATTATATCCTTTGCAACCAGTGATCGCCTCTTTTCGTCCACGGGCCCGGTCTTTTACTCCAAAGACCAACACTCCTCCGCCGGGGTGATTGGCAAAGCATACGGCATACTCGAGAGCCAAAGCCATATTGTCTTTCACATCCGGCAACCAGGGTTTGAACTCTATAAACTCCGACTCCAACTCATCGGCAACGTCCGTTTCCAGGCGGTCCAGAAGCGCCAGAATCTCTTCATTGGCGGGGCACGTACTCATTGATTTACCCTATCATACAAATCTTCATCTGCAAAATTTTATCGTCATGATCTAATCAACTACGCATAATCGCAATCCATACGCATTCGCTCGTGCCGAGCATCTGATTCAGATGGTCAATCAGCTTCTCTGTTCGGTTATCGATGATATCGTGGGTCGGCATATAGGTTTTCTTTTCACTATTGGTTCGGATTTTTCTCTGATATGTTCCTCAAATCGGCAAGGCGATAACGCCCGGTTTTTCTGGTGCCCTCGCGGATCACAAGCCCGGCTTGAAGCAAAGGCTTAAGCAAATCCATTGCGCCCTGCCTGGAAACGCCGACAGCCTCCCATATCTCAGCGGGTGTCATTGTCCTTCGCTCGCGCAGGAAGTGCAAAAGCTGCTCCTGGCGCGGTCGCAGCGTGAGTTTTGGAGCGACAGCCTGGGCTGAAAATCTCTCGATGCGCTTCCATACGGCGGAGAGTGTCTTTTCGATGCCTTCCGCAACGTATTCAAGCCATTCGGTCAAATCATCTCCCGCTTTACGGACAGCCTGTAACGCTTGGTAGTAACGGGATCTGTCATCCCAGTAGAATTCATCCACGGAAAAGATATGGTGGGTATCGAAACCTCGGCGGTAAAGTTCCCACAGGGCCAACGCCCTGCCGGTGCGGCCGTTTCCATCCGCGAATGGATGGATCGCTTCAAACCGATAATGCAAAATTGCCGACGAGAGAGCGGGAGAAAAATCAGCGGCCTGCTTGTTCCACCACTCCAGTAATTCAAACATAAGGCCGGAAACATCCTCAGGCGGGGGCGGCAGGTATGGGCCTACCCGTACCCGAATAGTCCGGTAGCGTCCGGCTTCCCCATGATCCATGACCTTTCCGGCCACAATCCTGTGCAGCTCCAAAACATCATCATGTCCAATCGTTTTCTTTCTGGTATTCTTTTCGATAAAACGCAGGCCGGCAAAATAATTTACCACTTCCTGTCTGGCGCGATCTGGGATGGCCGGAACAGTACGGTCTTCCTCAACCGCCCGGACCTGCTCCAATGTCAACGGATTACCCTCAATTGCGGTGGAAGAATGCGCGTTTCGCGCTCGCGCGTCCATTTGCAGAGCGGGAATCCAGGCCACGTCCACCGTGGCGGCCATAATTCGCTCCCGCAGGGCGGAAATACGCTCAATGCGCATCAGCAAATGCGACGTAATGGTAAATAGCGGTTCGTAACTCATGCCGTCATTTATGCCACATTAGTCAAGCATTTGTCAAGTTATTAGTCAAGCGCGTGATTCGGACGGCTCATCCGCGGCCGGATCGGATTTTTTGGCGGACATTTTCAACCCGCGTCAGGTATTAATTAACACGCGTTCCTGATGCCTCTTAGAGCAGTGATAACTGGTGTTCATGCGGTATTGGGAAAACGCCAACGATGACCCAGGGATTCGGCGCACGGAAATGAAATTCCTGGGTAGTGCCAAGAAAAAAATGTAAATCACGTTTCAGAAATTCGTCTAAATACTTATGTCGCACCTTTTCCAATGCCGTTTTTTCATTCCCATTGGCGCTTCGTAAACATTTCCAAAACAGGGCACCGACCTCCCAGTCCAGCACTTGCATCTCACTGCGTTTGCCCTCCGCATCTTCGATTTGATAGGAAAAGCTATACGGCAATTTGGGAATGAGATTGAATGTCTGCCGCCAAGCATCTTCAGTAAACAATTCGCCCTGATCCGTCAACCTGCGCATCTCCGCCACTTTGGCTGAATTCCATTCGCGCTCTTCTGTTTCCCAGATAAAACCGTGAATTTTATTTGGCTTAAAAACGGCAAGAGAACAGCGGTTGGTTTTGGCACCCGAAATAAGATCACTTAATTTTTGTTTGCTTGGCGAATTCCGTCTTCACCAGTGACACTGAAGGCAGGATATTCGTAGCGCTGGTTTTTTCTAGAGTATGTAATCAGATAGACATTCTCGCCGTAAATAACCTTGTCGGGATTTGGGCTCATCATTTCCGGATCCCTTATCCACAATCCGGCATGTTTGATCTTGTTATAGGCGTGTGGAATAGTTGGCTCAAGATACATGTTACATGCCTTCATGATCATAACCTTGGCCTCATCATCTGTATAGGCAATGTCTATAAGGTTTTGATCATGTAAATGCGCCCGCACATGATCTTTTTCGGGAAAGCATAGTATCCGAAGAACGTCTTTATTCTTTTCAAGTATTTTCACGAATTTCAGGACATCCCTTGGCGCATAGGCCAGCAGTGTTCCAAGAATCCCGCCCGTCTTGTCCCATCGAGAATAAGCCAGTAACATCGCGCCGAACGATTCCAGCGACATGACCATTTCCGCAAATAATCGTAAATGAAGATGAGCGACGGTTTCGAATTCCTTCTTTTCGTGAGCGCACAGCAACGCCTTATTGAGAGATTCGGCAACAATAACTGGACCAGATGCCCCAAAAGCTATGTATTCCCGAAGATAGGCCGCATCTATTTTGGTTTGGTCTGTCAATCCGTTCATCCCTCTCCCTTGCCCACTGATCCAGCCACTATCCGAATTTCTTCCTTCGTCAGCCCATAGAACCGATAAACTCGCTCGTTGATCTCCTGTTCCAACGCAGAAACGTCGGCGGCCAGATCGGACTTTTTGGCGGCGATGATTTTTTCGACAAGCTTTTCCAATTCGGCCTGTTGATGGGGTGTGGCGGGGGGAATGGGGAATGCAGAAACATACATCGGCTTGAATTCGTAAAATCCGCCTTGTTTGGAGGCAAAAGACTGCCTCGTAATCCACCAAGACACGGATGAATTCAGGACTGCAAGCGTGAAATTAATTGAAGGCGGAATAATGATACTGGTTTTGTCATTACTGTAGAATCCAGATATGTCCGGTGCATAATTCACGCTATCTTCGATAGCCGGTACAATAATTTTCTGTTGCTCAAATTCCTGCCAATAAGCAATATTATCTTGTATCTCATACCAAGCATAACTTCCTGGCTTACGCCCCCCGGGGGCACCTGGCATGAGTTGTTTTTTAAACTTTTTAAGATGCTCATAAATGGCAGGATACTTCTTGATGTCAATCCCGCGTCGCGTGAAAATAAGCCATAAATTCTGTGGCTCACATTGCCAGCGTTTGACGTCCCGGCCGCGCAAAAATTGTTTCAAAATTTCCATAGACGACGGATGTTCGGCAATAAGCCGGTCCCGGGTGGCGCGGTCCACGACAAAGGCTTCATTAAGGCCGGTCTTTATTCCATAATAGAAGCGTCCTTTTACATATTCGCCCAACGGCGTGCCGGCTTTGCGTAGTTTTTCCAGCAGGCGCAGATTAACTGGGCTTTCCATCCGCCAGCCGTCGGGTTTAAGGTCGCGCTGGGAAAGAGCAATTGCATTGCGCTCGAATATGGCGGGGAATTCACTGATGTTTTCACTCGGATTCCAGGTCATGACGCGGGCAGAGTAGATCAAGCTTCCAGCTTGATTCTGCGGTTGCTGCAAGCTGGAAGCTTGCGCTACTTTTTTCGGCAACTGGCCCAATTCCACCGAGCGCGTTTTCTGCGTCACCAGAATGGCCGGATAGGCAATGGAAGTGAAAACCGGCGCGTCGCCAAAATCCAAGGCCACATCGGGCTTCGTGGCATAGG
>Ga0209749_1000695_pt1 | contig 40394 bp, 32 predicted proteins | sample EPASupsiteSAE347_FD_187267 | JGI IMG/M metagenome (GOLD analysis project Ga0209749, IMG submission 187267) | Bioremediated contaminated groundwater from EPA Superfund site, New Mexico - Sample SAE3-47 (SPAdes) (version 2) | ecosystem: Environmental > Aquatic > Deep subsurface > Groundwater >...
TCCGCCGAGCCGGAAGAGCTTTTGAAAAGTATGACTCAGTAGGCTGAACCTATTATTTTGATTTACTGGTGTAAAATATCGGGAGGTAGGAGTGAACACAAGGAATATTTTTCTGACTCTGGTTATTTTGTTTAGCGGTTTTTCTTCAGCGATCTTGGCTTTGGACGCAGCTCCCGAGTTCAAACTCAGATGTCTTGACGGAAGCGAAGTCAGTTTGTCGTCTTACAAAGGAAAAATAGTCATCATCGACTTTTGGTCGATCTATTGTCCGCCCTGTCGAGAGGAAATCCCCGGATTTGTCGAAATATATCAAAAACTGAAGGATAGAGGTGTCGAAATTCTTGGAATCAACCTTGACCGCGATGATGAAAAAGTTAAAGCTTTCATTGAAGCGAATAAGGTCGATTATCCCATTCTTTTCTCCACGAAGGAAGTTCTGGATGCTTATGGCGGGGTGCAAGCCATCCCGACCACTTTTATCCTGGACAGAAATCTGAAAATCGTAAAAAAGCATGTGGCCTTTACCGAGAAAAGCGAGTTCGAAAAGGAAATCTACGAAATTTTAAATCAAAACATTTCGACGGTTCAGGAAACATCGACGGAACCGGGAGCGGCTACCGACTCATCCGAGGTTATCTCAAACGGAGCACCCCCCCCAGCTTCCGCAACCGAATAAATCGACCGGCTGTTTCTACGAAAAACATCAATTTCGTCGGCTTTTCTCAGCGAAATACTTTAATAACCCCTGGGTAGAGGCATCGTGAGCGGAAAGATCGCATTGCTGCCCGGAAAGCATGCGTTCTTCCTCGACGAGAATGGCTTTTGCCAATACCTTTCCCAGTTCCACACCCCATTGATCGAAAGAGTTGATTCGCCAAATTATGCCTTGTACAAATATTTTCATTTCGTACATCGCGACGAGACTGCCGAGAGAACGCGGAGTGAGCTTTGAAATAAGTATCGAATTTGTCGGTCGATTCCCGGTAAAAACCTTATGAGGCAGCAATTTTTCGATTTCTTCGGATGACATTCGCTCTCTTTGCAGATCTTGTTTGACTTCCGTCGCCGTTTTCCCTTTCATTAAAGCTTCGGTTTGCGCGAAGAAGTTAGCCATCAATTTTACATGATGATCACCCTTGGAGTTGAGTGAATTCACGAATCCGATAAAATCGGCCGGAATCAATTTCGTTCCTTGATGAATCAACTGATAGAAAGCGTGTTGCCCGTTGGTGCCGGGTTCTCCCCAGATGATCGGACCGGTTTGGTAGTCGACCGTGCGACCGTTCCGGTCGACGTATTTTCCGTTGCTTTCCATGTCGCCCTGCTGAAAATAAGCCGCGAATCTGTGTAAATACTGATCGTAGGGAAGAATCGCATGTGCTTGTGTCTTGAAAAAGTTATTGTACCAAATTCCTATTAGAGCTAAAATAACCGGAATATTCCGCGCAAGCGGCGTAGTTTTGAAATGAATATCCATGGCATGCGCGCCTTCCAGCAATTCTGTGAAACGATCGAAGCCGATATAACAGGCTATGGGAAGACCGATAGCCGACCAGGAAGAATATCGTCCGCCGACCCAATCCCAGAATTCAAACATGTTTTCAGGATTAATGCCGAATTTCTCGACAAGAGCGCGGTTGGTCGATAACGCGACAAAATGATCTCTTACGGCTGCTTCGTCTTTCAGTGATTCAAGCAGCCACTTTTTAGCGGTTTCCGCATTGGTCATGGTTTCTTGGGTTGTAAAGGTTTTTGATGCCACGATGAAGAGGGTTTCATCGGGAGCCAAATCTTTTGTTTTTTCGACAAAATCCGTTGCATCGACATTGGAAATGAACCTGACGCGCAAGTTGTTTGAACCGTAATATTTCAAGGCTTCGGTGATCATGACCGGCCCCAAATCCGAGCCTCCGATCCCGATATTTACTATCGTTTTTATGGGCTTTCCCGTAAAACCCTTCCATTTTCCGGATCGCACTCTCTCCGAGAAGTCTTTCATTTTTTCCAGCACGCGATTAACGGAGGGCATGATGTCGTTTCCGTCTACATAAACCGGAGTGTTTGAGCGGTTACGCAGAGCAACGTGCAACACCGAGCGATTTTCCGTCCAATTGATCTTGGCACCGGCGAACATGGCTTCGGTGGCCTCTTTGATCCCTGAGGCTTCAGCCAACCGGAGGAGCAGCTCGATGGTTTTCGGCGTAATGAGGTTTTTGGAAAAATCGACCAACATATCTTCGAAATGCAAACTAAATTGCTTAAATCTGTCGGCATCAGTCGAGAAAAGGTCTCGCATCTTGCGGTCCTTGACTTGTTCGTAATGCTTCTCCAGGGCTTTCCATTCCGGAGTTCGTGAAAGCGTTACACCCCTCGTAATCATTTCGTCGTTTGGAGCGGAAAAAACGGTCATGTTGATCCTCCGGTTTCATGAAAGAGATGAATTAATCGTTTCTATTTTACAACATCACGGCGGCTCTTCAAGATGTTTTTTTTGTAATCGCGTTTAGAGCCTGAGATGAGATTTTTTGAAAATAAATTCAACGATTGGGCTCCGTTTTGCGTTTACACATTCGACTTTATTTTAATTTATGGAGGTAATTTCTCGTGAAAAAAATCGGTTTGATTCTCAGTGGTTTATTACTTGTGGGTTCTTTTAACAGCATTTTATTCGCCGGCACATCAATGCAGATTTCTTCGAATAAAAAAATCCATGCGACTGATGTAAAATGTGACGGGGATTGCCCGGTCCCGGTTCCCGATGATACTCCTTCCGACCATGGTGATCCGGATGCCGGTGACTCATCTGGCGGCGACTCGTATTGATAGTCTATCGTTATAATCAAGGAACAAGATATAGATTCTGCAATCAACAGCTCGAAACCTTAATTGCGAGCGGAGCAATCTCTACCTTCATGTTGGGTTGCTTCGCTTGTGGTGTTTTCCACAAACAATGTTTTGTCTGCGTTTTGCACGCTTGTAGGATTTGGGTACGGTTTCTAAAATGGGAAGCTCCCTGCCGGTTTCATCGATAAATTCCAAGGGCTTGGGAGTAAAAATTTCCATATCCACACGCTCTTGAGCTAAACATTTTTAACGATGTTCCATAAAGTATACAAAAAATACTTTGAAAAATTGCATTGTCATGTCCTCAAGAGAGTTTTCGAAAAATTTGCCGAAAAATAAAGAAGCGATTCAATTCTTTCGTTTCTAATTCTTTGGAGAGTAAATTGAATCACCGGTTTCAGTCGGTATTTATTATATACCCGCATATCATTATAGACGAAAAAATCAAAGGGAATTTTTCACTGCGGCGCAGATGCGAAGAAAACACCTCTAATAGCCATTCTCTGCGCCTCGGCGTCTCCACGTTTTTTTCTTGCCCCAACTTGGTTAGCTTTTATGCGTTTCATTGAAAAAATACCGCTTGTGTCAAGAATCGGAACGTTTTAAACTGTGAAAAAACGATTTAGCGAATTATGAAACTCTGCCTTATTAGACACGGAGAAACGATTTTCAATCTTGAGAATCGGTTGCAAGGTATTTTGGAAATTGATTTGTCTCCAAAAGGTCGTAAAGAAGCCGAAAAATTGGGAATTCTACTAAAAAAAGAGAGATTATTACCTAATACCGTCTATTCGAGTCCAATTAAACGTGCTCGGGAAACCGCGGAAATCATGAATCTCGATGTTCCGATCGTAATTCGGGAAAAACTTGCCGGAAGATCTCTGGGCAAGCTTGAAGGGCTGACCAAAGCGGAAATAATGATAAAATATCCTGGGGCCATGGATAGTTTGAAACAATGGGATGGTCTTCCTCCCGGTTGTCGCGAAACCCTCCGAGATTTGTTTAAAAGGGCCTCTGATGAGCTTCAGATACTTTGCCGAATCGAGGAGCGGTCGGATTGTGTTTTTGTTGTGACTCACTCCGGAGTCATCGAAGCTCTTTCCTGGGGATGGCTTGGAATAGACGCGGGAAGCCGGCTTCCATTTAAAATCAAGAACGCCGGTGCCGTCATCATGGAAGGATCACCGGCGTCGGGTTGGCAATTCCTGCGAGCTGTCGAGGCGGGTACAAATGATTGGACCGACCATGCTTAGGGCATTTAAAAAAGCGATTCTGTCTTTTCGTGATTTTTTCTTAGGGCTCTTACGGCCTTCAAGAGAAGTAATTGGTTTCGTGATTTTTGTGCGAGGCTTTAAGTTGCGAATCCAAGGAGAGTAGGGGTATGGCAATAGTTCCGGCTAAAATTGCCTTCCAGGATGCTTGGCAGCAAGACATCAAGGGCGTTAAAATGATGCAGGCTACAACAAACAGATCCGGCATAGCTCTTTTGGGGCGCGATGGTTTTTTAACGCTTCTCGATCACAACGGCAAGGAACTCTGGAAAACAAATGTGGGAGCGGATGTTAAATCAATAAGTCTTGCCGATACCATGGAAACGTTTGCAATAAATGAATCTGGTCAGTCGATATTTGTGGGAATACGAGGGGAAATCATATGGAAGAAAAAGGTGGTTCCGGCTCTCCTGGGTATAATCAGTGCCTCCGGTCAATATGTCGCCCTTGTTACTAAAGAACCCACAGTAATACTAGCCGACAAGTTTTCACGTCCCAAGTGGGTCTACAGGAATTTGTTGAAAATACCCACGACTATAGGTATTTCGGGTAACGGAGAAACCGTCGCTTTGTCGTGTGTTGATGAAAGAGGAGAGGGTATCGGTGCCATCGCCAATAACGGAAAACCCTACGACGCCTTTCTCGGCCTTGATCCTATTCAAGATATAGTCGTAAATGAAACCGGCGATGTGGTTGTGGCGTTGGATAAAGCACGGTGCATTTATTGCATAAACTGCGTCAAAAGCTTCGGCATCTGGAAGGGAAAACTGAACTCAGATTTCATCGGGCTTTCCTATGCCGAAGTTTCCAAACAAACATTGCTGTATTCAAAAGACGGATTGATTACGATTCTCAACGACACCGGATCTCCGATCTGGGAGCATAGATTTCCTTTCCCGCTTATCACGGCGAAGTTGACGTCCGATGGGCAGGCGATAATATATGCCGGTTCCGAAGGACGGGTCGGATGTCTCCTTTCGCGGTCCGGACGAGACACAAGCCGCCTTGAATTTGTTGAAGTCCATGCCGCGCCTGAAATGAAAGAAACTACCTCAACTTTCAAGAAAATTTGGCAACTGGATCTTCCAAAATCGGCTCCAGGCGATTTTCCAAAAGTTCATAAATGGGTCGGGCAGGATCAAGTCGAATATCTTCTCACTTGGAGCGGTCGTGAACGATTATTTTGCGTAAACGATCTCGGGGAAGAGATTTGGGAGCATAGACTTTTAAAAACATCGGTTACAGGCATGACGGTTTCAACACGAGCCGATACGGCGATTTTGACGACAACCGGCAGCGTCATCGGATTCAAGCTTGACGGCAGCGAAGCTTTCAAATTCTTCGGGAATTTTCGATCTCCTCATATTTTTAGTTCCGGATCTTTTATTCTACTGGATGAGAATGGGAAAATTCGTTTTTATCGCAATGCGAATCATTTTTCGCATATCATTGAGGAAAATGAGGGCTATGATTCGATTTGCGGTAATGAAGATGCGGCCTTTGTCATCGGAAAATGCAAGATCGTATCCATTGATTCCGATGGAAAAACAGTCGGTGCGAAGAGCTTTTCGGAGAACCTTGGTTTTTGCGGTCTCGATCCTTTCCAAGGTGATTTGCTGACGGGGACATCCAAGGGGAACATTCATTTTTTAAGCTCGAATTGTGAAGAAATTTATCGGCATCACCAGTCTTCTCCGATCGGATTAATTTGCATGAATAAATCTGAAGACGTCGTTTATTTAGGTGTTGAAGCAAAGAATGAGGTTGTCATCATTCAAAACCGCACCAACAAGCTGGCCAAAGCTTCCTTGAACGGAGTATTAAGTTGTTGCGTTTCTCACGGAAAAGGAGCGGTTTTTGGAACTTCAGTAGATGAACTGGGGCTTATCGGATTCGATGGAGATATTTTAGCCAGGTATAATTTTCCCGACAAGCTTTTGCAACTGGTTTACAGTCGGCAACAGGAGTTCATATACATACTGTCCGAAGGCGGTTTGGGAAAATTTACGATCGACGAAGGTTCGGCCAGGACTAAGAACCGCGCCGGATATCTGGAAATTTGAGTCGTCATATCAGCGATGTCTGAATGGTGTTTTGAGAAAATAGACCCTCTTGATTGGGAATCCCTTAGCGCGGTTTCCCGAATCGATCTGGATGCTTTCGGCAGCGAGGGTTTGCGGCCTTCTCAGCTTTCTCTTCTCGGACGTGCGGGAGAAATAATGGTAATTCGAGAAGACAAGGATATTACCGCGGAAGCCGTCGTTTTAGGTTCCATCGGAAAATCCAAGGCATTTCTATTCAGCCTTGCGGTGGACGACGGATTGCGTCGAAAAGGCCGAGGATTACGGTTAATGCTCGAAATTCTTCGTTATCTTCAAGACAGCAAAGTCGAGACGATCGAATTAACGGTCGATCCGCAAAATCTACCCGCCTTGAATTTTTATCGTTCGAAGCTCGGATTTCGAGAGATCGGTTACTATCCTTGCCATCTGGGGCCCAACCGGCCGCGTTTGCTGTTTTCCAAGTCATTAACGTAATGATAAAGCAACAGTATCACTTTATGACTTGCGATGAAGACAAAAATGACGCGATATTTTCTTACGGGGAGATTCCCGGAAGTTAGAGTCTGTTAGAAAATAACCGGATCATCCGATTGTTTTCTTATAGGCTCTTATGGCCGGAAATCCCAGAAATTCGTTATACTTATTTGCTGACAAGGCCTTAAAAGTGATCTTGCGGAAAATCTTTTATCGGACTATCAAATTCGAAGATAAAATTGGAATTGCTTTTATTTGAATCGCCGTCCCATCTTCCGTTGGCGAAAAATTTGATTTCTACATGGACTTTCCCGAATTGATCGTAATATGGGGCATTACGAAACAGCATGTAATCAACTTGTTCCGAATTCAGGAGTTGCTTCATTTGATCACCACCGTCTTTATTGATTATCGGATGAAAGGAAAGAATTCTGATTTTCTGAGTTCGATTGGGCATCTCTTCCTTGAACGTTACGAATTCTCTTTTGATTCCGTTTATCTCAATGAAAAAATTAACCATTCCTTCCTGCGTGAGATATCCGAAATATTCAATCTCAAGGGCGAATTCTCCCGGTCGTCGCAACCATTCCATTTGAACTTTTACTTGACCGTCGGCATCATGCGCGATTTTTTCCGATATACCAATGGCTTTCTCGTCTTCAGCAGCGAAATTTTGCACGACGCAACCAAAAAGCCCCATAAACAGCAAACTCATTACTTTCAATATTTTTGTAAGTTTCTTCATAACCATTTTACACCTTTTTAAATCACTTTTTTTGATTTTGTGGAACAGGTGATTGCATAAGCATTTTCGATGCCATGATGTCAGGTGGCGAATAAGGAAACAGACATCCGAGCCTTCTGGAGCTTCATTGCGATGGTTTTACGCCGTTGCAACGTGCACCAGACTTGAAGGATGTTTGGGTGGATTTCCTTGTTTATAAGGCTTTCGGAAATTAATTGCGCAATAACCAAACTAATTTGTTCAGAAATAGTACACTCTCGTGATTGGCGAATTCACATGGCATTTACGTTCAATTGCTTGCCAGAGTTGCCTGGAAAGATTACAATTATAGTAATTCTGATTTGGTCCAAGGGGGTGTGGTTATGAATCCTGATAAAAAAAACAAAACCGGAATGGCCCTCTTCTTCACTATAAGCGTGATAGTTGTGATCAGCATTATCGTTTCGGGAATGATCTTTCTTATGCGTGGTGAAACTCATCTTTCCGAAAACTACGTCGATGGAGTTTGTGCCCTGCTTTTAGCTGAAGCCGGCGTCGAAGAATGTCTTTACACCATAAGAACCCAAATGAACGACCCGAAAAATTCAGTCTATAAATTGATTTCCAAGCAGAGCGAAGGCACCGTTGATATTGATCTTTCCCGCCTTGAAGGAAAAGATTCGCAAGTTCCCGCGATAGTTCCCGGAGGAAAAGTTAAAGCAAAAATAACTTGGAAACGAGATGCGGATGCCACGAAGACTTTGACCGACAAAGGCCTTCCTATCGAAATCGCCCGAGCCGGATATATCGTCATCATCTCCAGAGGAACATTTCATAGAACAAGCCGTCAGGTGGAAGTGATGAAGGCCTTGAAAGCCGTGCTCATTCAATCGGAATTTCCCGGGAATTCCATCGGAATGATCGCTCCACAGCATGGATTATATCTCAATAAAGGGCAGCAAGATTCCTTTAAAATCCTTCCCTTCGACTTCTGGGACCCGTGGGGGTTCACGGTAAAGGGCGGAAAAGTATTCATGAGAGACGGATTGCGGGTAGATCTGCCCAAATGGTTGATGTTGACTGACATGAGGAACGAGCTCGAACATCCATGGCTCGATCAAGGCATCGGCTGGACCGGCTGGAACGGCGGCGGCAACTTCGCTAAGACAGACAGCATCGAATATTCCGACAACCCGGTTACCCGCCAATATTACAAATGGATGGGGATTCTCCACTGGCCTTGGTGGGAGAAAGTTCAAAACGAGAATTACAATTCCGCGACAAAAGAAGTCGAGGATTATGAACCGAAAAAGATCAACCTGTATTCGACGGATGTTTATCGCAACTTGTCCAATAGACTGGTAGACCCGGATACTTATCCCGCGCATGCCAAATATTTCCAAACCGTTAATTTTCAAGAAGCGTTCGGACGAAATGAAGTCACTTATCAAAAAGTCGTTCCCCTTTATGGTTGGGGTGATTGGCGCAAAGTATCCAACAAATACTCACGTTATTTGGGAAATCCGACGCGAGCGAATGATACGACCCATGCCGTGGAAATAAACGGTCTGACTTATATCAAGGGTGATGTTTATCTTGAAGGTTGGGTAAAAGGAAAAGGTTTGCTTGTTGTTCAGGGCAATGTTTATGTCGGCGGCGACGTGCTTACTCTTCCCGATGATCAGGGAGCAAAATCATCGGTAGGTATAATTGCGTTGCGTGATTCATCATGGGATAAATCGGTTGAGAATCCTCAAACCGGTCGAATTGTTTATAAACCGCATCATGACAGCGATTGGTCGCGATTGGGAATCACGAATCCTTTCATAAATTTAAGTCCGCGGCTTGAGGGTTGTTTCTATGCTGAAGGCGGGCTTGAACTGGATTCTTCATCGAGCATGAAAAAGCTTATCAACATGGAAATCATCGGGAATTTCGCGACCGACTATTTCGATCGCCGAAAAATGCCCAATGATGTGACGATTCGCTATTACAACTGGCAGGAAATTCTAGCGCAATCCAGTTACGATTATACCGTTGATAAAGAAACACACTATGGTACGAAATACGATGTCTCTCTAGGACGAGAAATCATTTCTTGGCGCGAGGTCGAAGCGACTTTATAGGCTTTTGAAAACCCTAATTGCAACGAAGTATAAAACCGGGCAGAGTTGATTCTATCGCCCGGTTTTTTATTTGGTTTTGTGATAAAATGCGCTTTGTTGTTTAATATATTTCTTGTGAGGCATTCGATGACGGCAACTGAAGTAACTAAAGATAAATCCGTCGGAAGCTTTGAATCGGCTAATGTTGAAAAAGAGAAAGCGGCCCGCTCTTCGGTCTTTGCAGCCATCTTTTTGTCGTCGATTAAAGCCGTAGTCGGTATTATGACCGGTTCACTCGGAATTTTATCCGAAGCCTTGCATTCTTCTCTCGACCTGGTTGCGGCTTTGGTGACTTGGTTCGCGGTAAAATTCGCGGGAAAACCCGCCGACGAAGATCATCAATACGGTCATACGAAAGTTGAAAGCATTTCGGCGCTTGTCGAACTTATGTTGTTGCTGATCACCTGTTTCTGGATTGTTCTCGAGGCTGTCGAGCGTTTGCAGAAGGGTGCAATGCCTGAAGTAAATTTCTGGTCGTTCGCGGTCATGATGATATCGATAATCGTAGATGTTTCCCGCTCACGTATGCTTTACCGCATAGCGGAAAAACACAACAGTCAGGCGCTTGCCGCGGATGCTCTTCATTTCAGCAGCGATGTAATTTCTTCATCCGTAGTCATAATCGGGTTGATTTTCGCGTATTTCGGCAACGTTAAAGCCGATCCGTTGGCGGCATTAGGAGTTGCGGTGATTGTCGCCTTCGCCATGATCAATTTGGGACGCGAAGCTCTCGATGTACTTTTAGACAAGGCTCCGGCGGGAATGGCGAAAGGAATCAGGGAAGCAACGTTAGGAATTGAAGGGGTTGAAGCCATCAACACCCTGAGGGTGCGCGGGGGCGGAGGCAAAGAAGGATTCGCCGATCTTTCTTTGGTTTTAGGAAAAGATTTGGCGTTCGAGCAGGCACATGGGATCAGCCATCAGGTTGAAATGGCGATTAAGGAGCGTTTTCCCAATTGTCACGTTCAGGTGCATTTTGAACCCGGATCGCGGGCGGCTGAAGATTTGCTTACCCGCATCAGAAGAGCGGCGCTATGCCAAAAGGGAGTGGTCAACGTTCATAATCTCGATCTTCTTGACGGATCGAACACCCTTCATGTCATTTTGCATGTCGAGGTTGACGAGAAAACACAGCTCTCCATTGCTCATGAAATTTCCGCGCAACTTGAATCAACTATCCAGGAAATGGATAAACGCATTTCCCGCGTTATAACGCATATCGAACCTGCCCGCCGAGAATTATGCGAGATGACCGATGTAACCGAGAAATACGCGGGAATAGTCAAAAAGATTCGCGAACAATGCAAATGCTTGCCTGATTTAACCGATTGTCATAACTTGAAAATTATTTCCACGCACAATAGGCTCAAACTGGAATTGCACGTCAGAACCGATGGAGCCACACCGGTTTTTCAGGCTCATTCATTGTCTTGGGAATTTGAAAACAAAATCAAACAAGCGATTCCCGAATTGGGCGACGTGTGCATTCATATGGAACCGATTCAAAAAGTCGCCAAGAGTTAACCCGCTTAATTTCTCTCTACTATTCGCCCGCCGGCTACAATTCTCTCATCGTGAAACAGCACGGCTGATTGGCCGGTTGTGATGGACTTCGCGGGTTGCGGCAAAATCAAATCGCAGCGATCCGGCTCTATGGCGGCTATTTTCGCCGGAACCGCCGTTGCGCGGTGGCGAATTTGTACAAGGACTTCCGATTCAGGTTTAAGCGAGTCGGTGAATTTGTTCAACTTGTCGATTTTTAAACGGTATCCCCAAAGCTCGGGTTCTTCGCCGACACGGATTTGCTTCGTTGCAGGATCTATCGAAACAACGAACAATTTTCGACCGTGGCCGCCGCCGATTCCTTTTCTCTGACCTATCGTAAAAGCGACGTAGCCGTCGTGAGCACCGATGACATTTCCCTTTTCATCAATGATCCGACCTCTCGCGAACGCCGGGTGGTTCGTCGGCAAAAATTTCCTCAGAAAACTTACGTAATCGCCGTTGGGAATGAAACAGATTTCCTGGGATTCCGGTTTATCGGCATTTGTAAAACCGAATTTCTTAGCCAGATGCCGAACCTGGGGTTTCGTTAAGTCACCTAGCGGCAATAGGAGATGGGGAAGAATGTCGGCCGGAAGTTCCCATAGAAAATAGGCTTGATCTTTAGCTTTATCGGCACCTCTAAATAGACTGAACTCACCGTTGACTTCGGCTACTTTCGCATAATGTCCGGTGGCGATCGCTTGACAACCAAGTGCTTGGGCTTTGCGAAGAAGCTCGGGAATCTTTACCGTCGCATTGCATCTGACGCACGGATTGGGTGTCCGACCGGCCGCGTATTCCGCGATGAAATCATCGATTACTTCGGTTTTGAAGGACGTTGAAACATCGTAAACGAAATGAGGTATTCCCAATTTCCCGGCGACCGCCCTTGCGGCGTCGATTCCTTCCAATCCGCAGCAGCTTTTGGGACCTGCGTCCAGCTCGGCATAACAGAAGGTTTTCAAAGTTACACCGACCGGTTCGAAGCCTTGTTCGAGAAGTAAAGCCGCCGCTACCGAGGAATCGACGCCACCGGACATGGCGACGACGATTTTGCGGTTAACCATGACGTGAATTCACGATATGAAAATCTCCGATAAAACAGGTTTCGATTTACGGCGTCTGAAGGATTTCGGTATTTTAATTGAGTATTTGCTTGCGTTGAAAGAAAAACAGCGCTCCGATAAAGAAGAATAGAGCCCACCCAAGGCTTGATTTGATGGGATCATATACGATGGAACTGGTCAAATATATATTTCTCTCTAAAATTCCGTGAATTGTAGAAATTTCCGAGAGATCGGATAAATGGCGAGTGAAGCACCATTCCGCGATTTTTTCATATTTTACGTCGAGTTTGCCGAGATATGGCGCCATTAAAACATAGGTTTGCAAAGACATCAAAACAATAAGACTGGTGAAGGCCATAAGAATTGGGGATTCCGAAAAAAGGGAGAAAAGAATAAAATAACCTATCAGAGCCAAGTTTGATATGAATGTGAGCGCCAAGATTCTGAAAGCCGTAGGAGTGTCGATTAAAAAAGCCGAGTCGGGTTTTATGTCCATTATGATGGAAGAACTTTCAGACATGGATTTGGCCACCCAAAGGTCGATCTGAAGGAATAATCCGCCGAGTGCTACGGCTATAAGCAGGAAAATCATTACCGAGAAGGCTTTGGCGAAGACCACCTGCCATCTTGCGACCGGAGTAAGCAAAAGCGTCTTTAAATAGCCTCGCCCCGATTCGCCGGAGAAGCTGTCGCCGATGACCAATGCCAGGAAAAAAGGCGATATCAAGGCGAAAAGTTTTATGTGACCCGTGAAGAGAAACATAATGCCTTTTACGAGGAGAGAAAATTGAAAAATGCCCAACCCGAACGTCTTTAATTTTGCGTAAATCAGGATCGCCATTAGACTGGCTAAAATCGGAACGACATTGAGCGCCAACAAGAAAAGAATTGCTTTCTTGCGTGTCAGAATTTTCTTCAGTTCGAACAAAATCAAAGTTTTAAATCTGTTCATCGCCGATGCCTTTTTAATCGTCGGTAATAAGTCGGGCTTATTTTATTACGATTTCGTATTAGAAGTCGGAGTGTCATGATGTTCTCCGTTGCCTTGTCCGTTGTCGGTTAATTCCAGAAAGGTTTTTTCCAGGGATGCTTCTTTCGGAATTAACGCCGAAACGGCAATTCCTGCACTGATCAAAGCTTGATTGAGTTTCGCCGATGTTTCGGGCTTTAAAGAAAACTCGATTCCTCGCGGAACCTTTTGCTTCGAGAGAACAAAATCCATCGTGGCGCACAATTCAATTGCTTTGTTTGCATCGTTTTCCGTGAGTCTTATCTCCCAATTTTCCTGTTCATCGTGTAAAAGCTTTTCAACATATCCTTCACGAATCGTATGGCCTTTGTCTACGATAACGACGTAATCGCAAAGGCGTTGGATTTCATCGAGAAGGTGTGAGGAAAGAAAAACGGTGGAACCTTCCGACTCATGGATTTCCTTGATGATTTCCCGCATATGGACCCGTCCTTGCGGGTCCATTCCGTTGGTCGGCTCGTCAAGAACGAGAAGCGCGGGCCTGTGAATTATCGCGAATCCCACGCCGAGACGCTGTTTCATTCCGGTTGAATAAGTTCCGAAGGACTGATGCGCCGCTTCCGTCAAGCCGACTTTCGCCAGTACTTCATGGGCTCTTTCAACGGTCACGGGTTTGTTTAATGAGCCGAACCATATCAGATTCTCAAAGCCCGAAAAACTTTCGATGAATGACGGATGTTCCACCAAGGTCCCTGTTTGTTCGAGGGACTCTCGGCGATATTTGGGCATAGCGCATCCGAGAAGCTCCATTTCACCCGCATCGCAGGATGCCAGGCCGAGAAGAAGGCGTAATGTGGTTGTTTTCCCTGCGCCGTTTGGACCTAGAAAGCCCGCTACGGTTCTTCGCGGAATCGAAAAAGTCATTCCATCAAGCGCTTGCTTGCGTCCGAATCGTTTCGTTAAACCATTTACGCTGATGGCCGGAGATTCAGGTGGGATCATAAAGCTCGTGATACAATTCCCTGCTGACGACTTTTAATATGCAGGTTACAGGGACTGCGACCAGCATTCCGAGGAATCCGAAGACGCGTCCGCCGATTATCAAGGCAAGCATGATTGCCACCGGATGAAGTCCTACATTCTCGCCGATTACTTTCGGTTGCAGGAAAAACCCGTCGAATGTTTGTATGACGGCCAGAGTCGCGAAAACCTTGATAAGGGTTACGACCAGCTCGTTCGATGGCCCGAATTGAGATAACGCCGTCAGGGCTGAAAGGACTATGGTGACAAGACCGCCCAGATAGGGAATAAGATTCGCGATTCCCGCGATCGGACCCAGGAGCAGAGCGAAATTCAACCCGCTGATCCAGAGACCGCAGGACATCAAACTCGCGAAGATAATCGCGGAGATCAGTTGCCCTCGCAATAGGCTTCCCAGAAGCGTGTCTATATCATTGAAAATTCTTATGACGGAATCTCGATATACCGGTGGAATCAACAATATCGTATTTTTGTAGAAAAGATCGAGGTCTACGAGAATGTAAAAGGTGAAAAGGGGAATAAGGAATACTCCCAATACTCCGGAAAAAGCGGAGATCAGGACGCTGAAAACTTTTTGAATTACGTTTATCGTAAGATCTTTCAATACTACGACCGCCTGGGCGGCTAATTCATGCAGTTTTTCGCTTACGACCAAGGTTTCGAGATAATTTTTTACCCACGGTATTTGTGAATACCTTTCGTAAAGCGTATTAGCTGCGATTTTATATTCGTTGGTAAGTTTTTTAACGTCAAGCGTTGATAGTTTAACGACAAGATCGTGAATCTGTGAAGCTATGTTCAATCCAAGCGGAACCAAGACCAACACCCCGATCAGGATTCCGACGATGAAAAGCGTCAGCACGGCCCAGGGTCGCGGAATTTTTCGGGATTCAAGCAGACGAACGATCGGGTTAAGAATATATGCGACGACGATTGAAAAAAGGAACGGCGCGATAACTCCCGCCAGAAGATATATCCCCCAAAGGCTGAATACGCCGGTGACTAATATTAATATATTTTTCGCAGCCGAAGGCAGTTGTCTTATGAACACCGCATCATACCACTTTTCTCATATTAAAACGAGAACCGTAAAGGTTCATGATCACCTCGATTTCACCCTTGCCCATTTTCAGGGTTCTGGCGATTTGGGGTATTGTGACTCCTTGTTGATACAAATTCAATACGTCGTAAAAAGGAGTTCCCGGGTCGGGAAATTCAGGAAGCGGAGGTGATATGTGGGTATTATCGGCGCCTGCTTCCGCGTTGCGTTCCTTCAAAAATTTGTTTTCGGCTTGGGGAGGTGATTTAATGATTTCGAGTTGCGGGATGTTCGGTTGCTTTGGAGCGGCAATAGCGTTGATTGAAGCAATGCTTGTTTCAAAAATTCTCTTATCACCGATATTTTGTTGAAATTCCGGAGCGCAAAACGATCTCCTGGTTGCTTGAGCACCGCTTTTCGCTTCGACAACAGTCTTGGTTTCAATTTGTTGTTTCGAGTAATCGCGGATAATTCTGTCTAATAATTCTATTCGGGATTCAAGACGATTCATTCTAATATTCAATTCAAAAACAGATTCTTGCATATCTCGGCGTAATTTTAAATCTGATGATGGAACTTGAGAAGCAATATCGGTCTGACGAGTCTGGAGATCCCGCTTTGTGTTTTCCAGCTCATGCATAAGATCGTCGGCGTAAAGGCATTTTTTATCGGCGGCGAGCAGAAGCTCCCGCAATTCTTCGGTTTTGGTTTCCAATACCTTGATGTTGTGACCCGAAACGAGTTTCATTTGTTCTAAAAGCTGATTAAAAGCCATTTCCAAGGCTTTCATTTCCTCGTGGATTTTTAAAAACTTTCTTTGTCCGATCTTTTTCCCGACGTAAAAACAGACGGCGAGTGCTGAAACGACGCATATAAAGACTTGGACGCCAATCACCCACATATTCGATTACTCCTATGAGGATGTTCTATTATAATCAGCGAAAACTAATTCCACAAGATGTTGGATCGAGATATCTTAAATCTATCCATAATTCTCCGACTCTACACTCGATGAGGACTAATGTGATATAATTTCCCGTCATGTTTAAGAGAAAGAAAATCGGTGAAATGCTTATAGAAGCAGGTCACACTACCGAAAAAGAGCTGAATATAGCCCTTTCGGAGCAAAAAAAAAGGGGAAAGCGCATTGGGCAAGTTCTGATCGAACTTGGCTATCTTACCGAAGACAAGCTTTTACCGGTTTTAGGAAAACAGCTGAAGGTTCCTTACGTGGATTTAAGCAAGGTGGAAATCAAACCGGAAGTTCTGAAGATGGTTCCGGAAAAAATCGCGAAAAAACATTTATTGGTGCCCATCAGCTTTGACGGTAAGAGTTTGATGGTTGGTATGTCCGACCCGTTGGATGTATTCATCATCGATGAAATACAATTCCAAAATAATTGCGAAGTCGTCAGGGCTATTTGTTCCGAAAACCAGATCAACGATACGATCGACAAGCTGTACGTTGCCGGCGCCATGGACGCCGCTCTGGCGCAGATGACCGCCGAGGGCGGCGGTGAGGGTTCCCAGGAGCTTGACGGGCTTAAAAAAGCCAGTGAAGAAACTCCGATCATAAAATTGGTCAACATGATACTTACCAAGGCCGTACAAAAAGGCGCGTCCGATATTCACATCGAACCCGATGAAGGCGAACTGAGAGTTCGCTATCGTGTAGACGGTACGCTGAGCGTTGAAATGAATCTACAGCCTGAAGCGCAGGCTTCAGCGGTTTCTCGCATAAAAATTCTCTCGGGAATGGACATCTCGGAGCGTAGAATACCTCAAGACGGTCGTATTCAGATGACAATCATGGACAAGCCCATCGATTTTCGCGTTAATACGATTCCGGTTGCATATGGTGAAAAAGTCTGTTTGCGAATTCTGGACAAGACGAACGTACAAGTAGAACTTGAACAAATGGGGTTCACCGCTAATAATTTCAAGTTGGTCAAAAAGGCGATCAACGCTCCGAACGGAATCGTTCTGGTTACGGGCCCCACAGGGTCCGGGAAAACGACGACCCTTTACGCGTGTTTGAACACGATCAAAGGTCCCGAAATGAATATTTGTACGGTCGAAAACCCTGTTGAATACAAGCTTAAAATGATCAACCAAGTCCAGGTTAAACCTGAAATCAACCTGGACTTCGCCAGTGTTCTTCGCGCCTTTCTAAGGCAAGATCCCGACGTCATAATGCTTGGAGAGATACGCGACGAGGAGACCGCTACGATTGCCATCGAAGCCGCTCTAACCGGACATCTTGTTTTTGCCACTCTGCATACCAACGATGCGCCGAGTTCCTGCACTCGACTCATAGACATGGGAGTTGAACCGTTCCTGGTTTCCGCCGCAATGTTGTGTTTTGCCTCTCAAAGGTTGGCGCGCAGGGTGTGTAAAGTTTGTAAGGATGTAGATACTAGTATTACGCCCGAGGTTCTTCAAAATTTGGGGTTGCCTCCGGAAGCCATCAACAATACTTATTATCGAGGAAAGGGTTGCGATAAATGTGGTGGATCGGGATATAAGGGCCGAGTCGGTATTCACGAAGTCATGTATACATCGGAAAAAATTCGAAGACTGGTTATACAAAAAGCGTCGTCGGATGATTTGATGCATGCGGCCATTGAAAACGGAATGAGAACTCTCCGTGATGACGCGGTTTTTAAATTCACCCAAGGTTTGACTACTCCGGATGAAGTTTTTGCTCTGACAAGATTGGATTAAAATCAAGAGAGGGAATTGATCATGCCGAAATACGATTGCGAAGTTAAAAATGCCAAGGGAGAAGTCTTAAAAACGCAAATTGAGGCTGAAAGCATGCAAAAGCTCGCCGGATTACTTTCAGAAAAAGGCTTCTATCTGGTTAAGGCGACGGCCGTCAAAGAAGGTGGAAGTTTGTCTTTCGGTTTTGGCGGTAGCGTATCCAAGAAAGAACTGATGGTGTTTACCGTTCAACTTTCGACCTTGATTACGGCCTCAATTCCTTTGGTGGACGCGGTTGGAATACTTCTCGATCAAACCGATAATCCGACTTTCAAGGATGTGATAGAAAAGATCGGAAAAGATTTACGATCAGGAATAAATTTTTCTACTTCTCTGCGAAAACATCCGAAGGTTTTCAATAATATTTTCTGCAACATGGTCGAAGCCGGAGAAACAGGCGGAATTCTTGATCAGGTCTTGGCCAAGTTGGCGCAATTCGCCGAAGCCGATACCAAGATGCGGGCAAAGGTTAAAGGCGCACTGACGATGCCCGTTGTTCAGTTGGTTCTTGCGGTGGGCTGCGTAATTTTCCTATTGGTTAAGATTTTTCCGAATTTTACCAAAATGTTCAAGAAAATGAAGGCTGAATTACCGGCACTTACTAAGTTTCTAATTTTTCTTTCCGATGCATTGCGGGAAAATTACATAATCTGTCTGGGAACTACCGGAGGTCTTATTGCCGGTATTTACCTGTTCATGAAAACGGAACTGGGTGAAAGAATCATCGCCAGATTGTCCATAACCGCGCCTGTAGTCGGGAATATTTCGAAGAAAATCGCGATCGGTCGATTCGCGCGAACGTTTTGCGCTCTGCTGACCGCTGGTGTACCTATTCTTAACGCCCTGAAAGTAACCGGGTCCATCATGGGAAATAAGCTGTTGGAAGATGTCGTTGCCCAAATGGCCATTGGAGTTCAGCAAGGGCAACGAATCGCGGCGACAATCAAAAACAATCCCTTGTTTCCGCCGATGGTGCAGAAGATGATGGAAGTCGGAGAAAATTCGGGTAACCTGGACAAGATGCTCGAAAAAGTCGCCGATTTTTACGATCAGGAAACTTCCGAAGCCTTGGAAGGATTAACCGCGGCTTTAACCCCTATTTTGACGGTGGTGATGGGCGTGATGATCGGCGGTATAGCACTGTCGGTCTTTATGCCGTTGTTCTCAATAGTACAGCAAATGAAATAATTTACCGAGGATTAACCGACTCGGGTTTGGTCGTGGAATCCTTTGTTTGCGCCATTTTCCTCTTCAGTAGAGCCGCGGCAAGATCGAGCTTTTGTATTTCACTTGAAAACTCGACGGGAAAAATCGTCGGTTTTCCTTCCATATGCCCCAAATGGTTGTCGATTTTATCGGTGCCGATTATATCGTCGGCGAGAAGGGTGGCGTGATTGTCCACAACCTCAAAAAAACCTCCCGTGACGGCGAACCATTTTTCCCGACCATCGGAAAGATCGATCTGTACTATCCCAACCCCAAGATTAACTAAAAGCGGCTCTCGATCGGCCATAATACCTATATACCCGACTTCGCCGGGAACCATTATATGCCGAGCTTCAAATGTTTGAAGCGGTTGCGCCGGAGCTACAACCGCCACCGTGAAAGTCTTCATCAGGCATCGCCTTTTTTCTTGAGTTGATCGGCTTTTTCCTCGACCTCGCCGATGTTTCCCACCATGTAAAAAGCCTGCTCGGGGAAATCGTCGTATTTTCCGTCAACGATTGCTTTAAAACCTTGAATGTTCTCCGCAAGAGGTACGTATTTTCCTGTGTAGCCCGTAAATTTCTCGGCAACAGAGAAAGGTTGTGAAAGAAATTTTTGAATTCGACGCGCACGATTGACGATTAAGCGATCTTCTTCGGATAATTCTTCCATGCCGAGAATAGAGATGATATCGTGCAGCTCTTGATACCGTTGAAGAATTTCTTGAACGTTACGGGCTGTTTGATAATGCTCGTCTCCGAGGACATCACCGGCTAAAAGGCGGGAAGTGGACAATAACGGATCTACGGCCGGATATATTCCCAACTCGGTGAGCTGCCGCGAAAGAACGGTGGTTGCATCGAGATGACTGAACGTCGTTGCCGGAGCGGGATCCGTGATGTCGTCGGCCGGAACATAAATGGCTTGAACCGATGTGATGGAGCCTTTCGTTGTGGTCGTGATCCGTTCCTGCAGGGCTCCCATTTCAGTGCCCAGGGTCGGCTGGTAACCGACGGCCGAAGGCATTCGTCCGAGAAGCGCCGAGACTTCGGAACCGGCTTGTACAAATCTGAATATGTTGTCGATGAACAAAAGAACATCTTGTCCTTCGCGGTCCCGGAAATATTCCGCCATGGTCAAGGCGGAAAGACCGACCCTTAATCTTGCTCCGGGGGGTTCATTCATTTGGCCGAAAACGAGGCAGGTTTTGTCGATAACTCCGGATTGTTTCATGTCGAGGAACAAATCGTTTCCTTCGCGCGTTCGTTCGCCTACTCCGCCAAAAACCGAAACGCCGCCGTGCTGTTTGGCGATATTGTTGATCAATTCCATGATCAAGACGGTTTTTCCGACACCGGCACCGCCGAAGAGTCCTATTTTGCCGCCCCTGGCATACGGTGTGAGCAAATCGATGACCTTCAGACCGGTTTCGAAGACCTCGGTGGCTTTTCCTTGCTGTGCAAGCGAAGGAGCCGGTCGGTGGATAGGCCATTTCTCGATTTCGGCAAGCGATTCTTTCCCGTCGAGAGTTTCGCCTAGAAGATTGAAAAGCCTTCCAAGCACTTTCGGGCCTACCGGAACGGATATGGGCTTTCCGGTATCTTGAACCTTCAGACCTCTTATGAGACCTTCGGTGGGTCCCATGGCTATGGTGCGAACTACGTCGTTTCCGATATGGACGGCGACTTCCAGAACCAATCTTTGTTTGGATGCGGGATTTTCCAGTTCAAGCGCGTTATAAATGTCCGGAAGTTTTCCCGGTGGGAATTTAACGTCCACGGCCGGACCCATTACCTGTAATACGCTTCCTTCGTTCATTTCCATCTCCTAGGGTCTGCAAACTTATAGTTCATTGTAAAAGATTTAATCAGCCAGCGCATCTGCGCCGGCAACGACTTCATTGATTTCCTTGGTGATTGCCGCCTGTCTGGTGCGATTGAATTTGAGGGTCAACTCATCGATCATCTCATCGGCACGATCGGTGGCGGCGCTCATGGCCAACATCCTGGCTCCTTGTTCCGATGCCGAGGATTCCATAATAGCCTTCGTGAAAAGACCTTCTATATAACGGGGAATTAATGAATTCAAAATGGCTTCGGGGGACGGATCGAACTGAATATTTTGCGTTCGATGGTGCCTGGTTTTTTTGTCCGAACCGATGTCTTCGAGGGGTAACAGTTTTTTAACCGTAATCCGTCTTTCCAGGGCTGATACGAAGCTTGTATAAACGATGATCAATTCGTCGACGATATCGTTAGTATAGAATTTGACGGCATTCCGTGCCGCCAAACGAATTTTTTCGGTGCTGAAAAAACCGAGCAGATCGGCATGATACCCCAGCAACGTAAAATTGCGTTTTTTGAAGAATTCGTGACCTTTCTTTCCGATCAAGAGCAACTTCTTTTCGATCTGGGGATTGTTTTTCATGAGCGCCATGGTAAATTTTATTAAATCATGGTTGAAACTGGCGCATAAGCCGCGCTCCCCGGATACGAGTATGATTCCTTGCCTTTTTACGGGCTTTGCCCCGAAAAGAGGGTGGATATGGGTGTCTTCAACGACATCTCTAAGGTCGGCGACGATTTGCTCCAGTTTTTCAAGATAAAGGCGGGCGGCATTCAGGCGATCCATGGCACGGCGAAGCTTCGCCGTAGCCATCATTTTCATGGCTCTGGTTATTTGTTGGGTGCTTTTAACCCCTTTGATTTTTTTTCGATAATCTCGTAGGGTGGCCATTTGTTATTTTATCGCTCCGGCGGTCTCCGTCGTAGTTTTAAATTTCCTGTTGAATACGTTGTCGAGAAATTCTTGAATTACTTTCTTGAGCGCTTCATCGATCGAGGCGTCGAGAACTTTGTTTTTATTGATTTTAAAAGCGATTTCGGGATGTTTTTCCCGAACGTAAACGCATAATTCATTTTTGAATCCGGTAATTTCGCGTTTGTCGAGATTGTCCGTAAAACCTTTCGTAGCGGCAAAAATGGTAATGATCTGGTCCTCAATGTTCATGGGAGCATACTGAGGTTGCTTCAAAAGTTCCACCAAACGGTCACCACGTGCTAATTGCGCTTGTGTGGCCTTATCAAGGTCTTTTGAGAATTGCGCGAAAGCGGCAAGTTCTCTGAATTGAGCCAGCTCTAAGCGCAACGGGCCGGCGATTTGTTTCATGGCTTTGATTTGAGCGTTTCCGCCGACGCGGGAAACGGAAAGACCCACGTTAACGGCCGGTCGAACGCCGCTGTTGAACAAACCGCCGTCGAGAATTATTTGTCCGTCGGTGATTGAAATGACATTTGTCGGGATATAAGCGGAAAAATCTCCGGCTTGGGTTTCGATTACGGGTAAAGCCGTCAAGGAACCGCCGCCGAGAGCTTCGTTGAGTTTTGCGGCTCTTTCGAGCAGCCGGGCATGGAGATAAAAAATATCGGCAGGATAGGCTTCACGGCCGGGTGGCCGGCGGAGAAGCAGCGAGACTTGCCGATAAGCTTGCGCATGTTTGGACAGGTCGTCATAAATACAGAGAACATGTTTGCCGTTGTCCCGAAAGTGCTCACCGATCGTGCAACCTGAGTAAGGAGCGAGAAACTGCAATGGCGCCGGGTCAGACGCTGAGGCCGCAACAATGATGGAATATTTCATGGCATCATGCTTTTTAAGCGTATCGGCTATTCGGGCTACGGTGGAGTTCTTTTGTCCGATTGCTACGTAAATGCAAATTACGTCGGAATCTTTTTGGTTGATGATGGTATCTATGGCTATGGCTGTTTTGCCGGTTTGGCGATCCCCGATGATCAATTCGCGTTGTCCGCGCCCGATGGGGATCAATGCGTCGATGGCTTGAATTCCGGTTTGTAGGGGTTCTTTAACCGGTTGTCTTTGCACGACATTAGGTGCTGTTCCTTCAATCGGGCGGAATTGCTCAGCGACGATCGGGCCTTTCCCGTCAATCGGTTGTGCCAATCCATCCACGACACGTCCTAAAAGAGCGTCTCCGACCGGAACGGAAACTATTTTCCCGGTCGATTTGACCAGATCGCCTTCGCGAATGCCTTGATCGGAACCCATAATAATACAGCCGACGTTGTCTTCTTCGAGATTCAGGACGTATCCTTTAACCCCGTTTGAGAATTCAACGATTTCTCCGGCCATAACTTTGGGAAGACCATGAACTCGGGCGATGCCGTCTCCGACTTGGATGACGACGCCGGCATCGATCATTTTCATTTCGGCGGAATATGAATCTATCTCCTTTTGGAGAACCGAAACAATTTCTTCGGGTTTAATCGGCATAGGACCTCCTCAGGGCGCAGGAAAGGCCGGGATTTCGAGATCTTCCAGCCATTCCTTTTCAAGGTTGCTTAATTTTTCACGCAAGTGTTTGATTTTCGTTTTAATCGAAGTATCGAGAATTCTATCACCCATGCTTATCAACAGCCCTCCCATTATGGAAGGGTTAACGGTTTCTTGGATCTCGACCGTTCCATGGACTTTCTTGGAAAGCTTGTTTTGGAGCAATTTGAGCTCTTCAGAATTAAGGGAAACCGCGGTTGTGACTTTGACGGAGACGAGATTTTTCGCCCGGCGATAAAGAATTTCGACTTCTTCGGCGATTTCCCCGATCAAGTTGATTCTACGACGTTCAAGCAAGACTTTGATGAAATTGGCGACGTTGGGAAAAAGCGTTCCGGCGAAAACCTTGTCGATCAGATTCAGTTTTTGTTCGTGTTTAATTTCCGGATGCTTGAGGATCGTGAAAAGCTCAGGTGGATCAGCTAGCAGCGCCATGAAGGCTTGAAACTCCTCGAAGGAATCTTCAAGATGATCGGAGGCGATCACCTTGATAAATGCTTCCGCATAGCGTTTCGCTATTACGCGAGTTTTCATGAAATTTTCTCTCCCTCGATTCGCTGTTCATCAAGGCGGTCAATCGTTTTGCGAATCAAGGCATGTTGAATTTTATCATCGAGCGATTGTTCGACGATTTTTTCAGCGGCGTTGAGAGTGAGCTTTACCATGTCGTCTTTTAATTGAGTCCAGGCTTTTTGCTTTTCGATGGATATATCCTTTTGGGCTTTGTCAAACTGAGCCGTAGCTTTGGCTTTCGCATCGGACAGAATTTCATCCTTTGCGGATTGGGCTTCCTGAACCGCCTTCTGCCTGATCTGATAAGCCTCCTGCTCTATGGTTCCGAGCTTTTTTTCATACTCGGCTTTGAGCTCGCAGGCTTTTCTATTTTCCGCTTCAGCCGCCTCCAACGTGCCGGAGATTTTTGTCTTTCTCGCCTCAAGAATTCCTTGAATTGGTCCAAAGAGGAACTTCTTCAAGAGGAACAGGAGAATGAAAAAATTCAGCACTTGCGAAAGCAATATCGCCCAATCGATATCCAACAAACCGGGACCTTCGTGTCCGGACGATTTTGCTTCGGAGCCGTGTTCGACCGCCCCTTGCGCGGGAGCTTCCGCCTTGGGCGAAGCGGCGGCATCGTGTTGAGCCGCCAGACGAGTTGCCGGTATTCCGCATACCAGAAACAAACAAATGAAAAAAATCGCTAAGCGATTAATTCGCAGCATATTTTTTTCCTCCCGGGAGGGAAATTCTGATCAGAAACTCAGGACCAACGAATGAAAAGGAGAATCAAGGACACCAACAAGCAATAAATAGCGAGCGATTCGATCATTGCCAGACCGATGATCATCGTAAAACGCAGCTCTCCTGAAAGTTCGGGTTGCCTTGCCATGCTGTCGCAAGTTTGTACAATTACTCGGCTCTGCGCTATCGCTGCGGCGGAGCATCCGATGGCCATACAAAGACAAGTTGACGCGGCCTCGACAATGTGAACGAAATCAGTGGGGTTCATATACCTTTCCTCCTTGGGATTGTTTTAATGTTCTTCCGATTTTATTGCCCCGGAGACATAGATTCCTGAAAGAATCGTGAATACCATGGCTTGAAGGAAGCTCGTAAAAATAGCCATCATGAGCATTGGAATTGGAACTAAGAATGGAAAGAGATAAATCGTCAGAACCAGTATGACGACATCCTCTCCCATGATATTGCCGAATAGTCGCAATGTCAGGCTCAATGGCCGGGCAAGCTCTCCAAGAATGTGGATCGGAACCATCAAAGGTCCCATCCACCAAATGTCGCCCCAAAAATGTTTCAGATATACCAGACCCTGACGTTGAAGCCCCAAAAAATGAGTCATAATGAAAATAATCAGAGCCATCGCCAGACAATTTGAAAAGATTCCGGTTGGAGATTTGAACCCGGGTATTATTCCCAGAAGATTTTCGGTGAGAATAAAAAGAAAAACCGTCGAAAAAAACGGAGACAACTCCTTGGAATGCTTATGACCGACGACTGATTCGACGAAATTATGCAATTCTTCAACGACCAATTCCAAAAAGTTTTGAAGCGGAGTCGGGATTAGCGAAACTTTACGTGTGATGATAAAGCAAAAACCCGTAACGGCAAAAGTAATGAAGAATGGAAGGACCACTCCGGGGGAAGCATGAATGAAACTGAAAATGTAAAAAATTTTGGCTTCAAGAGCGTGCATTGGAAGCTCCGGATGAGTTGGGTAATTGCTTTTTAAGCGCCGTCATTGCTGCGCCGACAATGGCGAACTGGCTGAACAACAAACCTCCGAGAACGTGAATCAATTCGACTCCAAAGCGATAAAGGATGCCGAGAAAAATAAGCATCGCGGCAATTTTCAGGCTGGAAGCCGCAAACCCCAGACCCATTGCCCACTTGCTTGATCCTTGCAGCCTGGCTACCGTTGCGACGAGTATATGGAAACTAAATACGCCCATGGCTAACCCCAACAGCCAACCCCAATAAAATTTTCCCCAAATCGCGAAACCGATACCGATGATAAAGCAACCCATAACTGCGCTGATGACGACAACCTTGAATTGCAGATCATGAATCTTCTTCTCGATTTCCATTGTGTCCACGGTCAAAACTCGTTAGGCTCCCTTTAAGAATGCGATAAGCCTGAACAACTCCGGCGGCGAACCCCCACAGCGCTCCAAGACAGAGCCCCCACGGTTCAATATTGAATTCACGATCGATCAACCATCCACCGATGATTCCCAAGCCAATACAAAGCCCAAACGACAACCCAAACGAAAGGACATTCCCTACTTCATGGAAACGGTCCTTCCAACTTGTACCGGAATTAGATGAATTCCCGGAAAGCCCTTTTATATATCATACCTCCAACGACAAGTCAAACATTCAGTTGTCCGAAGTAAATCTCTAAAGCCGCATTAAAAGCCAATATCAACCGAGATCAGCGCGATTGACCGTTTTAGCCGGGCGATTTGCAAGCTAATTATCTCTTTGCGAATTTTCACCTATATAAAGTGCGAACCATGACTTATACACCGATTAAACGATTAACGTGGGTTTTTGTCCTTTAATGTCTTCGACGTAGCATCTCAACAATTCCGCGACGCTCCATGCCTGGGCGCAACATCCGGCTGCGCGATGCGGCGGGGCGCCGTCGAAAATTTCAGATATGCTTCCCACGCAACCGTCGTTATCAAGGTGATTTTTGAAAGGTTCGATCATGTGTGAAGCTCGCAACTGGGCTTCCATGGAATAATTATGTACTTTCAGGAAAGAAGTAATAAACGGGCCGATCAGATATGCCCAAACGGTGCCTTGATGATAAGCGCCATCGCGTCTTAATCGATCTCCCTGATATTTCCCGTGATAAGCGGGATCATTGGCCGAAAGGCTTCTTAATCCGAAAGAAGTATAAAGATATTTGAACACGGCTTCTACGACATGCTTTTCCTGATATGGTTCCAATGTAGAAAATGGAGGAAAAACGGCGAAAATTTGGTTGGGGCGGAGAGATGAATCGACTGTGCCGTCCGGGAGTATCCTGTCGTGGAGTCTTTTCCGCTCGGTGTCGTAAAATTTCTTCTTGAAGGAAATTTTGACTTTGCGCGCCAGTGCGGCGGTCTCTTTGGAATCGAAGTCGAATTTAACTTGCAGCAATTCATGGATTTTTAATGCATTGTACCAGAGAGCGTTGACTTCAACAGCCTTCCCATGGCGTGGTGTAACCACCCAATTGTCGACTTTTGCATCCATCCAGGTCAATTGAATTCCCTCTTCTCCGGCTGAAATCAAACCGTCATCAGGGTCCATCTTGATATGGAAGTCGGTGCCGAGCTGAAAGGATTCGATAATCGAATTCATGGCTGAAAACAGATTTTCTTTTACGAAAATATAATCATCGGTATATTCAATGAACTTGTAAATCGCCAAAAAAAACCACATTGAAGCGTCGACGCTATTGTAAAGCGCTTCAGAACCCTGATCGGCGAAGCAGTTGGGAATCAAACCGTTGCTGACCGATTCGGCGAAAGTTTTCAATATGGAACGAGCGTCTTCAGAGCGTCCGGGAACCAATGTAAGTCCCGGCAGCGAAATCAGTGCGTCTCGTCCCCAGTCGGAAAACCAGGGATATCCCGCGATAATAGTCTTCCCACCGGTGCTTTTTCGGTCGACTATGAATTGATCGGCGGCGGTTAAGAGTTTTCTGAGAAAAACATCGTCGGATTTCATGGAGGAGGCAATGGACTCGAGTCTTAATTCTTCACGTTTACGCAGATCAATCGGGTTAAATGATGAGTAAGGCTGGTCTGAAAATAAAAGAGCCGCGGAACCTGAAAGTAGAGGAATTTTTAAATATCCGTTGGAATAGTCGTCTTCCATGGGATTCAAACCGCGATCGGCTTCGACTTGCAGAAATATTTCACGGTACCAGTGTGGATCAAGCACGAATGTGCCTCGATCCCAATGAACATGTAGGGTTGGAGCATTTCCGAACGGTTGCAGGGAAAAAGCGGACTCCGAAAGCGATGTGTTATCTTCGAATCCCGGGTTTTCAAACGTGTTGCCGTGAAAGTCCCTGAAGAGATAATGCGGTCGTACGCGCAATTCGACGTTTTGATTGTTGGAGAAAACTTTATAGGTTACCAACGTCGTATTTTGGCCATAAACCATGCAAATGCTCTTCGTGAGAAGTATATCCTTGATTTGATAAGTCCATGTCGGGATCGGCGTTCTTTCGAACTTTTCGAGCAAGAGATAACCGGTGGGGTGAATCGCATTTTTATATTGTTGAGTAGAGAGAGGAAATTCTTCCCCTCCGATTACAAGTGTTTCTTCGACCCGGGAAACCATGACTATTCTTTCAACCGGCGGATGACGTGCCGATATTAAAATTCCGTGATATCGTCGAGTGTTCATTCCCAGAATCGTGGAAGTCGCAAAGCCGCCGATACCATTGGTTACAAGCCATTCCAGTTTTGATGCATGCGGAAGATTTCCGAGAATTTCACGTCCGAAAGAAGGCATATCTTAACCCCCCTCAATATTTTACGAGGAAAACGGCAAATCTTAATGTCAAACCCGCATGCTCCTCTTCAATTTCAAACATGCCTCATGATTTCATGCTCTCAACAAGATCAAAGAGTGAAGCGAATTTGCCATACCGGAATCTTTAAGGAAATCAGAAAATAAATATGGTCGGTAAATCGGAAAGCTTTTCTTTTATATACTTTTTCGAGACTAATTTCCAGCCTATCCGACGATAATATTATCGGGGACGACATTTTCGTTTCTTCGGTCTTATTCCGCGGGATTTCTAATGAAATCACTGCTGATATTGACTCTTGAGTGCGATTAATCGATTAATCGCGGCCTTACTAGACTGAAGATTTTGAAAATGATATGATTTGTATACGAAACACGACGGAGTATAGAATTCTTACAATGGGCCATTCAACATGGGGCAAGATCGGAAAGATTCTTTTTCTGATATACCCGAAAGAGCGTGCTATCCGGGCGCATTTTGGATATCTACGCCGTCCGTGGACGATATGTTTTCTGGCTTTAACCGTAATTCTCCTACAGATAGTAGGCTGTGACAGCTCGACACCGGAACCAAAACCGTCCTCCTCGCCGGATGTTCCGATTTATGGGGGAGTCTTTAAAAGAGCTTTTTCTTCAGGCGTTCTTACCTTGGATCCTTGCGAGGTCAGTGATTCTTTTTCTCATGAGGTGTGTCGTCAAATATTCGATGGGTTGGTGGAATTCGATCCTGAAGGGAAAGTGGTTCCGGCTCTTGCCGACAAATGGACTATAAGCCAAGACGGTTTGATTTATACTATGATGCTTCGTCCCAATTGCCGGTTTCAGGCCATAAGCGGTCCTAATGATCTGCCGACGCAAAATGGCGGGCGTTTGGTTACGGCGGAAGACGTCGAATATACCTTTCGCCGTGTTCTCACGCCTAAGATTCTAGCGCGTCGCGCCAAACTTTTTTGGGTGATCAAGGGAGCGAGGCAATTTAATGAAGGGGCAAAGCCGTCCATAGAGGGCATAAAAGTAATTTCTTCCGATACGGTTTCTTTCACGCTTGAAAAACCTTTTGCTCCGTTTCTTTCCTTGTTGGCTTTGAGCAACACATTCATTTTACCCAAGGAAGACGTAGAGCATTTGAAAAAAGATTTCGCTTGGTCTCCCGTCGGAACCGGGCCGTTCATATGGGGAGGAAAAAGCGGGGAAACCATAATATTAAAGGCCAACCAAAATTATTTTCGCGGTCGTCCTTATCTGGATCGAATAGAATTTCCGATAATTCCGGATGAATCTGAAAGTTTTGCAGCTTTCAAAAGGGGCGAACTGATGGATGTAGCCGTTCCTGACCCTGAATATAAGAACGTCAAACAAGACCCGGTATGGGCGCCTTATTTTCAGGAAAGCAGTCGTTGGGGAACTTATTATCTCGGGTTTAACGTAGCCACGTTTCCCTTTGACAACATTAAAGTCAGACAAGCTATTAATTATGCCATCGATCGCGAGGCGATAGTCAAGCTGATTCTCAACGACCGTGCGCGCGTGGCCAACGGCGTCTTACCACCCGGAATATTGGCATACAACAACGCCCTTAAGGGATATTCCTACAACCTTGAAAAGGCGAAAACTCTTTTAGCTGAAGCCGGCTATCCTGATGGAAAGGGTTTCCCGGAAATTACTCTTCAAATCAATCGGGACTCCATACATTCCCGTACAAGTGAATTCATTTTGGCTAATCTTCGCGATTTGGGAATAAACTGCAACATCAAGGAAGTTGAATTTCAAGAGCATTTGGCGACCCTCGAGAGCGGAAAAGCTCCGTTTTTCCGATCCGGTTGGACGGTTGATTATCCGGATCCCGACGATTTTCTTTATACGCTTTTTCACTCCGAGAACATAGGCTCCGGAATGAACTTCGGGTGTTATTCGAACGCCAAAGTCGACGATTTGCTTACCCGTGCGCGCAATGAAATCGATACCAAAAAACGAATAGAACTGTACCAGAGAGCCGAAGAGTATATCGTCGACGATGCTCCTTGGGTGTTTATCTACCACTATACCACGCATTTGTTATGTCAATCATATGTTCGCGGATTGGCAATTACCCCGATGGGTACAACGTTTATTCTTTATCGGAAAGCCTGGTTCGCGAAAACTCCATGAATATTATTCGATTCCGTCTCAAGTGAAAATTTGGGTAGTGCCATAAATTAACTGAAAAATTCAACGCAGAGCCGCAGAGATGCAGAGAAAGCTCATGAAATTCATAATGATTTTTTTCCGTCTCGCTCTGGGACCACTCTCGGTGCCTCCGTGGCAATTTAACGTGATGAATAATTACTTTTTTTGACTCACCGAATCAGGATTTTCCCCACTGTTGTTCTCTGAGTAAAGCATCAAAAGCTTCCAGCGCAAAATCGTCCAACTACGCCAATTTTCGGTCTGTTTCTGAAGATCTCTTCTGAATTGAAAGACAAGCTGTTTGGCAATCTCTATTTCTTGCCTGTCCCGGCTGTTACAAAGAACCTTCTCGACCGCGGGAAGTGCCTTGATTCCCAAATCCTTGATATAGTCAAGATCGATTTGGATTCCATTTTGCACGTATAATCTTGAATGGTTAACATTATAATTTGCAATGAATCCATCGGTATTCCAAAAACAACTTACATATAAAACCGTGAGGAGTGCAAGAGAATTAAAGTTGACCAACCATTTCTGAGTCTTGTTTCGGACAATTCGATAAATTATGGATACTAATCCAATCGCGACCAAACCCATCCAAATGATGGCAGCCAGGCGAAGGCGGGTCAAGGAATAGACTTCGATATATAAATCCAGGCGCCATGCTGCTGAAAAGGTTAAGAAAATATTCTGACCAAGCCAGATGTATATGAGCTTTCGAATATATCCGGCTTTTTGGTTTGTTGCTTCTTGGCGAAACATACTCAAGACGAAGAATGCGGCTAGAAGTGCCGTAAATACCAATGGATATGCTCCTCTATGAGCATATTGGGCATAGGTCATTCCCGAAGGAAGTTGGCCTCCACCCCATAAAAAGAAAAGATCGAGCGAATTTTGAAATAAAAAAAGCACATTGAACAGAATAAGAGATCGATAGACAAGACCATCCCCAAAAATATTCGAGATTAAATCGTTATTTTCGGGCTCTACGGAAGTTGATCCGTTTTTTTCTGGGATTTCCTTGATATCACCATCCAAAAAACTTTTCTGAAAAAAGCCTTTCTTAAAGGGTCGAAATAGTGGCCAAAGAATTACTATTACGGAACACCAAAAGAAAAGTCGGGCAATTGAAATCATTGATATAACGACCGAAAGAACCTCTTCTATATATTTAAAGCAACTGTCTCCCAAATTCTCGATTATTGGATTGGCGAATGCAAAAAGTATTAAGAAAATTGTAGTGAGAACAAGAGGAATTATCCAAGGGAGAAGGGTTTTGCTAAAGAAATTGGAGTGGTGGGTTAAGCGGTTTAAGTGGGTTAAGCGGTTAATGAGAATAAAATCTAAAAATATTCTCCAGAGAGCGGTGAAGAAAAACGATATCTGATTCATTCCCCATAAAAAATAATCGCCGTTCCAGGAACAATAAGACATCATTGATAATGAAACCAGTCCCATGGCGCTCAATAAAACGGATAGGCTTGAAGGTTCATAAAAGCATGCCAGAACCAACCCTCCCGTTCCTCCGCACACCCATCTTGCCGGTGTTTGATTAAGGATTCGGTTGAAGCGCATCACAAGAAACGCCAAAAGGAGAAGAATGAAAACGCCAATTGTTATTCCCGGGAAAGCAGGGTGTTGGTAAAAAAAGAGGTCTGCTATTCCAGCCATCGTGAGGCATACTATTCCAGGAAAAACCAAACTTTTTTCAAGCCATTTTGAAAAACATCTGTTATTTTTCATGCGGGCAATATACTATTTTAAAATCCCAAAGTCCAGGCGTTGCTTTCCAATTTTGATTTACACTTTCATTCTTTGAGGGGAATAAAGCGGCCGTTTTCTACGCGTGCGAAGATCACTTTTCGGGGATCGTCGTTGAATTCGTTGAAGGTTATGAGGCCGGTAACGCCTGGAAAATCCCTTGTGGCGGCAAGAGCATCGCGGATTTTCGCCTTATTCAATCCGCCTCGCTCGATCGCCCTGGCCATGATATAGACGGCATCATAGGCATGGGCGGCAAATGAATCCGGTTCCTTCCCGTATTTTTCCTTGAAGACCGCGAGGAAACGTTTTGTCAAGGGATCATTGCGGGTGTCGTCAAAAGGATAGGTAACTATGATCCCATCGGCGGCCTTCCCGGCAAGTTGAATGAATCTCTGTGAAACCATGCCGTCGGCGCCGATTATCGGGGTGTTTAAACCCGCTTCTCGTAAAGCTTTTACTAATCCGGCGCATTCGGAGTACAATCCCCAGAATATCAAACCTTCAGGTTTTTCTTTTTTTGCCAACTCAATTTGGGGAGAAAAATCCTTTTGATCCGTTTCGAAATAATTCTTGAAAAGCAAGGGCGTGTTGCGGCTCTCGGCTATTTGAGCTATGGTTTTTCCGCCCATCTTTCCGTAACGGTTTTTTTGCTGGAACAAACCGACCTTTTTCCAACCGAGCTTTCCGAATACCAACTCGGCGATGGCTTTGCCTTGAGATCGATCATCGACCAGGCATCGAAACATCCACGGGCTTCCGATCATTTGAACGGTCGGATCGGTACTTACGGTCGTTAGTTGTGGAGTTTCCGCTTTGAGCGTGATTCGAGCCGCGACATGCGTACAGCCCGAATGAACCGAGCCGATGATTGCCCAGACCTTGTCTTCGAAGAGCATTTTCACGGTTTGGTGTCCGTTTTCGCCCATGTCGTTGCGATCGTCGCGGTAGGTCAGCTCAAGTTGTTTCCCCAATATGCCGCCGGCGGCATTGATTTCCGATTTGGCGAGCTCCGCGCCGTTTTTCATAGCCAAACCGTATTCGGCTCCTCCACCCGACAGCGAAGCCAATATTCCGATTTTAATCGTCGGCGGATTTTGATCGCCTTCGATGATATTGCGTGCCGGCCCGTTATATTCAAAGGGAGCGGTCCACTGATGATAGCCTTTCAATTGTTGAGAAAAAACGGGAGCGATCAAACAATATAAGAACGACAGAGAAGCAAAGCATTTGAAAAGCCGCCGGGAAGTCATCATGGAGTTTCTCCTTTTACCATAACAATCGGGCGGAGTACAGCCCTGTTGCCGTGCCGACCCAAATCTGATCGCCTAAGAAATCTATCGACCAGATAAAATCGCCTGCCGGAGCGAACGGCGTGGTTTCGCTCGTCCAGGCACCGTTTTCGAATTTGCGAAGTTCACCTCCGGGACCGTGCGGGTTCTTATGAAAGGTAACCCATTTCCCGGCGGAATGATCATATAGGCATAATCCTTTGTCGGTCCCGATGGCGCAAATTTTACCATCTTCGGAAAGTTTTACGACGTTGATGAAATCGCTGGGAAGCCCGGAATCAGGGTCTTTAACCGTCCATGTGTTCCAGTTTTTTCCGTCGTAACGCGTAAGACCGAAATAAGCGCCCGAATATACGGTGTTTCCTTTGGCGGTTACCGAAACCTGAATTTCGTGCAGCGGACCATCATTACGAACGAGATCGACGTCGAAAATGTCATCGGGGTCCTGGTAGGAATCGATTTCTCCGGTTGATTTTACTCTTAATAGGCCGCTTCCCCAAATAGCGAACCAGGTATCACCTTGGCCGTCGGGTTCGGAAGAGGCACCATAAACCCAGACTTCATTCATCGGCGCATTTTTATCGTTGTAGGTTTTCCATTCCTTGGTGTTGAGATCGTATCTTGAGATTCCGTTGGTTGTGGCCACCCAAACATACGGAAGCGTAACGGTGATTCCATAAACAACATCATTAACAAGACCGGAGTTTTTCGTTGAAAATGTCTCGAATTTTCCTTCGACCATGCGGGCTATTCCTCCGAATGTTCCCAACCATATGGATTTATCTTGAGGATTGACGGCGATCGAAGTAACCACATTATGGGGTAAACCGTCTTCGGTTTTGTAAATCGTCCAAGCTTTGCCGTCAAATCGACCGAGCCCGTCTTCAGTACCTATCCAGATGAGGTCTTTAGCCAGAGCTTTTATGGCGTAAACCATGCGGTTTGGAATTTTATCGGAAATGGTTGCACCTGGACATTTGGAAACCGGGTTGTGAAATAAAATAAGCGTTAAAAACAGAAAACAGCATTTATGAAAGAATTTCCGCATCGGACTCTCCGCTGATTTTTTGAATAATGAATAGATTCTATTCTATTTTTTTAAGGGAATAAAAGTCAACCGCCCTGATCAACGTAATCGAACATAATTTTGGGAACATTCGCTTTCGCCCTGATGATAAAGCCTCGATCATACGTTGGGGAAATTTCCCCAACGCGAGAATTTTCCGGCGATCGGTTGTGTAAAATTACCCAGTTAATTGTTTAAGCATAATTGCCAAAAAGGAAAAACCTCGTTAAAAGCCGAGTTATTGTAAAATTTAACCACTTGGCATTTAAATTGCTTGTATAAATAATCAGTGGATTAAACCACTTAAATAATTAAGGAGATGTCAATAGACATGAAAAAACTTCTATTCCTAGTCGTTCTAGCTGTCGCAGTTGTTCTCCCCGCTTTTGCTCAAGATGCGGCTCCCGCCGCAGCTCCTGCCGCCGAGCCAGCCGCTCCCGCTCCTGCCGCTGAGCCCGCAGCTCCCGCCGCCGCGCCCGCCGATGCCCCCAAGACTGATGCTCCCGCCGCTGCCCCGGCTCCGGCTCCCATCAAAATCGAGGGAAAAGTTATTGTTGCTAAAGGTAAAGAAGGCGCCCCCGATGTCGTGACTTTCAAAACCGCTGATGCGGAACTGACTCTTCTTCCCGGCGACAAATTGAATGAACTTCTTAAAATTGAGAAATTCGAAGAAAAAACTTTCGTATTGGAAGGCGAGAAAGTTGCCGCTAAAGACGGAAAAAGCGAAGGCTTCATGATCAAAACCTTTGAAGAAAAGAAAGCCGATGCTCCGGCTCCCGACAAGAAGTAATCTTAAGATTTTAAAACTAAGACCCGGGCGATTTGCCCGGGTTTTTTGTTGCCTATTATTTCTTAGGCAAATATAATGTCCTAGATATATCGTATTTCCGAATAATTAGGAATTTCCGATTGCGATCGATTAATACGATTTTTGAGTCGAAAAGTCAAACCGGGAGGTTGTCCGATGGGTAAAACGCAAGGCGACTACGAACAACAACAATTGGTCAAGATCGAGGAATGGGAAAACGCCTCTCCCTCACATATTTCGAGAGCAGTCGGTTTTTTTGCGGCACCGTTGGTTTGGGCGGCGACTCAGGTCGTTCCCGAATCCGCCATGGAACAGGCATTAAATGCGGCTTTCGTAGCCGCTTCCGCGGTTACCGGCGGTGACGATCTTCTTAAAGATGCCCGGTTGATGGGTTATTCCGCGGAAAGGATAGCCGATCTCTCCAAGGCTTCGCTTCATCTCTGTGATGCCCTCGCCGTATCGGTGACGACTTGGGCGAAAGGTCTCGCCGGTACGGAGGGAGCGATAACGGGCGTGACCGGATTGCCGGGTTTGGCCGTGGATATTCCCGCAATGATTGTTCTTGCGATCAGAACCATTCGGAGAATGGGATTTTGCTATGGTTTCGATACCGGGCTTGACGATGAGCGATCGTTTATTTTGCAGGTGCTGAGTGCGGGCGCCGCGAATACTTCCGAAGAAAAAACCAGAGCCGTTAAGGGCGCTTGGGATGTTCGCGCATATCTTGATTCGGACAAAAAAAAGTCGTTGGCAAAAGCCGAAGGCGAAATTTTGGGGAAGGAAACTTTTGCAGCCGCAGTGCGCAACCTTGCAAAACAGCTTTGTATCAACCTAACCCGACGAAAAGCGACGCAGGCTATTCCCGTTATCGGCGGCGGTGTGGCTGCGGTTATGAATGTCTGGTTCATCAACGATGTTGCCGAAGGAGCAATGCGCCTCTATCAAAAGCGTCGACTTGAAATAATCACGGTTGACGGCTCAAAAGTCCCGGCGAAGAAATCCTGATTCAACTTCGGTACACTTCGGCGAATTTTGTGCAGCCCTCTGTGTGATCGGCACTGCCAACATAAATCTACAATTTTAGTACAATTGCTTCGACTTTGCGGCTCATATATCATGGCAATTGCATGAAATTCATGAAACCATTACCGAGAACCGATTGTAGGGGGGATTAGCAAGCCATCGTCGAAGCGTAATCCACCGTGAACTGAATGGAATTTGTCGATTTTTCGTGCGATTGCCCTGGCTCATATATTTAATATTTGGAGCAACAGTGTTATAGTATTTGTATGCGCAGATGGATTTTATTTGTAAGCATTTGCTTTGTCGCGATAATATTGGGATGTCTCGGCGGCGGCAGTGGCGGAGGAAGCAGCAGTCCCGACTCCACCGTAACGGGAGCAGTTTTATCCGGAAGGGTTTACTTTTCCGATCGTTCGCTTTATGGAAGTATAACGATACAAGTGAAGGATGCGAGCGGAAATGTAATATCCTCGACGAGAACGGATAGTAATGGGAACTTTGCATTTACTTCACTTCCATCAGGCGTTTACGATCTTTCCGCAACGTTGGGCGATTCGGAAATAATTTTTGAGTCGGGAGTTCAAATAACATCGACAACGGAAAAAGTCATCCCGGAGAAATCCCTCTTGGCGTTGAAAAGCGCGGTTATTGATAAAATCGGGTCTACATCCTTCAGAATTTCTTTCGTTTCCAATCAATCTTGTACTTCGTCCGTGGAATATAGTACGGCTGTAGGAAGCGCGAACATTCAAAATATAAACACGTCTTATTCCACCAGTCATTCTTCGACTATAAGCGGCTTGACATCGACAACCAAATATTCTATTACCGTCAAACTCAGAGGGCAAGACGGTCAAGTTTTCATTTACCCCGGCTTTTCCGTGACGACAACCGGAGCAGCCGGACCCTCTAATCTTTCAGTTTCCATCAACAGCGGAGCGTTCGAAACAAGACTGAAATCGGTTCAGTTGAGCATCCAGGCTGACAATGCTGCGGAAATGAGAATATCGGAAAATGAAGATTTTTCATCGGGTTCAGGATGGGAAACTTATTTCACGACGCGAACACTCGAACTATCGGAAGGCGATGGTACAAAACGCGTTTATCTTCAATTTCGCGACACGAGCGGCAATATTTCCTCGACGATCAGCGACAGCATTCTACTCACCACAAGTAATTTGGGATACCTCGGAATTTGGATTGAAAGCGGCAAACCTATAACTAATAAAAGCAGCGTGGTATTGACCATATTATTCCCGGGTGCGACCTTAATGCGGTTATCGTCCCGGACCGATTTTTTAAGTTCCTATTGGGAACCTTATTCCGAGGCACGTAAGTGGACGCTTTCTACGGGTGACGGAACCAAAATTGTATATGTACAATTTCAAGGGGGCGGCGCCAATCCGGATCAGACTTTTTCGGCCAGCATCGTCTTGGATACCACCGGGCCGGAAGTCAGCATGAAAATCAACAATGGTGCTCTAAAGACAAATCAACAGAATGTCTCTTTGAATTTTTCGACGACCAACAGTCCGATCGACATGCAAATAAGGAATGATGAAACTTTCACGGCAAGTGATACTTGGATAGCATATTCTAATCCATATTCTTGGCGAATCACTGATACCGACGAGAAGAAAACCGTTTACGCGAGATTCCGCGATTCGATCGGCAATCTATTCGGACCGATTTCCGCCAATATTACCCTGGATACGATTCCGCCGAAAAATTTCAGTTTCACGATTAACGATGGGGCAACGGTTACCACATCACTGGCAGTGACTCTAAAAATCACGGCGGAGGATGCTTCGAGAATTCTGGTGTCGAATTCCGATGATTTTACCGGCGCGGTATCGGAAGGTTACAAGACGATAAAAAGTTGGACGTTGGGCGGATACGGAATTCAATCGGTATATATGCTTTTCCTCGACGATGCCAGCAACACGTCGGCGGTATACGTTCAGAGCATAAGCATGTCGGGAACTCCGCCGGGGAATTCCATTGTAAAAATAAATTCGGATGATGTGTCAACCGAGAGTGCGACAGCGGTTGTCGATCTTTCATCGAGCGACGCCGTAAGATTCCGGATATCGCAAAACGGCAACTTCAGCGGGGTTTCGGATCAGGATTTCATTTCGACTTTACCCAACAAAACAATGCGATTGAGCAATTTCCAATTATCTCCTAAAGCCGGGCAACAAAGTGTTTACGCCAGATTTGAAAACGCCTCGGGTATTTTTGCCATAGCCAGCGACGGCATACAAGTCATCGGACCATCGAGTTACACTATTTCAACGAACGATTCTCAACCTCTCGCGACTTTTTCAGTCAACCTTAAGCCTTTTGCCGTAAATGCCGTCGACATGCTGATCACGGAAGATTATACCCGAATTTCGGATTTATCCCTCTGGCAAACGATGAAAACGGCTTTAAGTTTCAATCTTACGCAAGTATCCGGGTGGCATACGATTTACGCCAAATACAGAAACACCGGACATGTAGAAACGGAAATCGTGTCAATAAATGTGCAGGCAACAGCGCTTCCTCCGGGAAGCGACAGCATCATTGTCAACGACGGCGACGCCGAAACGCTGTCCGCAACCGCGACCGTAACCTTGTCGTCTCCGGAAGCCGTCAGGTTTCGTCTATCTCTCGACGGGAATTTCAACTCGGCTTCCGACCAAAATTTTATTCCTAATCTTTCAGCCCGGGTAATGAAAATATCGAATTTTACGCTTTCTCCCAAATCAGGAACTCAGGTAGTTTGGGGAAGATTTGAAAATGCCTCGGGCGTCTTTTCCTTTGCCAATGATTCGATTCGCGCCGTTGGGCCTTCAAGCTATACGCTTACAACAAATGATACGCAACCTTTGGGGGCGTATTATGTGAATCTGCAACCTGCGGCTGAAAACGCGACTCAAATGCTCATAACTGAAGATTTGGGCGGCCTTGCAAGCCCTACCTTGTGGCAGCCGTTCTCCTATAACACCGTTTTCTTTCTCAAGCAACTTTCCGGGCAGCACACCATTTACGGCAAGTATAGAAATCAAGGTCGCATCGAAACCGATGTGATGACTCTAAAGGTTCAAGTGGCCGCTATCCCAGCGGCAAGCGCGACGATTCTGATAAACGGCGGCGATCTGGAGACGGCGCGAACGAATGTTTCCTTGAATGTTAATGCCCCCGGACAATTACAGATGTGGTTGTCAAACGACGGCAATTTTGCGAATTTCACGCCTGAAACTCCTCCCGTGCAGCCCAATACTCGTGCCTGGACTTTAACTTCAAGAGCCGGCGTAAAAACGGTTTATGCAAAATTCCTGGATGCGACCGGCACGTATACGCTGGCCAGCGATACAATCGTTGCGGCGGGCCCGGCAAATGCATCCATGACGACGAGCGATGTGCAACCTTTAAACAAAACCTGGGTCAATCTTAATTTGCAGGCCGAGAATGCCGTCGATATGATTGTTTCCGAAGATCTCTCGGCAATGAGCGGCTCCACGGGCTGGATCGGATATCAACCCTCCCTGCAATTCGCGTTGAAATCAGGCGGTGGAACTCATGTCGTCTATTCCAAGTTTCGAAATTCGACGACGAATTGGATTGAAACCGTTCCCCTCTCGTTGGTTGTCGAGCTTCTTCAGCTTCCCCCTTCGGGAAATACGATGGCTGTGAGAAAAGATGCCCTGCCGACATCCGATGAA
>Ga0209749_1000696_pt1 | contig 40390 bp, 28 predicted proteins | sample EPASupsiteSAE347_FD_187267 | JGI IMG/M metagenome (GOLD analysis project Ga0209749, IMG submission 187267) | Bioremediated contaminated groundwater from EPA Superfund site, New Mexico - Sample SAE3-47 (SPAdes) (version 2) | ecosystem: Environmental > Aquatic > Deep subsurface > Groundwater >...
CCGCCAGTGACACCCACCCCACCATGCCGAACACAATCCATGCGATTAACCGAGGCATCGTTTGTCGAGCAGGCATTTATGATATCCTCATTCAGGTTCGATTTGTATTCCCTGTCAACTCTTTCCCAAGCGCCAGCTCGCACTACCTGACCATGAAAAGCGAACCTTGCGGCAGATACTCAAAGGCACCCATGTCCACTTGAGCGCTGAACTGGTCAATCCGCTGATAACCATTCAAATCAACGGCGCCATTCATCCAGGCCTCGTTCAATCCGGCATTGATACAGAGCGAATTTTCGGTTAAGCGGTAATTTTCGCCCACCGCCGACACAAATTGGGGATTGTTCGTTTTGTTGCCCGTCCCCACCATGCCGTTGGTCGTCGAGGAACAGCTATTTGAAAACACCATGCCGGCAACTGACGAATACCAGTCTGAATTAGCGGTGGCTTGGTTTGAATAAATAATGCAATTTAAAACACGTGCGTTGGTTGTGGTAGAATACATCCCGCCACCATAACATGAGCCTCCGCCCTGTGACGCCTTATTGCTGACAATCGTGCAATTTTGAATCCATCCACCACCATCACACCATATCCCACTCCCGCCCTTCCAATAGCCCGACATATTGTTTTTCACCAGACAATTGCGGACAACAATATTCATAGCGTTGTTGTTTCCAATAATATAGATAGCGCCGCCGGAGGAGCCACTGCCAGTGTTACAAACATTATCACTGATTTCGCAATTATAAACCGTGCCAGTGTAAGAAATATACACCCCCCCTCCTATAGATGCCGCCGTGTTACGGGAAATCAGGCAATTTTGCATCGAGCCACCGCTGGGATTCATATAAACGCCGCCACCAAATGCAGCATAGTTGCTGACTATGGTGGTGTTTCGGATTTGGGCATTTGTGGAGCTCGTATAGACACCACCGCCATAGGGTGAACCACCGGAACCGATACAGCGGTTCCCGCAGACGGTGCTGTCGGTCAGCAAGCTGCCCCCGCTGTCTGTGGCGATATAAATACCGCTGCCGCCATTATTACTGGCGACATTGCCGGCGATGATGCAGTTGGATATGACCGCATACTTCTCGCATCTTATGCCTGCCCCAGTGTCCACAATATAACCGTTACTTATCGTTAGTCCACTCAATTCGTTGTTGGCGTGATTCAAATAAAAGCAGCGCGTTGCCTCGCCTCCATCCACAATCACATCTTCGGGATGCCCACTGAATCCCCGGACCTTGACATTGGTAACCGAGATCGGGGCATTCAGATAATAAATACCATTGGATATCCAGACCGTCTCTCCCGGACTACTACCGCCAACATAACTCACCGCGCTTTGAATATTGGTGGCGGCTTTAGCCCACGTATCATAGGGAGAACTGTGCGAGCCATTGGTCGCCACATAACAGGGTACGCCCTCGACGAGCAATGTGCCCATCACGCCGATCATGGCTACGATAGATAATCGCTTCATTTTATGATCCTCCTTCACACTTGTCCAAAAAGTTATTTTGGACAAGTGTGTTCCAGCGTATATGATGTTTACGTAGGTATGCAATCTTATTCCGCCGCATCTTGTAAATAAATGGCCCAAGAATATGGCACGGAAGAAAAAAGTCGGACGTTCACGCCGTGGAGTCATGGCACGGTTTTGGACACTATCTTTAATAAGGTTGAACAAATACAACTTGCCGGACACTTGACGCTTTGTTTTTTGAACAATGACTAAGGTTTTTCGGTCAACCAATAAATGGCGTTAATCAGTATTTTCTCGTCATCTGGCGCAATCCCTTCCTCGTGCTTGTTTTTTTCTCCCAGCGCCAAGCCGCACAACACCACTCGGCCTTTACCCGCTTGCCCGGCAAGCAAAACGGTTTCTCCACCTTCGCCGTTTTCAACGTTGCCGATTGCCAGAGGTTCCATTCCTGCACCGGGCTTAAGCGGAACATAATCCACAAATCCGGTTTGGAAAATATCACCCGTTTTAAAGGCCGTCTCTTCCAACTGCGCCTGAAAGGCAGGATTAACGGCTTTCTCGGGAAATCGTTTCAACAGACTTGCCGCGGTGGTCACCGGGTGTTCATTAACAACACGGATTGTTTGTCTTGCCACGCAATGATCCAAGGGAATCCCCACTTCCGGGAAAAGCGCCGATTCGCATGGGCGATATCCAACCGCATGGTGGCACAATAAAACCGAGCCACCGGCCAACACATAGTCGCGGACGCGTTTCTCCCAGCCGCTGCTCAACATCGGCGGAGATGCATCGTACGAAATATTCGGGATAATGACAGCAGTATATTTTTCCAATGTCGCCGTCTCCAAGTCTCCGATATATTCGGCCTGCAATTCTTCTCTGTTCTGTAAAGCCTTAAATATCCCCTCGTCACCGGTGGCCTGACAGCGAGATTGATTCGGCGCGCCGATGCGATCCGTCAATATCCCAACCCGACTTGTTCCCTCCGGTATTTTTGTTGCGGTTTTTTGCGCCGGATTTTTTGACGCAACCGTCTCTTCAAGCATCGGGTTGCCGCTTGGTTTATTGCTGTATCCAATCCCGCGGCAAGATCCGTATCGCTTATACAGCGGGATACGAACCATATCCGGCGCGCCCAGATAATAGAAGCGAATCTGGCCGCTTGGAATTGTCCATGTTGCGTCGCCGTCAAACGGCCGCAGCCGGCCGGTGGCAAAATCCATTTCCACGGCCGGCTTGGCTGCGCCGTTCCAGCGCCATTCCAACGTGGCGTCCATAATCGACGGGTTATACACGGTGACCACGTAGTTGCTGCCGTCGGTCAGCCAGCCCGTATCCACCTCGGCCACGTTGCAGCGCACCACCCCCACCAAAGCTGGCCCGGCTAATTCGTCCACCAAGCGCAGAAAAAAGGCAGAGACACCCTCCTGACTATAAACCTGTTCGCTCAGCACCAGCGGCGTATAGAACACCTGTCCGGCGCCCACCGCCCGGGCCACCACGGCGGGCGTCCCATCTGCCAGCGTCGCTTTGACCTCCGCGCCTTGCGGCTTCACGCCGCACAACAAGCCCCACACCGAAAATCCATTCGGTCCCTTCACCTCCGCCCGGACCTGCTGCGGATCGCTCCCCCATCGCACGCCCGTCAGTTCCTGCAGTTTCTTATTGCGCAGACTCTCGCCCTCGATCAGGACCTTGCCGCCCTGTTTCACGTAGGCTTCAATCACCTCGGCGTATTTATCCGATAGCACGGGATCACTGGTCACCACTAAGACGGGATACTTCCGAATATTATTCAGGTTGAAATATTTAGTCATTACGATGTCGGTCTGTAGATTCCGCAGAAACGTAATGTTTTGAATGCGCCGGTCGTAGTCGGATCCTATCCTGGACCATAGCCCACGCTTAATGGAATCTATCATCCCGGCCCTGTCTCGTAAAAGAGCTACACGTTTTACCGGCGTGAAACTTGCCAGCATGTCGCCAAGCCCCGTATAATCCAGATACTGATAATTCCGTTTAATTTCATCAAATATCGCGTAATCGAGAAAACCGCGCGGCGGAAAATGGAACAACCCGTCAATGCCCCACATTAACGGATAATTTTGATTGGCAATCGCCATGCGGGCGGGCGTCGTGCAGCCGTTATACAACAATACCGGCCCATTATTATCTGTCATGGCCCGCATGAATTTTACATAATATTTAAAAGCGCTGATTGGCTTGCCGTATAGATCCATGCTTATCGTGTCCAGGAAATCGGAATGCCGCTCAAAATCGTGCGGCGCGCCGTAATAGATCCTGGTCATGGCCGACATATTTACTTGGTCGCTGATGATGATCTTCGGGTTTTTGGCGCGCATGGCCTTGGCCATGCCTTCGAGAATTTCGGTATAGCCGTCCATTTGAAACAGAACGGTGTTGTGCTGGGCCGGTTCGGCCAGCCTGGCGACTTCCACCTTATCCACCGGCTCCATGCCGAACTGTTTGCGGAAGCGCGCCTTGGCCTTATTGCCCTGAAGCAGATACACGCTTTCATCGCGCAAATTGCAGATATCAATGTCACAGTCCGCCAAATCCGCCGCAGCCGCAATGGGCAATTCCTTGAAGTCCAAAAGATCGTCATTAAAATCGGCCGGCAATTTATCCCCATAAAATGTCCGGTTACGAATGGTGCCAAGATATGTTTCGACACCAACCCCGGTTTGGTGCGCCTGGCGCGTTAATTCACCAAAAAATGTTGTCCACGGACCATTCTTGCGAAATCTTGTTTTCCACAGTGGCCGATTGCCCCAAATGCTGACGTAGTTAGCGCCTCTGCTTTTCAGGGCTTGTAAAAAGTAAGGAATGATTAATTCCGGTTTTTCCGGGTAGGTGAAGCCAAAAAAATCTCTTTCTTCCTTGGATGAAAAATGATAAGCGCGAATCAAATTCGCGCCCACTACGGGGACCGGCCAATTAGTCGGATAAGACTCAATTATCTGCGCGGCTGCGATCAATACTTCAGGCGGATACTTGAATCGCTTATATTCCTGACGGATGGCTTGTGCTCCGCCATGCCCCAGCGAGACCAATGCGCCACATACAGACTGGCTGCCGGAACCGGCGCGATTGTCGATATTGATACGATATCCCCGCGAAGTTTCCGCGGCCGCGTCAAGCCGCGCCAGCGTGTCCAGATCAAACAATTCCCCGGCTGTTTCCCCGGTTTCATTGTCCTCAATTGCATACCATCCTTCCGCCAGCGATTCAGCCACAATTTGCGAAGCAATGTCAAATAATTCGTTTCCAGGAGAACCAAGTATGCGTATCTGCCGCAAACCGTTCTTATCCATCAGATAAAACCAGTCCGGTCTATTCATATCACGCCCGAAGCCGGGACACCATCGAATATCGCGGATAATCTGCATTGCATTTGTGGTGATAATAACATAATCCAGCCGTTTTGCATCCGCTCTCAGGGCATATTGGACGGCAATTGAATTTGAACCCAAATGCCCCTGGTATTCGATGATTTTTCGCACAGGGCCGTCTTCAATGACGGTCCCCTTGTCAAAGAACAAATTCGTCTGTGAAAACCGCATACCCCAACCTTCCGGCCCGAAGCCAATTTCATTATCGAAATGATTGCCGGTTTCAGATCCCTTCGGCTGGATTGATATAACCCAAGGCAGATGTTTAAGCAGGCGCACCTTGATTTGATCGTTATCCAGCAAGAAATATCGTTCCGTGCTCTTTAAGCGCACCTGCGGCTCATAATCCGGGAAGGCAAGCGTCTGACGATCGTTAAAATATATAAAAAACAATTGATGATCGTTGGCGAGCAAATCCGCCAAGAATACGGTTTCAATAAAGGGGGTTTTGCCTGCGATTAACCGGCTCTGCGATGGAATTTCATCCCCCCACGGAGAAATCACGCGTATACTTTCTGGTTTAACGCCTGCCGGGTATTGTTGTATGACTTGGACAGGCCACATAGCGCGGGATTTGCCGCTTGTTTCATACACCAATACGGGAATACGATTAGTCCACCTGGCGTCCCACCAAGGCACAGTGGTTGACGAACGCAAATAAAGGGGATTCAAGCCTTGCACCGGCAATTGTGTCTTGGATTCAACGCCGCTTCCTTGATTATCTGCTTGGCGATCACCCGTCGCCATCCCATACCCCAATTGACCGAACGCGTATGTCAAAAGGTTCTCAAGCAATGCCCGGCCAAATCCTTTTTGGCATTCGCCCGGATTATTCAGAACAGAAATGCGGCTGAAAAGAATCGAGCCATTTTCCAAGATATGTTCCTGCATCAGCAGGGCGACATGATGGGATTCTGACTTTTGATGCAATATGGCCGATTGATTTGTGCTCGATTCCGGATAATACATATAGCCGCGCGGAGGTTTTTGTTCTTTTGCGATCAAAGCCGATAGTTGATGTGGCTTGCTTAGAAGAACATGGTTCAGGTTGGTCGAGGCAACGACTTCATAATCATTGCCCGGCAACTTATCCGGCGGCAAATCAACATTCAGGCTGGAAAAATATTGCAGCGTAGCAGGATCCTGACGCAGTGGCGCCCCTTTATATTGAAATAATATTACTCCGCCCCGGCGTAGAAAGTCATTGACCGCAGAGCGCGCCTCTGCAGATTGAAACACTGCGCGGCTGTCGCTCGACAATTTGCCCCAGAAAACAAGCAGGCGCGCATTTTTCAGGTCAAGGCAAAAACCATTAGTCAAGGTCGAAGTTGTATGGCGCTTAACGTCAATGCCATAATTCAACAAATCCCATATTTTGGGCATTTCAGAACCTGTTGCCCGCGCTTTCTCAAACACCACCGCGCGCGGCGCTTCGGCAAACGTCTTGTTGGCGGCTCCGAAACAAATTCCGAGCATGCATAAAACGACAATGATGTTTTTCATAGGCGCAGCCTCCTTTGCCGCTGAACCGGAAAAAAGCCTGAAAAGGCCGAATTATTTCCACTCTTTGATTATTCCCTCCTCGATCACAACAACTTTAACAACCTTAATAATGCTTTTTGACCGTAGGCTCCTGCGCTTTTATTTTATTCCAATAGTCTTTTACATTCATACCTTGCGGCGTGAAATTGGGCAATTGTTCGGTCGCAAAATCATCCAACGTCTTATCGGGATGTTTTAAGAAATACGAATACACGGCATAGTTAATTCGCGTGTTCGCCCGTGAATCAGGTTCTTCGCCATACATACAAAGGCCTTGTAACCCCCATTTTTTCGCCGATGACGCCGCATGCGCAAGACGACCGAAAAGGAAATCATCCTGGTCTTTCTGGCACTTGGACTGGTAATGCAGATAACCGCGCGCATTAACAGCGGGACTGGCAAGGTTGCCCGGTTGTTTGCACTCAAGCATATCCGTGATGGTCCAGTCACAGACGGATTCAGCGGGAAGACTTTCAATGAACGCGGGGGTATGCTTCAGCATTTCCAAATCAAACCCGCAATAAGGCGCATAACTCAAATGCAATTTATTGCGATCCGTTTCAGCGATCGCTTCAATTGCCGCTTTATAATTTATGGCTATTGTTTTAAAATAATCATTGCGGCTATATTCGAATCCCCCGATCCGTTCGCGGCAACCATCGCAATAACAGACTTGCCGGTCACCGCTTTCCAGCTCAAAGCCATCCACAGACACATTATCAATCAACCACCTGATTCCATTTTGAAGCCAATTAAGATTCTCAGGGTTGGTTGGGCAAGCCCCCCAGCGCCATTGGCCATCTTTCGTTAATGATCTTCTTGCCGGATTCTTTTTCAAATAATGGTGCACGTTAAACTCATGTTCGCCTTCGTAGTATGCTCCTCCATACCAACTCGTTCCGACACCGGCCATGATTTTTACCCCGCGGGCATGCGCGTAACTGCATATTTCATTGGCCGCCTTGACTCCGCCGTGAACGTCTCGCAGCAGTCCCCAAACAACGATCCCATTCAATTCGTTTTTCGCCATGAAATCGATAAGATTTTGATAGTCTTTGATAAAAGCCAATGAAGATTTCATGTAAGGCGAAATATCGGTCGATTGACGGTTGCCGCCAAGGGTGCTTCCCGCACCTTTTTCGCCGACAGCCCAGTCCATCCGATAATCCCATGTCCATAAAAAGCGATACGCAAAGCCTGTATTTTGGTCTGTCATTTATTATTCTCCTATTTATGGGACAGCCGTCTTTGACACAAAAGGCAACATTTCGTTCTTTATAATCAGCCGTTGATCTTCAAAATGCGCCCCGGTCTTTTTTGTATAGGCGTAAGGAACGCCGCCAAACAACTCCATCATGGCTGCAAAAGCGCGGTTGCGCCCATCAATCGCTTGATCCAACTGTTCAACGGCTTTCATCTTGGCGCGAGCATCCACCGGGCCGTTAGCCCGCTCGATCAAATCCTTGATCGCGGCCATTTGTTTGTAGAGTGCGATCAGATATTCCGTTCTGAGCGTGAATTCCCGATTGATCGTGCGCGCCAGCTTAAGCATTTTTTCCAAATCCTGAAAGGCGGCGGTGTCCGCCACGGAGATATTGAATGAAGTCGCCAAGGGCTTTCCGCTTTTCATCATATTCACCAGTTCCTCAAGCCAATTCTTTCCCAGGGATCTTTGATCAAAATCAAACACGCAATCCCTTTTTAGAGCATATTCGATCCATTCCACAACGGGTTCCGGCGGATTAAAACCGCTGACGGTAGCCCATGCTCTGATAAATTCGGAGACAGTGCGGCCATTGGCGTTCCAGCTCCATTCCGCCAGCGCATCTATGTCATGCGATGCAAACCGCAAGGTTTGCTCGCGCTTGTTGGAAAACGCCGCCCACTGAATCACCCCATACCATTTCGCTTCGTACCTGTTGATAATATTCTCCCGAAGTTCAGGAAAAAGGCTGAAGGTGTGCATCATGCCTGGCCCGACATTATATTGGATGATCTTATAGCCTTTGGCCGCATACTCATCGAGCACCGGCACAAAGCGCTTGCCGGTTTTATCTGTCCGTAAGATGATATACACCGATTCCAGAATAACGTCCTTTGGTAACTCCTTCATAATAACCGGCATTTCCCGATACCAAGCCGCGTCCGACGTTTTCCGGACGGCCGGAGCGATAATGTCAAAACGTCTAGTTTTCAGCATTAACGGGATCCCGAACACGCGCACTTTGAAATCGGGGTGCTTCTTCCTGACATCCTCCCCGGCCCCGACAATGGCCCGGGCCTCCAGGATAAACTGCCGCGGCCCGGCCCCGGCCGGAATGCAGTTGGAACAACTGCAATAACTGTAATACTCAGAGGTCCAGACGCTGACTTCCATGATGTTGGCTTCGGCGTAAAGCATCAGGGTGTCGGCGATAATTTTTCTCAGCATTGGGTGGGACGGGCAAGGCACCTGAAAATTGCGGTCCTCTTTCCCATTCTGAAAGGCCGTGTCGCCCTTTCCGGCTAAATCCGGGTACATGCTGAAAAGTTCTTTCCCATATTTCATGTTCGGCCAGAAATTTATGTGGGTCATATTTGGAATATTATAAAACGCATAACGCCGGCCGTCCTCGTAAAGCTCTTTTACTTTTGAAAACTCGTTGGTGCCCCAGATCATCAGGGACGCCGGTTGTCCATCTTTCCGGTCCGGCGGTTGAACCGCCAGCATCCCTGAACTACCATGGTTCTTGGCGTAATTGAGTTTCACCATGGAAAGCTCCGGATACATCGTCAAATCGCCGTTCCAGATACCACGGTTGGCAAAATCCGGCCAATCTTCCACCAATGCCATCGGAATCGCAACGGAGTTGCTGCTTATTCCCCTGACGAGCAGTTGGCGGAGGGTATGCATGCCATAAAAAACGCCCTTGGGATCAAGTGCGCCGATAACCAACTTGTTTTCACCGGCCGGCTCGATGACATAAGCTTGGTCGCTGTTTGGAAAACCTTGCAGCTTGCCGGCGTTGCGCAAAGAAATCCCGCCCACTTTGCCTTCCCGGTCAAGAACCCCCATGACAATCTCAAACCCCTTGCCGAAAGGAACGACCCCCGTTCTTGCTTTGATGAAATCCTTGAGAATCGCCGCCGCATTCCGTTCAATAACGCCGGCGTTCGCTTGCAGGGAAATAGAAATATTAGCGGGATTGACTATCCGCTTCTCGGTAATCGCTATCTTATGCGGCAGCGGCAGGGCATAATTAAGCCAACTTTTCCCCTCTTCCGGGCTTACTTTTATCATTTCCGTCCGTACATTACCGCCGGAAGCCGAAAGAACCAACGCAACCAGGAGCAGGAGAAAACCCGTCGTGTGACGACGCTTCCTGCCTGCCGACAAAACGGGTTTGCGCGCAAGGGTATTTTTGTTATTTTGATTAAACATAATATGATCTCCTCATTTAGGTCCCCACCCCCATTTTATACCGGCGTCCATTCGGCGCCCAGCAACACCGGACAAGGGCCGCCGCCAAACACATTGGCCACCGCCTCAGCGGAGAATTTGCAAAGTCGAGTTAACCACGGATCGGGTACTGACCGAACTCGATCCCCGCCAGAATATATGCTTCCACATTGGCCAGCACCTTGGCCATGATGTCATCGGGCAGTTGCATGCACGTGCCGCAATGGCCTCCGCTGGTGCGCAGGGCAAAGCCGCCGCCGGGGGCCGCCGTACGAATGGCGTCCCGGACTTGCGCCCGCACTTCCGCCGGCGTCAGGAACAGGAACCGTTCGGAGGCGATATTGCCGCACAGCATCATGTGCCGACCGACCAGCCGTTTGGCTTCCGCCAGGTCCACGTCGCCTGCCGGCGGGTGTTCCAGTGGCTCGATGGCGTCAATGCCCATGTCCGCCATTTTTTCCAGGAAATCCATGCAGTTGCCGTGGCAATGCGCGCGCAGTTTGCCGCCATGCCGGTGAATGACATCATTGACGCGTTTGTCGTAAGGAAAGACGAACTCATCAAACAGCGCATGCCCTATCCACGGCGGCAGCAGCATTTCGTGGGCACAGACGCTGAAATACGGTCCCAGGCCGGCGGTCAGCGCCCGTTCCAGCAATTCCGCAACCTGGTTGTTGGCCGCCTCCAGGAAGCGATGCATGGCTTCCCGCTCCGCGTGGAACCAGATATAGACTTCTTCGGTCGTGGCATTGCGCACCAGGTCGCCCAGCGGGTGCCAGACGCCGATGATCGGCGCGCCACGATCGCCGGCTTTGGTCATCCCATCCTGCCACTTGGCCTTGTCGAAGGTCAGCGGCGGCCGCAGCGTTTCCGCCAGCCGCTTGAAATCGTCCAGCGTAGTCACATACCGTTTTTCCCAGTGATAATCCAATTCCCCGGCAGGATGATAGGTGATTGCGGTAAACGTACCGGCCGCGGTTTCCCGGCAGTGTTGATAGCGTTGAAATTCACCGGGGCGGTCTTCGATCAGCGTCTTTTCCTGGCACGTCACGGGCAAGCCGAAAAACTCGCCGAAATTCAGGCCACCCACCCCAATGGGATTATCCACCACGGCAGCGATCAATTCCAGCAGGCGGGCCGCAGCGGGATGCTTTTGCGCATGCGGCGAAATCCTCGCCTCAATGGGGATCCGATCTGGTTCCCGGAATGACCAGGCGGTTTCAAAACGCTGGCGATGCGTCATCATGAGAATACATCCTTTTTTACGACGAAGTAGACATGCTTTTTGGCGGTCACCAAACTCCTATCCAAGGTGATCAACCCACTCAGGTTGTCCCTTATGATGGCGCTCCCGTTACAGGTCTGACTAACTCCTATGATAATTCCTGATTCCGTTGTTGCCTGCAAGCAACTCAGACCAGCATCCGTGCCGTCATACTCAATAGCATAATATAACCGTTAGCCTGGGCCGACACTATATCCAATGACTGGAGCGCCTGTTCAGGGCATGGATTGCGCCACCGGGTCATGTAGGCGCGCCGCCCATTAGCGTGCACCCAGCCTACAACGGCATGGCGCAATGATTTCGAACCATTGCCGCTCCAATCCGCCAGATTAATCCCGCCCACAATAGCCATGCTGTCCGCCCAGCCATTGACATAATGGATGGTCATATCCGCCAGCTTTACATCCGTTAAGACATTATACCCCGTAAGAAAAACATAGATACAGCAAACTTTCCCACGGATGGGAATGTCCTGAATAACATCCAGGCCGCCGGGCATACGTTCGCCCCGCATAACAATCACCGATGATCCATTATTATTCGCCGGATCAACAACATTAAACGGAATATTGCCCACAACCTGACGTCCCGGTTGCAGGGGGAGCGATATGGTCTGGGGCGTTGGCCCGCAATTATTGAAATCACGATTCATCCAGGGATTTAAATTGAGGTATTGACAATGTTCTGCGTTTCCGGAACTAAAGCGCTCAAGCGCTTTGGCTGTATGCGCTGTTTGGCGTAAATTTATCCGGCTCACCCGCGCCAGCAATTGCGCATAATCGCCCTCGCGACGGCTCCTTTTGCTTAACGACGTGCAAACCACTGTCACAGGTCCGGCTTTTTCGGCCAATGCTTTATATTTTTGGACACTCTGATATCCATAACGCTCCGCATTGATCTGCCGATCCAGATTCCTGATCACATCACCGATTTTATCCGGTCCATTCAGAAAGCGTCGCGCAAAGCGCCCGGCAAATACGACCTCGCTTTCATCGCGAACATGCCAGGCAAAATCGGCCCCGGCCACGAAGCCATACCAAGCGTCTTTTACGGACCCATGACATGACCAATGCGTATTGACGATTCCCAGCGAACCTTCCCGCCTCAGCGTTTCGGCGAAGCGCTTGGCATTGGCAAACCTGCGCGAAGGTGACGGCCAGGAAATAATCAGGCCGGATTCGTCGCTTGCCGCCGAGGCGCCAATTACACGAAAGCCGCGATCCTGCAGGAAGCGCACATGCGGGAACGGATAAAACTGCCGCTTGGCAAACGAATGCACCCAGTATCGGGCGATCAAATCTCGATCTTGCCTTGGTATGGTCCGGGCAAGGCTTTTCAGACAGGCACCGTTTTCCTCGAGCATTGCGCCGTATTTTTTAAACAGGGGATGCCATTTAGGCTGGGGCCGATCCCACCAAGGCCGATCAATACCGTAGTAGCACCAGTCCTGAATGATAATATCCTTGGGAAAATTCGCCAAATCCTCGGGACATTTAATCAACATATCACCCCATATCATCGGGGTCTTGCCGCGCTCCAGTATCCAGCGCGACAGCTTTGAATAATAGGCGGTATAGAGACTGGCCTTATTGGAACGCCCGGCCCGCGCCGCACAGCGCGGACACAAGCGCCCCAAGCGAAACACTTCATCCCCGGAAATATGCGCATAGTTCGCCGAACAGTGGACTTCCAGCACTTCATCCCACAAATCCTGGATAAATGTGATGGTTCGCGGATTGGAGGGGCACATTTCATGAATTTGATCGGGCAATTCCCGCAAATGTAGATAGGGTTTATGCCGCAAATATTGCTCGGCATGACCCAGTGAATCCAAGAGCGGCACCACATCCACGAACAGCGACTCGGCCAATTCGACCAGTTCGCGCAGTTGATCCTTGGTATAGGCCTCCGGATGGGCCAGAAGCGGATGCCGGTCAAAGCGGAAACGATCGTCATACTCCAGGCAGATTGAATTGATTTTATAGTTGGCGAGCTGAACCACAAAAGCCTTTAACTCCTTGAACGAGGGCGCATTCTTCCATAAATCCAGATGGACCCCGCGCAATGCCAAATCCGGCCAATCCAGAATGCGGCAGACCGGGAGCCTCCGGCCGTAACGGGCGACCAACTGCTGCAGCGTCAGCCAGCCGTAATAAATACCCTGGTCGTCGGCTCCGGTAATTTCAATTCCCAAAGGCCGGATGTTCAGTTTGTAGGCTTGGCGGCGAATTGCATTGTCCAAGGAACGTAACGAGGCTTCATGAGGATCCAGGCGCAAGACCACATCAGCATGTTCAGGATTAGTGCTAATTCTAATCCCGGCGTCAGAGCCAAGGGCGCGCCTTAAGCGTGGACTTTGCGCCGCAAGACCGACTTTGAGCGCCACGTCGCCGCAATGATAATAGTCTGCCTGGCGCGATATTCGTTTAGGCAATGGCATTAAATCAATCATGATTCTTTTGGTTCCTCAACAAGAAGATGTTGTTCATCAACAAATTGTGTTCTATTCCCGGCGACAAGTCCTCCTCAAAAACCTGTTTCCATTAAATGCTTGCTTTGATTTTACGAATTACCGAATATTAACAAGGATTTTATTAGAAATCGGCAAATCTTTTGTATTTGCCAAATATGTTAAAGGCGATTCTATTCCCGGACAATGGGATTTTTGTGATTAATATTGGAGTTTTGTGATGCACCGTTCCTGGATATATAAGAGCCTGCTGCGGCCGACCAGGCAACCCTCTGCCAGCGTCCCTTTTGGCGTGCGCAGTGTGGGGCATTACCGGTTGCATCCGCCATTTACCTCTAACATTGCCGTTCGTCAATTTATTCAACTGTTCTGGTGTCTAAACGGGTCAGGAACCATGGTCATCCAAGGAGTGGAGTATCCCTTGCGTGTTGGCGACGTGGCCCTTTACATGCCGGGCATGCTGCATAAATGGTTTAATCGTGCCGAGGCATGGGAATTCCGATGGCTGGCGCTTGACGGCCCTCTGGCCGAATCCATTGTCAACGCTTTCGGGCTTCAGGCTGCCGTCTATCATGTCGGACCCGCTCCGGTACAAATTTTCCGCCAGATTGAACGCGCACTGCGCCATCCTTCTCAACCTTCCGAATCGCGCGCCTGCGCCGCCGCCTTTCAAATCCTGACCCAGGCTTCATTTCATCAGAGGAACTTCGACGATCCGCTGGTCAAAGATGCTATTACGCGCATTCACCAACAATGGAATACATCAACATTCAACATTAATGCGCTGGCCAACGATTTGCATATTCATCGCTCCAGCCTGTCGCGGCGTTTTCACCAATTTGCCGGCATTTCCCCCATCGAATATACGAACAAAATCCGCATCCAAAATGTGCTCCTGCAATTACAGACAACAAGCCGGACTGTTCAGGAAATTACCCTGTTTTGCGGTTATACCGATCCGGCTTATGTATCCCGGCTTGTCCGGCAAGCCACGGGCCTTGCACCGAAACAGTTTCGGGCAACCCATCAACTTTCACGCCCAAATGCCCCCATAATCCCCAACGTACGTCCCAAACCATCGGGTCCTGCGACGTGCGCAACTTCACAACCGCCAAAATCCGTTCCATCGGTTCCCACGATGATGTGCCACGACTGGGAAGATTGCCGCTGACGCTACTATGAGGCGACAGCGGCATTTTGTCATGGCTTTTTTTGTTTTGCGAAAAATCACGGAAACAACCCGGTTACCCGGAAGGCGTAGCAGTCAGGGATGTGTCATTCTACCACATGAACGCCGCGTGAGGTCACCTACAAGAATGGCCAAAATTGCAGGCCTGGTGCCCTCACCGGGCGAGGACTGGCCGAGCATGACCCAGCCGTGGCGTATCCGCTTGCGAAGGAATTCATGATTGACAATCCCGGCAGGACTGTTAATACCTAATTTTGGCGATTTAACCACAAGACGGGATAACCGCAATGCCTTGCGGCATTGAAGTTTTGGCATATGTCATTACCCGACATATTATTACTGGTGCTTTACACCGCGCTCATGCTCGCGCTCACGATTTACGCCGCCCACGCTTATCTGATGCTTTACCTCTACCGCAAGAACAGTGTCGGTCGGGCAAAACCAGTGTGCACTTACACGGAATGGCCCCGGGTAACGGTGCAGTTGCCGATTTACAACGAACAATATGTTGTTACCAGATTATTGGAAGCCGCCTGCGCGCTGGATTATCCCCGCGATCGCCTTGAAATCCAGATTCTGGATGATTCCACCGATGAGACCCAGGACCTTGCCCGAAAGCTCGCCGGCCGATTTCAAACCCAGGGGATCAATGTTAAATATCTGCATCGCACTAATCGGCAGGGCTTCAAGGCCGGCGCCCTGAAAAACGGCCTTGCCCAGGCCCAGGGTGATTTTCTGGCCATTTTCGACGCCGATTTTCTGCCGCCGCGCGACTTTCTGCGCAAGATGATGCCTTACTTTTCTTCCGACAATATCGGGGTGGTGCAGGCCCGCTGGGGCCACCTGAATGCCGGCTATTCCATGCTGACCCGGGGTCAGGCCATCGGTCTGGACGCGCATTTCGTGCTGGAGCATGGTGCGCGCAATTCCTCAGGCATATTCATCAATTTCAACGGCACCGCCGGAATTTGGCGCAAGGTCGCTATTATTGCCGCAGGCAATTGGCAGGACGACACCTTGACCGAGGACATTGACCTTTCCTACCGGGCCCAATTGGCAGGCTGGAAATTCGTGTATGTCAACGATGTCGTCTGTCCGGCCGAAATTCCGGCCGAGGTGTACGGACTGAAAAACCAGCAGTATCGCTGGGCCAAGGGCGCCATCCAGACGGCCAAGAAACTACTGCCGGCGATCTGGCGGAACAAAACCATTCCATGGCTCCTGAAATTCGAGGCCACCATCCATTTGACCAACCACTTGGTGTTCCCGACCCTGCTGTTAATCGCCCTGCTCTCCTACCCGATCCTGTTAATCCGGGTCCAGTTCCCGCAGTCGGCGCTGTTTTTCTGGATGACCTCGATTTTCATCATCAACGCCTTCAGTTATCCGCTTTTTTATATCTATGCCCAGCGCGAAATCTACACCGATTGGAAACGCCGGGTGCTCTTTTTGCCGATCCTCATGGCCGGCGCCACGGGGCTTTCCGTGATCAATACCAAAGCGGTTTTCAGCGGGCTCATGGGCCGAAAAAGCGCCTTCAATCGCACGCCCAAATTCAATCTATTCGACCACCGGACAGTTTCATGGAAGGGGCGCCACTATCGCAGCCGGTTTAACATCACCGTCATGGTTGAAATCATGCTGACGATCTACATCTCGCTCACGCTTTATTATGCGGTCAACAACATGCAATTTGTGGCCATTCCGTTCATTCTCATCTACTGGCTGGGATTCATGTTCATCGGCGGACTCTCCCTGGTCCATGCCCTGCGGCGCTGATCTGAGGACAGATAGAAGTCAGAGATCAGAGGTCAGCGATCAGTGATAGGACAAAGATGGGAAACGGACGACGGATTCTGGCTGACCTCTGACTTCTGATCTCTGACCTCTGATTTCCGACTCACGGAATGTGTTCGCGGAGGAAGGCGCGCACGGCCTCCGTTTCGGCGGGCAAGACCGTGCGGCGTTGAGGCAGGTTTGCGAGCGCATCGAGCACGGGATGATGAGCAATATCCCGGCCGGTTGCCTTGCAGATAGCTTCGGAAAATTTGGCCGGATGGGCGGTGGCCAGCGCGAGCATGGGCTCAGCCGGGCTCAGGAACTGACGTCCCACGTGCACTCCCACGGCGCTGTGCGGGTCCAGCAGGTAGCCGTGTTGTTCGTAGAACTCGCGGATGGTTGCAAGCGCGTCGGCCGTCATACACGTTCCGGCCGCGAAAAGCGGATCCACGCCGGCGCCGGTGACGCCGTCCAAACGCAATTTGCCGGAGTGCGCGAATGTCTCCATCAATCGGCAGACTTCCCGGGGATCGCAACCCACCAGATAATACAGATAGCGCTCGAAATTGCTCGCCACCTGGATATCCATGGAAGGGCTCAGCGTAGCCTGCACCGTCCCACGCCGGTACACACCGGTATTGAAAAACCGGGCCAGGATGTCATTTTCGTTCGTTGCCAGAATCATCCGGCTGATCGGCAATCCCATGCGTGCGGCCAGGTACCCCGCAAAGATGTCGCCGAAATTACCCGTCGGCACCACGATGCGGACCGTGCGTGCGCCGGTCTGCGCCATGACGCGGAAGGCGCCGTAAAAATAATACACGATCTGGGCCAACAGGCGCGCCCAGTTAATTGAATTGACGGCGCCCAGTTCATAACGGTCCCGAAACGCGAGATCATTGAAGATGGTTTTTACTATCGTCTGGCAGTCATCGAAGCTGCCGCGCACGGCAAGGCAAAAGACATTGTTGTCCGGCACAGTGGTCATCTGTCGTTCCTGGGCAGGACTGACCCGTCCGTGCGGATAGAGCACAAAGATACGAATGCCACGGCGCCCTCTGACCCCCGCAATGGCCGCACTGCCGGTATCGCCGCTTGTGGCCGCCAGGATGTTCAGGCGTCGGCCTGACTGTGCCAGGTAATATTCGAACACGCGTCCGAGAAATTGCAGGGCCACATCCTTGAACGCCAGCGTTGGCCCGTGAAACAGTTCCAGGATATGAACGCCGTTGACGGGAACGACCGGCGTCACATCCGGATGCCGAAAGGTCGCATAACTGCCGCCGATCATCGCCCGCAGGTCGTCTGCCGGCAGATCGGCAAAGCGGCGCATAACCTCCAACGCCAGCGCGCTGTAATCCAGGCTGGCCCAGGCAGTCAATTCCGGGCGAACGTCCGGAATCTCCGCCGGCAGAAACAAGCCTCCATCCCGCGCCAATCCCGTCAGCACGGCTGTTTGGAAATCCACCGCCGTTTCTCCGCCCCGTGTGCTGATATAGTTCATTCGCGTTCGCCCCTTTCTTCAAATTTTATTTTTCCATTGATCTTTTGCAGTCGGGGCATACGCAGGAGGACGGCGGTAAACGCCCGGTACGTATCCGTCGACATTTGCTGATTAATATTGTAGTCCAACCAGATTTCCTCAATGGGTAAATTTTGAATGGGCGACAAATCCCGCACGGCCGACTCGCTGATATCCAGCCACTTCAGGGGCATGTCTCGCAAGGGATCCAAATCCTTGACCCGGGTAGCGTGCACATTTAGTATTTCCAGGGCAAGACTCCGTATCGGTGATAAATCCCGAATATTGGTTCTGCTCAAGTTCAGCCCTCGCAAAGGTATGGTGGCCAGTGGGGTCAGGTCCCGTACTCGTGTTTGGCTCAGGTTCAAGTGATCGAGTTGCATATCTGTCAACGGACTGAGGTCGGTCACCTCGGTACGGTTAACGATCAACTCCGTGAGCGGCATTCCCGCCAGAACCGAGATATCGCGGATGCGGGTTGCGGTTGCAGTCAGTCGCTTCAGCTTCATCCCGCTCAGCGGCGTCAGATCGAATACATCGGTGTTGCTGATATTAAGAAACTCCAGTGGCAAGCCAGCCAGTGGCTTCAAATCCCGAATAGTCAGACGGTTGAGTGTCAGTTCGCGTAAAGGCATGCCTTTCAAGACCGACAAATCCGTGACGCGTGTGCCGGTCAGGTCGAGCTTTGTCAGCGGCATGCCGGCCAACGGCGAAAGATCCTTGACCTGGGTATGACGGACACATACTTCGCGCAGCGGCAATCCCTTGAGCGGCGATAGATCGCTCAGCGGCGCCTTGACCAACGACTCGTGCCATTTGTCCGACCCCTTGGCGGCGCACACAACCGCGCGCAAATCCGGCAGGCCGGCCAGCGGTTTAATATCCTTTAAATCCAAGGCAATCAGTTCGGCCCGCACGATTTTACCGGCGCCATCCGTCACGAATGAAACGTTAAAGTCAGTCAAGCCGGGATTACGGATAATTAATTCCTGACGCACGGCCGCTTCATCCAGAAAGCCGATTTTGGTCAAAGCCGTCGCGGTTTCCGTTCGCGCGGTCTCGTTCGAATCCAAGGCGATTTCCTGCACCTGTTTTAACGCTGCCAGAGCCGGTGCGTAAGCCTGTGCAAAGGCTGTCTGCTTGTATTGTTCCTGGTAGGCGGCTGCGTTGTTGGCCAGAACCTTGGCCATTTGAGGCGAATATTTTTTCCGATAGATGGCCGCCAGGCATACCTCACAGCCGGGCAAAGCTTCTTCTTTTGCCAACCCAGGCTCCGTGACTTGACTGAGCCCGTTGCTCGAGCCCGAGGCAAGGGGTTCCGTCTCGCCGGACAAGTCAACGGCCTCCACCTGGGCGGTGCGCAACAGCAGGATAAAATCACTCCGGGCTTGATCTTCCCGTTGACGGTTTTTACGCTCTTGCAGTTTGGCTATCAGTGGCGCCGACAGGAATGGACCGGTCTGACTCCAGGAGGTTTCGGCCGCAGTCCAGTCCCCGTCGCGGAGGGCCACCAACCCGTGCACCAGGGCCGTGTCCGGCGTTGCGTTAGTTCCGAGGCGGGCCATCTTTTCCGCCAGGGACAAATCCTGCAATCGGATCGCTTTCGACTGGATAAGTTGGCCGGCGTTGACAATGATTTTTTTTTCAACAAGGATCGTGTCGTCCTGCACATCCCGTACTACCAGACGCGCTGGTTCCTTGCATAGGGCAACGACAACTTCCTGGTCCTTTTGCGACCGGAATGAATCCAACAGGCGCTGATCCGCGCGACCGGCTTCGGCCAGCATGCTTGCCAGCGTCCGCAAGTCGTTCCGATAGGCGGCCAGCACGGTATTATTCGTAGTCTGCTGAACCACTGCCAGCGCGGCGGCAGGATTACCTTTCACCAGGCATGCGGCGACATCGTTCAGGATGCCCTGCCATTGCCGATGCTGTTCCTGCTTTCGTGCATCGGCCGCCTTAAGCATCTCTGCCTGTCGGGCCCTATCCTGATCGAGCCATTCCCGTGCTTTGGTCTTTCGTTCCGCCACGGTTTCGGTCTTGAACGCCCCCTCATACTGCTCGTACAGGGCAGCCGCCTCGCGATATTTTTGCTGAGCCAGCAGGGGTTGAACTTCTTCGCGCAGGGCTTTCATATCTGCGGCCAAAGCCACGCGCTTCCGTTCCCTGATGCGCGCGATTTCGTCCTGGGCTATCTGGGCATAGCGCATACCTTTCGATTCCGCGGCTATTTTTGCAAACTGCTTGATGGCTTCATTAAATTGATCGGGATTTGCACGGTGCCATCGTAAGGCCGCCTCTAATCGGTGCTGAGCCAAGGCTTCTGCGGGCGGGCCACCATCCGTCGTCTGCCCTCCGTCGTCTGTCGTCTGCTCGCCTGGGCGGAGCGCTCCGGCGGAGCCTGGTCGTCTGTCCTGCGGAGGCGCAGCGTGCTTGGGCTTGATGAGCATATTCACCACGAGCAGGCTGGAAGCAGCTACAGCCAGAATCATAATCACGGCCGCCAGCCATTCCAATTTTATCCGCCGCCGGGGTCGAGAAATGATGGGGGCTGCCGGTTCGCCTGGACGATTCGTTTCGACAAAGTGCTGCGGTGTAACTTGGAGTGCTATGTCAGAGCTGGGTGCGGCAGGCATTGACTCTGAGGGCTTTGGCATGGGCACGTGGTGGGCCGATGCGCCCAGTTCCTTCAAGTACTTTTCGCGCGCCGGACAGCGCTTCATGGTGCTGGTCCCCTCCGGCGGCAAAGGTCCTTCCGGGAGCAGATCCGTGCGCGCGCGGATCATGTCACGGATGACCTCCGGCCAGTTCTTCTGGCGATGGTCAAAGTTCTTGGCCATCATTTTTTCAATCAGGCAGGCCACGGTCATGGAGGCATGTGGCTGGAGGTCGATAAGGTCCGGAATTTGATCGGTGATCTGGCAATCCATGATTTCCAGAAGCGGCAGGCCCTCAAACGGCAATTTCCCAGTCAGGCAGTGATATAGCATGGCGCCGAGGGAATAGATGTCGGTGCGGCAATCCAATTCAAGCCGGCCCTGCGATTGCTCGGGGGAAATATAATAAGGCGTCCCAACCACAATACCCATATCGAATTTGGCCTTGTCCATGACCGAACGCACGCTCCGGGCCAGGCCAAGATCGGCAACCTTGACGGTGCCATCGCCATCTATGATGACGTTATCGGGCTTAATGTCGCAATGCACGATACCGTAATTTTCCCAGGCATAGTTCAACGCGTCAGCCACGCAGTGCGCGCACAACAGGGTATCTTTCAGGGCAAGCCTGGTTTTCCGCCGGATCCAGTCCGCCACGCTGTAGCCGGAAATAAATTCCATGACAAAGTAATAAATACCGTCTGGCGATTTACCGAAATCATAGACCTGGACAATATTAGGATGCTTTAACTGGGCCGTGATCTTGGCTTCGCCCAGGAATTTCTCGATATCCACCACATCGGCCGCCATGGAGGACGGCAATATTTTGAGGACCACCACACGATCCAGCGAAATCTGGCGAGCCTTGAATACGGTGCTCATGCCGCCCTGCGGCAAAGGCGCCAGGATATTGTATCCGGGAATTGTCGGGGTATCCATAGGAAAAAGCTACGCGTCCACATCCAAACCGTTCCACAATTGACTTTGCATGCCCAGCGTCCGCTTTAAAAACTGAGTATATAGGCAATCATGTGCAGGGTCAAATGGTTTTGCCCGACCGCTCGTAAAACGAAAAGGGCGCATTCCATTAATGGTCTCAGCAAGCTGAGACCCTACGACGGACTCCGTAGGGCGCGACCTTGCGTCGCGCCATTGGCTGCCTCCCGCCCGCAAAAGTTCAATTTGCCACAAAAACTCACTTTTCGATTGACCTCAACCCGGATTGAAATAGAATGTTCTTCCGTTTGCAGCATAACAATTGAAACAAGGAGGCGAATTGTGAACCAAGCGGACATCGGATTGATCGGGCTGGCGGTCATGGGCGAGAACCTGGTGCTTAACATGGAACGCAACGGTTTTACGGTGGCAGTGTTCAACCGGACCGTGTCGAAAGTGGATGCTTTCATCCAGGGGCGTGGCAAGGGCAAAAAGTTCATCGGCGCCCATTCACTCCCGGAACTGGTCAACGCTCTGCAAAAACCGCGCCGAATCATGCTGATGGTCAAGGCCGGCCAGGCGGTGGATGATTTCATCGAACAGCTTTTGCCGTTGCTGGAGAAAGGCGATATCATCATTGACGGCGGCAATTCCCATTTTCCCGACACCACCCGTCGCACCAAATACCTGGAGAGCAAAGGCTTCCGGTATATCGGCACCGGCGTCTCGGGCGGCGAGGATGGCGCGCTGCGCGGACCCTCAATCATGCCGGGCGGTTCACCCACTGCCTGGGAGTTTGTGAAGCCGATCTTCCAGAAAATCTCGGCCAAAACCGACAAGGGCGAACCGTGCTGCGAATGGGTCGGCGAAAACGGCGCCGGCCATTTCGTCAAGATGGTCCACAACGGCATCGAGTATGGCGACATGCAGATGATCTGCGAAACCTATCAACTCATGCGGCAAGGCTTGGGGTTAACCAACAAACAGATGCACAAGGTCTTTGCCGCGTGGAACAAGGCCGAACTGGACTCATATTTGATCGAAATCACCCGCGACATTCTGGATTATAAGAATGAAGAAGGCGAAGAGGTGGTGGACACAATCCTGGATACCGCCGGCCAGAAAGGCACCGGCAAATGGACCGTCATGGCCGCGCTCGACGCCGGTCAGCCGCTAACATTGATCGGCGAAGCCGTGTTCGCCCGCTGTCTCTCGGCCCTCAAGGAAGAACGCGTGGCCGCCGCCAAGGTTCTCCCCGGCCCCAAGACCGCCAAGTTTGCCGGTAACAAAGTCAAATTTATCGATGACCTCCGGCAGGCCCTCTATGCCTCCAAGATCGTCTCATACGCGCAAGGGTACCAACTGATGCGCTCCGTGGCCAAGGAATCCGGCTGGAACCTGAACTATGGCGGTATTGCGCTCATGTGGCGCGGCGGTTGCATCATCCGTTCCGCGTTCCTGGGCAAGATCAAGGAAGCGTTCGACAACAACCCGAAACTGGTCAACCTGTTGCTCGACCCGTTCTTCGCGGCCGCAGTCACGAAGGCGCAAGGCGGCTGGCGGCGCGTCATCCAGACAGCCGTGAAGCTCGGCATTCCGGCGCCCGCGCTCGGCAGCGCGTTGAATTATTACGACGGTTACCGGGCGGAGCGTCTGCCCGCCAACCTGTTGCAGGCACAACGCGATTACTTTGGCGCGCATACGTATGAGCGCGTGGACAAGCCGCGCGGCCAGTTCTTCCATACCAACTGGACCGGCCGGGGCGGATCCACCGCGGCATCCATCTACACTGCCTAATCCGCCGGTTATTCGATGCGCAGAAGTTCATATGAACCAACATCGCGAATTTACCAAGGAAGATTTGATCCATTTTAAGCCGCAGCACGACACGTTCGTGGGCATTGATTCCGATGGGTGCGTGTTTCCCACCATGGAAATCAAGCAGAAGCAGTGTTTTCACACGCTGATTGTGTCGCACTGGCGCCTGGAGAAAATCGAAAAATACGTGCGTGAATCGGCCGAGTTCGCGAACCTGTATTCAAAATACCGGGGACGCAACCGGTTTCCCTGCCTGCTCTTGAGCATCGATCTTATCCGGGATCGCCCCGAGGTGCTGACCTCCGGTGTCAAATTGCCGGCTTTCACGTCGCTGAAAAAGTTCATTGATTCCGGCGTGCCCCTCGGTAATCCTGAACTGGAAAAATGGGTTAAGGAAACCGGCGACCAGGAACTGGCCTCCATTTTAAAATGGAGCAAGGACGTCAATGCCGCAATTTCCCGTACGGTGAAAAACGTGTCGCCCTTCAAGTGGGTGCGGGAAAGCCTGGACCAGATTAGCGCTTCTGCCGACGCCATCTGCGTTTCGCAAACGCCCACGGAAGCTCTGGTGCGGGAATGGCAGGAGCACGACCTCATGGGCTATGTAAAGGTCATCGCCGGCCAGGAACTCGGCACCAAGCAGGAACACCTGCAGATGGCGGCGCAGGGGCGTTACCCGGCCGACCGCATCCTGATGATAGGTGACGCCCCGGGCGACTTCAGCGCGGCCCAGGGCGTCAAGGGGCATTTCTTCCCAATCAATCCGGGCCATGAGGCAGCTTCGTGGGAACGGTTTGCCAAGGAAGCGTTTGAAAAATTCCTTGGCGGTACCTATGGCGGCGCGTATGAAAAAGCGCTGATCGCGGAATTTGATAGTCTATTGCCCGAGACGCCGCCGTGGATCACATGAAGCGTGCTGGAGCGAAAGGCGGACGGCAACATTGATGGGAGCAGGCATAACACGCATTTTGGGAGGACCATGATCAGACACGGTTTTATTGACATTCAACAGAACGGTTATATTGGCGTTCATTTTTCGTCCATGGATCTGACGCTGGACAAGGTGCGCAAAGTAACGCGTTATTTGGTAAAGGCCGGCACAACGGCCTATTGTCCCACCGTGGTCACCGGCCCCATGGATATGTTTCGCCGCAATCTCCCGATCCTGGCCGCTGCCATGCGCGACAAGGAATTGAAACCCCACCTGCTGGGCATTCACATGGAAGGCCCGTTCATTTCGCCGGTCGAGGGTGCGCGCGGCGCCCATCCACCCGAGTACATCATCAAGCCGGACGTGGATACGTTCAAGCGCTTTCAAGAATGGGCGGAAGGAAATGTCGTGTTGTTGACGCTGGCGCCGGAAGTGGAAGGCGCCATGGCGCTCATCCGGTATGCATCTGAGAACGGCACGGTGGTATCGTTCGGGCATCACTTGGCAGACGATGACATTATGAAAGAAGCGGTCCAAGCCGGCGCACGATTATGCACGCATCTGGGAAACGGTATGCCCAACATGATTAACCGGCACCAGAACCCGCTCTGGTGGCAATTGGCCTGCGACGATCTGGACGGCATTTTTATTACCGACGGTCATCATTTGCCCGCCGATTTCATCAAGGTCGCCCTGCGGGCCAAAACCATCAAGCGATTTATCGTCGTCAGCGATGCAACGGAAGTGGGTGGACTGAAACCGGGTATTTATCATTTCCAATACCACGAGGTCGTGCTGGCGCCCAACGGCCGCATCGGGTTCAAGGATACGCCCTACCTGGCCGGATCATCGGCCACCATGCTGGAGTGCATGAATTTTCTGGCCTCGCTTAACCTGTTGTCGGAAGCCGACTTATGGAAGGTTGGCTATGACAATCCCCTGCGCCTGCTGGGCCGCCGCCTGGGCCATCAGCCCTCCGGCGCCCCCACAGTTGTTTTTAAGAACAACCAGTTTGTGCTGGCGTAACTGTTCTAACCGAGGCTATACCCGCCGCAATCCGATGGGCGCCGTTCACCATCACATCTGTCTGCCATAACATTCTAACATTCTGCAGACTGTTGGAATGTTCTCGTTTTTGCCAATGCCCGCTATTTGTCGCCAATGATCACCCTTCTTCGCCAGGAAGCCCTGTGGCCCTGGTCGCCTACGGCGCCGCCTTTGGCGGGCAAACTTTCCACAGAGAGGAATGGCGTTCCAAGCTTTGCAGGGTTCCGCAAAGATGCCCCGCGGCGTGCCACAGGATGCTTCACTTGGCCTTGGCAGGCGCGGGCGGCGGGGTGCGGCCAAGGCGGGTCAGAACCAGTTGCATATCGTTCCAGACATCCCACATGGCCGACTGATTCCGCAAGAGGTAGGAAGGATGAAAAGTCGGCATTGTTGGAATGCCTTGGTATTCAAGCCATTTGCCGCGCACTTTCGATATTGTTCTGCCCGGTGCAACGGGCGGAATAAGCCCCTCAAATGCGCTGGCACCCAGGAGAACGATCACTTTCGGCTTCAAGACGGCAATTTGCCGTTCAAGATAAGGCCGACACATGTTCATCTCTTCAGGCAAAGGTTTCCGGTTATTCGGCGGCCGGCATTTGACAATGTTGGCGATAAAGACCTCGTCGCGGGTATACCCCATGCGGGTGATCAGGCGCGTCAACAACTGGCCGGCCCGGCCAATGAAGGCCAGCCCCTGCCGGTCTTCATCCTCGCCGGGCCCTTCGCCGATGAAAAGAATGTCAGGGTGAATGTTCCCCTGCCCCGGCACCGCCTGGCGGCGTTTTTCATGCAACACACACTTTTTGCAGGTGGCCACTGTCTGGGCAATGGCCTTCAACTCCGCGCTGATGTCAGCATTGGAAACGGATGGCGCCGGTTTAATTAGGTCCCGAAGCGGGGCGCCTTTTACATCGCCCGGTGTGGGCACCGGGCCTACACCGTTTTTTGTAGGCCGGGTCCCCGGACCCGGCGGGATTGAAAGTCCCATGCATGCACTTGGTTTTTGGGAATCAGCCGATGCCCGCGGACTTTTCGGCGTAATGGCCGGTGAACGATCAACCTCCGTAATGCCTTCCTCATGGAGATGGTCAACGTGTCTGGCAAGATCGTCAACCAGGTGTGCGAGCTGGTGCTTCGCATCCGGCCTCGTGATGGACACGCTTACCATAATGGTTCCTTGCAAAAAAAACGGGGGGGGGAAATCAGTTGGTGTTGCCCTGCGGGGTTTGTTCTGTGGAACAGGCCTTGGGCCCGCGTGACTTAATCATGTGCATGTAGATCGGGCCCAACACGAGATAGATTAATCCGGCCACCATGATCACGAGCGCCGCCTTTGGGGCGACATTCATATTGCGTACAAACAGCAACGCCACCAGCACGATACTGGGAATGAACACCGCGGTCAGCTTGGTCGGCTTGGGATACGGCACGTTGGATACTTGCAGAACAATCATAATCAGGACACCCAGCAGAAAAATCACGCCGACCGGTCCCTGCCCCAGGCAGAAATAATCGCCGAAAGTGCGCGTTTCGCTGAGCAAGACAAACATCGCCACCCATCCGGCGCTCACGGTAATCGGCAGTCCGCAATAGCCCCCCTGTCCGCGCAACGGATCTTTCACTTTGAATCGCGCCAGCCGGATCATGCCGGAGAGCACCACCAGGGCGGTCATGGCAATCCGCCAGTCATTATGACGCTGAAGGGCCACCTGGTAAATAAGAATGGCCGGCGCCAACCCGAAGGCCGTCATATCCACATAGGTATCCAGCTCCGCGCCGAAGGCGCTCGTTCCCTTGAGCAAGCGGGCTACCTTGCCGTCAATGCCGTCCATGATCATGGCCAGCATGATAAATTGGGCCGAGAGCAGATAGTAGAATTCGCCCTCCAGCGCAAATAGAATGCTGAAAAAGCCGCACAACATGGCGGCCAAAGTAAACAGCGTTGGAATAATTTGTCGCCAGTTGATTGGCATGTGCTGATCCTCGGAATGAAACCACAATGGTTGATGGTCAATGGAAAATGACTGATGGAAATTCTAAATTCAAAAACTCACAAATTAGTTATCGGTTGAGGTCGTTTCTTCCGGAAGAAACCTAAAAAATTCGCTCAATCACTGAATCACTCAATCGCTCAATTTCCTAAGCGCCACCACGGTCAACCCGGCCTGAACCCGGTCGCCCGGTTTGACCACGACTTCCACGTCGGCTTTTGGAAAGACCATATCGAGCCGCGACCCAAACTTCATCATGCCGATGCGATCCCCTTTCTGAACCATCTGGTCCAGCTTCAGCCAGTAAACCACGCGGCGAGCCACCGGCCCGACAATCTGGTTGACCAAGCACCTGGTCTGCGGCCCCTGGTCGCCCATGGCGCCGCCGGAGGCGGGTAAACCCTCGATCAGGATCGAATTATGCTGGTTGAATTCGGAAGACTTCTCCTGAAACGTAAAGTAGCGTTTGCCGGGGAAATATCCCAAGAACGCAATCTTGCCTGCGATGGGGGCGCGGTTAACGTGCACATCGAATAAGCTCAGAAAAATGCTGATCCGTACCGCATCCGCCTTGAGATATTCGTCTTCACGAATTTCCTTGATACTCATCACCACCCCATCGGCGCCGGCCACGATGACGGAAGGATCAGAGGGTGAAATCCGCTGAGGATCGCGAAAGAAGTAAAGCATGTAGCATGCCGCGATCACGCCCAGGATAAAACAGGCCAGGGCCGTCCGTTTCCACTGGAACCGCCTGAAGATCAGTCCCAGCAATCCAAACACGACCAGGGAACCGAAGAAAAACGGCAATACTTCTTTGACAACTGGAATATACATGCATGCCTTCCTATCGGTTAATGTCCGAAATTAATGTTGCCCACCCTGGTGTCGTAATATCAGTTTAGGGCGCGTTTGCCGAAATGGTGCGACACAAGGTCGCGCCCTACAACGACAACAGTAGGGCCTCAGCTTGCTGAGGCCATTATTACCCGCCCCGTAATACCCCTTCCGAACCTATCACAAGAAGCACTATACAGGATGGCTGGCCGCCTGACAACCCCCTTTAATCCGCGCGTAACGACGTGCGGATGATGGTTGATGGATTATGGTTAATGGTTGATGTTAATACGGAATAAAGCCGTGCGTTCTGTCAGGCCGCATCAACCATGAACCATTCCCTATTCCCACCGAAGGCGGGTCCGCCTATGGCGGAAACCATTCCCGATCTGCGCGCTTACGCGCGGATCGGGTGATGTACCGCAGGATGCAAATAGATGGGTGCCAGCGGCTCGGAGGCGAGGCCTTGTGCCATGCGCGCAATCGCCAAGCGGCCAAGCGTCTCGGCGTTTGGGACGAGCGCGCGCGCGATCAGCGTGACAGCGGGTGGAACATTTGCCTTCAAAAGCTCGCCAATCCGCGCCCAATCCGACGTGGCCACCGCTTCGGCCGCACCCATCTGGAACGCTTGGGCGTGCACCAACTCCCAATCAGCGTCCGGAATCATGACTGCGCTCACGCGTCGGAAACAGCGTGTCCACCACTGGTCGCGGCGGGCATCGCCGACAATCCGCACCCGTGTCACCCGCACGGCTTCCGCCGCCTGCCAGGCCAATGCTTCCGCGCTGGTAATCCCATAGACGGGCGTCTTGCCTGGAAGGGCCATGGCCGTTGCTGCTGACAACGCCACCCGCAGCCCGCTGTAGGATCCCGGCCCTACCCCTACAACATAGAGTTGAATGGCGCCAAGCTCGAGTTGAGCTTCGTTCAGCATGGATTTCAGGCTGGGAAACAGCAGTTGCCGGCTGATACGCGTGTCGGTCCATTGCCGTGCGGCTATCACCCGCTGATCATCCAGGATGGCGGCACTGCCGGTCTCGGTGGATTGATCTATGGATAAAATCAACATGATTGTGTATCGTGCATTATGCGGATAGTGTGCCACTAAAAACGCGCAATATTTTACAAAGCCAATTTCCGGAATCAATTCACACCGCTTCTCACACGAGATTTAGACGATAAATTCTTTTCATTCATTCGGCAAGTCTGTAAATTGAGCATGCCATCGAAAGGATGTCGGACGAAAACTTTGCGTGGGATATAACCAGTCATAAAATAGACGATATTCCGATGATTTGTTGCATCAAAACAGATCCAAGGGTCATCTGAATATGTATCCGCGCGAGCGCCGGAAGCCGACAGATGCGGCAAAATCACCGGCCCGTTTCGAAAGAAATGCGTGGCGCATCTGCTCCGCCAACGAAAGCTTGCCCAATTATCACCAATAAATTCGTCTTACACCCACATGAAAACACGTGTGCCAACATCGTTTCCCCGGAAAGCCGTCATCCTGGCGGCGGGATTCGGCACCCGGATGCTCCCTTTGAGCTTGGACACCCCGAAGCCCATGATGCCGCTGTGGGGCAAACCAGTGCTCGGGCATATCCTGGACATGCTGGCCCGCTGGGATGTCGAGGACGTGTTGATCAATCTGCACCATCAGCCCGAAGCAATCTGTGAATATGTCCGTCGCCGGCCGGCGTCCGGTCCCCGGGTCGCCCTGTCGTTTGAACCGGACATCCTGGGCACAGGCGGCGCTTTACAGCGCGCATCCTGGTTCCTGGATACGCATCCCTTCTGGATGATCAACGCCGATATCGCCGCGGATGTTGATCCCCGTCCGCTGATTGCAGCCTTCCGCCAGCCCCGCGTATTGTCCGCGCTTTGGTTGAACTCCGAACGCGGCCCGCGCACAGTGGAGATGACCAATAGCCGGATCGTCAATTTTTCGAGCAGTCGCCCGGGAACCGCAGGCACCTATACATTCTGCGGCCTGCAAATATTGTCGCCGCGCATCCTGAGTTTCATCCCACCTAAAGGTTTTTCATCCATTGTGCAGGCATATCGGTTGGCCTGGGCGGAAGCCTGGAAGATTGCCGGCGTCTGTGTGCCACGTTCTTATTGGGCCGACATCGGCACACCGGAAGGATATCTCCAAGCCCATCGTGAAATTCTGGATGCATCTGCCGCCGGAAAACCAGGCGCCGTCCTATTGGATACTGATCGTCTGCGCGCCATGCAATCCTGGCGGCGCCGGATTCGATTCAAAGGATTTCTGTCCACCGGCCATAATGTCACAATCGGCAAGGGCGCGCGCATCGCGAATGCCGTCATCTGGGATGATGCGCGGGTAGCTTCGGACGCGATTGTGGAGCAAGCCGTTATTGGGAAGGGCTGTGAGGTTCATGGCCGCGTGCCGCGCGTGGCGGTGCGTTCCGCGTTTTCGCTATCCACGTCTGGGAACAAGGCCGACATTTCACTGGCCATGGCCCTGCAGAGCCTGCGCTGGCCCCCGGACAAAACAACGGTCATACCTTTTGAGCCGCGCGGATCGGCTCGGCATTTTACGCGTTTGGAAAGCCAAGGCCAACGGGTCATCCTGGTGCGCTACAGCCGGGAACGCGAAGAAAATGCGCTCTACACGCGCCATGCCCGGTTCCTGCAATCCATCGGACTTCCGGTGCCTGAAATTATACTCGACACGCCCGAGAAGAATTTTTTTGTCATGGAAGACCTGGGCGACCAGTCCTTGCATAGCCTGAGCAAAATATGGCCGTTGGCGCGTCTGACGACCTTGTATCATGGCATCCTGGCGTTCGTAGCGCGCTGGCATACGGCCGGCGCGCACGCGGCACGGAATCGACGCCTGGTGCTGGTGCCGCCGTTTTCCTCCGATTTATACCGCTGGGAGCGCGAGTTTTTTTGTCGCCATTTTCTCCACCCCCATCTCCATTTATCGCCGAAGACGACACGGAAGATATTGGACGAGTTGGCCGTGGTGGCCGGCGATTTGCTGAAGACGCCCCCCGTATTAGTTCACCGCGATTTGCAGGCGAGCAACATTCTCCGGGTGGGGCGTCGCCCGTTTTTCATTGATTTCCAGGGCATGCGCTTCGGCGCCGCGGCCTATGACCTGGCCTCGCTGTTGTGCGATCCCTATGTCGAATTGCCACTCACAACGATAAGCCAACTATTGGACACGTATAACCAACTGGTTAACCGAGGGCGGCGGGTGTCCGCGAAACTGTTCTGGCTGGCGGCCATTGAACGTTTGGCCCAGGCTTTGGGCGCCTACGGGCGTTTGAGCGCTAATCCGGAGACCGCCTGGTTCGGCCGCTATATTGCCCCGGGTCTGCGGATGATGCTTCGCGCGCTGGAACATTCCGGCGCCTGCCCAATTCTTCAGAAGGCCCTGATGCTTAAATTTCCAACCATGTAATGCGGCCAGTTTTTGGACGGCTGAAACGCGTTTGCCCGGCACTGATGCCAGATGATGCGTGCCGCCCGCCACACTGTAACGGGCAAGAAAATCGCAGACTCCTTCCCGCAATTTAACCACCCAATACGGGATATCGAGGTTCTCGAAGGGAGGCATGTCCATGATTTCAGCCTCGGCAACGATGACATAAAAATTGCGGACTTAATCCAGGCAAAGTCTATCAACAAATTGGTCAAACTCCATCAAGGATTCATTAAAGAAAACAAGCACACCGTGAAGACAGTCAATTATTATTGATCGTTTCACGCAAAATCCGGATGGGAAGAAATAATTGTCGTTGACCTGAACCCCGGACTATGTCCCCTTCGGGAGGTAGTCCTCTATGTTCTCCACGCTCAGCCCCAGCCACTCGGGCTGATGGCGGGGATAGGAAGCAAGCAATCCTTGCGCCCGATGCTTCAACCCCTCCACGCTGAGTTTGGGCTTGTTAAGCTTGATGTCGGCAAGGGTGATCGTCTTCTTCATGTCGTTGAGCGCAACCAAATCGATCTCGTTCTGGTTGCCCCGTTCCCAGTAGGAGCCGATGCGATTGTAGTTCCCGGCCTCAGCCAGCAGTTCATGGAAGCACTTCTCCAAAAAAAGACCGCAGTGGCCCGAATAGTCCCGCTGGATGACCCCCCGGATATAGGCGAAGTTGCCGGTCTCGACGGCGGAACGGTTGCGGTAGATGAAGCGGAACCAGAAGTTCAGGAAGTTGTCGGTGATCCGGTACTTCTGGAGTCGGGAATTGGGTTTTGCGTTGATCGGCTTATGCCTGGAGATGATGCCGAAGATGTTCTCCAGTCGATCCAAGTAGCCGCCAATGTCCGCCTCCAAAATGGACTGCATCTCCGTCCGCGCGGTCTTGCCGAGCGAGATCAGTTCCAGAATGGAGAAGTAGGTGCCATAGTCCTTGCCAAACTCTTCGATCAGCAGGTTTCTCCCTTCGTTGAGCAAGGGGGAGTCGGCTTGCAGGACGAAAGCCATCATCCGCTCGAAAGTCAGGGCGGAGTTGGCGACGAGCAGATCCAGATACTTCGGCATGCCGCCCGTCAGGACGTAGCAATCGAAGAGAGCCTTCATTCCCGTCACGCCGTGATCACCCAAGATCTCATGAATCGTCCGTATGGGAAAGGGCTTGAGGCAGAGGATGCGATCCGCCCTACCGAACAAAGGTTCCTTCTTCTCTTCGAAGATCCTATGCATCAGGGAGTAGATCGACCCGATACATATCAGATTCAGGCGGCATTTGCCCTTGTTGATGTCCCAGAGGTGCTGGATTTCGGAGTAGACGGAGGGGTTGACTTGGAGGAACTCCTGAAACTCGTCCACGATCAGCGTGAACGGCTCCTTCTTCGAGAGTTCCAGCAGGAGACGGAAGATGTCCCGGAACGTCTTAATCTCTCCGACAACCGGCACGTCGAACTGCCGTTGAATATCCTCCAGGTACTCCGAACAGAGGAGGGGTTCGGACTTCTTGGAGACAAACAGGTAGAGATGCCTGCGGGACTGGGCAAACTCCAGCGCCAGCGAGGTCTTGCCGACCCGCCGTCTTCCGGTGAGTACTGTCATTCGGGCGGAGGCGCTCGTCTGCTTCTCCATCTTGCCCAGTTCGGTCAGTTCCCGTTCTCGGTCATAGAACTTCATGGCATCCCTCCATTACCGTAATTCTCATTACAGTAATATATCTTACGGTAATGTCAAGCAGGGAGTCGACGGGGCGAAAAAGATCGTACGTTATCCCAATTAGTCGGCCGCGTGAATCGGGTATCCGAGAAACTGTTCTGGCTGGCGGCCATTGAACGCTTGGCCCAGGCTCTGGGCGCATACGGGCGTCTGAGCGCCGATCCGGAGACCGCCTGGTTCGGCAGTTATATTGCGCCAGGTTTGCGTATGATGCAACGGGCGCTGGCGCACTCCGGCGCCTGCCCAAACCTCCAGCAGGCCCTGCAGCACTATCAGTGCTGAGCTAATCGGCTTGCAATCCTAAGCGGGGCGGGTTAGAGTTTTCAGCGATCGGGCGACAGTCATTCAAGATTGCATAGGATCCTCGGCATGACGTTTGCGGAACTCGAACAATTGCCAATCTTGCAGCAATTCTGCGAGATGTTCCGGCGCTTGACGGATTTGCCGTTTCATCTCATGGATCGCGATTATCACGTCTCGCAGCGTTTTGTCGAATCGCCCGCCGAAAATGCCTTCTGCCGCTTGATCCAATGTTCGCCGCAGGGCAAGGCGCGATGCCGGTATTCCGCCCAGAAGGCGGGCATTGAAACCGCCCCGTACGTAAAACCCTATATCTATCGGTGTCATGCCGGCATGATCGATATCGCCGTACCGATCATATCGAAGGGCAAATTTATCGGCTGTCTGTGTTCCGGAAAAATTCTCGCGAAAAAACCAAGCCCGCGGGAAATGGCGCAACTCATGCGGGCTTGGTCGGCAGCCGGTTATGACGCGACAAAATTAAAGAAAACGTATTTTCAGGCAAATGTGATCCCGCGTCTCAAAATCGAGGTCATTGCCAAATTTTTGCTGTTTATGGTCAATTATATGCTGGAAGCAGAAGACAAAATCTCGTCCTTGTCGCAGAACCTGGCCCAATACGATCCCATCCTCAAGTCGCAGGAATTTATGCGCGCGCACTATTCGGAAAAAATCTCCCTGGCGGTTGTTGCGCAGCATGTCTCGCTCAGCCCTTCGCGCTTCGATCATGTGTTCAAGGAGCGAACCGGAACCACCTTTGTGCATTACCTGCAACGCCTGCGGCTGGACAAGGTAAAGTATTTGCTGACATCCTCCGATCTGAGGATTGCCGAAATTGCGATGGCAACCGGCTTCTTTTCCCTCGGGCATTTCAATCGGGCCTTTAAGTCTCAGGAAGGCCTTGCGCCCCGCGAATATCGCCAACGCGCGCGATATTAGCAATCCCCATCAACTATATAGCCAAAAAAGCGTAGATTTCCAACACGCTTTCGGCATAGACTTCACGCATACATAACGGATCGGCGTTTTTTATAGCGCGAACCATTATTATTGGAGACCAGGCATGCAGGCAATACCCGCTTCCGAATTCCAACAGCGCATACAGTCCATTCAGGATCAAATGCGCCAACAACGTTTGGACGCCTTGTTCGTGTATGGCGACGAATATCGCAAGGAGAATCTGCGCTATGTGTCGAATTTCTGGCCCATATTCGAACGCGGCGCCTGTGTCATACCCCGCCAGGGTGAGCCGATGCTGGTCGGCGCGCCGGAAGGCGAACAATATGCCCGCGAAATGAGTGTGTGGGCGGATATTCGCAATATCAGGGAATTTGCCTGCGTTTCCGTGCCCGATGAAATCAATTATCCATTGGCAAAGTTTGCCTCATTAAAACAATTGCTAAGCGAAGCCATGGGAGGCGGCAAGCGCCTGGGATTGGTCGGCAAATGGGACATCCCCGCGCCGATCTTCGAGCGGATTCGGCTGGCGGTGGATGGCCGCGAGCTGGTGGAAAGCGATGCCATCCTGCATCAACTGCGCATGATCAAAAGCAAGGCGGAAATTGCCTGTCTGCGGGAAGCCGGGCGTCAAGCCTGCATCGGTTATAAGAAGTTGATGGAACTGGCGGTTCCCGGCAATACGGAACGGATGGCCGCCGGCGCCGCCGAAGGCGCGGCGCGCATGGCGGGCGCCGAAAATGTGGCGTTTACGGTGTTCGGCAGCGGCAAGCGGGCCGACACGATCATCGGCCGGGCCACCAACAAGACGATCGCAGACGGCGACATGATCATGGCCGCTTTTGCAGTCCAATGCGAGGGCTATGTGGCCACGGCGGAATATCCCTTTGTGGCCGGGAAGATGTCAGACGGCCAGCGGCAATTTTTGAGCGCTCTTTTTGAAGCCGACAATGTGCAACTTCAATATCTCAAGCCCGGCATTGTCACCGGCGACATGGTTCGGGCCGTTCGTCAGGTATTTAAAAAACACGGCCTTGAAAAATACGATGTATATCCTCCCTTGCATGGCATTGGCCTGGCGGAAGCGGAATCACCCTATCCTGGCGAGAAGGCGGAGTATCCGTTCCTGCCCGGGATGTGCGTCAATTCCGATATCAGTCTCTTCGGTCATCCGTTCGGCTCGAATCGGATCGAGGAAAGTTTTGCCATTAACGATCATGGCGTTGAGTCCCTGACGCCATTAATCCGTGAATTATGTGCCAAAGGGATTTGATAAGGAGATGCAAGCCATGTCGTCAGCAGGCGCAAAACAGTGGTTCTTTGCGGATGGGTATTTGCCCGAAAAGAAAGCCCCGGGCGCCATGGAGGCCCATGAGGCCCTAATGCTGTTCAACACGAATTCGACGCCGGCCAATGTCCGCCTTGATATTTATTTCGAAGACAAGCCGCCCGTCAAAAATATCGCGGTCGTCGTGGAAGCGGAGCGGGTCCGCACCTTGCGGATGGACCATCCGGACGATATCGGAGGCGTAAACCTGCCGCCCGTGACGCAGTATGCGTTGCGGGTCAGATCGGACGTGCCCATTGTTGTGCAGTTTGGAAGGCTGGATACGACCCAGTCGAATATGGCCTATTATCTGGGCGTGGGCTACTGTTGCGATTAAATATATAGGAATTTTCCGCCAGAGGCGGATCCGCCTTCCTATGGTGGACAATCCGAGGTAGCCGCGCCCGCTCGCCTCGGCGAAGCGCTCCGGCGGAGCCTGGGTGAGGGTGTGGATTCCTTCGGCGGCCACGGCGTTACCGCCGCGGCTACATGAAACAGTTGCCGCCTTTGGCGGCCTAATTTCAGAAAGGATGGCAATGCAATTTTGCTTTACAGTTGACGATGTCTGCTTTGAGGGGTATTCCAGCGAGGAACATATGGTCCGTCTGCTGGATTTCCTGCGGGAAAACAAGGCGAAAGGCACCTTTTTTGTGGTGCCGCTGGCACAGGGCATCCCGCTGGGCAAGCGCGACCGGTATGTTGAGTTGTTGAAACTGGCGCTGGCTGAAGGCCATGAAATCGGGCAACATGGATTGGAACATGATCGCTTCGAGTTCGGCATCCCGCCCAAAATGGTCCTGGACCTGCCGCACGAAGGACCGACGCGCGAGCGCCTGGCGCGCGAGCGGGACGTTATCCTTGCCAATCTTACCGTCACTAAAATTCGCGCGCGCCTGGCGCAGGGACGGCGCCTGTTGGAGGATGCGCTGGGGGTAAAAATCGTTACGTTTCGCGCCCCGGCTCTTTCCGTCTGCGACAATCTGTTCCATGCCTTGGAAGCGGAAGGTTATGTGTTCGACAGTTCCCGCTGCTTTCAGGAGGCCGCCTGGGACATCATCAACGGCAAAACGGATATTACCCCGCGGCTTATTAACCGCCGGCTATTTGAACAGATGCAATACCCCGGCAAGATGAAGACCCTGGTGTTGACGGCAGAATATACGTGGTATCTGCCGAATAAAAACTTTGAGATTATGTTCAATTTGGCATGCCATGATCTGGATGCCTGCCGGCAGTCGGCCATCCCCTTCGTTCCCATTTGCCATGTATCGCCGCTTTTCCAGGGCGAAGGCGATAACGGATTGGCTTTTTATCGCCGGTTATTCGAGCGGGCACACGCGGCATGCCGCCCGGCCAACGAGCCGCTTCAGTTCATGACAATCAAAGAAGCCGGGACGGCAATGAGGATGAAAACAGCATGAAAATATTGGTGTTAGCGGGGCATTTGGACGACAGCATTATTGCAGTGGGCGGACTGCTGCGGAAATGCGTGCAAGCCGGCGGCCGTGTGGATGTCGTCTGTTTTGGCCGCAGTGATGAAGATTATGCGGAAATTGCCGAACGTGAAACAGCGCCGGCCAAGATCATGGCCCAGGCCCAGCAGGCCCACCGGTTGCTGGGTGTCGCCAGCTTTACCTGTTTCAATTACGCCGATTATGCCGTGCAGGAAAATCGCGAGTCCTATCGCTTGTGCATCGAAAGTATTCGCAAGTATCAGCCCGACTTGATTCTCTCGCACTATTGGGCGGAGTATTTTCAACATCGCGCCATGGCGCGCCTGGCATGCGATTCGTGGTGGCAGGCCGGTTGGAGTTGCAGCGCCGACATCGGCAAACCATGGATGGCCCGTTACTTATATCATTTTGAAGTCATGGAGCTGCTGCCGCACCCCACGGATATTGTGGATGTTTCCGACACTTTCGAAGCCAAGATGGCCGCATGGCGCTGTTTCCAATCCAGCGCCGATACGGTTGAGCCGTCTTCGAAAGATGGCGCGGCGTCGGTCAGGCATTATGGCTCGACCACCGGTTCGCTCACAGACCAACTGGCCAGCCGGGCTCGTTATTACGGCAGTCTGATAGGAGTGCGCTATGCGGAAGCCTTGAAAAAGTCCGATTATTTGCCGCGCGCCGTCATGGATATTAATCAACTCTAAGCTTTCGATTCTTATTTATTCGTTTTGTGTTGAACATGTTAGGCACGAACGCCTGAGCGTTTGTCATTCCCATGAAAATGGGAATCCAGAAAAGCCGAACTGGATTCCCGCTTCCGCGGGAATGACAGACGTATGACATGGTCCAAAATTTCAAATATGTTTGGTTAGACATTTGCCGTTCCTTGTACCATTAGAGTTCTGCAAAATTATTGGGATTTCTGTAGCCGACGTCGCTGACGTCGGAACTTCCGGGGTCGCACGACCCCGGCTACACTCAGAAATCATCTTTACCGGCTATTTTGCAGAAGTCTATGTGCCGTAATTATGGAGAAAACAACCGGAGGTATGCGCATGGCGCGATATGCACGCATTTTAAGGCTTCAAAAAGGCCGCGCCGCCGAATATGAACGGTATCATACCCAAGTCTGGCCGGATGTTCTGGAAGCCTGCCGGCAAGCCGGATTAAAGAACTACTCAATCTATCGCTATGGGGAATGGCTGTTTTCGTATTACGAACTTCCGGAATGTGCCGATCTGCCGGCCATCCAAAGACTTTTGACCGACCATCCTGCATGTCAGCGCTGGGAAGCTATTATGCATCAACTGCAAGAGCGATTGCCGGAATCGGCCGGTGAAAATTGGTGGGTGCCTATGCGGGAAGTGTTTCATTTTACCGGGTGAGGGTCATGTCTTTAAGCGACCTTAAATTATTTGACTGTCAGTGCGCCTATGGCACAGTCAGTCGTCCGCCATTCCGATATGCGCGGGATATTCCCGAACTCCTGGAAGAAATGGATTTCTGCGGGATTGCCAAAGCATTGGTCTATCACAGCGGCCAGCGTTTCGGCCCTCTGCCTGTTTATAATCTGCAAATCGTTGAGGATATCCGCGCATATCCCCGTTTAATGGCTTCCTGGAGCATTTTGCCGCCGCAAACGGGGGAACTGCCATCTGCTCAACAATTCCTCGCTGAAATGCGCGCCCGGCAGGTCAAAGTATTACGGGCTTTTCCGGATGAATACCACTTTGTACTCAACCGCGATTCGTGCGGCGAATTACTGGAAGCGGTGACCGAACGACGAATCCCTTTGTTCGTCAAAGCCGCCGCGCCGGTATTAGGGACGCTATTGCGCGAATTTCCGAACCTGACGATGGTCGCGGTGGCCCAGGGCCCGCATAGTCTGGAACGTTATTTAAGGCCCTTGGTGGAACAATATCCCAATTTCTATCTGGAGACATCCAGTTATCTTGTCGAAGGATTAATCGAAGCCTTCTGTGAGCGTTATGGACATTCGCGCTTGTTGTTCGGGTCCGGCTTTCCGGACAATTGCGCCGGTGGCGCGCTTCTGCGGCTTGTGCAGGCCGATATTCCCGAGGAATCCAAGGCGGCAATCGCCGCGGGTAATCTCGAAAGATTATTGCGCGAGGTGGCATCATGAAGCTACGCAATGCGTCGCTCATTACCCGTGAATATATGGAAAGGGGCCGATCCGAATCCTGCCCAATCATCGATCTGCATGGGCATTGGGGCCCATTATCCATGGGCTACCTGCCGGCCGCACCGGAAGAAAAGATGATCCGGGTCTTGGAACGGGCCGGCGTGCGCGTCATCGTATGCAGCGCGCATGAAGCGCTCTTCGGCAACCCGGCTCAAGGCAATGCCCAGATGCAAGCGGCGATAGAGCGACATCCGCGCCGGCTGGCCGGCTATTGGAGTGTCAACCCGAACCTGGACACCTCCTGGCAACAAGCCGCAAGCGATTTCGAGGTGGCGCGCGGATTTATGGGTTTCAAACTGCTGCCTGATTACCACACGTACCCGCTCGACGGTAGTCGCTACCAGCCCGCGTTGGAGTTCGCCAATACCCGCCGTTTATTGGTGCTTGTGCATACCTGGGGCGGCAGTCCTTTTAACGGACCGGATCGGATCGCTACGGTTGCGGCACGTTATCCCAAGGCTGTATTTCTGATGGGCCATTCCTGCTTCGGCGCCTGGGAGCAGGCGGTGACTCTGGCACGCGATTACCCGAACGTTTATCTGGATATTACCGCGGTCTATGTGGCGCACGACTTTGCGGTCTTGCCCTACGGCAGCGGCACACCCCTACCCTTGGCGTCCGGCTTGCATGTCAACGGCAT